>ENA-UEQN01002971-UEQN01002971.1-human-gut-metagenome-genome-assembly--contig:-NODE-2971-length-11060-cov-6.279068_pt1 | contig 11060 bp, 10 predicted proteins | sample MGYA00242940_ERZ507944 | MGnify/ENA primary metagenome ERZ507944 (study PRJEB26167, sample SAMN06115449) | human gut metagenome | host: Homo sapiens | place: China:Fujian | collected 2015-08-20... | reverse complement strand
ATGATAAAGGACAGCGAGCAAAAGCTGTTCGATGTGGTGCTGATATGGAAGCTCGACCGTTTCTCCCGCGACCGCTATGACAGCGCCCACTACAAGCGGATTCTGAAAAAGAACGGCGTGAAGGTCGTATCCGTCAAGGAGAATATCTCCGACGGGCCGGAGGGTATCATCCTTGAATCCATGCTGGAGGGCTACGCCGAATATTACTCCGCTGAGCTGTCCGAGAAGATACAGCGCGGACAGAAAGAGAACGCGCTTAAATGCAAAAACAACGGCGGAAATACGCCGCTGGGGTATGTGGTAGGAACAGACGGTGTGCTTGCCGTCGATCCTCTGACCGCCCCGCTGGTAACGGAGATATTCACTCGTTATGACAGCGGCGAGAGCATCAGCGAGATCACGGCTTCGCTGAACGGACGTGGGCTGAAAACGAAAAAGGGCAAGGCGTTCAAAATCGGCGGGGTCAGTCTGATCCTCAAAAACAGGAAGTACATCGGAGAGTACCAGTATGGGAGCGTGATCATCCCCAAAGGAATCCCTGCAATCATTGACGATGACTTGTTTGACCGGGTGCAGCGGCGTATGGCGTTCAACAAAAAAGCCCCCGCCAAAGCCAAAGCGACGGAAGAATATCTGCTGACAACGAAGCTGTTCTGCGGAACTTGCGAACGGCTGATGGCCGGGGAAAGCGGCACCAGCAGCACAAAGGGCGTCAAACATTATTACTACAAATGCGGCGGTGCGAAGCGAAAGCTGGGCTGCAAGCGAAAATCTGTCAGAAAGCATTGGATCGAACGGGCGGCAGTCCTTGTGACGGTGCAGCGCGTATTGCGGGATGAGGAAATCAGCCGCATTGCGGAAGCAATCGTAGCCTTGCAGGAAAAGGAAGATACCTCGCTCCCCGCCATGCGCCAGCAGTTGACTGAATGTGAAAAAGCCATTGACAATATGCTCAACGCCATTCAGATGGGCGTGCTCACCGCCTCCACAAAGGAGCGGCTGGAGAAGCTGGAAATGCAGCGGGAAGATTTGAAGCTGTCCATATTGCAGGCACAGATGGCGAGACCGCGCTACACAAAAGAGCAGGTAGTCAGTTGGATCAGCCGCTTCAAGTATGGCAACGTAGACGACCCGCAGTATCAGAAGCAGATCATCGACACGTTCATCAATTCCATCTATGTGTTTGACGATAAGCTGGTCTTTACCTACAACTTCAAGGACGGAACTGAAACGATCACACTTGCGGAAATTCAGGCGGCCTTCGGTTCGGATTTAACTCAAGTCGCTCCAGCGCGGGGGCGATAAAAATGCGCCGCAGGCACCGCTGGAGCGTATCTGTGCGCAGTACGGACGATGCTTCGCATCGTTCGTATCCAGCACTGCAAGCGACAAAAAGGGGTTTGTCAAGGGGGAATCTCCCCCTTGACCCTGTTTTGCTTCCTTTTGCAGGAGCAAAAGGAAGGCCCCGGCGGCGAGCCGTACAGACCGTCCCCCCCCGGTGACTCCGCGACGCCGCCAGGCGACTACAAATTTTCCCCAAAAGTTCTTTTGCCGACTTTTATCCAAAGAAAAGCCGCCCACGCCGGCGGGCGGAGAAGAAAGCAAAATTCCCTGCATGGCACAGGCCACACAGGGGATTTTTAAGGGGGAAGTAATGAAGAAAGCAAAATTTAGGAGAGAAGGATGCGGTCGTTGGCAAATTCTTCGGCGGTGGAGAGGGTGAAGGCGTGCAGCAGGTCATCGACCGTCAGACGCTTTTTCTCCTCGCCGCTGACATCAAATACGATCTTGCCGGCGTTCATCATAATAAGCCGGTTGCCGTGGGCAATGGCATCCTTCATATTGTGGGTGACCATCAGGGTGGTGAGGTTGCCCTCTGCCACAAAGCGGTCGGAAAGCTCCAGCACCTTGGCGGCGGTTTTGGGGTCCAGGGCGGCGGTGTGCTCATCCAGCAGCAGCACCTTGGGCTTTTTCATAACGGCCATAAGCAGGGTAAGCGCCTGCCGCTGGCCGCCGGAAAGCAGGCCGACCTTGGAGGAAAGACGATCCTCCAGTCCCAGGTCCAGCTCCGAGAGGAGCCGGCGGAAATTTTCACGGTCGGCGGGGGAGATGGCCCAGCTGAGCCCGCGGTGTTCGCCGCGGCGGGCCGCCAGCGCCATATTTTCCTCGATCCACATATCGGCTGCGGTGCCCATCATGGGGTCCTGGAACACGCGGCCCAAAAAGCGGGCGCGCTTTTCCTCCGAAAGGTCGGTGATATCCTCGCCATCAATGGTGATGCGGCCCTGATCCACCGGGAAGGTGCCGGCAATGGTATTGAGCAGGGTGGATTTCCCCGCGCCGTTGCCGCCGATGACGGTGACGAAATCGCCGTCATTGAGGGTGAGGGAAAGCCCATCCAGCGCGATCTTTTGATTGACGGTACCGGCGTGGAAGGTTTTGTGGATATTCTCAAGCTTCAGCATACGGCGGAACCTCCTTTGGCGTGATGATGGGCAGTCCACTTTTTACGCAGGTAGGGGAGAGCCAGGAATATCGTCACCACCACAGCCGAGAACAGCTTGAGGTCGGTGGTGGAAAGCCCCGCCCAGATGACGATGGCCAGAATGAAGTAGTAGGCCACGGCGCCCAATGCGGTGGTCAGCAGCCGCAGGGCAAAGTTCTTGCGCTTGCCCAGCAGTGCCTTGCCGATGACGACCGCCGCCAACCCGATGACGATGGCGCCGCGCCCCATGTTGATATCGGAATTGCCCTGATACTGCGCCAGCAGCCCGCCGGAAAGCCCGACCAGCCCGTTGGAGATCATCAGGCCCAGCACCTTCATGCGGTTGGTGGAAATGCCCTGCGCGCGTGCCATATGCTCATTGTTGCCGGTGGCCCGGATGGCGCAGCCCAGCTGCGTACCGAAGAACCAGTACAGCAGCAGGACGATCGCCACTACGAAAATACCGCTGACGATGATGGCGGTGGGTACCTTGGCGCTGGTAAGCAGCAGCTTATACTGGGTGCGGCTGACGGTGAGATTGCTCTTGCCGCCCATGATGTGCATATTGATGGAGTAGAGGGCCAGCTGGGTGAGGATACCGGAAAGGATGGCCGGAATGCCCAGTACGGTATGCAAAAGCCCGGTGCAAAGACCGGCAAGCGCCCCGGCCAGCACCGCGCAAAGCAGTGCCAGCAGGGGGTTCATCCCGCCGATGATGCACACGGCGGCAACGGCGCCGCCGGTGCAAAGGCTGTTATCGACCGTAAGGTCGGCGTAGTCCAGTATCTTATAGGTGATGGCCACGCCGATGGCCATGATGCCCCATATAAGCCCCTGTGCCAGGGCGCCGGGCAGGGAATTGAGCAGCGTGAGCGGATTCATGGTTTGACCTCTTCAATCGTTAGAATTTGCGGGGACGGGGGAAGATTACTTGAGCTCTTCCGGAATGGTGATGCCGAGTTCGGCAGCGTTCTCCTCATTGATGACGAGGGACAGGTTGCTGACATCAAAGAAGAAGATAGGGGTGGTGGCGGGATCGGCACCGTTGACAAGGATATTGTAAGCCTGCTCGCCTGCCGCGCGGCCCAGCTCGTAGTAGCTGATGGCGTAGGTGGCCAGGAAGCCGCTTTCGCACATGCCGCCCTCGCCGCAGATGACGGGCTTGCCGGCGGCAGTGGTGATGTTGCTCATGGTGGGGACATTGGCGGCGATGAGGTTATCGGTGGGCTCATAGAAGGCATCGACCTCATTGCAGGCGGCGGTCACAACGGTCTGGATCTCATTGGTATCGGCGACGGAGTAGATCTTGACGGTGAAGCCCTCGGCCTCAAAGGCGGTCTTGGCTTCCTCGGCCTGGATGGCGGAGTTTTCCTCGCCGGAATTAATGACGATGCCGACGGTCTTTACCTCGGGGCAGAGGGTCTTCATCAGCTGGACCTGAACATTGACGGGGTTCATATCGGAAGCACCGGTGACATTGGCGCCGGGGGCTTCATTGCTGGCTACCAGGCCGCTGGAAACATAGTCGGTCACGCTGGTGCCTACAACAGGGATATCGGAGGTCGCCTCGCGCGCCGCCTTAACGGCGTTGGTGGCGTTCGCCATGATCAGATCGACCTTGGAGGAAACGAACTGATTGACAATGGTGGTGCAGTTGGTCTGCTCGCCCTGGGCGTTCTGGACATTGAACTGAACCTTATCGCCCAGCTTTTCGGTGAGAAATTCCTTAAAGCCGCGGGTGGCTTCGTCCAGTGCGGGGTGCTCGGCCAGCTGAACAATGCCGATCTGGAACACCTTTTCATCGGGATTGGAAGGGGTGGAGGGTTTATTGCCGCAGGCGGCGAGGCCGGCGACCATGAGACAGGCGGCAGCTGCCGCTAAAAACTTTTTGCACTTCATAGTGATTGCTCCTTATCTTTTACTTTTGATTATTGATGTGATCTATCTGAAATCCCCCGCGGCCGGCCGTGCCATAGGGGGAAGCTCAGCAAAAACAGAAAGCCCCTGCTTTTCCAGACTACTCCGGAAAATACAGGGACGATAAAGGCTTTTATCGCGGTACCACTCTGCTTCGGGCGCTCCTTACGGGGGGCCCCTCCTTGGGCAGCTAACACTGTCCGCACGATGTAACGGTCGAACCCGGCGCAGCCTACTGTCCCTGAAAGGATGTTCGGTGCGCGGCTACCGAAAGGTACTTCATCCGCCGTACTCATCATTGCCTCGCAGCATCCGGCAACTCTCTGGAGATTTTGGGGCGGGTTACTTTTTTTCGGTCAACGCCTGTGTTTTTGTGTTGTCTGTACTTTAGCACTTCTACTTGCGAAAGTCAATAGGATTTTTAGCGGAAATTTTACTTTTGGCGATGTGGGGGGAATTTTGGCGGGCGGGGAGATTCTTTTGGGCGATATGCACGAAAACGGAAATTTGATTTGGGCTAAATGACATTGAACAGGGCGGGATGGTTGAATTGCGGGGGCGATAGGGGTACAATAAGGGTGGAAATTTGGCACAGGCTGAAAGACCCTGTGCAGACCGACAGGATGGGGGCCCCGCCCCTGCGCCCGCAGGGCGCAGAGCCCGCCGCAGGCGGACGGCCCGGCGGAGCCGGGCCGGGCGGGGCCCCATCCGGCCGGCTGCAGGGAGTGGAACAGGAAGGAGAAAAGACGATGGGTAAGATCGTGATCGTGGGTTCGGGGCCGGCAGGATGCAGCGCTGCGCTGTATGCGGCCCGGGCCGGGCAGGAGGTAGTGGTGATCAGTATGGGTATGGGCGCGCTAAGCAAAGCGGAGCTGATCCAGAACTACTATGGCTTTGAGGAAGGCATTACCGGGGCGGAGCTGTACCGCCAGGGTGTGGCCGGCGCCAAAGCGGTCGGGGCGGAGTTCATCACGGCGGAGGTGGTGGGGCTGGATTATACCGGCTCGCTGGTGGTGCAGACCACCGAAGGAGACTACCCGGCGGATGCGGTGATCCTGGCGACCGGAACGGGGCGCATTGCCCCTAAAATAGCCGGGCTGGCCGAGCACGAGGGCCGCGGGGTGAGCTACTGTGCCACCTGCGATGCGTTTTTCTACCGGGGCAAGACGGCGGCGGTGCTGGGCAGTGGAGAATACGCTCTGCACGAGGTGCAGGCCCTGCTGCCGCTGGCGGGGAAGGTCATCCTGTGCACCAATGGGGAGCCGCTAACGGCGGATTTCCCGGAGGGGGTGGAGATATGCACCGAAAAGCTGGCTGCCGTGGAGGGGGAGGAGAAGGTCTCTGCGCTGCGGCTGGAGAACGGCGAGCTGCTGCCGGTGGAGGGGCTCTTTGTGGCGCTGGGGGTGGCCGGCAGTGCGGCGCTGGCCCGTAAGCTGGGCGCCCCGGTGGAAAACGGCCGCATCGTCGTAGATGAAAAAATGCAGACCGGAATACCAGGTCTGTTTGCGGCCGGGGACTGCACCGGTGGCCTGCTGCAGGTGTGCAAGGCGGTCTACGAAGGCGCACTGGCGGCCACCGAGGCGATAAAAATGCTGAGAGGGAAGAAACGGTGATGATGAACTCCCGCGAGAAAAGGCCGAGCGAAGGGACTTGCTGATGGTGTGGTAAGGTTTTATAGAGAGAACGATCCCCGCCGCGGTAGAGATGCCGGGCGGGGATTTTATGATAGGGGAAGGCTTGTACAGGGAGAGGGCCGCCCGCAGGGCGCCCCGGCGCAGCCGGGGCTGGGCGGCCGGAGGCCGCCCTACACAGCGCGAAGCGCTGTGGCCCTGCGGGCGTTTTTCCCCCGGCACAGGCTGGACGAGGGGCAGCGTGGCAGAAAGCGTGCTGGCTGCAAAAAGGTCGACTCCGCCGCAGTACCAGGGTACCGGGCGGAGCCGCTTACTGTATAGAGAAGAGGATGAGTAGAGAACTGCTTAGATCTTCTCACGGCCGGGCAGCACGAAGTGCAGGATGATGCCAGCGATGGCGGCGAAAGCCATGCCGCTGAGGGTGATGGAGCCGAAGCTGATGGCAGCGCCGCCGACACCCAGGATGAGGATAGCAGCCGCGATGCACAGGTTGCGGGGCTGAGAGAAGTCGACATGGTGGTCAACCAGGGTACGGATACCGGTGGAGGTGACCATGCCGTACAGCAGGATGCCTACGCCGCCCAGAACTGCCTGCGGAATGGAACCGCACAGGGCATTGAACTTGGGGCAGAAGGCGAGCAGGGCCATCCACAGGGCGCCGAAGCGGACGATGGTGGGAGAATACAGGTGGGTAACAGCCAGAACGCCGGTGTTCTCGGAGTGGATGGTGAGGGAGGGACCACCGAGGCAGCCGGAGAGGACGGTGGAAACGCCGCAGGCGAATACCGAGCGATCCAGGCCGGGCTCGTGGGTAAAGTCCTTGCCGACGACGGTGCCGACCGCCATAACATCACCGATGTGCTCCAGACAGGGAACGATGGCGCAGGGGGCGATGAGGGCGATGGCTCTCCAGCTGAACTGGGGCAGGGTAAAGGAGGGAACGCCGATCCAGGCGGCCTCTTTCAGGGCGGTGAAATCCACCAGGCCGAAGGGAATGGAGATAATAAAGCCGCCGACCAGCGCGATGATGATGGTCATAACGCGGGTAAGGCCCTTGGAGAAGTTATTGACACCAACCGCGATAAGGAAGGTGATGATGGCGATGGGCCAGTTGGCCTCGGCCTCCTGCACGCCTACACCGGCAAGGGAAAGCCCCAGTACCATGATGATGGGTCCAACGATGATGGGCGGGAATACGCGGGCTACACGGTCCTTACCCAGGATCTTGAGCAGCAGGGCAAACAGCAGATAAAAGACTGCCATGCCCAGAATGCCGCCCTGCGCGTAGGGGATGCCCATTTCGCCAACGACGGCGGAAACACCGGCAATGATGGCGAAGGAGCCGCCCAGGAACGCGGGGACCATCTTCTTATCGATGAACTGATAGATGATGGTGCCGATGCCGGCGCAGAACAGGGTGACGGAAACATCCAGACCGCAGAGGATGGGAACCAGGATAACACCGCACATGGCCAGGGTGTTCTGCAGGCCCAGGATGGCCTTTTGGCCGGTGGTAAAGTTATCGGAAAGGTCGCCATTGACACCGACGATCAGTTCCTTTTTTTCTTTTGCCATGGAATAATACCTCCTCAGATATATTTAGTATGGCTTATGGTTCAGCTTGCGCTGTGGTTGCAGTAGAACTCGGCCGCGCAGGAAAACTCATCCATCGGCATCTTATTGATGATGACGCGGAAGGGGGTGTAAGCCTCGGGGCCGGTGCGGATCATTTTATCGCCCACCTTTTCCAGCAGCTCCGCCTTGGTGATGGGGAATTTAATATCCCGCATGGCCAGCACCATATAGTGCAGGGTAAGCATGTAGGGCATTGGTTCCATGATCATTTTTCATCACCTCCGAAAGTATAGGCCTTGTACTGGTTGCGGGTCTCGCCGTGGCCGCCCAGCTCTTTGCATGCGGCGCCGCGGTGACGGAACGAGTACAGGAAGGTATTGGTGGTGCTGCTTTCGTGCAGTTTATCCACCAGGCCGGGGTACAGGTCGGCCTTGAGCAGATAGGGGACCATCATAGGCGCTTCGGTAACGATGTTGCCGTCGGGATTGACGATCATGCTGTTGCCGAAGGCGGCGCAGGCATGCTCCATGCCGTAGCAGTTGGCACCGACGACATAGACCTGATTGCAATAGGCCGCGCAGCGGTTGGTGAGCTTCCAGGGCTCCTCCCAGGGGTTCATGTAGTGGGTGATGCGGACGACCACATTGGCGCCGTTATAGGCGGCTTCGCGCCAGATCTCGGGATAGTCGCCATCGGCACAGACGATGGTGGCGATGCGGCTGCCCTTGGGACCGGGGGTGACGGGGCATTCCCAGCCGGGGTAATGGCGCTCGGTGGGAATCCAGGGGTTCATTTTGCAGTACTGGTGTACCACCTCGCCCTCATCATTGATCATGATGGCGCAGTTGCCGGGGGCTTCGTGGCCCTCCAGCTTAAGGATGACGCCAAAGATGCCCCAGACCTTCAGGCGGGCGCAGGCCTCCTTTAGGCGGCCAACTTCGGGGGAATCCAGCGTGAGAACGACCTTGAGGCGCTCCAGCGGGTGCATGCCCTGCACGCCGAACTCCGGGGAAACGAACAGATCGTACCCGGGGAAGCCGCGGGCGCCGATCTCCATGTACTGAATGATCTGATCAATGTTTTTGTTGACTTCCTCCATGCAGGTGGCATGGATGGGTTCCAACTGCGCCACTACGGTGGAGAGGACTTCGGTTTGGGTGGGTCCGCCGCCGACGCCGTGGCTGCTGCCGATGATCATAGCGATTACCTCCTCTTGATTTCAGAAACATGATGAAACATGTTTCATAACTTGCAACTTCAAGATACGACAATATGGGGGAAAAGTCAATGGGGAAAGACGAATCTTAGCGGGATATTGCGGATTTTTAGCGATATGCTAAAAGAAAAGGCATTATTTTTGTGAAACATTTTTCACAGAATGGGAGAGATTGTTTGCGAAATGGAAGAAAATGCGGTATAATATAAGGGGAGAGAAAACATTGTTTCATGACGGAGGTGGCGGACATCAATATAAGAGAATTGGCGAGCCTGGCCGGGGTCTCCATCGCCACGGTCTCCCGTGTCATCAATAACCCGCAGCTGGTGCAGCCCGATACCCGGGAGCATGTGCTGGAGGTGATGCGCCGGGTAAACTACGCGCCGGCCTGGACGGTGGAATCGAGGCTGTCTTCCCGGTCGCGGCTGATCGCTTTTCTATTTAGTGAGGCGGACTATTATTTTTATTCCGATATTCGCAGTGGGCTGGAATCGATAGCCGGGCTGCGCGGCTACACGGTGCTGTTCTGCCCCATAGCGGCGGAGCAGCAGCGGCGCAGCCAGCAGCTGAGGACCATCTTTGAACAGAAGCTGGACGGGGCTATTTGGGCGCTGCGGGATTTTTACCCTGAGGATATTAAAATGATAGATGAGCGACAGGTGCCGCTGGTGCTGGCCCGTAAATACGACAGTGCCCCCACCGACCGCTACAACTGCTGTTATATCAATTTTGCGGAGGCGAGCTACCGGATGACCCGCCATCTGCTGGAAATGGGGCACCGGCGCATTGGGCTGATGTTTGAGAATGTATCGCAGCAGTTTATGAACAGCTTTTGCCAGGGGTGGGAGCTGGCACTGAAGGAGGAAGCCGCGCCGAGAGAGGCTTCTCTGCTGCTGAACGCCCCAAACAGCATGGCGGGCGGCTATGCCAAGACGATGGAGCTGCTGGACGCGGGCGAGATGCCGGAGGCGGTCTTCTGCGCCAGTGATGAGCAGGCCTTTGGGGTGCTGAAGGCCGCGCACGAAAAGGGTGTGCGGGTGCCGGAGGAGCTGGCTGTGGCGGGCTTTACCGATTCCCCGATGAGCAACCTGTGTGACCCGGAGCTGACCACCATCGACCTGCCGATCTACCGGCTGGGGATCATAGCGGCGAGAATGCTCTTTGATGTGATAGAGGATACCGGCAGTGAGGTGACCCCCGGCGAGGTGGTATTGCAGCCCAAGCTGCGCATCCGCCGCAGCTGCGGCAACGAAAAGCCCATCAATGTACTGTTTGAATAAGAGGAAGGGAAGTTTATGGCCAAGCTGAGTACGCAATTTATGGGAATGGAGCTGAAGAATCCTGTTCTGGCTGCGCCCGGCCCCTGGACCGGGACGGCGGAGGGCCTGCAGGCGGCAATAGACGCCGGCGCGGGCGCGGTGATGACCGAGACCATTTCCCAGGAGGTATATCCCCGCCTGCCGCAGACCTGCTACCATGAGGGCGGGGCGGTATTCAGCACCTCGCTGTACAGCAACCTGACGCTGGAGCAGTGGGAGGTTGAGCTGGAAAAGCTGCACCCCGGGGACTGCAAGGTGATCGCTTCGATAAGAGGGGCGACGCCCAGCGAGCTGGCCTATGTGGCCCGGAAGGCGGAACGCATGGGGGTGGATGCCCTGCAGCTGGACCTGTACGCACCCATTGGGCCGGTGCTGGCGGAGCTGTATACCAGCCCGGATCTTATCGCGGAGCTGATCTCGGCGGTGAAAAATAAGGTCTCGCTGCCGCTGATGGTGCGCCTGCCCCACCATGTGGCGGATAACAAGAAATTCCTGAGGGCACTGGAAGCAGCCGGCGCTGACGGCATCTGTACCATCGAGAGCATTCGGGGCATCAGCGGGGTGGATATTGTGAACGCGCGGCCGCTGATGCCGACCCATGGCGGCTACACCGGCACCAATGTGCGGCCCATTACCCTTTCCGCCATTGCGGCGTTGAGCCAGAATTCTAATTTGCCGGTGGCGGCGACGGGCGGCTTTGACGCGGCGGAAAATGTGATAGAGGCGATAGAGCTGGGGGCCACCACGGTGATGCTGGGCTCGGCGCTGCTGGGCGGCTATGGCGTGCTGACCGAAACGGTGCGGGAGTTGGGGGATTGGCTGGAGCAGAATGGTTATGACAGCATAGATGAGCTGCGCGGCGCGGCACTGCAGTATCTGCGCAGCTATGAGGAGCTGCACGAACGATAAGAAATAGG
>ENA-UEQN01002969-UEQN01002969.1-human-gut-metagenome-genome-assembly--contig:-NODE-2969-length-11063-cov-8.114054_pt1 | contig 11063 bp, 9 predicted proteins | sample MGYA00242940_ERZ507944 | MGnify/ENA primary metagenome ERZ507944 (study PRJEB26167, sample SAMN06115449) | human gut metagenome | host: Homo sapiens | place: China:Fujian | collected 2015-08-20... | reverse complement strand
CGGCAGTTTGCATTTACAGATTCAGTTCAGCAGGATCTGAAACTCAGACCTTTGCTTCGCTGTTCTGCTCAGCATTCTTATAGGCCTTGAAGGAGTGGAACACGATGTTCAGGCCCAGAACGATCAGCAGCACGGCCAGGATCAGCTGCAGGCCGTTTGCAATGAACACAGCACCCCAAGTGGTCTCGCCAGCGGGGATGGTGACAGCAGCGGCATTGCTGATGGCCTTGACCATGGCGATCAGGCGCTGCACCAGAGCGGTGAAGGTGACGCACAGCATGATGATCAGCGGAGGGAAGATCATCTTGTTGCTGCGGCCGGTGACCTTCAGGAACACGCACAGGGTGGCCAGAACCAGAGCGCTCAGCAGCTGGTTTGCAGAACCGAACAGGGGCCAGATGTTGGCGTAGCCGATCTTGGTCAGCAGGAAGCCGAAAGCCAGAGTCAGGAAGGTGGAGAAGTACACGTTGCACAGCAGCTTGCGCCAGCCCTCAGCATGCTCCATGTCGTCCACGCTGAACAGCTCCTGGAAGCTCATGCGGCCGATACGGGCCACAGCATCCAGACTGGTCAGGGCCAGTGCGGAAACGCACATGGTCATAAACACAGAGGCAAAGTGCTGGTCCAGGCCGAAGCCCACGAAGAAGCTGGCAACGCCGCGGCTGAAGACCTGGAACGGAGTGCCGTCTGCGGGGGTGCCGTCTGCAGCAGCAGAAGCACCGGCAACACACAGAGCGATGACAGCCAGCAGGCTTTCCAGCACCATGGCACCATAGCCGACCTTCAGCATATCCTTCTCGTTGGTAACGGTCTTGGAGGAGGTGCCGGAAGACACCAGACTGTGGAAACCGGAAACAGCGCCGCAGGCAACGGTAACGAACAGGATGGGGAACATGGTGCCCAGCTTGGCGTTGGTAAAGCCGGTGAACACCGGCAGGTTCATGACGGGATGGTTGACGATCAGGCCCAGAACAGCGCCCACGATCATGGCCACGAACATAAAGGTGGTCATGTGGTCACGGGGCTGCTTCAGCAGCCACATGGGCAGGACAGCGGCAAAGAAGATGTACACAAAGGTGATGTAGCTCCATGCAGCCTTGCCCAGAATGATGGGGAAGTTTGCACCCACCACAAAGGACAGCACGATGAATACGATGCTGATCACATTCTCTTTCCAGCCGGTGAAGTGCAGGTTCTTCTGCAGCAGGCCAAAGATCACGGCGAACACCATGAACATGATGGAGACCATGCCGGCAGCACCGTTGGTCTGGGCAGCCTCCACCAGAGCACCGTCAGCACCGTAGGCATTGAAGGTGCCGGCCACCATGTCGGCAAAGGCGGCAATCACGATGCCGCAGAACAGCCAGCAGAACAGCAGGAACAGCTTGCGGCCGGTCTTGCCGATGTACTTTTCGATCAGCATGCCCATGCTCTTGCCGTCGTTCTTAACGGAAGCATACAGAGCGCCGAAGTCGGTGACAGCACCGAAGAAGATGCCGCCCAGCAGCACCCACAGCAGCACCGGCAGCCAGCCGAAAGCAGCGGCCTGGATCGCACCGGTAACAGGGCCTGCACCGGCAATGGAGCTGAACTGGTGTGCAAACACGGTCCAGCCGTCGGTGGGAACATAGTCCCGGCCGTCCTCATGGACAACTGCCGGGGTCTTGGCAGAGGGGTCGATGCCCCACTTGTTTGCCAGCCAGCGGCCGTAAAGCATATAAGCGCCAAACAGACACACGGCTGCGATCAATACGATGACCAGCGTATTCATTGTTTTTACCTCTTTCCTTTTTTGGCATCCGGCAAATGTCAGCGGCATGGGGGCGGCAGGGTGTAAAAAAGGCCCCGTCTTCCTGCGTTCGTTCCATTTGGGACGAACCATCGAAGACGAAGGCCTTCACATACACTGCACATCGTGTATGGAATACTCCGCGATACCACTTCGTTTGCTGCACAGGGCAGCCACTCCCAGCGTACATACATACGCAGCCCCGTAACGTGGGCAAAACGGCCATGCATTACTGGAAGGCGGGGTCAGCGCCTTTGTTCACACAGGCTGCTCGCAGGGGAGAACGCTTTGCTCCTGACTGCTGCCCTTGCATCAGATGGGCGGCTCTCTGGGAGAGGGTGCTGCAAAGAATCATGTCCTGTTCATCGCATTTGCCGAATGATTGTCCGTATTTTAGTGCGGAATTCACAAATTGTCAATATCCTTGGAACAAGTTCGGAGGATACACTAATTCAGGAAAGCGTTCTGCAATAATTTTTAGGTGATTTTTGTTCATGCGTGAAACGAAGAAAACTATACACGTCAACGAATGAAAAGAGTTCACGCCAAGGACTTGACTTTCACACTTTGATGTGCTAAAGTGGTGATGCAAGAAAGAACCTGAACATTTCCGGAACATTTAAAAGAGGGAACGCTCCCAAAACCGGACAGTCCGCTGCGGCGGCAAGGAGAACATTCATGGCAGATAAAAATTCCAGAAGAAACCAGACCACCGATGCACTGTTTGATGCCATCCTCAGTCTGGAAACGCGGGAGGAGTGCTACAACTTCTTTGAAGACCTGTGCACTGTAAAGGAGATCTCGGATATGGCGCAGCGGCTGGAAGCGGCAAAGATGCTGCTGGACGGCAGAACCTACGATCAGATCGTGAAGGCAGTGGAGATCAGCACGGCCACCATCAGCCGCATCAACCGCTGCATCCAGTACGGCTCCGGCGGCTACCGCGAGACCATTGAAAAGGTGCGCGGCACCCAGAACCCTAAAAAGCAGGAGTAACACCGGCGTACCCGGCAGACATAGAATGGGGCGTACACCGCCCCTGACCGGACGAACGAAAGGAAGGTTTTATCATGTCTGCTGAGAACTGTATCGATACCACCCGCTGCCCCTGCCCCTGCCTGCCCAAGGTGACGCTGGAGCAGGCGGTCATTGACCTTGTGGAGAGCATCGCTCTGCAGGAAAATGCCCTGAGCCACATCCTGTGCGCCGAAAGCCGGAAGATGGACGCCGCCATGAAACTGGACGGTCTGGACCTGTGCAAGCTGCTGGAAGTAAACGATTCGGCCACCAACATGGTGCACGCCGTGGCAAACCTGGAGCTGGTGCTCAAGGATAAGCTGGAGTTCGTCTCCAACAACCTGTACTATCCGTCTGCGGATGCCGCAGCGAAGTAAGAAGATGCGGAAAGGCCTGTCCGGATGCCGGGCGGGCCTTTTCTCTGCTTGAATGCATAATTTTTGTAAAAACCATTTGTTGGAATTGCTGATAACGGGATTCTGTGCTATACTATACAATGTATCACCATGAAAGTGAGGAAATTTACAAATTGCTGAACTACGATGCGATCCTGTTTGATGTGGACGGGACCCTGATCGATTCCGCTCCCGGTATCATAAATACATTAAAAGAAGTCTTTGCCAAGATGGGCGTGGACACCACGAATGTGAACCTGCGCCGCTACCTTGGCCCGCCGCTGCGCAAGAGCTTTGGTGAGCACTTTACCGACCCGGCCCTCATTGAAAAGGCCACCGACCTGTACCGCGACAGCTACGCCGTCAAGGGCAGCCACGAGTGCGCCGCCTACCCCGGTGCAGCAGAGATGCTGCAGCGCCTGAAGGACGCGGGCCTTGTGCTGTGCACCGCTACCTCCAAGCCCACGCAGGTCGTTACGCCCATTCTGGAAGAAAAGGGCCTTGCAGGCTATTTTGATTTTATCGGCGGCGCGTCCATGGACGAGAGCCGCGACACCAAGACCGACGTGGTGCGCCATGTGCTGGCCCAGCCCATGATGCAGGGCAGGCGGGTGCTGATGGTGGGCGACCGCAACGACGACATGCGCGGCGCTGCGGACTGCGGGCTGGATGCCGCCGGTGCGCTGTACGGCTACGGCAGCAGGAAAGAGCTGGAACCCTTCCACCCGGTGCTGCTGGCCGAAAGCTGCGCCAGCCTTGCAGACCAGATCCTGAACGGACAGGCATGACCGAAAGGCCCTGTGCCGGAAACTAAGTGAATGGTGAGAGATATGAGAAATACACGACCGGAAAAGCAATCGCTTACTCCTATGCAGAAGCAGGCTGTGCTGGTGTGCAGTGTGTGCGCGCTGGCAGCCATTCTGACCATTGCCATTACCATGACGCTGCTCAAGCGCGGCAAGACCCCTGCAGCCCCGGGGGAACAGCCCTCCAGCGAGGTGCTGGTGCCGGGCGAAGAGGATATCTCGGATCACTACCAGATCAGCGAGACCTCTGCCGCCCTGCTGCCGGAGACCGCCGACGCGGGCGAGAGCTACCAGAAGGAAACGCTGTTCCTCGGCGATTCCAACACGGTGCGCCTGTACGCCAACGGCCTGATCAGCCTGCAGCAGTTCTGCGCCAAGGAGGGCATTGGCACCCATGCCGCCCTGAACGAGGGCATCGTTACCTTTAAAAAGGACAGCAGCACCTACACCATCGCGCAGGCCGTGGCCAAAATGAAGCCCCGCCGCGTGGTCATCATGCTGGGCACCAATGATACCGGCATGAGCGTGGACGAGTTCATCAGCAGCTACACCGCGCTGGTGCAGGCCATTCAGGAAAGCTACCCCTACACCGACATCATCGTGAACACGGTGCCGCCGGTGCCTGCAAACCACGCAAACTACCCCCACATGGACCAGACCAAGATCGACGACTTCAACATGGCCCTGCTGTCCATGTGTGAGCAGATGGGCCTGAAGTTCCTCAACAGTGCCGAAGCGCTGAAGGATGCCAACGGCTATGGCCGCGAGGATTACTACCAGACCGGCGATATCCACCTGAAGCCCGTGGGCCTGAAGGCCATGCTGAGCTATCTGCGCACCCACGCTTACCAGACCGACGACCGTCGGCCCGACACCGCCAACATCCCCACCCGCGCCGAGTATACCCCGAACCCCAGCTCTGCGGTGACAGCACCCAGCAGCTCGGAGGCTGCAGGCTCTTCCGAAGAGCAGGGTGTGCTGTATCAGGCCAGCTACCGGGTGGACAAGACCGGCGGCACCCTTTCCAGCGGCAGCGACAGCGGCAAGACATCCCTCTCCTATGAAGTGACCAGCGCCGCCCAGTCCATCAGCGTGACGGCTGTGCCGCAGGACGGCTATGTGTTCGTCAAGTGGAGCGACGGTGTGACCCAGAAGACCCGCACCGATACGAACTTCAAGCAGAACGTGGACGTGACCGCCGTGTTTGCAGCGGCTTCCGTGCATATCAGCAGCACCGGCAAGGCCGTGCTGGGCGATTCCTACACCTTTACCGCAAAGCTGGGCGGCAAGCACCTCACTGCCGACAGCATCCGCTGGTACGCCAACGGTGTGGAAGTGCCGCAGGCGGCGGGCAAGACCACCGTCAAGGTGGAGATCGACCCCTCCATGCTCAATGCGACCTTTAAGGTGTACGCAGTGGCAAGCTACAACGGCTGCACCGTTACCAGCAACGTCCTGAATGTGACGGTCAGCGGCGTAAGCTCCGGCAGCTCGTCTCACAGCTCCGGCAGCTCTGGCAGCACGTCGGGCAGCAGCTCTTCCGGCAGCACCAGTTCTTCCGGTGCATCGTCCGGCACCACCTCCGGGGCATCCTCCGGGGCTACATCCACCTCCGGCAGCTCGTCTCACAGCTCTTCCGGAAGCTCGTCTCACAGCTCGTCCGGCAGTGAGAGCACGGCTTCCCCGGCAGGCTCGGCTTCTGCTTCCAACGGAACAGCCAGCTCTTCCCACAGCACCAGCTCGTCCCACGCGGACTCTGGTGAGAGCAGCTCGGCTTCCCATAGCAGCTCCAGCAGCGAGAGCAGCTCTGCAAGCTCTGGCAGCTCCCATGCGGCTTCGGAATCCAATGCCAGCAAGGAAGCCGCCAACGAGCAGTCCGCATCCACGGACTCCGCGTCCTGAGACTGTCACCCCGGCCTGCTGTGCCGCATAGGCTGGCAGGAAGGGAGGCGTTTGCATGTACTACGAGGAACCCCGCATCCCGGCGCTGCCCGGGGAAGAGAACGTGACCGACGGCAGCGTGGACGATTACGGCACCGACTGGGAGAACGTGGACAACGGCGCGCTGGAAGAGGAAATGGCAAAGTGTGCTGCCACCCCCTGTGATGTCAAAACCACCTGCCCGGACAACGACCCGGAGCAGACGGACGTACCATCGTACGAAATTGTAACAGAATGATGTGAAGCCAGCTCTGTTTACGGCAGGGCTGGCTTCTGCCTGTTGTTGAGCGCATGGCAGCTGAGGCCATGGCAGAAGGAAAAGAGGGAAGGTTTATGGCAAAATATTATTGCGTGCTGTTCGATGCAGACAACACCCTGCTGAACTTTGACGCAGCCGAAAGCAAGGCACTGGCCGAAACGCTGGTGAACTACGGCATTGAGCCGGATGCAGAAACGGTGCAGACCTACCGCACCATCAACTCGGAGCTGTGGCGGCAGCTGGAAAAAGGCCAGATCAAGCGGGAAAAGCTCATGGCGGAGCGGTTCACCCGCTTCCTCAAGGCCATTGATGCCGCCGGTGACGGAGCCGAGATGAACCGCTTCTATCTGGAACAGCTCTCCACCCACCCGGACCTGATGGGGCCGGAAGTGCTGGATGTGCTGCGGGAACTTTCCGAGGTGGCAACGCTGGCCGTTGTGACCAACGGCTTCCAGAAGGTGCAGATCCGCCGTCTGGCCGAGAGCGGTGTGCTGAACTTTATGGAGGACGTGTTCGTCTCCGAGAAGATGGACAGCGAAAAGCCGAACCGCAGAATTTTTGATGCGGCCCTGCGCGCCCTTGGCGTGGAGAACCGCGAGCATGTGCTGGTGGTGGGCGACGGCCTGAGCAGCGACATTCAGGGCGGCGTGAATGCGGGCCTTGACACCTGCTGGTATAACCCCAGCCACGCCGAGAACCCCGGCAAGGTGGTGCCCACCTACGAGATCGCAGACCTGAAAGAGCTGTACCCGCTGGTGATGGAGCAGGAAGAGCTGGCCAATGTGGGCCTGAAGAACCGCCGCCACCAGTGCTGAGCCAATAAGCGGATGGAGAACGGGATCATAAAACTATGCTGATACATTTGGAAAAACTAGGCAAGAGCTTTGGCGAAAAGATCGTGCTGCACGATGTGACCGCCAGTGTCGAGCGGGAGGACCGCATCGGCATCGTGGGCCAGAACGGCGCGGGCAAGACCACCCTGCTCAAGATTTTGACCGGCGAGTACCAGGACTACGAAGGTGAGTTCAGCGTGACCCACGGCGTGACGCTGGGCTATCTGGAACAGAACGCAAAGCTGGATGCCACGCTGGATCTCTACGGCGAGATGCGCTCCACCTTTGCCCCTGTGCTGGATGCCATGGCCCAGATGCAGGTGCTGGAACGCAAAATGGCCGCGCAGCCGGACGACACGGAACTGCTGGCCCGGCACGACCAGCTGCAGAACATCGTGGATGCCGCCGACGGCTACAACATGGATGTGAACATCAAAAAGGTGCTGTCCGGCATGGGCTTTGCGCAGGATACATGGCAGAAGAACATTGCGGTGCTCTCCGGCGGCGAGCTGACGAGGCTGCGGCTGGCAAAGCTGCTGCTGGAAAAGCCGGACGTGCTCATTCTGGACGAGCCCACCAACCACCTGGACTTTGCCACCATGGAATGGCTGGAAAACTACCTCAAAAGCTATTCCGGTGCGGTGCTGGTGGTCAGCCACGACCGCTACTTCCTCGATAACGTGTGTACGAAGATCTGGGAGGTCTCCTACCAGACCATGACCACCTACAAGGGCAACTTCTCGGCCTACCTGCCCCAGAAGGAAGCCGCCGATGCCCTGCGCCAGAAGCAGCACGATGCAGATGTGGCACTGGCCGAAAAGCTGCAGGACTACGTGGACCGCAACCTTGTGCGCGCCTCCACCACCAAAATGGCCCAGAGCCGCCGCAAGCAGCTGGAAAAGCTGGAGATCACCGAAGCGCCCAAGGACGAGACCAACCAGCTCAAGTTCCGGTTTGAATATGACGTAGAACCGTGGAACGAGCTGGTGCTGCTCAAGAACCTGACCATCAAAATAGGGGAGCGCACCCTGCTGGAACCCTTTACCTACACGGTGTGCCGCGGCCAGCGGCTGGTGATCGCAGGCCCCAACGGCGCAGGTAAATCCACCCTGATGCAGGTGCTGGACGGCAAGCGCCGCCCCTCCGGCGGCATGGTGCGGCTGGGCACCGGCGCACGGCCCAGCATCTTTGCCCAGCAGCAGAACCGTCTGGGGCAGGGCCGGGTCATCGATGTGATCTGGAACAAATACCCCCGCATGACCGAGCTGGAGGTGCGCAGCCATCTGGCAAAGCTGGGCTTCCGGGGCGAGACGGTGTTCAAGCCCTGCGAGGCGCTTTCCGGCGGCGAGCTGGCCCGCCTGCGCTTTGCGGAGATCGTGCTGGAACGGCCCAACCTGCTGTTTCTGGACGAGCCCACCAACCATCTGGACATCTACACCCGCGAAAACCTTACCGAGGCCCTCATGGCCTACACCGGCACGCTGCTGCTGGTCACCCATGACCGCCACCTGATGAACAGTCTGGCCTGCCCCATCCTCTACCTTGAGGACGGCAAGGCCACCCTCTACCCCAGCTACGACGCCCTGATGGGCCGCAGCGCCCCGGCCCCTGCCGTGCAGAAGGCCGCCGAACCGGCCAAGACCGGCTACGGCAGGGAGCAGCGCCGCCGCCGCGCCGAGCTGCGGGCCAAGATCAAGGCCTGCGAGGACGAGATGGAAGCCTGCGGTGCACGCGAAGTGGAGCTGGACAACGAGATCAACTCCCCGGAGGTGTACAACGACCCCGACCTGCTGCGCCAGAAGAGCGACGAGCTGAGCGACCTGCGCTTCCATCAGGAAGAGCTGTTTGCCGCGTGGGAAGCTGCCATGGAAGAGCAGGAAAGCTACGAGCAGAGCCAGCAGACCGAAGAGTAAAGGAGAGTGCAGCATGCCCCAAAACAGACGCAGTTACGAAAAAACGCGCCGCATCGCCCTTTCCGGCCTGCTGTTTGCGCTGGCCATGGCACTTTCGTTCATTGAGGGCACGCTCACCATCCCGGGCCTTTTGCCGGGCATGAAGCTGGGCCTTGCCAACATCGTGGTGATGTACGCGCTGTTTTTCATGGGGCCAAGGCAGGCGCTGGTGCTGGACGTGCTCAAGGCACTGTTCGTGTTTCTGGTGTCCGGCTTCACGGCGGGCCTTCTCTCGCTGTGCGGCGGCCTTTTGTCCCTGCTGGTGATGTGGGTGCTCTACTATCTGCTGCCGGTGCGGCCCACCTGGTTCATCCTTTCCGTATGCGGCGCACTGGCCCACAACATCGGCCAGCTGCTGGGCGCGGGCGTGATCATCTCGTCCTCGCTCTCGTTCTACTATGCGCCGGTCATGCTGGTGCTGGGCCTTGTGATGGGCGCACTGACCTCCATCACCCTCAAGGCCCTGCTGCCGGCTCTTGGCAAAATGGGCTTCAATACACAGGAAAAGCGGGGGGAATAACCAACCGTCCATGCATCACAGTTGCATTTTGGCCGGAAATCAGTATAATAAGGAAACAACCTGCTATTTTAAAGATAAAATCTCTTGCATACAGCGCTGCCGCCGAGGGAAAGTGCGCGGCAGCCGGGAGGTGTTTGCACTATGAGTGAAAAAGTTACCATCAAGGTGGAGCGCAAAAAGCTGCATCTGCCCACCATCGCCCTGCGCGGGCTGGTGGTGTTCCCCAACAATCTCGTCCACTTTGAGGTGGGCCGCGAAAAGAGCATTGCCGCCGTGGAGTGGGCAATGGCAAATAATTCCAACGTGTTTCTGGTGGCACAGAAGTCCATGGACACCACCGAGCCGCAGCAGGCAGACCTGTTCAGCTACGGCGTGGTGGCCGAGGTCAAGCAGGTGCTGCGCGTCTCCGGGGACCTTGTAAAGGTCCTGGTGGAGGGCAAGTACCGCGCAAAGCTCAGTGCACTGGATGCCAGCGGCGATTTTCTGCTTTCGGAGGTGCGCCCGGCCCCGGTGCGCGCAGGCAAGGCCGACGATGCCGTGGAGACCGAAGCGCTGCTGCGCGCCCTCAAGGCCGGGTTTGACGAGTACCTTGGCATGAACCCGCGCCTTGGCAAGGACGTGGTGTTTGCCATCGTTTCCAGCGACGACCCCGCCTTCCTCAGCGAGTACATGCCCGCAAACCTGCTGTTCCGCTACGAGGACAAGCAGGCTGTGATGGACGAGGGCACCCTGAACGGACGGCTGAAAAAGCTCATCGAGATGCTGCGCCGTGAGTGTCAGGTGATGAAAATTGAAAAGGAGATCGCGGAAAAGGTCAACGAGTCCATGGACAAGAACCAGCGCGATTACTACCTGCACGAACAGCTGCACATCATCAGCGACGAGCTGGGCGAGGGCGACGACACCCACGCCGAGGCCGACGAGTACCGCCGCAGGATCACCGAGCTGCACCTTGCCGAGGACAGCGAGAAGAAGCTGCTCAAGGAGGTAGACCGCCTTGCCAAGATGCAGGGCTCCAATCAGGAGGCAACGGTCATCCGCACCTATCTGGACACCTGCCTTGACCTGCCGTGGAACACCTTTACGGTGGACGACCTTGATATCAGCCGTGCACAGCAGATTCTGGACCGCGACCACTACGGCCTGAAAAAGGTGAAGGACCGCATTCTGGAAACGCTGGCCGTGCGCAAGCTGGCACCGGACGTGAAGGCACAGATCATCTGCCTTGTAGGCCCTCCGGGCGTGGGCAAGACCAGTATTGCACGCTCCATCGCCGAAAGTATGGGCCGCAAGTATGTGCGCATCAGCCTTGGCGGCGTGCGGGATGAAGCCGAGATCCGCGGCCACCGCCGCACCTACATCGGCGCGATGCCCGGCAAGATCATCACTGCCATGATCTCTGCCAAGAGCGCGAACCCCCTCATGCTGCTGGACGAGATCGACAAGCTGGCAGGCGACTTCCGGGGCGACCCGGCCGCAGCCCTGCTGGAAGCGCTGGACCCGGAGCAGAACAGCACCTTCAACGATCATTTCATCGATATCCCGTTCGAT
>ENA-UEQN01002960-UEQN01002960.1-human-gut-metagenome-genome-assembly--contig:-NODE-2960-length-11088-cov-3.042685_pt1 | contig 11088 bp, 8 predicted proteins | sample MGYA00242940_ERZ507944 | MGnify/ENA primary metagenome ERZ507944 (study PRJEB26167, sample SAMN06115449) | human gut metagenome | host: Homo sapiens | place: China:Fujian | collected 2015-08-20... | reverse complement strand
GTTTCTAACGCAATGCAAAGCCAACCATAAAACCCACGCGCGACTGGAAAGCGGAGATGAATCTCCGCACTCCAAAGACGCTTCGCGTCGCGGGAGCAAGCCCAAAGGCGACGTACCCCAAAGTTGCCGCACGGCCTTCGGGCAATCAGCGCAGGCCGACGGCGCGGCGGACTTTGTCCATGGTCTTTTCGGCTTCGGCGCCGGCTTTTTCGGCTCCCTTTGCCAGAACGCTCCAGACATAGTCGAGATTCTGTTCCAGTTCGGCGCGGCGCTTGCGCATCGGCTCGAAATAAGCCCAGAGTTTGTCGGAAAGTGCCAGCGTGGCGTGGCCGGATCCGTAACCGCCGGCACGGTAACGCGCTTTCATCTCTTCGAGTTCTTCCGGGGTTGCGACCAGCTTGTAGAGGGCGACCACATTGCAATTATCCGGGTCTTTCGGTTCTTCCAGAGCCTTGCAGTCGGTGACCACATTCATGATCGCCTTCTTGATCTCCTTCTCTTTGCCGAAGATCGGGATGGTGTTGTTGTAGCTTTTGGACATCTTCTGGCCGTCGGTGCCCGGCACGATCGCGACCTCCTCCGGGATCAGCTCTTCCGGAATCGTAAAGACTTCGCCGTACTGATTGTTGAATTTGATCGCGATGTCGCGGGTGATTTCGAGGTGCTGCTTCTGATCCTTGCCGACCGGCACCAGATTGCTCTGGTAGATCAGGATGTCCGAGGCCATCAGCACCGGATAGGAAAAGAGGCCGTTGTTCGGCGCGAACCCCTTTGCGATCTTGTCCTTGTAGCTGTGGGCGCGCTCCAGCAGGCCCACCGGCGTCACGTTGTTCAGGATCCAGGTCAGCTCGCAGACCTGCGGCACGTCGGACTGGCGGAACAGGATCGCCTTCTCCGGATCGACGCCGCAGGAAAGATAATTCAGCGTCAGCTCCAGCACGTTTTTGCGGAGCTGCTCCGGCTCCGGAGCGGTGGTCAGCGAGTGATAGTCCGCGAGGAAAATAAAGGTTTCCCCCTTGTCCTGGATGTTGATGATCTGCCGCATCGCGCCGAAATAGTTGCCGATGTGCGGAGTGCCAGAAGGCTGGATTCCGGTCAGGATTCTCATGGTAACGATTCTTTCACTCCTTAAAGTTTCCGCGAGGTCGCGCCGTCGCCGATCGCACAGATGATGTATTCCGCGTCGATGCCGGTGCGCGCCTTGAATCCGGCCTGCACCCGCTTCGCGTACTCCTCCGCTCCATCGGTGGCGACGAGGTGGATCGTGATGCCGCCGAAGCCGCCGCCGGAAAGACGCGCGCCGAGACCGCCCGGAACCGACTTCGCCAGTTCCACCAGATAGTCCAGCTCCTCAGTGCTGTTCTCAAAGTTGACCCGGCTGGATTCGTGCGAATCGAACCAGAGCCGGCCGAACCCCTTCACATCGTTGTGCTCAAGCATCCGCACCGCTTCGATCACGCGGGTGCATTCGCCGACCACGTGCAGCGCGCGGCGGTATTCACGCTCGGTCAGCGCCGACTTCGCGGCGGCGAGCTGTTCGAGCGACACGTCGCGCAGGGTCTTTACATCGGGATAGATCTGCGCGAGCTTCTCCGCCGCCGCTTCGCAATCCTGACGGCGGACGTTGTACTCGGAGTCGACCAGATTGTGCTTGACCATCGAGTTGATCACCACGATCGAATACCCCGCCGGAAGCGGCACGGTGCGCAACACTTCGACCGAACGGAAATCGGTCAGGATCATCGAATCCTTTTTGCCGAAGATCGAGCTGAACTGGTCGAGCAGGCCGCTCTTGAGGCCCATGTAGTGGTTTTCGACGCCCTGCCCGACGCGGGCCCAGTCGGCGTTGGAAAGCTCGATGCCGAAAGCCTCGCGCATCGCAAAGCCGGCCGCGGTTTCGAAAGCGGCGCCGCTGGACATCCCCGCCGACAGCGGCACGCTGCTCTCCATGCCGGCGTCGAATGCGCCGACTTCGATGCCGCGCTTGCGCAGCTCGACGATCACACCCTTCACGTAGTTGGCCCAGTCGCGCGGAATCGCCTTGTCGATATCGTCGAGATCGAATTCACGAACGCTGCCGTCGCGGAAATCTTTGACCCGGCAGTGCTTGCCTTCGACCGGACGCAGCGCGAAGCGGGTATCCTGCTCGACCGCGCACGAAAGCACGAAGCCCTGATTGTAGTCGGTGTGGTTGCCGAGAATTTCCAGACGGCCGGGGGCGCGGGCCGCCACCGTCGGGGCGGCGCCGTAGAACTTCGTGAAATCGTTGATCAGTTTTTCCATGTTTCTTTCGCTCCTTGCAATTTTGTATATGTGATAGTAAAGACTGTTACAAACCGTAAAGCGCCGACTCGCCCGCGAACCGGATCAGGCGCAATCCGAGGCGGCGGCCCGTCTCCTCGGCCCACTCGCGCGACACCTCGCCCGGACAGACGCAGACCAGCAGTTTCTCCGGCGAAGCATCCTGCCGGAACTTCTCCAGCCCTCCCGCCAGCGGTTCCGCGCCGGCCAGGTAGAAGGTCAGCAGCTGCGTCGCATCCGCCAGCCGGAACGCCCCGTCCGGGCCGACCGGATAAACGCGCTTTCCCCGGAAACTCCCCGGCTGCTCCGCCGACAGCAGCACATCGCGCTGCCGGTCCAGCTTCACGATCCGGCGGATCGATTTTCCCTCGCCGGCGACGATCCAGACCGTCGCGGCCAGCACCAGCGCCGCCTGAAGCGCAGCCACCACGGCTCCGGCCGAAACCTTGCGGAACCGCCCCGCCAGTTGCGGACGGACCGCCTCCGGCGACGCCTCCAGCCAGATTCGCACCAGCACCCCGGCCAGCACCGCCATCGGCAGGAACGCCGGGTAAATATACCACGGCAACTTCACGCGCGCAATCGAATAGACCGCAATCGGCGCCAGAAATCCGAGCCAGCCCAGCAGCGTCAGCGGCCGCAGCTCTTCGCGGATCGCCTTCCAGCGGAAGAACAGCGCGTACACGCCCCCCGCCAGCAGCACGATCACCGCCGGAACCAGCGTCAGGTCGCGCCCCATCCGGCGCAGATAGTAGTACCACGGCGAAGCGCCGTGCTCCGCCGCCGAGGTGTCGGCGACCCGCCCCAGCAGATCGAGCTGAACCATCGTTTCAAAGAATTTCGTGCCGTCCGCGCCGTAACGGGCCGCGCCCCACGCCAGAATCGGCAGCAATCCGGCCGCGACGGAGGCCGCCAGCACTTTCCAATTGTACCGTTTGAACCAGACGATCACCCAGACCAGCGCAATCAATCCCGGGACCGCGACGTGAAAGCTCTTGCATAAGAATGCGCAGCCGCCCGCGAACGCGGCTGCCGCCAGCAGCCACGGCCGCTTCCATGACCACCACAGCCCCCAGAAAAACAGCATGAAAAACAGCATATAGGCCGCATCCGCATCCGCATTGCGGAAGGAGTGCGAGAAAACCGCAGGATTCACCGTCAGGAATCCGAGCGTGACCAGCGCCGCCGCCCATCCGGCCGCCCGCCGCACCGCCTCAAAGGAGATTCCGGCGATCAGCACCAGCGCGAGCGCCTGAAAGAAGCGCATTCCGAAGAGGTTGAAGCCGAAAAGCCTGAATCCGGCCGCCGACGGCCAAAACGCCAGCACCGGCTTCACGTTCCAGTAATCCGGCTCGAAGCGGAAGGTATTGACCAGCAGATTGCCGCCGTTGAGCATCTCCCACGCGCTGATCGCGTGGCGCGCCTCGTCCCAGTTGCGGATTTCGGCGGCGCCCAGCCCGGCGAAGGCGTTGAAAAGCAGGGCCGCGGCCAGCAGCGCCAATGCCGCCCATGCCGCCGTCTTTCTCCACTTTTCCGGGATCACATGAAGCAGATTCGGGAAATGCACTGGTCAAAACTCTCCTGTCCGCTCAGAATGTCGATCTGGATGCGCAGATAATAGATCGGCACGTCGCACCGCTCCAGCTTCGGAATGCGCACCGCGTCCTTTTCGGTCGTCACGATGAACTCGGCTCCGGCCGCTTTCGCCTGATTCACGAAGTCGATGATCTCCTGCTGGGTGTAGCGGTGATGGTCCGCGTAATGATCGCGCAGCACCAGCTCCGCGCCGAGCTGTTCGAGAAACCCCTCGAAACTGGCGGGGGCGGCGATCGCCGACAGCGCCGCCACTTTCGCCCCCTTGAGCTTCTCCAGCGGTTCGCGCCGCCCGCCGGAAAAAAGCTCGACCAGATACTGCGGCCGGTGGGTGCACTCGATGATCTCCGCCCGCCGGGTGTGGCGGCGCAGGAAGTTCTTCAGGTGGCGCAGCTTGTGGCTGCCGTCGGACTTGGTCAGGAAGATGTAGTCCGCCCGCCGGATATTCTTGATCGGCTCGCGCAGGATGCCGCGCGGCAATACATGCCCGTTGCCGAAAGGATCGGTCGAATCGACCAGCACGATATTGATGTGCGGCTTCAGCATCAGGTACTGGAAGCCGTCGTCGAGGATGATCACATCGGTCTGGTAGCGGTCCACCGCGTAGATGCCGGACTTCACCCGGTCCTTGTCCACCAGCACCGCGACGTCGCGCAAATTGGAGGCGAGCATATAGGGTTCGTCGCCCGCATAGTCCGACTCCAGCAGCAGGTCCTTGCCGTCGGAGACCACCTTGGGCGGAATCTCGATCTTCTGCGACTGGAACATGTGCATCAGTTTGTAGCCGAGCGACCGCTTCTTGCTGCGGTAGCCGCGCGACAGGATCGCGACCCGCCGCCCCTGCGAACTGAGCGTGCGCGCGAACACCTCGACCACCGGGGTCTTGCCGGTGCCGCCGCAGGAGAGGTTGCCGATGCTGACCACCAGGCAGCCGAGCGCATGGTTCCGGATCACCCGCTTGTCGTACATCCAGATCCGGAACTGTATCGCCATGCGGTAGAAGCGCGAGGCGACGAACAGAATATCGATCAGAATCCGGTCGTACCACTCCTTGCGGCGCCCGTCCATGAGCTCGAGGAAGTACTGTTCGAAGTCCTCCCCCTTGAATTTGAATCGAGAATGCATGTAAACTCCAGAAAACGGTTACAGCCTATAAATTAATGCCGTTTTGCCGTTCCTTCAAGCTGGCGCTCTTACTTTCTTGGATTATATTAATCAAATTGACCGGAAACCGATGAGGGAACAATGTTATCCACACTCGAAAAAGAGCTCGTCGCCTACGCGGAGAGCTTTTATACCGACGACGAACAACTGAACCGGAATCTGCGGCTGAAGCTCGCCCACACCTTCCGGGTACGCAACGAAACGACGGCCCTCGCGGCGGCCGAGGCGTTTCCGCCGGAGCAGGCCCGGCTCGCCGTCCGCGCGGCGCTGCTGCACGACCTGAGCCGGTTCGAACAATTCAGCCGCTTCCGCAGCTTCAACGACGCCGAGAGCTTCGACCACGGCGACCGCTCGGCCGAGCTGGCCGTCTCCCGCCGCTGCCTGGACGACCTGACGCAGCCGGAGCAGGACGATGTGCTTGCGGCAATCCGCGTCCACAACAAGGTCGCGGTGCCGCCGGGGCTGACGCTGCGCGCCGGGAAGCTGGCCCGGGCGGTCCGCGACGCCGACAAGCTCGACATCCTGCCGATCCTGATCGGCTACCTGAAGGACCCCGAAAACAAATCGATCGTCTTCGGACTTGATTCCACGCCGGAGCTTTCTCCGGTCGTCCGCGACACGATGCTGCGCGGCGAATGCCCGCGCCACCGCGACATGCGGACCGTCTGCGACTTCGTCAGCTGCAAGCTGCTCTGGGCGCACGACCTGAATTTCAACTGGAGCCGCGACGAGTTCCGCAAACGCGGCTACCTCGAATCGATCCGGAGCTTCCTGCCGGATACGCCGCTCATCCGGCAGATTTACGACAACGCCCGGAACGCGCTGCAGCCGCAGCCGTAAAGCGCGCCGGCGGTCAGAGCTTGCGGATGATCGCCGGCGGTTTCGCAGCGTCGTACGGCCCGACGTCGGCCGATTTGTCGAAATTGATGCGGGTGCGCCAGCCGGGACCGTAAAGACTGATCTCGTCGGTGTAGTACAGATCGTTGGACTGGCGGAAGCTGTTGACCTCGAGCGTCCGGTACGGCTCTTTTTCCCCCGCTTTGAAGAACTCGGCCTTGAGCGGGAAGCAGTACCGGCTTGCGATGTAGACCTTCGCCTGCTCGCTCTTGTCGGGAGCTTCGAGCAGAACGACGCGGCAGCCGGCCCCCTTGACCGTGGCGGAGTCGAGCTCCTTCAGAACCGGATAGAACAGAAAGCTCATGGTGAGATCCGAGGGGCGGACACCCATATAGCCGAGCAGCTTGTTCTCCTCCGCCGTCCCGCGCATCGGAATGACGCTGGTTTCGGAATCGCCGGTCTTCCGGGTCTGGCCGATCAGGTAGCCCTCGCGGCCGCCGATGATGATCTGCCCGGTCATGCGCTCCGGCTGAAGAATCACGGCGAAATAGAGCGTCTCCGACTTCGCGGCTTCCCCGCTGCGGCGGTGCTGGATGCGGCCGTCGAGGGCGGCGTAGGTCGCCATCGGATTCGGGTGGCGCACCCGCTGCATGAATTCGTCGAGCGGGAGCTTTTCCGCCGCCGGCAGCAGAACCGCCGAGAGCAGCGCGAACAAAATCAGAATCCGCTTCATCTTTTTTTCTCCTTCCGGTTCGCTCCGGGAGCCGGAGCTTTGGCTTTCGCGCGTTTCCGGGCCGGGGAGAAGGCGACCTTCGCGGCTTCGGCAAAGTCGGAGACGAAGTGGAATTCGAGCTTCGACTTCACCTCCTCCGGCAATTCGAGCGCATCCTTGCGGTTCTCTTCCGGCAGCATGACGGTGTCAATACCGGCCCGCAGCGCGGCGATGACCTTCTCCCGGATGCCGCCGACGGCCGTGACCCGGCCGCGCAGCGTGATCTCCCCGGTCATGGCGAGACGCGGACGCAGCGCTTCGTTTTTCAGGTGCGAAACAAGCGCCATCGTGATGGTGACGCCCGCTGACGGGCCGTCTTTCGGCGTCGCCCCGTCCGGCACATGGATGTGGAAATCGTGTTCGGCAAAAAACTCCGGTCCGATCCCCCAGCCGGCGGCGTGGGCGCGGACCAGGCTGAAGGCGGCCTCCGCCGACTCCTGCATGACCTTGCCGAGCGAGCCGGTCAGCTTGAGGCCGCCCTTGCCGGGCAGCGAAATGACTTCGACGGGCAGGATCACGCCGCCGCAGCTGGTCCAGGCCATGCCGGTGGCGCAGCCGGGACCGAGTTTGGCGTCGGCTTCGTCCATCAGGAATTTGCGCGCGCCGAGGAGCTCCTGCACGAGCGCCGGCGTGACGGAGACGGTTTCGTCCGGCGCGATTTTTCCTTCGACGATGCGCCGCGCAATCCGGCGGCAGACCTGCCCGATGCAGCGTTCGAGCTCGCGGACGCCGGCCTCGCGCGTATAATGGTCGATGAGTTCGTCGACTGCGCCGAGCTGAAAACGCACCTGCTTCGCCTTGAGGCCGTTGGCTTTCACCTGCCGGCCGACCAGATAACGGCGTGCGATCTCGCGTTTTTCGAACGATGTGTAGCCGGGCAGCCGGATGATCTCCATGCGGTCCTGCAGCGGCCCCGGAATCGTTTCGAGCAGATTCGCCGTCGCGATGAAGAAGACCTTCGACAGATCGTAATCGACCTCGAGATAGTGGTCGTTGAACGAATTGTTCTGGGCCGGATCAAGCACCTCGAGCAGCGCCGAAGCGGGATCTCCACGGAAATCGCTGGCGAGCTTGTCGATCTCGTCAAGCATGAAGACCGGGTTTCCGCTGCCGGCCTTTTTCAAATTCTGGATGATGCGGCCGGGCAGCGCCCCGACATAGGTGCGGCGGTGCCCGCGGATTTCGGCCTCGTCCCGCACGCCGCCGAGCGAAACCCGGATGAAATTCCGGTTCATCGCCCGCGCGATGGACTGCCCGAGCGAGGTTTTGCCGACGCCCGGAGGCCCGACGAGACAGAGGATCGGCGCCCGCCGCTCGTCGTCCGGCTTCAGCTGCAGCACCGCAAGAAATTCAAGAATCCGCTGCTTGACGTCCTCGAGCCCGTAATGATCGGCATCAAGCACCTTTTCGGCCTCGGCGCAGTCGAGCCGGTCCTCGGTGAAGATGCACCACGGCAGGTCCAGCAGCCAGTTGATGTAGGTGTAGGCGATATGGTATTCGGGGGCGGCCTGCGGAATCACCTCGAGCCGGGAGAGCTCCTTGCGCACGACCTCGAGCACATGCGGCGGCAGCTCGGTGCTTTCGAGCCGCTCTTCGATTTCGATGATGTCCGGATTGCGGCTGTCCTCGCCGAGCTCCTGCTGGATCGTGCGGAGCTGTTCGCGCAGAAAGAACTCCCGCTGCTGCTGGCTCATCGCCTGATGCACCTCGCTCTGAATCTTCATGCCGAGCTTCAGCACTTCGAGCTCGCGGTTCATGAGGATGGCCAGCACCTCGAACCGCCTGCGCACGTCGGTCATGGAGAGCAGGAGAATTTTTTCGGCGTAATTCAAATTGAGCGCATCGGAGATCAGGTCCGCCAGGCGGCCCGGAGACTCCGCATTCAGCACCGCGACCTGCAGCTCTTCAGGGATGCCGGGCATCGCCCCGGCCAGCTCCTGGAACGCGGCCACCGCCGATTTCTGGCGCGCCTTGTTTTCGGTATCCTCGTTTTCGGACGCAGACTCATTGCAGATCACATACCGGGCGGACGGCACGCCGCCGGCGTTTTCAATCGCATGGCAGAAAATGCGTTTGAGCCCGCGGACCAGAATCCGCACCGAGCCGTCCGGAAAATTCAGCTCCTTGACCACCCGGACCAGAATGCCGACGCCGCTGCGCCGCTTCTCACGGTAATTGAACAGCTTCAGCGTGACCTGGAGCGGCAGGACGCCAAGCTCCTCGTCACCCGGAAGTTCCGGGAAGATGGCGAGGAGCCGGTCGCGCTCCATCGTCTGCCGCAGGGCCGCCAGATTCTCCTCGTCGACCAGGAGCGGCGTCAGACTGTACGGAAAGATCACCGGGTCGCGCATCAGGAAGAGCGGCGCGGCCTGTTCGGGCTTGACCGGCCCGATGCCGGTGACGGAAATATTCGAAGATTCAGCCATGTGTTATCCTATGCATGTGATTAATCGAGGTTCAGGATCGCCGGTTTGTCCATGGTGAGCGACAGGACCTCCCCGGCCAGATAGAGCGAACCGGCGACCAGCGTTTTGTGCGCCTGATCCTGCGAAGCGAGTTCGAGCGCCTCCCGCGCGCTTCCGGCCGCAGCCGTTTCTGCGGAGAGACCTTCGCGCCGGGCAAGGCCGCAAAGCTCGGCGCCGGTGTAGCTCGGCCGGTCCGACTCCGAAAGCGGAGCGAAGATAAAACGCGCGGCGAGCTTGTCGAGCATGTGCAGACTGCCGGCCACGTTCTTATCCTTGAAACCGGCGAAGACCACCGAGAACGTCTCTCCCGGAAACGCCTCTTCCAGCGATTCGGCAAGCGCCGCAAGCCCGTCCGGATTGTGTCCGCCGTCGACGATCAAACGCGAATTGACCTGCTGACAGCGCCCCGGCCAGCGGCAGCCGGCGACGGCGCGGAACGCCCGGCCGGAATCGAGCCCGAGTTTCGGAGCAAGTTCGGTCAGGACCTGCGCCGCGAGACGGAAGTTCCGCCGCTGCATGGCGCCGGGCAGCGGCAGACGGATCAGCCTCCCGCCGTATTCGAACTCCTGCACGGTCCGGCCGCCGTCAAGACGGTAATGAACCGGCCCGGCGATTTCCGGGGGAGGCCCGAAGCACGGGCTTTTTTCCGCCCTCGCCTTTTCGGCGATGACCCTGCGCGCCTCCTCCGGCATGACGCCGGTGAAGACCGGGACGCCCGGCTTCACGATCCCGGCCTTTTCCGCCGCGATCTTTTCGATGGTGTCGCCGAGGTAAGCCTGATGGTCGAGCGCGATGTTCGTGATGACCGACGCGAGCGGACGGACCACGTTCGTGGAATCGAGCCGGCCGCCCATGCCGGTCTCCCAGACGACGACGTCGACTCCGGCGCGGGCGAAAATCATCGCCGCCAGCACGGTCGTGAACTCGAAATAGGTGAAAGTGAAGTCGCGTCCGGTTTCGGCCCGCGCCGCCGCCGCAAGCTCGGCGGAAAACGCCGCGTAATCCTCTTCCGAAACCGCGATGCCGTTGACCCGGAAACGCTCCCGGATGTCGACCAGATGCGGGGAAGTGTAGAATCCGGTCGTGAACCCCGCGCCGCGCAGCATGCATTCGAGCATGGCGCCGGTGGAGCCTTTCCCGTTGGTTCCGGCAATATGGAGAAAGGAGAGCTCCTTCTCCGGATTCCCGACCCGCCGCATGAGTTCGGCGGTCGCTTCGAGCCCCGGCTTGATTCCGAACATCGACAGCGAATCGAGGTAGCCGCCCCCGGCCTTTCCGCCGGTCATGTCAGCGGCTCCCGGCACGCGACCAGGCCGGCATGGAGAGGTTGTAGGGGGTCGACACGAGCAGCCGGGTCTTGCCGGTCCAGCTGTCGATGACGTAGAGCGCCGAACGGCGGCCGTCGGAACGTTTGCAGACGACCTGCCGGTTGTCCGCCGCCCAGGCCGGAGACTCCCAGACGCCGGGCTCCTGCGTGATCCGGGTATTCTCGCCGGTTTTGAGGTCGTAGACCGCGATGGTGTAGACCCCTTCAACCCGGGTCGCATAGACGATCTTGCCGTCGCCGGACCAGTCCGGCGTCACGGCGTCGGAGCCGACCGACTTCAGAACGCGGCGGTTCCGGCCATCGGCCGAGATGATATTGATCTTGGGAACTCCGGTCTCATCGCTCACGAAAGCGATCTCGCGGCCGTCGGGGCTCCAGCACGGCGACGCTTCGACCGCGATGCTGTTGGTCAGCCGCCGCGGCGTCCGGCCGCCGATCGGCATGACATAGAGGTCGACCTTGTGGTCCGGGCTCAGGATGACGGCCAGATTCCGCCCGTCCGGGCTGATCGCCGCACCGGTGTTGATGCCGCGGAAGGCGGTCAGCACGCGGCTGCGCTTCGGATTCAGCCGGGTTTCGATCACGTCAATGCCGGTCCGGTTGTACTTGGAGTAGCCGATCGCCTTCCC
>ENA-UEQN01002956-UEQN01002956.1-human-gut-metagenome-genome-assembly--contig:-NODE-2956-length-11094-cov-5.709086_pt1 | contig 11094 bp, 8 predicted proteins | sample MGYA00242940_ERZ507944 | MGnify/ENA primary metagenome ERZ507944 (study PRJEB26167, sample SAMN06115449) | human gut metagenome | host: Homo sapiens | place: China:Fujian | collected 2015-08-20... | reverse complement strand
AGAGGATAAGGTGGCGAATGTGCCCGATCGTCCTCCAAGGTCGAGAGGACTCGTGGATTTGTCCGGTTATCTGGGGGTGTTCAGCCCCTATACCTGTTCCGGGAATTTTATCGAGGCTTTCGAGACCATGGGAGAGGTCTTTTTCCCCGTGGATTTCTTGGCTAGCAGGATAGCGGGCGGCAATTATCAATTAAAATTGGCTAAGGATGATTCCGTGGTGTTCAATAACGAGGAGATGAACCGTTTTTTTAGCGCTCCTAACCCTTTATTCTCGTTCGAGGATTCGGTTGTCTATAAGTATGTGACAGGTAATGGATTCTGGCAGGCCTCCCCGTCTGTAGGGGGGATAAAGCCTAAGGAGCTATGGAAATGGTGCGATACCTATTGGGTCTTGCCAAGTGATCAGGTCGTGATAAACAGCCCGATGTCCATTCCCTTGTTCCAGCCGTCAACAAAGGAGGATATAATCAACAGCTATCGTATTTCCACCAGCTCGGGACTTATGGATATAGACCCGTCTCTGGTCATCCACTACAAGGATATAAATATGCGATTGAATAGCTCATACCTAAAGGGACGTAGCAGGTTGGAGACCCAACGTTATCCTATCGCCAACTTGGTCGCCGTGTACGAGGCAAGGAATGTCATATACGTTAAAAGGGGGGCCTTGGGATTGCTGATAAGCAAGAAATATGACGCTGATGGTTCCCTTCCTCTCACCGACAAGGAGAAGAGAAACATAAGGAAGGAGTGGAATGACAATTATGGGTTGACTAATGACAGGTCCCAGATGAGCATAGTGGATGTCCCTACGGAGTTCGTGAGGATAAACATGTCCATCCAAGAACTTATGCCTTTCGAGGAGACTTTGGCGGACGCTATACAGATAGCCGGTATATATGGTATACCTTCAGTGCTGATTCCACGCAAGGATATGGCCAAATACGACAATCAGGATATCGCCGAGATATCCGTTTATTCCAATATCGTTATTCCTGAGGCCCGGAAATTCTGCCGATCGATGACCTCCTTTCTTGGCCTTGATAAGTCCGGCATGTATATAGACGTGGATTTTAGTGGCGTAAGCGTATTGCAAGTACGTGATAAGGATATGGTAGAGAAGAGGCGTATCGTATCGGAGAAATGCCAGAAGGAATTCATGGGAGGCGTATTGACGTTGAATGACTGGAGAGCGCAGATAGGGGAGAGCAAGGTAGGGAACCCCTTGTATGACAAGTTGGTTTACGATATGTCTACCGAGGAATTGGCCTTGGTCAAGGAGATCATATCCTTAGCTAGGTCTGGCGGTCCATCAAGGAGCGTCTCATCCTCTTCTGGAGGGACTTCTGATAATAAAAAACCGTCCGACGAGGGCGATGACGATAGGGGTGATGTTGATGATGATAAAAAATGATTCTATAGTTTTGCTTTTTAATATATTAACCCTATATTTGTAGGACATAACAAAAAAGAAATTAGAGCCTAAGAGCCATACCCGGCGGGAGTCGTATCCTGCGGGGTATGGCTCTTTTGGCGTTTATAGGCGTATGATAAACGTGAGCAAGATATCACCATTGCTTTTTGACGTGGGCTATAACGGCATCGAGATGGAGCGTGAGTATATACAACGCTTCTCTAATGCCGAGAATATAACCGTGCAATGCGTAGTATCCCCTTCCACCACTTTGTCTATGAGGTTGTTCGACCTTTGCGCCAACGATAGCTTCGTCATATCCCCCATATCCTATGAGATCAACGACTCGAATAAGCTTCTGGAGTTTATCGTTCCAAGAGGGAATAGCCTTTATAGGGCTTCCATAATCGGGAGTGAGGGGCAGATAAGCAGTCTCCCCTTCCGGTTTTGCGATAACGGGGAATTGGAGGGGCTGACGGAGGTGTCCTATACCAACAGGGATAATATCACCTCGTTCGGGGCGGTATTTGAGGTTGGAAACAATCAAAGGACTTTCAAGCTATGGATAGAGGGAGGGTTCAAGTCGGATGGGCATTCCCTTAACGTTAGCAACGAGCAGTTCAGGACACAGGGGCAAGAGATCATAGAGCTTTACGCCGTACCGTATCAGGTGGACACGCTCACGATAGGGGATAACGAGGGTGTACCTTTCGAGATGGCCCGCTTGATCAATAACATATTCTGTCTGTCCGAGGTGAGGATAAACGGCGTTAGGTATGTCCGGAGCGAGTCCAGCGTACCCGAGAGACAAGTGATAGCCGAGAGATACCCATTGTTTGATTATACGTTTAACGTTGAGAGAGCGGAGAATATCTCCTTTAACGGGTTCACGGAACAGTCGGACGGATCTTGGGTCACGGGTTCCATAAGCGTGAACGTGGCAAACGCCAAGGACGGGCAGGTTCTGGTGTATGATGATTCCGTGGGGGCCTTTGTCAATCAATCAAACTTGGATTCGTTATGAGCAAAAAGAAATTGACCAAACATATATGGTACGGGTCGGACACGGTGATGTCCGAGGGTAAGCTGCAAGCGGCTCCTCCTCCCGTCGCTATAGATGACGGGACCAAGGAATGGCACCTCTCCGGATTGACGAGGGGCGAGTTGTTCGTGAATGATTACGCCGGAGACCCCGCCTTGTTCATCCTTGCCAGTGATAATAAGGTGCGAAGGATAGGCGGTCAAGGTTCCGGAAGCGGAGGTGAGGGGGGAGGAGGCGATTTCTCCTTGGCGCAAGGTCCGGGTATAGAGATAAAATCGGATATCAATAATATATATACGATTTCCCATAAGGATACCTCTTCGCAAGAGAGTATAAATAAGACGAAGAAGAAAGGTATTGCGTCCGTATTGCTAGATGACTTCGGCCATGTCACGGGCTTGGATACCTGTGACATCCTCGATCTTGAGGACTTGGATAAGAGGTATCTTCGCAAGGATATCAATGACGAGGCGGCGGGAGAGATCATCTTCGACAAGAAGATTGGCTCCTCCATCTTCCTCGACGGCATGGACGGTAAGGGCTGGGAGATCAAGGCCGACGGTTCCGGTATCATGGAGGCGTTGAAGGTGCGTTCCGACATATACGCCGGTAACAAGATCGGCTCCATATCGTTCGCCCCCGGCTTCACCGGCTGGGGCACGGAGATAGACATCCCCACGGCCACGGGAACCTTTGACAACATATTCGTTAGGAAGACCTTCACGGCCTACGAGATAGTGTATTCGCAGATATACGGGTTGGGCGGCAACCAGATCGTGTCCGATATCAACAAGATCGGGAGGGTCGAGAGGCTGTCCGATCGTTGGAGATGCTACATGGACGACATGGACGGTCTCATGCTGATGAACCTCAGGGAAGGTGATGGAGTGAGGATACAGAGAAGGAACGGTATCACGTCCACTAAATATATCTTCGGTCGCTGTATCGGTATCTCATCCGACTATTTCGACGTGGCTTACCCGCTGATAGAGGGTACCGGCGAGCCAGAGGCTGGGGATTTCGCCATGCGATGGGGTAACGACAGGGATACCACTAGGCAGGGCCTTATCTACCTGACATCGGCGGATCAAGGAGCGCCGTTCATCGCCGTATATGACGGTATCACGGGCGTTTCCACGCAAGACACGCTGAAGGCCCAGATAGGCAACCTCTCCATGATCCGTACAAAGAACGGTACGCAACTGAAGGGTTACGGGGCTTACCTTAACGGGATCTATATAGAGAACTCGTCCATATACCTCGATAACGGCATGACCGTGGAACAACAGTTCTCCGTGATGAACGGGGAGCTGAGGAGCGAGATCGAGGGGGTGAGGAACGACATGTCTCTGGAATCCGGGAATATACTTGTCAATTCCACGTTCGGGAAGGACACGAATTATTGGCGGTCGGAGAACGAGGTCCATTTCATCAACGTCGGGGGCGACCTGTTATGGATAGGCGGCGCTTTCTACTCGGAGAAGAGAGAGGTGGCGGACATCTACCGTGACGGTGAGCGCAACGTACTCCGTCTGCTGGGGACTACCATATACCAGTCAAACGCCAACATGAAAGGCGATAAGGCGGCTGGGACTTACTCGTACGCCTTTTTCTACAAGGTCATGAGACGAGGTGTTTTGACGGTGGGTTTCGCCGGGCAGGAGTTGTACGACTCCTTGACCCTCGATCCTTCCGACGAGTACGTCAAGCTGTCAAAAGCCGGCAAATGGGACGGTACCGGGGATTTTAGGATCGGATTCACCGGCGAGATATTGATATACGGCGTGTCGTTGTTTAATGACAGGTTGGCTGACGCCGTGATAAAGCTTGAGACGCGGATCTTGCAGACGGAGGAGTATATCAAGTTACTGGCCACGAAGGAGTACGTGGACTCGGAGACAGGTGCGATATATACCAAGTATGACGCAGAGTTGTCGGTCATGGCCGAGGAGATATCCGCCCGTGTGACGGAGGAGCAATTCGCCACGGCGCAAGAGGCCATAACGCTGGCCAATAACGCCGCCAAGGCCGCCCAGACCGCCGCCGATAACGCTAACCAGTCCGTGACAAGCCTGAACACCTACGTTGACGGCGCTTTCGCCGACGGTATCATAACGGAGGCCGAGGCCAAGGCCATAGAGAAGTACCTGAATACGGTGAACACGTCCAAGGACAGCGTGACCGCCACTTATACGAAGTTGTATTCCAACACGTACCTTGACGGTGCGGCCAAGACCGGTCTTAAATCGGCCAAGGATGTCTTGGACTCGTCTATAAGCGCCTTGATAAGCAGTATCAACACGGCCATAGCGGACGGAAAGACCACCGCCTCGGAGAAGGCCGACGTGGATAAGAAATTCGCGGCCTTCAACACGGCCATGTCCTCGTTCGAGAGCGCCGTGGAAACGGCGAACAAGTATATACAGGACAAGTTGAAGGACTATACCGATACGGCGACAAACCAAGTGAAGGTGAAGCTGGAGTCTGATTTGTCGGTACAGGCGGGACAAATCACGGGTATATCCACAAGGGTGGACAATATAAGGAATGAGATAGACACGGCGGGATGGATCAACACTACGCAGGGAAATACGTTGTTCGCCGCCAAGAGCTTGGAGAATGGCGATAATATCATATCGTATATCAACCAGACGGCAACCACCACCACGATCAAGGCGGAGAGGATCGATCTTGTTGGTGTGGTAACTATATCAATGCTTGATAGTGACTTGCGTGATACTATTAATGACACAGTCTCTGATGTAAATAAAGCTTCCGATATAACGAGTGCTTTCTATCGTTTTAGTAACGATGGTATGAGTTTAAATCGTAGGATAGAGGTTGGTTCCGGTTCTATTGATAATCTCTCCGTGAAAGGAGGCATTTCACCAGATGTAAATAACGTATGTTTTTGGACTGGAGGTACATATGGACAAGCCGTGAATAATGAAGCTAAGATTGTTTTACGGCATGATGGGGCAGGATGCCTAGCTAATAAGAATATCTCTTGGAATACATCTGGAGATTTAAGTATAATAGGCAAAATACAAACCTCAGATAATGGGAATAGAATCATAATAGACCCATCGACGAGAAGTATTCGTATGATTAATGATAAAAACTCATTAACAGGAGAGATCTTGTTTAATGATATGACTGGGTATCAGTCATTACCCGCATTCCATATTTATATGAGAAACGCATCTTCAGGTGTCTCCAATTATCGAGGTTCCATGGGATATTTCGGCTTTGGATCTTACGATAATGGAGGAAATGTCTTGTTTAATATCTCCCCATCGGGATTAATGACATTTCCGTATATGTCAACAGTAGATCCAAAGGTGAAAGGAGCTATATGGCGGGATGGGAATATGCTTAAAATATCTTTGGGATAATATTAACAATTAAAATACAGTAAATCATGAAAGTAAATTTCAACAAGAATCTAAAAAACTTCGATGGAACAGACATGAGGGACAATTCCGGTGAAGTGAAGGTCATCAAGGACGTAGTATGCTCTAGGCTTTACTCTTCCGGCGATGATATGAACGAGGACGAGAAGTACGAGCTTTACAAGCTAATGACAAGGATCAACGCCGCCGATGGTGAGATAGACATCAGCGACAAGGAATCCATATTGATAAAGAAATGTTGTAACAGGACGTTGACCGCCGGAGCTTTCGGTCAGATCTTTGAACTTTTAAACGTGTGATACCATGGAGATAACGAGCGACACAAGGACAATAAACGGCTACTCGGACGTGGCCGGTATCAAGATACAGTATTCCGCCTCGGTCAAGACCGATGAGCGGATAGACCGAATAACAGGCTCTTTTATCAAGGACGGGGTACGTGTGGGATCTCTGGCCTACGAGCGTAACGGGCAGTTCTTCATGTCGGTGGACAAGCCCGGCGTGATAACGAGCAAGGAGGAAGCCGTGGCAGTCGCCACGCAGTTCCTCAATGACACTTACGAGATGTTGAACAGTCAAGCGGTGGAGTAATATGGAAAGCATCATCCTATCATCGGGCACTGAGGTGACCCCCGAGGACATCCAGAAGATAGCGTCGGCGGTCAACGACCTCTTGCTGACGACATCGAAAGACCCGGGGCAGTACGAGGAGGCCGATAGCCTGCAAGGTATATCGTCCTTGCCGGTGTTCAGGCAATCCGGATCGGCCTATGATCTCGTGCGTGTGGCCATATCCTTGTTGAGGGGCGTTGACGGGAAACAGATCGTCTTGCAGGTCACCGCAGATTACATACAGTGGCGTTACGAGGACGGGATGTGGCAGAACCTCATACCGCTCGCCGACTTGAAGAGGCCGGCCACGGAAGCCGCCGCCGATGTGCGTGAGAGGATGGACGCTATCGTGAGCGAGGTGAACGCCTTGAAGACCCAGTTCGAGAACGACGTGAGGCACGCCTTGGAGAGGGCTGACGCTGCAACCGAGAAGGCGAACACGGCGGCTGAGAACGCCAAGTCGGTGTCTGACCACCCGGGCTATATCGGCGATGACTTCCATGTCTACACGTGGGATTACGCTACCGGGGCCTATATCAAGACGGACAGGATACTGAAACCGGAGGCGTTCACGATCTATAAGGTCTATAAGTCCGTCTCGGCTATGGAGGCGGACAAGTCTAACGTCCCGGAGGGGAAGTTCGTCATCATCAACACGGGCAGCGTGGAGGAGGAGGATACCGGCAAGCTGTATCTGAGGACATCCACGGGCTACGATTACATCGTGGACGTGTCCGGCATGAGAGGCTTCACCGGGAAGACCCCGCAATTCTCCATAGGCACCATAACGGCGGGCACGTATCCTTCCGTATCGTTGTCCGACGGGGGCACGGACACATCCGGCAACCCCGTATACAGGATGAACTTCGTGTTGCAGAGAGGCCCTAGGGGATTCTCTCCCAAGATATCGATCGGCAAGGTGACGACCGGTCTCCCGGGAACGGTGGCCCAAGCCACGATAACCGAGAAGGGAGCGACCGAGGAAGGGGTCCCTTTGGCAGAATTAGATCTTACCATCCCGCAAGGACAGGACGGGGCGGTGGCCGGCGTATACAAGACAAGGGAGATCGACCATGTCCCGGGGGCTAACGACGTGACCTACGAGGAGGGCAGTGAGACCAAGAGCTACCCTATAGGCGGTGAGGTCTATCTAAGGGAGTCTCCCGGAGACGTTACGTTCTACAAGCTCCACGACATAGTGGAGGGTAAGGCCATATGGGAGGAGTCTTCAGGAGCCGCCTTGCCGGGGAACGTCTACTTGACCGGGGCGAATTACTACAATGAATCAGTAACAATAATAGATAAAGGGATATTATCATGAGCAAGAGAGGAGCTTACGTATACCAACAGATAGAGCAGTCCACCGCCGAGTGGACGGCTGACAGCACCATATACCCGCCGTCGCTATGGCTTTTCGAGCGGTTGGCGAACGGCAATTTAAACATGAAGTTCTCGGACGGTATCCATACGTACGCCGAGCTTCCATTGATGATGCAAGACATCAAGGTGAGGATAAAGACTAACACGGATACGGAATACGTCTTGGAGATAACCTCCGCTGAGGGAACCATGACCACGCCTAACTTGCGTGACCATTACGACGATACGGATATCCGGAATCTGGTCACCGGTCTAAGGACGGACGTTAATAAGTTAAAGCCCGTTGTCACATCCACCCCGTCTAACGGCCAGATAACCATAACGCCGGACAAGGCCCAAAACGAAGATCCGGACGTGTCGATAACGCTGGAGACCAAGGGAGACAAGGATAAGTCTCTGATGGCCGACGGTAAGTACCGCAAGCTGCCCGTGTACGGGAGGAACCTGTTGCTGGGATCAGGGAAGGAGGTTAGCAACTCGAATTACAATATCGCTAATTATTGGTTGGCGGAACAGATACCAGAGGGAACTCAAGTCACGTTGACTATATGGGGAGAACTGGGTGAAAATGCCGTTTATTTTACGGTATATAACTCGAGTGGTTCGGTTGGGTCTATGGCTAATCTTAAAGATTTTGTTGACGGTAAATCAAGCGCTACCTTTAAATGGATGACAAAGTATGGGGGTAATATCTCGGCTAATACTTATTTAAAAATATATGTGGAAGGAACAGATGTAAATCCGTCTACCTCCACCATCCACAAGATCAAGCTCGAGTACGGCGACCTCTCCACCGAGTGGACACCCGCATGGGAGGACATCCCCGACATCGAGGAGCGGTACGCCTACGGTGTAGAGTGGGACATGGCATCGTCAAGCCCGGACGGGAAGCGTGTGGGGAATATGCAACTGCATAGGGAACTCCCTATCCAGAGTAAAATGAGAAGAAGTATACTTGATAATAATGGCGGGGTTGTTATGTATGATACAGAAAAGTTGGAGGAAGAATATTCTGAAATCACAAATTTTGCTTCCATGACTAGGATACCACAACATTGGTATAAAATGTATTTTAATGGTACAAGATTTAGAATGATGTTATCTGAGATACCGTTACCTGGATATAAATGTGTAAATGAGTTCTACATATCTACGACGGAGGCTAGATTGGATCGTGATTCTATGATATTGTGTAGTTGTTATTCAGTTGGATCTTTGGCTGGCAATGCTCGCGGCGGCGACAACACCGCTGAATGGGACGGCACCTATCGTTCCTTGCTAGGCCGCCCCGTCACCAACCTCACCCGAGACCAATTCCGGCAAGCCGCAAGGAAACGTGGCAGTGGTTGGGAAATGTATACCTACAACGCCCACAAGACCCTGTTCTGGCTATTCGCCGTCGAGTACGCCACGCTGGACAGCCAGAAGCCTTTCAACGCCCAGAAGGACGCTAACGGTTTCGCCCAAGGCGGATTAGGTCCGGGACCGATACAAATGACGGATTGGACTAACTTCAACAACGTCAACCCCCTTATCCCATGCGGCTATACCAACGAGTTCGGGAACGGCTCGGGAGAGAAGGCATATGTGGTGAAGAACGCTTCCGGCGGTACTCACGCCACGTTGATGGCTAACAGGTATCGTGGTATAGAGAATCCGTTCGGCCATATATGGAAATATACTGACGGGGCCAATATACAGGTCACCACGGGCGATGCGGGATTATCCATATTATGGACTACCGATGACCCGTCGAATTTCAGCGACACCTCTTACACCGGCTATGACAAGAAGGGCAATATCTGCCGTACAAACGGTTATGCCAAGAAGATGTTGCTTGGGGAAGATGGCGATATAGTGGCCACGGAGGTCGGCGGTAGCTCCTCTACCTACTGGTGCGACTACTACTACACCAACACATCGGCTAACCGCATGCAGGTGGTGCTGGTTGGCGGTAACGCGGACAACGGGTCGGGTGCGGGCCTCGCTTGCGTGAGTACGGATAATGCGCCTTCCGATGCGTCTCGTGACGTCGGTTCGCGCCTTTGCTTTTTCCCCGAATTTCGTAAAACGTCGGCGTAGCCGCACGTATCACGTCGGGAATTTTTTTTGTATAACGATTAAATAACAAGACATGAAAAGAACATATAGCGACACTATACCGATCACTATAGAAAAGGACGGTGACGGATCCTACCTTTACCGGTGGGACGTTAGAGAGGAAACAAGGGAGATGGGTGACGATATGTCCCCCGTGATCTCCTATAGTTACAACGAGGTCAGGGTATGGCCAACGTTGACGGCCAACAAGATATTGGAGGCATGTATCAACGCCCTATGGGACAAGGACGTGGAGCAAAAGAAGCTGAACGACTACAACGCCGCCCAGCTGGGCATACTGGACTTGTTATACGTGGAGTCTTATAAGACGTTCCTTAACGAAAGGAAGGCGTTGAAAGACCGTGTGGATAGCGATTTCGCCGAGTGGGAGGCGGCGAGAGAGGATGAGAGCGTAGTGGTTGTTTAACTAATTAAAAAAAGCATCGGAAGAATGGATTGGACGATGATGTTAACCGCCGTATTAACCTTTGTTGGAGGAGGTGGTCTTGGAGCAGTGCTGATGTTTCCGCAAAAGAGGAAATCGGCCGAGTTGGAGAATGAGACGAAAGCGAGTGAGCAATGGAAGGAATTGTATATCAAAAGTCAGGAGGAAAAGAAAGGTTTGAGCAATCTTATAGATAAACTATACGACGATCAGGGACATTTTCGTGACGAGAATAACCGTCTTACAACCCAGATAGCGGTATACAAAGTACTTAAATGCAGAGATTTGAAATGTACCAATAGGAATCCTCCTATCGAGAACAATATAAATAGTGAGGATAAGGAGGATAAAGATTGCGATAAAGAAGGCTCCCCAGATCCAAAAGGATAGGGGAGCTGGATGTAAAAACGCCTCTGTCACGCCTGTCACAGGTATGATAGAGGAACAAGGTTAACAAAGCGTCACAAATATAGCAATAAAATCAAATAACAATGGCAGAGAAAAAATTACCTAGAGGGTTGCGAAACTGCAATCCCGGGAACATCCGGATCAACGGAGACTTGTTCCAAGGCGAGATACGCCCGAGCAAGGACAAATCTTTTAAGCAGTTCGAGACGATGGCGTATGGCTACCGTGCCATATTCCGGATCTTGCGTAACTATTATAACAACTATAAGTTGGAAACGAT
>ENA-UEQN01002948-UEQN01002948.1-human-gut-metagenome-genome-assembly--contig:-NODE-2948-length-11145-cov-5.496025_pt1 | contig 11145 bp, 3 predicted proteins | sample MGYA00242940_ERZ507944 | MGnify/ENA primary metagenome ERZ507944 (study PRJEB26167, sample SAMN06115449) | human gut metagenome | host: Homo sapiens | place: China:Fujian | collected 2015-08-20... | reverse complement strand
AAGGCCTACGTATAAAGCCGGAAGTAGCCCCCACTAGCTTCATCGTATGAATCAAGAATCGTTTGGAATAAATCAACAGGCGAATCGTATTACTGATCAACACGAACGAGATAATCATCAGTACCGCCGCCAAGGTAAGCAGGATCAAGCCCAACCGCTTCATATTATTATGGACTATCTCCATCATATCCTTTCGGTAAAGCAGCTCCGAGACCGACGTATAGTTTCTAATCTTCTTCTCTATCACTTGGAGGCTATCGGGGTTGGCGTACTCCGAATGCAGTTTCACCTCAATCGAGGCCTGTAAAGGGTTAAAGCCTAAGAAGATTTCCGGATTCTCGCCCAGTTCTTCCTCCAACTCTTTCGCAGCTTGCTCTTTCGATATATACTCGGTTGATTTTATAAAAGGAAGAGCATCCAAGCTCTTCTGCATTTTCTTTATCTCAGTTTCTTTTTGGTTATCTTTCAGCACGATGGAGAAAGATAAGTTCTCTTTCACATAAACGGAGAGTTTATTACCCAACATCCCTATCAATAGAATGAGTCCTAGCAAGAATAGTACCAAGGAGATACTAATAACAGACGTAAGCCGGGAGTTAAAGAAAGAAACAGAACTAACTTTTTTATTTTCAGCCATCAGACTCTCACTTATTAACGTTAAATAAATTAAGGAGATGCGTACAGAGAACACACCTCCCAATTTTCTTGCAAAAGAACGAATAAAATAAGTAAGCCGAAAGGGTTTTAGAATATTTAACCTCTACAACTCTAACAAAGGCTATTCGTACATATACAATGATAAAAAAGAAGACCGCCGGAACAGAGTATTCCTAGCGGCCTTCCCCAACATTAAAGACTCAAGGGTTAGTTTCTTAAAATAAGGTTGTTAGCGAACGTTTACTTTCACTGTTATATGCTTGCCATTCTCGTTGATCTCTATCAGATAGATTCCTGTCGATACCGGGATGCGGGTAGGTCCGATAATTGAGTCGCCATACAGGCTAACTCCAGTCACCGCTATGATACGGATCGAGATTGGACGGGCCGGATGAACGGTTATCGCACCTCGCTCGCAATAGATTTGATGATCGTCGATGATTTGCTCGATACCTACCGTACCGGAGACAGTTACCACACAAGACGCCGTCTTGTTTCCATCATCGGTAGCCACGGTAATCTTGCAAGTACCGATCTTCAATGCGGTAACGACACCATCCGCGTCAACAGTAGCCACCGTCTCGTCGCTGCTACTCCAAGAGACGGTTTTCATAGTGGCGTTATTAGGGGTAACTTTCTCTTGCAAGGCAAAAGATTCACCTACGGCCAATGCCTTGGACGTGATATTCAAAGAAACTCCCGTAACAGCCACATCTGTTCCCGGAGGTGTAGAAACCGGCTTGAACTCTGCTATAATAGCCAAGGACTTATCGACTTCAATCTCTACAGGCGAAGTCGTATACTTCTCTTCGCCTATTTGAATAACGGCCAATTCATAATCCGGATTGGCTTCTGTCTCAATGGTTAGCTTAGTCGCTTTCGCCACAGCGGTTCCACTCGTTATCTCGGTCTTCTCGCCCTCACCTTTCAACATATAGACTTTCAAAGAACCATTTTCCGGTTGAGCGAACGTGACAACTAACGCATCCGAACTTTTCACCGTAACCTCCGCATTCGTAGTCGCATCCTCATAATTCGGATCATACGACGTGAAGATCACTTCCTTTTTCTGGCTATCGCCGGGTTTCAATATAGCTGACGCATCAGCCCATTCAAATTTACCGGATATGGTAGTTCCATCGGCACCTTTCGCAACACCACCGGATAATAGGAATTCCGACAAGGACTGACCTTCCGTGATCGTAGATGCGGTAGGAGCTACTACCTCTACGACCTTCGCTTTCTTTATCACTAATTTCTTGGTTGCCTCGAAAGATCGCCAGTTCTCGTCCCCGGTACGTGTTACAGTCACAAGATAAGTACCTGCGTTCAATGGGGTAGCAACCGATCCATCCGTATTTGAATATTTAATATTTACATCTGTCGGATAACTACCGCTCAAAATGTCTTTCAATTCCACAAGCCTTACGGAACCATTATAAACAAACTCCAAATCTGAAGGATTCGCCGTTATTTTAGGTTTATCCACAAAATTCGGGGTGTATGTCGCATCAGCCGCCAAAGTAACCGTTATCTCTGGGTTCTTTCTATCGGTGCTTGAGACATTTTCACCCCAAGAATCAAAACGCTGATTCTCGCTAGGAGCTACCGCCCGTAACTTTATAACCGTATTCTCCGGAATTTTAGAATAATCGCTAATAACCAAGCCTCCATTCGTAACCTCCGTATTTGAGGCACTTAAAGAAAACGTTTTTACTTCACCAACCGGCATTGAATAATCTACCGATTCATAATTACTCTTGTCAAGTGGGGTAAAGCGCAGAATATTTACCTGATCCTTTGTCGGGCTTCCAGTCACGTTCGCACGAAGCGCCGATTTTTGTGTAGAAGGATTCCATTCCACATCCTCGAAGTCTTGAGTAAGTTTAGCGTCAATCTTTGAATAATCCTCCCCTTCTATAGTCGGTTCTTTCAGCAATGCCATACCAGCCTTCTTGATAATCAGCTCGGCAGTTACATCCACGGCTTTAAATAAATCATCCTCGCCACGGGTAATCCGAACTTTATAAGTTCCGGCCGATTTAGGATTCTCTGTCATTTCTACCCCACTCCGGGAATATGCGACCTTAAAGTCCAAACCGGAATAGCCCGTAATCTTAACCTCGAAATTCCGGTATTGCTTATTATAGACTACCGTTTGCGTCGTCTTATCAATCAGCGAAGCCAAATCTTTCTTCTCCACATAATTAGCGGTAACAACCATAGGGCCAGAAACGGTGAATACGTCTCCATCCTTGATCTCGGAAGAGTTCACCATCATATTCATAAAACGATATCCCGTTTCCGTCTCAACAGAAGCGGTCAGTTGAGTCATATAAGGAACCTTAGAACCAGAAGCCACCTCTTTACCGGCCTTATCTTTCAATACGACTTTACCCGCATTGGGGATATTCAACGCCGAGGTTATTTGATATTTCACCAATTGGAAACTCGCGTTCACCGTAACATCTCCGGTCCCAACCATAAATGAGCCATCAGCCTCATTATAATTCGCGCCTTCCACTTTCACGGATGCCAGCTCATAGCCATAATCCGCATTTCCTATCACCTTCACTTTCACACCTTCAGAGATAGCCTCACCGGGAGTAACGGGTGCCTTCGTATCCACCTCGATCAGATTCACGCTACCATTCTTCAACTCCCCAACCTTTACCAAATGTTTATCCGGTTCTTTTTGAAGGAAATCGGCCGATATATCAGCGGCTTGTATCAAAGTATAAGAACCGTTATTCACCAAAGCCCCGTTCACCTTCACGGACTGAACCATATAGCCCGGATCCGGAGTCGCCGTGATAGTCAATAAGGTTCCCTGCAAAAACTCAGCACCATTCTTTACCTCCACGCCATTCGCGAAGACCTTCAAGGAACCATTCATCGGATTCGTAAACGTCACGCCATAAACGATCGAATCGAAACGGGCTACGATATCCAAGTTCGTATTCGCTTGCAACTCCCGTGTAGCCGATGTATTCCCATCACTCCAACCGGCAAACCGGTAATTCTTATCCGCGACGGCTGTCGCTTTCAAAACCGAGCCTCTCGCGTATTTATCATTTGCGGTACGCCCCTCCAAGATGACAGTACCGAAATTACCGGCGGTAACATTCATAGAATAAACAGGAATTACGTTCAAGGTTATAAACGTATCTTTAGCCGCATAGAGAACAGGATCATTCGGTTCGAATATCAAGTCGTACTTTTTCTTATCCGGAGAAGCGATCTCGTTCGGAGTTTTCCAGATAAATGATCCGGAAGAAGTTCCATCGATCAAGGTACACGCCGATAAAGCCTGTCCTTCCTCAATACGACCCGGAGTAGGTAACACCAAACTCTCCACCTCTTTCTTGCTCTCCACCACTAACGTAACCGTATCAGAGAGGCTACGGTATGTCAAGTCCTCCGCACGGCTCAAACGAGCCTTATAAGAACCCACAGCCAGCGTGGAAGGCAATGTCGTAACCCAAGCCGTACCGCTCAATTGATATTCGATCTTGATGTCCCCGACAGCGCTTGTTACCGTGACCGGCTTGATGGAGCCGACCGTCTGGACAAGGTTGTTAGCCACGAACCTCACCGTATCCTTGGAGACGAACGCAAAGGTATAGCTATCGCCACTCATCAGATTAGGAGTCGTGTACGTGTAAGAGGTATTTCCATTAGCATACGTTCCCTTGATCTTCGAGATATCCACGTCCGAAGAGGCTTGCTTAATAGCCCCTAGCCTATAGTTGGCATTCGATACGATCGAGAAAATGACGGACTTACCGTAAGCGATCTCACCACCGCTCATGATGTCCTTGTTGTTCATCTTGGCGGTAACCGTACCCTGTCCACCATCGACAGCGTAAGCCAAGGTATTGGCATTACGGATCGTAAACGTTTTAGAGGAATCCTCTAACGCGGCATACTCCATGGTCTCCGGACTAAATAAGACGATCTTATAAGCTCCGACTATCTGCGGTAATGTGGAAGTCTCCGAACCATCGGCCGCACGATATCGAACCGCTTGTCCCGCTATTTCCGGCGTAAACTTAATAACCGGCAAATTCTTCCCGGCCACGATCTCGTCTTTTGTCGCCGAAGAACCTGTTACACTCACGGAAATCGTTTTCTTCGCGGCGAAACCTACCGATAAGGTCGTAGAGGCGGTTAACGAGGCGGTCGTATAGGTATAAGAGATGGTGTTATCCTTATTAAGCGCACCTTTTGGCAAGGCTGATACCGCGGTTCCATTCACAACAATCTTATTCAATAGAAATCCGGGGTTAGCGATAATTGTAAATACGGCAGGTTGCCCGTTAATGATCTCGCTACCGCTTGCCATGTCCGTAGAGCCCATCTTGGCGGTAACCGTACCTTGTCCGGCCGTTTCCACGTTATAATTTAATACATTCGCTTTAGATACCGTGAACTTCATGTTCTCATCCTTCAAGGCGGCATATTCCGCGGTCTCGGGACTGGTCGCGACGATCGTGTAAACACCATCCGCCGCAGGAAGTTTATCGGATAAAGCTCCGGAAGCGTTCTTATATTGAACCTTCTGCCCCGCTATCGTATTGGGGGTAAATGTAATAACCGGAAGATTCTTACCAGCCAAAACCTCATCCTTCGTGGCAGATAATGGATTGGCTGTTACAGATACGGTTTTCTTCGCGGCAAATCGCACGTCAATAACCGTAGAAGCGGTCAACGCCGATGTCGTATAATCTGCGTAGGAAGTCTCATTCGTAAAAGAATTAAAAGTTCCTTTCGGCAAAGTCACCTCATTATTATCTACGGTAAGTCTGCTCAACACATAACCGGGCTTGGAGGCAATCTTCAATACGGCTGGCTTATTATAAACGATCTCATCACCACTGGCGATAATGGAGCCATCCATAGAAGCGGTTACAGATCCTTGCGCCTCCTCAAACGAGTAAGAAAGCGTATGGGGCGGTTGTACCTTGAATAGAATCTCCTTGTTTATGGCGGCTTGCGTATCAGTCTCCGACTTGGTTACGACAACATAATAAAGTCCAGCCTTTTCGGGTAACTCATCCGTCAAAGCAGCAGAGCCATCCTCCCTGTATTGTACTTTATACCCCGTAATAACCGGGTCAAAAGTAACCTTGGGCAAATTCACCTTCGCCCTTATCTCATCCAAGGTGGCATACTCAGGAGAGATCGTGACTGTCACCTGCTCTTTTGCCTTGAACACCGCCTTGATTTCCGTACTACCGGTCAAAGCGGTGGAAGTATAGGAATAGGTGGTCGTATTATCATTTTGAAAAGTACCGCTCGGCAACGTGCCAATAGTAGCCGTATTCATCGTTATATCCGACAGGACATATCCGGGCTTCGCCGTGATCGTGAAAACGGGTTTACTATTATATGCCACCTTGGAACCTGTGGCTACCGTACTGATTAAGGTTCCTTGATCCGTATTCGCCGAGCTATAATTCAATGTCACCTTGAACGTCGGAAGATCCGGGGCGGAACGTAAATCTGAATCTTGCGCATGTACCTGTGCCATCGCAATGACAGCAAGGAATATCGCTAATATACTCTTTTTCATGTTTATCTTTGTTTTAATCGTTATTTAACCCTTACTAATTGACCGTTCACGGCATAGATGCCCGAAGGAACCATGATCCGCTGTCCGTCCGTAACCTCACCACGATAAGCGACCTTGCCATTCATTCCGATGATTACCACGTCCATAGGTTCCGGCGTGTGGATCACGATAGCGCCACGATCGGTAGTCACGTAATAACCATCTACCGGCTCGATCGTCTGGTTACCCGTAACCACGCCATCGCCGATACGTAAAGAGCGAAGCGTACTCAATGTCTTGGCGTCTGTCAAGACAAAGCTTTGGAAAGGCTTGATCTCCGGATTTGCCTCTTGCTCGAAAGAGGTTCCATCCGTTGTCAATATATAAGCAGATTGTTTCAAGGTAATCGTAAATGTATTCGGATTCGAGCACATCAAGAAAGTACCTGTTTCAGTTGGAGCGGCAGGTTCTTCCAAAGTCTTGAATTCAAAAGCTCCTTCGGAAGAGATCGTATAGGTATCGCCATTAGCCGCCCAAAGACCAGCCATGCCAAAAGCACTCTCATCCACCACAAACTCCGGAGTCTTATTATCCTTCAACCTTGCGAACCAGATACCATTATCAACATTTTGAACACTTGGAGCCAAGATCTCCTCCTCCGTAGAGTTCTTGATCACGGCAGAGGCTAATGGCATTCCTAACGCCTTCCACTCAATACCGGAGAGATCCGGAGAGAAACGAAGAGACTTAGTGGTCACGCTTCCTGTTTGATCCGCAAGATTTGACTTTATTTGCGCGCCTTCTCTCATGGTAACGGTATCTAAAGACATTGGAACAGACAACGTCAAAGTCGCGCCATCCAAGACGGTGACCTTTTGATTTGGATGCGGAGTGGCCCAGACCGTATCTTCCGAAATCGTTACCATCTTATAGATTAAGGTACCCAAAGCGACATCCGAATAATATGGGAAATAATCTACAGATCCGTTCGGTGCCCTGCTTTTATCAATCAAGGCAGAAAAATCCGGATTATCACTTCCCCAATAATTATTCGGCGCAACAACCGTTCCCTCTAAATTATTGGGACGAATGGAATATACATATGTCTGGTCGCCCGGGTACATCTTATTATATTGGAATGTTACACCATCCTCAACTTTCACGACACAATTATGAAACTCATTTGATTCAACGACATTCGAGCCGTCATTCTTCGCTACCGAAATATCACTATCCGTAAAAACATTATTCTTGACCATAGCGTTAAGTCGTCCCGCTGAGATCAACAAATTCTTATCATATACATTAAAAGTACTGTTATGAACCAACAAGGTCGCATCTTTAAGAGTACTACCCGGTTCCGAATATAAACCTGTTTGGAGTAGCTTATCCTCAAAAATACAACTATCAATCTCCACCGTACCTCCACCGACAAACAATGCTGTTGGACGATTCGAGCCATCCGTTGAACTCTTGAAAGAAAGATTCATCAAAGTCACCTTATCCGCAGAGATACAAGCTATGGAAGAACCCGTATACTTCTTCGTTCCTTTAATAATCGTTTTTCCATAAACTCCCTTTATCCGGACATCAGCGGTAGTGACATTGAAACCCGCATGTTCTCCCGCCGGAACAGAAATCGTCTCTCCCGCTACCGCATTATCAATCTTATTCTGAATATCTGGCTCTCCATAACAAATAAGACCCGAGGCCGGATCATAAACAGTTCCATTGATCGTCAGCTTGTCGTATTTTTTCGCCTCCTTTTCGCGATGTGAATAGACCCAGTTCTCTCCTTCCTTGCCATTCAATGTAGAATTGTTGATCGTTATCGTATTATCCGCAAATTCCGACTTATCATCCGTTCCACTCCAACCTAGCCGAATAACTCCGGCATGTAAATATCCGTTACTTCCATCCGGGAGATTATTCGTTCCTTCCAAAGAAGACAACGTACAACCTGTAAATGTGATCGTATTTCCATACGAACGTATATCCGTAGCCGTAGCTTGGGTAGCATTTATCAAAGGATCTAATCCATCTACCGCTCGCAACTCGCAATTCGTGAAATCAGCTGTAACTCCGTTGTATTTTTCCTGAAGAATAACAGCTCCATAACTATTGCTTTTCCCATTCAGAAGAGTCCTACTGATGAATGTCGCATCTTTCGCCGTTATCCGGGTATTCGTATTAGCTAATGTACCATCACTTGGACTCATACTTCCGGCTGATGTCATGATCGCCCCCCATGCGGTAAAGGTTCCTCCCGTAATATCTAAGACTTGCTCTTTATTCCGTAAGCCTATTCCATAATAATTGACATCGATATCCGTATTCGTCAAGCTTAACTCCGCTCCCACTGATTCCATACGGACACCTACGGCAGCGGTTTGAGCGGTAACCGCACCACCATCTAACTTACAATTGGTTAACTTTACGATATCCTTGCCCGTTCCAATCATACCAATAAGCCCATGCGCAGAGGAATTATCAGTTCCTTTTAAGGTCATATCGCTTACGGTCAATGCAACTGAGCCTCCTGATGGTGAATTAACGGAAATATGCCCATTTACAATTGTCTGACTTTGCCCAGCTCCTTGAAGCGTGATTGATTTATCCAGAGGCAGCGTCATTGGTAAAGTATATTCTCCTTCCGGGAAAATCACTTTATCCTCCTCTTCTAAAATCATATTCGTCAATAATACGTCTAAACTGGATGCCGCATTGTTCAAAGTCCCGTTCTTATGAATCGAGACAATGCAAGGCTTCTCGTTTTCAGTCTTAAACTCAACATTTTCAACCCCTAAAACCTCCAAATTTGTTCCTGCATCATCAAAAAATAATGTAGGAGCATATTTGTCATTCTTGGATTGGATTAAAGCCTTAGAGCCATCGGTGGATTTAAACGTCCAAGTACCGGAAGTATTCTTACGGACATCAGCCACACACATATAGGTGATGGGGCTATCTATCGGTGCTTTATTCTCTGAAACGATAGAACTTTTAGAGTCCATCGTCATAGTCAAATTTTGACAATTATCCAAAACGACAGTTCCAAATCCATCACTTGGCCCATTTTGGTAAGAACGTCCATACAAATGAGTATTAGAGATCGCTACATTATGCGGGTAGGCTTCATTTACTAAATCACCTCTTAGAAAAAGTGCGGCCCAAGCAGTTACACTGGAATTGTCGATAGTTATATTTACGGCATTTGTGTACCCCGCTTGGTTGATGGCAAATATTGCATAATAATTCACATCTACTACAGAATTCCTTATATTATAAGTTACCGGATTAGTATTATCAGTTCCTCCCACCCATGAGCAAATGCCGATCACGTAAGGATATAAACCTTTAGCTGAAGGCCCCTCCATCTTACTTCCTATAAAATTGAGTGTATGGCCTCCACCATCACGAAATGCAAGTCCTCTTTCAAAACCCTCAGACATATACATACGGGAGTTGATAAAGTTTACGGTGTTCTCATCTACAGTTAATTGAGACACTATACCGAAACAAGCCCCGGAACCACTATCACCCGTTCCCCGCCCCTCTATCGTTATCTTACTCTCACTGAAAGACACTGTCGTTTTAGAGGATTTAATATCGACAACTCCTCGTCCAGTCGATGTTTTTGCTGTTAGATGTACCTTTTGGAAAGACACATTCCCTCCGTTTGTTAGCTCAATATCTACCGGAGACTTAATTGTAACTGTTGAGGTATCACCTTCACCAATGATAGCCAATGATGATTTGGTGATAGAATAAGGAGCTGCATTAGCCGAGTATTCCCCTTCAGGTAACAATATGATCACACTATCTAATGAAGATAATGCCGCATCAGACAATGGATTCATATAGGCTACGCAGTCGGTGTAGCCCTTGGCGATGACCAGGCTCTCAATCTGGGCCTCACACAGGGCCGTCTCTACCAGACCCTCCAGCTCCTTGGAGGCGGAGGAGGCCTGGGCGTCCTCGCCATAGGACATGGCCTCCTGTAAGGTGGAAACGGCGCTGTCCCGGGATTGCTGGCGGCTGAGGCGGACGGCGGCAAAGTAATCGGTCGTCTGCCCAGAGGCCGCCTGCAGGTCCTCCTTGGCTGCGTCTGCCGCCAGGCTTCCGGTCTGGCTCATCACCAGTGTGGAGTTGCCCAGGATCTTTTCCTCGTTCAGGGTGTCTGTCAGGTTTGCCGTCTCCTGGTCCTGGGTGTACATCCAGTTCAGGTAGATGCCGGCGCAGACGAACACCAAAATGGATGCCACTACGGCGTTTTTCTTCCAGTTTTTCATGAATTTTTCCTCCTCAATTCATCGCATTTTCACAACTGTGATCTGATCTGTCCGTTTCTCCTCGAACTTCAACCGCTCTTGAAAAAGAAACAACTTCTTATCTATCGACCAATCATTCAATGAATATTCCCACAAGGAAGCCACTCCAAGGCAAAACATGGCAAGTGCCAGCACCAGCCAGAATTTTTTCATACTCTTTACTCTAGATTTATTCATGATGATAAGGTTCTCCTTTCAGTATAGTCATTGCCCTGTATAATTGCTCCGTGAAGATCATCCTCACCATCTGGTGAGAAAAAGTCATCTTGGATAATGATATTTTCATGTTCGCACGCTTGTACATCTCTTCCGAAAACCCGTAAGGCCCCCCGATAATGAACACAAGTCGCTTGATACTTGTCAGCATCTTCTGTGCCAAAAAATCCGCGAAAGCCTTCGAAGTATATTCATTCCCCCGCTCGTCCAGCAAAACCACGTAATCAGCCGCTTCCAGTTGTCCCAACAACAACTCCCCCTCCCGTTCCTTCTGTTGCACCTCGCTCATGTTCTTCGTGTTCCGCACATCCGGTATCACCTTCATCTCGTAAGGAATGTAATATTTCAACCGTTTCTCGTACTCGGCAATTCCCGCCCGGACAAACT
>ENA-UEQN01002920-UEQN01002920.1-human-gut-metagenome-genome-assembly--contig:-NODE-2920-length-11224-cov-4.045214_pt1 | contig 11224 bp, 7 predicted proteins | sample MGYA00242940_ERZ507944 | MGnify/ENA primary metagenome ERZ507944 (study PRJEB26167, sample SAMN06115449) | human gut metagenome | host: Homo sapiens | place: China:Fujian | collected 2015-08-20... | reverse complement strand
ATTTTGCAACGGAAAATGGGTCGGAGTATGGGAAGGATATGGACGATCGGAATGATTCTGTGCGGCATGCTTTGTTCGGAAGCGAGCGCTCAGAATTCTCCGCTGAAATTCGCGCAGCAGTCGTGGGATTTCGGTCGGATCAAGGAAGACGGGGGAAAGGTCTCCCATGCCTTCGAGTTCGTCAACGCGTCGTCCGCTCCGGCCGTGATCGAGCAGGTGACCGTGTCGTGCGGTTGCACGAAGCCCGAATACAGCCGCGCGCCGGTCAAGCCTTCGGAGAAAGGGACGCTCGTGATCAGCTACGATCCCGAGGGGCGGCCCGGGGCATTCCGCCGCGATATCGTCGTGCAGAGCGGGGGCGCGACGGGCAAGACCGTGCTGACGATTACCGGCGAGGTTTTGCCCGCCGAGAAAAGCTTCGGCGAGATGTATCCGGTACGCGCGGGCGACCTGATGCTTGCGTGGCGGAACGTGAATTTGGGGTATGTGCCCCGGGGGGGCGTCAAATCGACGGCGATCGAGTATTACAACCCGACGCGGCAGCCGCTGACGCTCTCGCCCGTGTACCGCGACCGGAAGCCTTATTTCGATATCGCTCTGTCGAAACAGCGGCTCGCTCCGGGCGAAAAGGGCGTGATGACGCTGAGCTACGATCTGCGCGACAACGACGTGTGGGGCATGCTCAAGGACAGCTTTTCGCTGATCGTGAACGACATTCCGGTCGATGTGCTGTTCAGCGCCTCGGGCGTTGCCTGCGAGGATTTTTCGGGGATGACGCCCGATGAGAAGGAGCGGGCTCCGAAAGCGGTCTTTTCGTCGCAGTATCACGGTTTCGGGACGATGAAGGCCGGCGGCGAGCCGAAACGGGAGTTCACGATAACCAACCAAGGGAAAGAGCCGCTGCGTATCCGTGACATGAAGCTGGGGGACCGGATGTCGACGACGCTCGATCCGGACCGAGCGATCGCTCCGGGCGAGACGGTGTCGTTCGTCGCGATGCTCTCGACCAAAAATGCGCCCGCCGGACGGTTGATGGATCATATCGTGCTGATACTGAACGATCCGTCCCGTCCGTTGCGCGAAATACGGCTTGCGGCTACGATCGTGCCTTAGGACAAGACGGGGCGAGATCGCCGGGACGACGGAGCCGGAAAACAGGAAAAGACTAAACCAAACAGATAGCATGTACAAGATTGTCAAGAAAGAACTGCTGGCGCCCAACATCTACCTGATGAACATCGAGGCTCCGCGCGTGGCCCGCTCGGCCCGGCCGGGACAGTTCGTCATCGTCCGGCTGGACGAGCACGGAGAACGCGTTCCGCTGACTATTTCCGATTACGATGCCGAGCAGGGGTGGGTGACGATCGTCACGCAGACGGTCGGCTATTCCACTTCGAAGCTGTGCGCGATGAGCGAGGGCGACTCGCTGGCCGATTTCGCCGGTCCGCTGGGCTGCCCTTCCGAGTTCGTGCACGAGGAGCCCGAGGCGTTGCGCCGCCGCAGGATCCTTTTCGTGGCCGGCGGCGTCGGGATCGCTCCGGTCTATCCGCAGGTCAAGTGGCTGTCGGAGCGCGGCGTGAAGGCCGACGTCATCATCGGGGCGAAGAACAAGGATACGCTGATCCTTACCGATAAGATGCGCGCCGTGGCGGGCGAGGTATTCATCGCTACGGACGACGGCAGCGCCGGATTTCACGGTATGGTGACCGACCTGATGCGCGACCTGATCGACCGGCAGGGCAAGCGTTACGACGAAGTGATCGCGATCGGCCCGATGATCATGATGAAGTTCGTCGCCCGGACGACGAAGGAGTACGGCATCCGGACGATCGTCAGCCTCAATACGCTGATGGTCGACGGAACGGGCATGTGCGGAGCCTGCCGCGTGACGGTCGGCGGCCGCACGCGCTTTACGTGCGTCGAGGGCCCCGAGTTCGACGGTCACGAGGTCGATTTCGACGAGGCCATGCGCCGTCAGGGCATGTACAAGACGATCGAGAGCCGCAAGGCCCGTATGGCGCAGGAGCGGGCCGAGGGCCACGCCTGCCGCATCGGACTCGATCGATGACGTAAAACCCGCGCCGGACCCGTCGCTGCGGGCCGGCTTTCGCTTACCCGAAACAAAGTAAAGAAGATGGCAAACAAGATACCCCGCGTTCCCGTCAGGGAACAGGACCCGAAGGTAAGGGTCACCAATTTCGAGGAGGTCTGCTACGGGTACGACCTCGACGAGGCTCGGCTCGAGGCGAGCCGTTGTTTGGGCTGCAAGAAGCCGCGCTGCGTCGAGCATTGTCCCGTGTCGCTGCAGATTCCTCAGTTCATCGCGCAGTTGCGCGACGGAAACCTCGCCGAAGCAGCCCGGATCATCGCGCAGGACAGTTCGCTGCCGTCGGTCTGCGGACGGGTCTGCCCGCAGGAGACCCAATGCGAAGGATCGTGCATTCTCGGCGTCAAGGGCGAGAGCGTCGCGATCGGCAAGCTCGAGCGCTTCGTGGGCGACTGGAGCATCGAGCATGGCGCGGAGGCGACCGCCCCGGCCCCGTCCAACGGGCGCAAGGTAGCCGTTGTCGGCAGCGGTCCGGCCGGTCTGGCCTGCGCGGCCGATCTGGCCAAAATGGGTTACGAGGTGAAGATTTTCGAGGCGCTGCATAAGGCCGGCGGCGTGCTTCAGTACGGTATTCCGGAGTTCCGCCTTCCGAAGGACAAGGTCGTCGCCCGGGAGATCGAGAACGTGCTGAGGCTCGGCGTGCGGATCGAGACCGACGTGATCGTCGGCCATACCGTGACGGTCGACTCGCTGCTCGACGAAGAGGGCTACTCGGCCGTGTTCATCGGCTCGGGAGCCGGACTGCCTCGGTTCATGGGCATTCCGGGCGAGAATCTGAACGGCGTGGTGTCGGCCAATGAGTTCCTGACCCGCGCCAATCTGATGAAGGCTTACGACGACACCTACGATACGCCGATTTATGTCGGTCGTCGCGTTGTCGTGGTCGGCGGCGGCAATGTGGCGATGGATGCCGTGCGGACGGCCGCCCGTCTGGGTGCCGAAGCGCATATCGTCTACCGCCGCAGCGAGGCCAAGCTCCCGGCTCGGGCCGAGGAGGTGCACCACGCCAAACAGGAAGGCATCGAGTTCCGGATGCTGACCAATCCGGTCGAGGTGCTCGGCGACGAGAAAGGTTGGGTCCGGGGCCTGCGCTGCGTACGTATGGAGCTCGGCGAGCCCGATGCGTCGGGACGTCGCTCGCCCGTCGCGGTCGAGGGGTCGGAGTTCGAGATCGGGTGCGACGTCGTGATCATGGCGCTCGGCACGTCGCCCAATCCGCTGATCGCCTCGACGACGCGCGGTCTGGAGACCAACCGCGGGCAGACCTCCCGCGAGGGTATCTTCGCCGGAGGAGACGCGGTGACCGGTGCGGCCACGGTGATTCTCGCCATGGGAGCCGGACGCCGGGCAGCCCGTGCGATCGACGAATATGTCCGCGCCAAGTCCGGAATGAATTAGTCGAGTAAAGAGGGCGGCGAGCGGTGTTCCGCTCTCCTCTGAAGAAGAAGGCACGGCGGTCCGGTTTCGGAGACTACCGTGCCTTTAAATTTTCGGTATATGCGATGACGAACGAATTTTTCCCCGATCTGCGAACGGTGCGGCTCGACGAGCCGGGCGGAGCCGTCGTTATTCTGGACCAGACCCGGCTGCCCGGGGAGGAGACTTATGTGGAGCTGCGGACTCCGGAGCAAATATGGGAAGCCATCCACGAGCTGAAGGTGCGGGGCGCGCCGGCTATCGGCGTGACGGCCGCCTACGGTATTTACGTGTGTTGTCGGCGGGCCGGCGGTTCTTGTTTCGACGACCTTTGCGAGACATTCGACCGGACAGCCGCCTATCTTGCCTCTTCGCGGCCGACGGCAGTCAACCTGTCGGCCGCGCTGGAGCGCATGAGAAATTGCCTGTTGGCGCACCGCGACGAACCGGCGGCCGGAATATGGGACCGCTTGCGCGACGAGGCCGAGGCGATTCGGCGAGAGGATGCCGCCGCTTGTCGGCAGATCGGCGAGTACGGCCTGTCGCTGCTCGAGCCCGGAGCGGGGATTCTGACGCATTGCAACGCCGGACATCTGGCGACGTCGGAGTACGGGACCGCGCTGGCTCCCCTCTATCTGGGGCAGGAGCGGGGCTACGGCTTTCGGGTCTATGCCGATGAGACGCGTCCTCTGCTGCAAGGAGCCCGGCTGACGTCCTACGAGCTGATGAGGGCCGGAATCGACGTGACGCTGATCTGCGACAACATGGCTTCGCTCGTGATGAGCGAGGGCCGGGTGCAGGCCGTGCTGGTCGGCTGCGACCGTATCGCAGCGAACGGCGACGCGGCCAACAAGATCGGCACGTCGGGCGTCGCCGTGCTGGCCCGCCATTACGGCATCCCGTTCTATGTGCTCGGGCCGACATCGACGATCGATGCGGACTGTCCGACCGGCGCCTCCATCCCGATCGAGCAGCGCGATCCGGCCGAAGTGACCGAGGCCCATTATGCGCAACGCATGGCGCCCCGTAACGTCAAAGTATACAATCCGGCTTTCGACATGACGCCTTGCGATCTGATTACTGCCATAGTGACCGAGCGCGGCATCGCCCGGCCGCCTTTCGACGATGCGCTGCGCGCATGGAGCCTTCCGGGCAGGGCAGGGCGATAAGATGCGGTTGCGTGTGCCGGGTCGTGATTCGAGGGTCGTTTCGGCGGGCGCGGTTTGTCGCGGATCGGGCCGGGCCCGTCGGAAAATGCGCGTGCGCTTGGTTGGCCGGAAAATTGTCGTTATCTTGACTCGTCTAACCTTAAAAAATATCGAGTTATGGAAGTTCTGGACAATCGATCCGCCGCGGACGCCGCCGTCCGCGATTCTCGGCAGCAGCCCGTCGCTCCGGTCATGTCGGTCGGGGAATGGATGCTGACGTTGTTGATTCTGGCTCTGCCGCTGGTGAACATCATCATGCTGTTCGTCTGGGCGTTCGGAGGAGGCACGAATCCGACGAAAGCCAACTATTGCAAAGCGTCGCTGATCTGGATCGCGATCGTTATCGTGCTTTATGTGTGCTTCTTCTCGTTGATTATGGGATTGTTCGCAGCGATCCAGTAGCCGACAGACGACAGGCCCGGAAGACCGCATGTTTCCGGGGGCTTGTCTTCCTCGTTTTCGGTCGTGGGCGCGGGTACGAGCGCGCGTGACGATGACCGGCGGGAACGGTTCTACGGTACGGGGCGGCAATCGTTGCGATCTCCGCTCGAGAAATGTCGAGGGGGCCGTTTAAACGTCGGCCTCCTCGAGCCGTTTCAGCGTGACGAGCACTTTGTCGATCCGCGCTCCGTCCATGTCGACGATCTCGAAGTCGAAGTTGCGCCACGACAATTTCTCTCCCGTATGGGGGATATGTTCCAGCTTTTCGAGGATCAGACCGCTGAGCGTGTTGTAGTTGTAGTCGTTGTAGAGGTCCTCCATGTCGAAATGGGCCAGAAAATCGTAGAACGACAGTTGGCCGTCGATCAGCAGGCTGCCGTCCTCGCGTGTGACGATTTCCTGTTCCTCGCCCGCTTCGGGCATCGAGCCGAGCAGCGCCTTGATGATGTCCTTGAGCGTGACGATGCCTTCGATGCTGCCGAACTCGTCGGTCACCAGGCCGTACCGGCCGCCAGTGCGGCGCATCAGGTCGAGCGCGTTGTACACGCTCAGGTTCTCGGGTATGTACTGCGCGGGGCGCATCACCTGCGACAGCGTGAATCCGGGTTCGTCGAGCCGGCCGAACAGGTCCTTGAGGTGGACTACTCCGACGATCGAGTCGAGGTTGCCGTCGGCTACGGGGTAGGTGTTGAACAGGTTGTTCTTGACGATGTCCTCGACCTGGTCGCAGGTGGCGTTCGTGTCGAGCCATACCATGTCGCTGCGGTGGGTCATGATCGATCCGACGTTGCGATCGCTCAGGTTGAACACGCGCTCGACGATGTCCTGCTCGACCTCTTCGATCTCGCCTTCGGCGGCGCCTTCCTGAATGATCGCCTTGATCTCTTCCTCGGTTACCCTGTTTCCGTCGACCGTATTGATACCCAGTATGCGAAGCATGCCGGCCGTGCTTTTCGACAGCAGCCAGACGAACGGCAGCGCGATCTTCGACAGCAGGCTCATCGGCCGCGCCACGATCTTGGCTACGCGTTCCGAGGAGCTCATGCCGATTCGCTTGGGAACCAGCTCGCCCAGAATCAGCGTCAGATAAGTGACCGTGACTACGATGATTACCTGAGCGATCGCCACCGAATGCGCCTCGAGCGCTGGAATTCGCGCAAGCACTTTCCCGAAGCTCTGGGCCAGCATGTCGCCCGAGTAGATACCCGTCAGGATACCGATCAGCGTGATTCCGATCTGAATCGTGGAGAGAAAAACGTCCGGATTGCCCGAGAGTTTCAGCGCGGTCTTGGCGGCCCGGCTTCCGCGCTTGGCGTCGGCTTCGAGCCTCGGCTTGCGGGCCGAGACCATCGCGATTTCCGACATCGACAGGATTCCGTTGAGCAGAATCAGCCCGATGATGATGAAAACTTCCATGTATGGCGTTTGGTTTGGCGACTAAGATAATCAAGTTACGGAATATTATCAAAAAATATTCCGGCGGCGGTCCGTTCCGGAGCGAAAACGGTTTTTCCGGTCTCGGAATATACAGGATATTTTATTATATTTGTTAGCGACTGTTTGTCATCGGGTTAACGACCCGAAACCATCTGCCAACCTAAAACCGAATCGTTATGGAAAACAAGTATTCGATCATTCTGGGCAATCTGGGCAACACCTGCGACCGTTTCTGCAAAAGCTACAAGACGAACCCTTCGTCCGAGCGGATGCTCGAACTGGCTGCCGAGAACATGCCCTATATCGGCGGCGTTGAGCTCGTCGGTACGTGGGACATCCGTCCCGACAATGCGAAGGAGATGAAAAAGCGCCTCGACGGCTACGGTCTGGAGTGCGCGTCGATCATCCCCGATACGTTCGGCGACAGCGATTACGGCAAAGGCTCCGTCTCGAGCATCGATCCGGCCGTGCGGCGCAAGGCGCTCGACTATCTGAGAAGCATGTGCGAAGTGGCGTTGCAGGTCGACTGCCGGATCGTCAATCTGTGGATGGCTCAGGACGGCTACGACTATCTGCTGACGGCCGATTACGACCGCGAGCGGGAGTGGATGACCGAGGCGATCCGGGCGCTGGCTTCCGAGTTCCCGTCGCTGAAGATCGCGTTGGAGTACAAGCCCAAGGAACCGCGCAACTTCTCGTACCATGCGCGCATGGCCGATACGATTCTGGCTGCTCAGGAAACCGGCTGCCGGAACGTGGGCGTGACGATCGACACGGGGCACGGCTTCGTCGGCGGCGAGAACGTGGCCGAATCCATCGTGCTGGCCAAGCGGGCGGGCGACAGGCTGTTCCATATGCACTTCAACGACAATCACGGCTGCTGGGACGACGACATGATCGTCAGCAGCGTGCATATGACCACCTATATCGAAATGATGTTCTGGCTTCGCAAGACCGGTTACGACGGCTGGCTGTCGATGGACCAGTATCCCTACCGCGAGGATGCGATCGGCGCTATTTCCGAAAGTCTGCACTGGATCAAGAAATACGAGACGATCGTCGACGAGCGTTACGACGAAATCGAACGCCTGATCGGGTTGAACGACGCGGTCGAGACGTCGCGTTTCCTGCGCTCGTTGCTGAAATAGCGGACCTCGGCCCTCTGTTCTGCTGTCGTCCGGACCGGACGGCAACGGACCGATCGATAATCCAAACCGAAAGCCTATTATCATGATGAAAAAAACTACTTTGTTTTCGCTGCTCGTGCCGGCTGCGCTGCTGGTCGGATGTCACGAGCGTTCTGCCGTGAACGGCCTGACCGTCGAGATGCTCGACTGCCCGCTGGGCGTCGCGGCCGAGCATCCCCGCCTGTCGTGGCGGATCGAATCCGCCCTGCCGGCTACGGTGCAGACCGGCTACCGGATTCTTGTCTCGACCGATCCCGGGGATCTGGAAACCGGAGAGAACCTGATCTGGGATTCGGGCGACGTTCCGTCCGACCGCTCCGTGCTGGTGCCCTACGAAGGGCCCGAGCTCGAATCCCGACGCGACTATTATTGGAAAGTGCGCGTGGCGACCAATCACGGCGACACGTTGTGGAGCGAGCCGTCCCGCTGGTCGATGGCGCTGCTCGACGACTCGGACTGGCAGGCCCGGTGGATCGGGTACGACAGCTGCCTGAACCGGACCGACACGCTCGGCGTATTCTCTCGCCTTGCCGCGCGCTATCTGCGCAAGGAGTTCGATGCGGGGCGCGATATCGCGCAGGCGCGGCTCTACATCAGCGGGCTCGGCCTCTACGAATGCTATCTGAACGGTTGCCGCGTAGGCGAGGACGTGCTGGCGCCGACGGCTACCGACTATACGAAAACCGTTTGTTACAATGTGTATGACGTGACCGACCTGCTCGACGAAGGAGTCAATACGATCGGCGTGATTCTGGGCAACGGCCGCTTTTTCTCGATGCGTACGGTCACTTATACGATTCCGTTCACGCAGGTCACGATTCCCGGAGTCCGCAACTACGGCTATCCGAAACTGCTGGCCCAGCTCGAAATTACGGACAGCGAGGGTAACCGGACGGTCGTCGCGAGCGACGAAAGCTGGAAGCTCACGACCGACGGCCCGATCGTCGCCAACAGCGAGTACGACGGCGAAACGTACGACGCCCGTCTCGAAATGCCGGGCTGGAGCCGCAACGGCTACGACGACTCGTCGTGGCGCGATGCCCGAAGCGTCGCGGCTCCCGAAGGCCGGCTGACTGCTCAGGCGAATCCGAATATCCGGGTTATGGATACGGTCGAGCCGGTTTCGATCGCCGCGCTGAACGACTCGACATGGATCGTCGACATGGGACAGAACATGGTCGGCTGGCTCGCCGTCGAGCTCGAGGGGAGGAAGGACCGACCCGTGCGGCTGCGCTTCGCCGAGACGCTGCAGGACGACGGGAGCCTCTATGTCGACAACCTGCGCGGGGCGAAGGCGACCGATCTGTACACGCCCGCCGAGGACGGAACTTTCTCGTGGACGCCGCGTTTCACCTATCACGGTTTCCGTTACGTCGAGATCGCCGGAGCCGCCGCGAAGCCCGACTTGGAGAAGCTGAAAGGAGAAGTCATCTACGACGCGATGCCCACGACGGGACGTTTCGAGACGTCCGACTCGACGATCAATCAGGTGTACCGGAACGCCTACTGGGGCCTGAGAGGCAACTACCGCAGCATGCCGACCGACTGTCCGCAGCGCGACGAGCGCATGGGCTGGCTCGGCGACCGCGCGATGGAGTGCATCGGCGAGAGCTTCATGTTCCGTCAGGCGCTGCTTTACGAGAAATGGGCTCGCGACATTCGCGACTCGCAGCTTCCCGACGGAATGATTCCCGACCTGTCGCCGACTTACTGGCCGTTCTACAGCGAGAACGTTACGTATCCGGCGGCCTACCTGTGCGTCGTCGATATGCTGTACAACCAGTACGGCGACGAAGAGGCGGTCCGCGAGCACTATCCGGCGATGAAGAAGTGGATCGACTATGCCAACGAGCGTCTGGTCGAGAACGACATCGTCGTCAAGGACGTTTACGGCGACTGGTGTATGCCGCCCGAGAGTCCCGAATTGATCCACTCGCAGGACCCTGCCCGCGTGACGGACGGACGGCTCGTCGGCACGAGCTTTTTCTATCGTTTGCTGAACATGATGGCGCGCTTCGCCGCGGTGGCCGGCCATGAGGAGGACATTCCGGCCTATCTGGAGCAGGCCGCGAGGGTTAAGGAGGCTTATAATGGAATGTTCCTGAATCCCGAGACGGGACAGTACGCCAACAATACCGTATCGGCCGGCCTGCTCTCGCTCGTGCAGGGACTGGTGCCCGACACGCTGAAGCAGAAAGTGTTCGACGAACTGGTCCGCCGGACCGAGGTCGATTTCGACAGCCACGTCAGCACGGGCATGATCGGCATGCAGTTCATGATGCGGGGCCTGAGCCGCTACGGACGGCCCGATCTGGCGCTGACGCTCGCGACGAACCGTACCTATCCGAGCTGGGGTTATATGATCGACCGCGGCGCGACGACGATCTGGGAGCTATGGAACGGCGATACGGCCGATCCGGCGATGAACTCGGGCAATCACCTGATGCAGTTGGGCGACCTGATCGCATGGGACTGGGAAAACCTGGCCGGTATCCAGGCCGACCCGGCGGCTCCGGGCTTCAAACACATTCTGATGAAGCCCGACTTCCCGCAGGGGCTCGAGTGGGTCGATGCGTCCTATGAGTCGATGTACGGCACGATCGGCAGCCATTGGAAACGGACCGGCGGCGGTCTGTCGTGGTCGGTCGAGATACCGGCCAATACGACGGCCACGCTCCGCGTTCCGGCATCCGACGTTTCGCAAGTCGAAGCCGACGGCAAACCCCTTGCCGAGAATCCGGCCCTGACCGACGTCCGCGCGTCGGACGGCTTCGTGACTTTCGAGGCCGGATCGGGTTCGTACCGCTTCCTCGTCGGAAAATAGAACGGAACGATGCGACGGGAAGACTTCGCGCACGAGCGAAGCCTTCCCGCTCGCATGACGAACGAATACACCGGAAAGCGATGAATGGAAAAATCGGGAAACTGGTCTTCTGCCTTTTCCTGCTGATACCCTGTTCGGGATTCACTCAAAGAGTCATGACTCTTTCCGAGTTGATGACCGACATGCAAAATCGCAGGGAGCATTATATCGACAGTATGACCATTCTGATTGAGGATTTATGGAAATCGATATGGAAATACTCGCCTTCCCAAACGAGAGAATTGGTACGCGATGCGGATTTTCTGTTCATTCCGAGCATGGACATCAAAAAAGAAGACTCTGTCGAGCGCGATTATACCCGTTTGGATCAATTTTTGGCTTCTCTGGAATTTCAAAACGAATTATTCCCTTTTGATGATATTCTATTGTTCAAAGAAGGTCGTTATTTCAGTAGTTATGTGGATCGTTGGATGGTTTGCGATGTACCTGTTCCTGTCCGTCCGTACCCAATACCGATAACGCCTGAATTAAAACGAAAAGCAGAATTGATCTGGAGCCTGAAACCGCAATTTTGTTTTGGTTATGGTATCTTCCCTCAATCATT
>ENA-UEQN01002915-UEQN01002915.1-human-gut-metagenome-genome-assembly--contig:-NODE-2915-length-11251-cov-4.163863_pt1 | contig 11251 bp, 10 predicted proteins | sample MGYA00242940_ERZ507944 | MGnify/ENA primary metagenome ERZ507944 (study PRJEB26167, sample SAMN06115449) | human gut metagenome | host: Homo sapiens | place: China:Fujian | collected 2015-08-20... | reverse complement strand
GGGAGGCAATGCGCGCCGCTGCGTCTTTGACCGAACCAAAGCCGTATTCCGTAAAGATGAATGGGATTCCGGCCTTCGCGGCCGCGTCCGCGTCGCCCTGCGTGTCGCCGACGTAGACGGCCTTTGTCACGCCGTTGCGCTCCATCACAAGGCGGATGTTCGCGCCCTTGTCCAGCCCCGTCCGGCCCGCCATCTCGATATCCCGGAAGCACGTCAGGCCCGACCAGTGCAAAAACGCCTGCACATAGCCGTCCTGCGAGTTGGACACGACAAACAGCGCATATTTCTGCGCCAGTGCCGCCAGCGTCTCCGGCAGCCCGGGATAGAGAATGCCACCGCAGTGGCACAGCAGTTCGTTTTCATATTCATAGAGCTTCTGCATCTCCGCCTCGCGCTCCGCGCGCGGCGCGTCCGGAAAGGCCAGCGCGCCGATCTCCTCCGGCGTCTTGCCCATGCAGCCGCTCAGAAATTCGCGCGTCAGCGCAATATGCGGCAGCGCCGACCGTTCCAGCGCGGCGGCCCAGGCGCTGCAGATCGGGTCCATCGCGTCCCAGAGCGTTCCGTCCAGATCAAAGATCACAGCGTTCATACAAACGTCCTCCTGCTTCGTATTCCATGTCTATTTTATACGATGCACGCTGCACCGTCAAGCCCCGTTGACTTTGTGCGGCGCGGAATCTATAATAAACCTACCAAGTCAGTTTGTAATGCGGAGGGATGTCGTGTGGAGCCATCGGGAAAGGTGCTCGCCGTCTGTATCAGCGAGCGGAAGGGAACGATGAAGCATCCGGTATCGGAGGCTCAGCTCCGCGCCGGGCACGGCATCGAGGGCGATGCGCACGCGGGACCCTGGCACCGGCAGGTCAGCCTGCTCGCCACCGAGAGCGTGGAGCCGATGCGCGCCGTGCTGCCGGAGCTTCCGGCGGGTGTGTTCGCAGAAAACATCCTGATCGAGGGCCTCGAGCTGAAAACACTGCCCATCGGGACGCGCCTGCGCGTCGGCGGGGCGCTGCTGGAGGTGACGCAGATCGGCAAGGAGTGCCACAAGGACTGCGCCATCCGCCAACAGATCGGTGACTGTGTCATGCCCCGCGAGGGCATTTTTGCCCGCGTGCTCATGGGCGGCGCCGTCCGTCCGGGCGACCCGGTCACGGTCGAATGAGAAACCCATATAAAAAGCGCCCCCGTGCCCGATGGGCACGGGGGAGCTTGCTTTGTGTGTTACTCAATGGCGATCATGGTCTGGGCGGGCAGTTTCTTCTGCTCGGCCTTCGGCAGCGAGATCTGCAGGATGCCGTTCTCGAATTTGCCCTTCACGTCCTCGGGGCGGACGCCCTCGCCGACGTAGAAGCTCCGGCTCATCGAACCGGCGTAACGCTCCTGACGGATGTATTTGCCGTTCTTCTGCTCGTCCTTGTCGAGGCTCTTCGCGGCCTGAATGGTCAGGTAACCGTTTTTCAGCTCGACGCTGACGTCCTCCTTCTTAAAGCCCGGCAGATCGATGTCCAGCTCATAGCTGTCCTCGGTCTCACGGACATCGGTCTTCATCAGGTTCTTGGCATGCTTGCCATAGAGCGGATTGCGGCTCTGCGGAACCATCATTTCAAACGGATCACCAAAGAAATCATCAAACAGATCTTCACCAAAAATGCTAGGCAACATAAGTCATTCCTCCATTTCGTCATTCGGTCCCCTTCGCGGAGACCGGCAACTTTTGTTACCATCATATATGTGTTCATTTCGTTCCATCAGGCTTTCAACTTTCTCTCTCCCTCAAGAACAGCTTCAGTATACCACGGTTTTTAGCACTGTCAATAGGAGAGTGCTAAAATTCACAAAAGAAGCAATGTTTGTTCACAGTTTGGTAAAAAACCGCCCAGTATTCGAAAAAAACGCCGCCGGAACGGAATGTCCCGGCGGCATTTGGATCCCAATTTCAGGTATTTTTGATCCTGCGCAGCTCACTTCGCGGCAGGAAGCGCATATTTGGAGGCATAGGCGTGGTACTTCTGCAGGTATTCCTCGCTGCCGCTGCGGCTCGCCTGAAGCGAGGCGTGGAGGTTGAGGTTGTGCTGCCGCAGATCGATGACGCAGCCCGCGATGTTGGAGCAGTGGTCAGAGACGCGCTCCAGATTCGTCAGGATATCAGACAGGACGAAGCCCGTCTCAATGCTGCAATCGCCGTTTTTCAGACGCATGATATGGTTCGTGCGCATCCGCTCCTTGAGCTGGTCGATGACCTGCTCGAGCGGCTCGACCTGCATGGCCAGCCGGACGTCGCCGCGTTCGAACGCTTCGCGCGCCGTATCGAGCACCTCGGTCACTGCATCGCGCAGCACCGAAAGCTCGCCCCGTGCCGCGTCCGAAAACGCCAGCTTCTTTTCCGCCAGCTCTTCGGCGGATTCGAGAATGTTGACGGCGTGGTCGGCAATGCGCTCAAAGTCGCCCACAAGCTTCAGCAGCTCCGTGACCTCCTCGCTCTCGCGGTCGCCGAGCGTCTGCATTGCGCTGAGCTTGAGCATGTAGGTGCTGAGGGCGTCCTCTTCGCGGTCGGTCGTGTCCTCCCGCAGACGGATGTCGGAGGCCAGCTCCGGCGTGCAGCCGTCGAGTGATTGCAGGGCCTCTTTCAGGGCCAGCGCCGCGTCGCAGGCCATCTCCACAGCCACGGTGTGGCAGCGCTCCAGCGCGACAGGCGGCGTGGCGAGCAGGCGCTCGTCGAGCTGCGTCGTCGTTTCCACGACCTTCGCGCCCGGCACGAGCCAGTTGACCAGCTTCTCAAGCAGGCCGGAGCAGGGCAGCAGCAGCGCCGTGCAGAGGATGTTGAAGCAGGAGTGCGCGATGGCGATGCCATACATCGTGGCGGCCTCGTTCAAAATCGGCGGCGCAAAGAGCGCGCGCACCGCGCAGAACAGGATCAGGCCGACGACTGTGCCGATCACGTTGAAGGAAAGGTGGACCAGTGCGGCGCGCTTCGCATTTTTATTCGTGCCGACGGAGGAGAGCAGCGCCGTGACGCACGTGCCGATATTCTGTCCCATGATGATGGGGATGGCCGCGCCGTAGCTGACGGCCCCGGTGACAGCCAGCGCCTGCAAAATGCCGACGGAAGCCGAGCTGGACTGGATGATGCCGGTCAGCACCGCGCCGGCCAGCACGCCGAGGACGGGATTTGTAAATGCAAGGAACAGCTGCGTGAACTGCGGCACATTCTTCAGCCCGGCGACCGCGCCGGTCATCGTCTCCATGCCGAACATCAGCGTGGCGAAGCCCAGCAGGATCATGCCGGTGTCTTTTTTCTTGCCGCTCTTGCAGAACATGTACAGAACAATGCCGATCAGGGCCAAAACTGGCGTGAACGACGACGGCTTCAGCAGCTGCACCCACACGGCGTCGCTCTGGATTCCGCCAAGGCTGAGCAGCCATGCTGTGACCGTCGTGCCGACGTTGGCGCCCATGATGACGTTGATCGCCTGCCGCAGCGTCAGCAGCCCGGAATTGACAAAGCCGACGACCATGACCGTCGTGGCCGAGGAACTCTGAATCACAGCTGTGATCCCGAGGCCCGTGGCAAAACCGGCCAATTTCCGGCCGGTCATCTTCCCCAGCAGTGAGCGGAGCTTGCCGCCCGCGCGGCGCTCGAGCGCCTGCCCCATCAGGTTCATTCCGAACAGGAACAGACAGAGTCCGCCGATCAGGTTCAGTACATTAAAAATATCCATATTCGTTTCCTCTTTTACATTTCATACCCATCTAGTCTGCATCATACAGGCACAATGTCAAATCCAAAAGAGGAGTTTTGTAAAATCCATGTAAAACTGCGCTGCGATACAATTTTTCATAGAGTTCATGTAGGGGCGGACAAACTGTCCGCCCCTGTGTTTCGATCCCATGTATTGCTGCGCGCCCGGGAGCTGCAAGGCGTCCATCACGCGCCGGGCCTGCATCAAGGCCCCGGTATATTCCTTCCGCAGCGCTTCCGCGCCGCTGCCCGTTCCGTCGAACAGGCCGCTGCCCGTATCCGCCACGACGCTGACCTGCCCGTCGGAGAGCAGGCAGATCCAGCCCTTGCCGATACACTGCTGCACGGCGAGCAGCCGCTCGCACATCGACGCGCTCAGCACGCGCTGCATCTCCTCGTCGCTGTCGCTTGCGAGCACAAACGTTTGGTCAAATTCCGCATTGCCGGTCTTCCGCCCGGCGAGGCGGACGGCCTTGCCCAGCCCCGTGCGCGTCCGCAGCCGGACAGTTCCGCCCAGCGGCGCCGTCCGCAGCAGGAGCCACGGCCCGTGAAAGACCTCTTTCTCCTGTTCACGCTCCATGCCGGTCTCTTCGTCGCGGAACCAGTCCCGCAGGCCGAGCCAGACCGTCGACAGCTGGAACGGGAGGCCGTTGTATGTCCCGCCGATGCCATCCCGGCTCGTCACAAGGTCATATCCGCCCGCGATCTCGATAGCCGCCTCCCGTGCGTCCGTATACCCGATGCCGGAATCCGGCGTATAGTTTGCCCCCGGAAACACCGCCTCGACGGCCTCCTGCACCAGCGGCCCGCGCACCTCGCGCTGATACCGCTTGCGCGACGCGCCGTCCACGATCGCACCCACCAACAGGAACACAACTGCGCCCAGCGTCCATCCGGGGCCCTTTGTCACCAACCGCAGCACGACGCACACCGCGCCAATGCCGAGCAGGATGCTTCCAAGCTTGCTTTTCTTCCCGTTCTGCATCTCCGTTCCTTCTTATCCGGCATCCGCCGCGTCCCGGAAGACATAGCCCTCCGCCTCCGCGTCCCAGAGCCACGTCATGACGATCTCGCTGCCGTCCTCCTGCGTGAAACGGAGTGCTGCATCGCTGTTTCCGTCGCTGTCCAGATCGGCAAAGTCTCCGGACAGGAAACGTTCTCCCGCGCCCTCCATCTGCGCCGGGAACGAGAGCGTCCCGACGTTTGTCTGCACCGCGTCGTCGAGATAGAGCGCCGCCCCGTCGTCATAGACGCACAGCAGCGCGTCCAGCGTCTGCCCGCCGCGCGTCAGCTGCGCCTGCGCCTGCACCGGCTGCCAGGTGCGCCAATCGCCCCCGGCGGCCTCCTCCGCCGCGTCCTTTCCGCAGGCCGCCAGCGTCAGCAGCGCCGCCGCCAGCACCAACAGCGTCCATATCCGCCTTCTCATCCCAGCGCCTCCTGTCCCGGCCGTTCGGCCAGCTCAAAGATCTCGTCATGCGACAGCTCCACCGGCCCGATGCGGACGAACACGCCGTTCGTATCCGCGCTCTGCCAGACCTCTGGTCTGGTCAGCGGGCGGAAGCGGATCTGTGTCAGAAACGGCTTCAGGTCGAGCAGCATCCGGCTCCCGGACACGAAATCCACCTGAAGAATGTGGCCCTCCAGCGGCTTTACCGCGGAAATATACCTCCGCTGCATCACCCTGGCCCCTTTCTGCGCATACGGTTTTCTTGATTTTATGATATCCCTCTTTGGTCCGCCCCTGCTAGTAACCATTGGTTAGGAAATTCCGGGCGGCTCAGCAGGCCTCGGGGGCTTTGCCCGCCATCCGCTCCGCGAGTGCCTGCCGCTTGCTCTGCCGCCCGCTGCCCTCGATGCCGAGCTTGGCATAGATGCGGTTGACATACTGTTTGACCGTTCCCTCGGACAGATACATCCGCTCCGCGATCTCGCGGTTGCTCAGCCGCTGCGCAACGAGTTCGGCCAGCTCACGCTCCCGCGCGGTCAGCGCGCCGTCCGGTTCTCCGCCCCCGTGCCGCAGCGCGGAGATGCGCGATTCCATCGCCGCGCCGTGCGTCCGGATCTCCCGCAGGAACGCGCTGTCTGCCGCGAGGCCGTCCAAAAGCGGCTTCAGATCGCGGTAATTCTCTGCGAACGGCATGACCAGCCCGTCCGGCTCCGCCTCGGCCAGCGCCTGCCGGAGATGCGCGTCTGCCGCTGCCCGGTCGTCAAGCCGGGCATAGGCCGCCGCCAGCTGGATCAGCAGATGCAGCCGCACCAGTGCGTAGTGCAGCGTTTCGCACGGCGCAAGCAGTGCCTCTGCCTGTGCCACCGCCCGCCGCCACGCGCCCTGCGCCAGCCACACCTGCGTTTCCACCATGCCCAGCATCGGCTTCGCCACGTCCAGCATCCGCGCATCCGCGAGCGTGTGCTGCGCGAAACTTGGCGGGATCTGCTCCTCCGCGCCGCACAGCGCCGCATAGTAAGCCCGCGCCGCGTCAAAGGTCAGCAGCAGCGTCGCGTCCCGCCGGGGCAGCAGCGCTGCCCGTGCTTCGGCGGCGTCCGGCGGCTCCGCGCCGCCCGCCGCAGCCAGATGCAGCCGCAGCGCCAGCATCGCGCAGCATTGCAGGATATACGCCTGCCCGCGCTCCTCCGCGCGGTAACGCGCCCGCTCCAGCGCCGTCTGCGCCTCAGCGAACCGCCCCTGTAAATAGGCCGCCTCGGCCTCCATGATCTGCTCCGCGCCCGCGCCGTGCTCCCGCGTGACCTGATAGTAGTAGGGCATCGACTCGTGCATCACCGCCACCTCTTCGGCCATCTGGCCCGGCGTCCGATGGAACATCATCAGCACCGACGGAGACCCGAACGTGAACGACCCATAGCGCCGGATTGAGACGGCAGGCCGCGACATCTGGCGGCAGGCGCTGCGGTGCAGCGCGCTCATTTTTGCAATGTCGTTATAGCAGAGGAAGCTCATGATCAGGTCGCACTCGCCGCGCAGATCGCCGCGTGCGCTCTCGCTCAGGCCCGGGCCGTCTGCCGCTTCGAGCAGCAGATCGCGCAGCGCCAGCATCCGCGGGATCTCCCGCCATGAAAATGCCCGCCGCATCAGCACGAGCAGCGCCGTCGGGTCGGCACGGAGCGCCTCGCGCGGCCAGCGATCCAGACACGCGAAGACCTCCGCCGGGTCCGCCGATGCGAGCTGTACGCCCGCATCCTCCGCGACTGTTCGCAGCCAGCCCGCTGCGTTTCCGCTCCTGGCGTAGAACCGCAGCGCGCGCAGCGGATCGCCATGCGTGAAAAACCAGTCGCCGAAGCGGTCGAGATAGGCCTCCCGCTCCGTAAGTTCGGCGAACATTGCCCCGGCGCAGCTTTTCAGCATGTGGTGGAAGCGATATGTCCGCCCGTCCGGCAGATGGGTGATGAAGGCGTTTTGACCCGTCAGCTCACGCAGCAGCGCCCGCGCGCCGTCCAGCCCCGTCACGGCCCGCGCCATCTCCGCCGTGAATTCGTCCGCCTGACTCATCACCGCCAGCAGCAGCCGTTTGTCCTCCTCCAGCGGCGCAAGCAGCGCCGCCGTGAACATCTCGTAGATATCCGTCCCCTCGGTCAGCAGCGCGCCCTGTTCGTGGAGCGCGCGCAGATTAAGGTATACCGCCGAGAACCAGCCCTCGCATGTCTGCTCGAGCCGATCCGTCTGCGCCTCCGTCAGATCCAGGCCGCAGCGCCGCGCGTAGATATTCAGCTCCGTCCGGTTCAGACGCAGATCGTCCTTGCCGAGCTGTAAGAGCCGCCCGCCGAGCCGAAAGACCTCTTCCCCGGGCAAAAACCGGTCGCGGCTCGCGGCGATCACATGGACATTCGGCGGCGCGCAGCGCGCAAATTCGCAGAGCAGCTCTGCCGCCCACCGGTCGCGCAGCAGGTGAAAATCGTCGAGGAAGAGCACGCACTCCCGCTCCCCCGCCAGCGTCCGGCGCGCCAGCTCCAGAAACAGGCCCCTGCCCGCCGCGTCCTCCGGGCAGGGGAATCCGGCCAGCTCCGCGAAGCCCGCCCGTTCCAGCGCACGGCAAAGCCCGTCCCAGAACAGCGGTACGCTGTCGGAATAGGCGTTTGCGCGCACACAGATCGCCGCCGCGTCTCGCTCCCGCGACTGCAGATACCATTCCACCGCCGTCGTCTTCCCATATCCCATCGGCGCCACCAGCACCGTCAGCGCCGCGGATCGCGCGGGGCGCAGACGCTCCTGTACGCGCTCTGAAATATAGATCGTGTTGAGTTTGTTTCCGGGCTGCCGCATTGCGTGTTCCGCCTTCCGCCGTTTTTCTCCATCATACAGGACGCGCCCCCGCTTTGCAAGCCCTGCGTGCATTGCCGGAGCGCGGTTGACTTCGTAGGGGCGGACGACCCTGTCCGCCCGCTCTCGCGATTTTGCACCGCGTCAAAAAAAGCGGGCCGGTGAGATCACCGGCCCTGGGCATAATATTTATCGTTTGCCGAGCTTTTCGAGCAGCGCGGTAAAATAGTCCGGCAGCTCGCAGCGGACGGTCATGCGTTCGCCAGTGCGCGGATGCACAAACGTCAGCTCCCGCGCGTGAAGACATTGGCTGCTTTGTCCCAGCTCAGGTTTCTTGTGACCGTAGACCGTGTCGCCGAGAATCGGATGGTTGCGCCATGCGAGATGGACGCGGATCTGGTGTGTTCGGCCCGTTTCCAGCTTGCAGCGCACATGCGTATAGCCCGGATAGCGGGCGATGACCTCCCAGTGTGTGATGGCGCTGCGGCTGTTCTTCTCGGTGACGGCCATCTTTTTCCGGTTCACCGGGTCGCGGCCGATGGGCGCGTCGATCGTGCCGGAATCCTCACGCAGATTGCCGCAGACGATGCACTCATACGTCCGGGCAAGGCTGTGATCCTTGAGCTGCGCAGCAAGATGCGCGTGCGCAAAGTCGTTTTTCGCGGCGATGAGCAAGCCGGATGTGTCCTTGTCGATGCGGTGGACGATGCCGGGCCGCTTCTCACCGCCGACACCGGAGAGCGAATCGCCGCAGTGGTGGATCAGCGCGTTGACGAGCGTCCCGTCCGGGTGGCCGGGCGCCGGATGGACGACGAGTCCTTTCGGCTTGTTGACGACGATGACGTCGTCGTCCTCGTAGACCACGTCCAGTGGAATGTCCTGCGCGGGGTTTTCCGTGGGCTTCGCCTCCGGGATCTCCACGTTCAGGACCGTCCCGGCCGGGAGCTTCGCATTTTTCTTGACCGGCCTCCCGTCCAGCGTGACGGCCCCGTCCTCCAGCAGCCGCTGCACGGCGCTGCGGCTCAGCTCCGGGAGCAGCGCGGCCAGCGCCGCGTCGAGCCGGAGTCCGTCAGTGTTCAGCGTCAGCGTCATCGGTCTTGTCCTTTTTCGGCCCGTCGGACAGGAATTCCTTGTCCTTGATGAAAATATAGAGCACGAGGATGATCGCGCCGAACGTGATGAACAGGTCGGCGACGTTGAACGTTGAGAACCACGGGATCGAGATCATGTCCACAACCGCTCCGGTGCGGACACGGTCGATCAGGTTGCCGATTGCCCCGCCGGTGATGGCCGCGAGGCACCAAAGCTCCGGCTTTTTCGTCAGGTGCTTTTTCGCGATGATCCAGACCACGAAGGCAAAAAATACGGCTGTCAGCGCCACGAACACCCAGCGGCCGCCGCGGAACATGCTCAGCGCCATGCCGTCGTTCAGCAGATAGCGCAGCTCCAGCCAGCCGGGAATGAGCACATCGACAACGTCGGTGAGCTGCGCGGCGGCCAGCGCCTTCGTCCACTGGTCAACGGCCACGATCGCCGCCGCAAAAATCGTCAGACATACATAAAACAAGGCTGTTTCCTCCCATATCGGTTTGTGTGCAGGCACAGTTCAGATGGTATCGTCCTCATTGATCCAGTTCTGTACCGGTACAACCGTAAATTCTTCCCGCGTGTTCCGGATGACCACACGGCGGATGCCCGCATTGATGATCATGCGGCGGCACATGGAACAGGACGTCGCGTCGTGCAGAATTTCGCCCGTGCGCGCATCGTGGCCCGCCAGATAGAGGTCGCCGCCGATGCACTCGTTGCGCGAGGCGGAGATGATCGCGTTCGCCTCGGCATGGACGCTCCGGCACAGCTCATACCGCTCGCCGCGCGGGATCTGCATCTGCTCACGCACGCAATAGCCCAGATCGCAGCAGTTTTTGCGTCCGCGCGGCGCGCCGTTGTAGCCGCTGGCCACGATCTCGTCGTTGCGCACGATGATCGCGCCGTACTGCCGCCGCAGACAGGTCGACCGTTCGAGCACGGTCTCGGCAATGTCCAGATAATAATTTTCCTTCACGATCCGGGTCATAACCAACGCCTCCTCTTGCGTCAACTGACGCCTAGTTTGTTGTAGTATATCACGCCGCTGGCCGCGCCGCAAGGGAATTCCATTGCGAAAGCCGGATTTTCGTGGTATACTACGAAAAAGATCATTCGGAAGGGAGGCGCGCGCATGAAATATCGGAAGCTCCTTTGTGTGCTGCTTGCGCTTGCGCTGCTGCTCGCGCTGGCGCCAATGGCTGGGGCCGAGGGGGATCTGTTCTTCGTCGCCGTCAACGACACAATTCCCGTCACGCTCACGTCCCTACCCTATACGTCCGGCGGCGTGGTTTATGTGCCCTATACCGCATTCGACGCGCGGCCCGGCGGCGTTGTCTCGGCCTATAACGCCACGGCGCAAACCTTTGTCCTGTTCACGAAGGACAGCCGTCTGGTCTTCGACCTCGCCACCGGCGAGACCAGCGACGAAAATCAGAATACCTCCACGCAGACTGCCCTCTTCCGGAACGGCCTGCTCTATATCCCGCTGATCTTCTGTGCGTCGCATTTCGGACTCAAGGTCTCCATGCTCGAAAGTCAGGACGGCTATCCTGTCCTGCGCTTTACCACCGGCAGCGAGGTCTACGACGATTCGCTCTTTATCGAGAAGGCTGAGAACCTCATCGCCTACCGCGTTGCCCAGCAGTCCTCCGCAAGCGATCCCGCAGATCACCCGCAGGCCCACCCGGACACACCTGCGCAGGACCCCGCGGATGATCCGCAGGAGGTCATCCCCGCGACGGTCTATCTAGCCTTCCAAAACGTCGATTTTATGCAGGAAAACACCGAGCTGCTTGCGGATTATCAGCTCCGCGGCGCATTTTTCCTCACAGCCGCGGAGATTCTCGCAGAGCCTGCTCTCGTCCGCGATCTTTATGCACAGGGACATATTTTGGGGGTCACGTTAGAGAAAGGCAGCACAGATTGTGCCTCGGCGTTTGGCGAAGCGAACGATGCGCTGGATGAAGTTTTGGGGCTGCGCACGCTGCTTGCCCTCGTCCCAGAGGGCACGGACGCCTCTGCTGTGCAGGGGTATTGCATTTTCGAAGCTGAAAATATGCTGGTATCTGTAGAAAAGGCAGTGGAACATCCGGAAAATCCGCACATTTTGTTGTGCAGTGGAAACGCGGCGCAGTCCCTTTCCACGCTTT
>ENA-UEQN01002905-UEQN01002905.1-human-gut-metagenome-genome-assembly--contig:-NODE-2905-length-11285-cov-2.855103_pt1 | contig 11285 bp, 11 predicted proteins | sample MGYA00242940_ERZ507944 | MGnify/ENA primary metagenome ERZ507944 (study PRJEB26167, sample SAMN06115449) | human gut metagenome | host: Homo sapiens | place: China:Fujian | collected 2015-08-20... | reverse complement strand
TTTCTGGGACGGGTACGGGACGGCGCCTAGGCGCCGTCCGGAGGAATATATGAGGAACGGAAGCGATCGCAGCGGCATGCTGCGCATTGATATGAGCAAACCCCAGCAGATTTCCGCTGGCGCCGCGTCTTACGTGGAGCGCAGCGAGGAAGAACTGGAGCTTATGGCGAAGAAGGCAGAGAAATGCCTTCGCGATCTCGAGGAACTCGCGAAAGAAGATGAGTCCCGGAAGCAGGAAGGCGGCACGCTGCCGGATCTCGGTCCTCTCGCTGAGGAAACCGCGTCCCTGCTCGGCCTGACGCCCGCGGGGCTTTCCGAGCTTTCCTTTCAGGATGTGTGCGCCCGCGTGCGCCACGTGCTGCGCATGAGCCGCAAGGCGAAGGAAATCGTGAAAATCCGCAGGGAAAAACTTTACACCCAGACCCTCACCCGTGTCGTCTGGCCCGTGAACCGTGGTCCGCGCACCCAGCTCGAAGGCCTTTTCGGCGGGAAGAAGTAAGTCCGGCCGCAGCCTATCGGAGTCATCATGGACCAGAAAAAAGAAAACGCCTCCTGCCTCGTCGTGCTCTCGGGCGGCCAGGATTCGACCACCTGCCTCTACTGGGCGAAGGAGCACTTCACCAGGGTCTGCGCCGTTACCTTCGATTACGGGCAGACGCACAGCATCGAGCTTGAGAGCGCGAAGAAAGTCGCGGCCATGGCCGGTATCACGGAACACGAGATCGTGAAGGTGGGGCCTGTGCTCAGAAGCACGTCCCCGCTTGTGGACAGAAGCCAGAAGCTCGAGGAATACCCTGACTACGAGACCATGGACCGGATCATCGGCAAACGCGTGGAGACCACCTTCGTGCCCATGCGCAACGCCTTCTTTCTGACGCTCGCGGCCAATATCGCCTATTCCTTTGGCTGCACGCGTCTTGTGACGGGCGTGGACGAGGAGGACGACGCCAACTATCCCGACTGCCGTGAGTCCTTTATCCGCTCCCAGGAGCGAACCATCAACGAGGCCCTCGGGACGGATAATTTCCGGATCCTGACCCCGCTGATTCATTTTTCCAAAGCTGACACCGTGCGCCTTGCGCAGTCCCTGCCGGGCTGCATGGAGGCCATGGCCTGGACGCATACCTGCTACGCGGGCACGTTCCCGCCCTGCGGCAAATGTCATTCCTGCGTCCTGCGCCAGCACGGCTTTGACGAGGCCGGCGTTCCGGATCCGCTTCTGGTCCGCGCCGCCGGCATGAATAAATGAGATACGTATTTTCAGGAGGCTTTTATGAGCAAGATTCTTGTCGCCTGTTTTTCCGCTACCGGTACTACCATGGCCGTGGCGAAAAGGATCGCCGCGGCCTGTGGCGCTGATCTCAGGGAAATCAGGCCCGCCGTGCCCTACAGCGCGGCCGATCTCGACTGGACCGATAAGGGCAGCCGCTCCTGCCGCGAGAACGCTGACGATGCCTGCCGTCCTCCCATGGCTGAAAAAATCGACGTGACCCCCTATGACACCGTGATCATCGGCTTCCCGCTCTGGTGGTACAAGGCGCCGCACATCATCGAGACCTTCCTAGAAAGCGGCGATTTCGCCGGCAGGAAGGTGGCCGTGTTCTGCACGTCCGGAAGCAGCCCGCTCGGGCGCACTGTCGAGATCCTGAAGCCGCTCGCCCCGAAGGCGGAGTGGAAGGGCGGCATCCGCTTCGCCGCCCATGCCGCAGAGCCTGAAATCGAGGCGTGGGTCAGGACACTCGCGTAGAAGCCTGATCATCCCGCGTAAAAGAAAAAGGCCGGAAACGGACATTCCGTTTCCGGCCTTTTCTGATCTTGGGGTCAGGTAGCTGTTACTGCTTCGTCTGGGCAGTGTTTCTTCCGATCTGGCCCGAAGCGGGCGCTGTCTTCTGCTTCTGCGCTGCGGGTTTCTTCTGGGCCGGCTTCGCCGGAGCCTTCACCGCTGTCCCTGTCTTCTGGGCCGAGGCTTTCGGTGCCGCGGCTTTGGGCTGGGCCGGCTTCTGCGCGGGGTTCGCGGCCTGAGCTGCGGGCTTCTTCTGCGCGGGCTTCGCCGCCGCGGGAGCAGCCGGCTTCTGCTGGGCAGGTTTCGCTGCCTGCTGGACTGCGGGAGCCTTCTGTTTCGGAGCCGCCGCGGCCGGCTTCTGGGCCGGTTTCGCGGGAGCCTTCACGGCGGGATTCTGCGCCGCGGGTTTCGCGGCGTGCTGAACGCCCGTGGCTGCGGGCTTCGGCGTGGCGGTGAGAGGCGGCTGTTTGACGGGCGTCAGCGTGGCGGGCTTCGTCGTAACGAGGGGGGCCGGACGCGGAGCCTGCGCCGCCGGTGCGGTCTGCAGGGGCGCGGGAGCCGGATTCTGGGGCGCGGCCGCCGTGACGGGCGCGGCGGCAGGATGAGCGGCGCCGGCTGCAGCCCTGCGCTGCATGTACGGTGTCGTCTGGGCCGGAGCGGCGGCTCCGGCCGAGGGCGGAAGATCCCGCTCCTCAACCTTGTTTTCCGGCTGAAGTTTTACCGCGCTCGGGGAATTCTCGTAAACGGGCACATCGTAATTGGGGTTATTGGCGAGAGCCGGATCGTCAGCCGTACTGCTGGAATTGCCCATACCGCAGCCTGAGAGAAGGAGGGCCGCGGCGCAGCAGCAGGCCGGAAGAAGAGAGTTTTTCAGTTTCATGGGTGTTTACAGCGGGGAAACCCCGCTGCCTCCGTTATTTTTTTGTTCCATGGCCGGTATCGACAGTGGCGATGAGATCCCTGCCGTCCCTGGACAGGGAGTAGAGCAGGGTGACGCTGGAGGCGCCGTGCCTGACGCCCGGCTGTTTTTTCGTGAAGGAGCCTCCGCCGAGGTCGATGCCGTCCTCTGCGTGGATGAGCACGAAACTTTCGGGCAGTTTCGCGCCCGAGGCGAGCTGTGACACAACGATTTTTGCCGTCTGTCCTTTCGCGGAGAGGACAGCCTTTCCGGAAAGAATGAGGCAGCCGCCTTCCATGGCGGGAGAGGCGAAGCGGATGGTTTCGAAGTTGCGGATGCTGTTGGCCATGATGGCTCCGGAAACCTCGAGGACATTGCCGGAGAATGTCGTGGGAGCGTCGCCGCCGGAAAGGACCGTGCTGTCGGACAGTGTGGCGTTTTCACTGATGACCACGGTGTTGTCCGTGGCGCTTCCGCTTTCGCTGATGCCGCCGGTCACAGACCCGAAGACGCTGCCCCCGGATATAATCACCTGATTGCGGGAGGCAAGCTTCTGGGTTCCGGAGCTGTCCTGCGGCTCTTCGTTTTCTTCCGGATCCTGGCCGAAAATCTGATTCACATGGCCGAGCACGTGCTCGCGGTCAGTGACCCTGCCGCCCGTGACGTCCTGAACGCTGCCGCCGGAGAGACGGACCGTGTTGTCCACGGCCTGACTCGTGCCCTCACCGCCGGTGACCTCGCCCTGAACCGTGCCGGACTCCACGTCCACGTGGTTGGAGGAGGCCCTGTCGCTGCCGCGGGCGCCGAAGATGCTGCCGTAGACCATGCCGGAGCCCATGCGTACCCCGTTGTGTTCGGCTGTGCCTTTGTCGCTCTGGCCGCCGCTGATGTCGCCCTGGCAGACAATGGGCGTGCCGCCGGGAGCGGGGACGAGAAAGACGTTGTTGTGCATGGCCGCGCGGTCCGCGGAATGGCCGCCCAGGATGCTGCCGCCGATCTGACCGCCGTGGAGGATGATCTGGTTTCCTCCGGCCGTGCCCTGCCGGCTCGCGCCGCCCGTGGCGTCGCCCTTCAGCGTGCCCCCGATGACAAGAACGGAGTTGCCCATGGCGCCGCTCTCGCCGATACCGCCGGTGACGGCCAACGCGTCAGCGCCTTCGGAAATGGTGACGTGGTTGCCGTCCGCCAGGCCTTTGCGGGCTATGGCACCCACCGCGTTGGTTTTGATTTGGCCGCCGCTCAGAATGACCTGGTTGCCCGAGGCCTGGGCGTACGCGAGGCCGCCGGTCAGGGTTCCGGTGATGCTGCCGCCTGCCACGGTGACCGTGTTGCCAAGAGCCGGACCGTTGGACCAGCCTGCCACGGCTCCGGAGACGGTGCCGCCGAGAACAAGGACCGTGTTGGAAATGGCGCGGCCTGTCTGCTGGCCATCTTTGCAGTCCGTGGGATTTTCGGAGGGCGTGTTGAAGCCTGCAGCGACGCCGCGGGCGATGGAGCCGCCGAGCACGACGACGCTGTTCCCTGAAACCGTGCCCTCGCCTTTGGCGCTGCAGCCGTAGACACGGCCGGGGATGCTGCCGTTCCTGACGATGACCTGGTTCGGGGCGGGCGTGTCAGGGATAAGCGAGGAAAAAATGCCGTCAAAGGAGCGCCTGAGCTGCGCGGGCGGGTATTCAATCTGATCAGCCGGAGCGGGGGACGGCACAGAGAGGGCGCAGAGGGCGGCCAGAGCCGCCAGCGCCAGGGAATGGACTTTCGTCTTCCTGTGGGAGCGGGGCATACGTTCTCCGAAAAAGCGGCGTATTTTGGCGGGGCTTCCGCCGGCCGCGTCCGGGAAGAATAACGCGCGCGGGGACGGCTTGCAATGAGAGGAAAATCAGTTTTCCGCCTGGCCGGGATCCGCCGGCGCTGAAGACGGGGTCGGCGCGGGTCCGTTCTCTGCGGGCGGCGGCGTTTTATCCGGGTCGCCGTCAGGGGAATCGGTAAGGTAAATGTAGTGGACGGGTTTGGGGAGGGGGGCGGTGTCCCTGTCCACGGGGAAGGCGAAACCGAAGGGGAGGAGCGGGTTGAGGGCGCAGGCGATGAGAAGGACGGGAAGGGAAACGGAAGGGAAGCGAAATCTCCCGCGGGTCCGGCCTTCCTCCCCGTGAAATTCGCGCTCCGGGAGCGAGGGAGTGAAGCCGCCGGTCTTTTTCCCGGCAGGGCTGGTCCGGCCCGGGCGGTTGTATTCGGGGCTTTCCGGGTCGTCAGCCAGAATGCCGAGGGACGAGCGGGATGTGTAGCCCGTGAACGTACGCATGCTTTTCCTCCGTCAGAAGACGAGGACCTGCCGGGCGGGGCCGCAGCCCGGTACCCGGCAGGCCGCCGGAAACCTACCGGCCTGATGGCGTCACGGACGGATTACCTTGCCCGCGAGGTCGAGGCTGGTCACGATATCCAGCATGTTGGAGGTTTCGCCGACCTGTTTCTTCTCAAGCAGGCCGTAGTGATTGAGGCAGGTGCCGCAGACGAGGATGGAGACGCCGGATTCGGCGAGTTTCTTCAGGGCGTCGAGGCAGGGGCCGGGAGTGGCGGCGAGTTTTACGCCGCCGTTCAGAAGCACGATGCGCCACAGATCCTGCATTTCGGTCAGGGTGGACAGGAAGTTTTTCATGAGGGCGGCGCCGAGTTCGTCATCGCCGCGGCCGAGGGTCTCGGTTGTGATGAAGACAAGGGTCTGGGAGACGCCGCCGGGGAGGGTGCACTGGGTCGTCTCGTCGACGGGCACATCCTTCACGCGTCTGGCCTCAAGGTGGATGAGGCCGTCAGCGTCCTTCGTGTCCTTGACGCTGAATCCGCTTTTAATGAGGAAGCGGGTGCAGTTTTCCTGGGACATGGGATTGTCCACAATGACTTCGAGTTCGTCCGCGCCGTTTCTCACGGCGTTGCGGGTGTTGATAAGAGGCTGGGGACAGGTCATGCCCCTGCAGTCAACGGTAACCATGGAAAAAACTCCTGGTTGAAGTCCGGTCCGGAGGTCATTCGCCGGACCGCGGCCATTGTGCCTTGGAAAGGGAGAGTGCGCAAGGAACGGGCCTCTTTTCCTGAGCCGCCCGACGGGATAGGATGACGCACCGCGGGCTTTTGTCCGGCGGGGAGGATATTCTGATGGAAGAACACGGCACGGATGGGAAGAAGAGCGGGGGCCTGACTGTGAGCGGAGAAGAGGCCGGGCTCAAGGTCATCGGCCTTCTGGAGCGCCATTCCGGGCTGCCAAAGAGCCTCCTGCACCGCTGGATACGCACGGGTCAGGTGCGCGTGAACGGAGGGCGGGTGCAGCCCTTCGCCAGGGTGGAGGAAGGCGATACGGTGCGGGTTCCTCCCTTCGCGGAGGCCATGGCCGGGGAAGCCGGAGAGACGAAGGCTGCGGTTCAGGATCTGCCGGAACTCCCCATCATCGGAGAGAAGGACGGCCTTGTGGCCGTCTTCAAGCCGGCCGGACTGCCCACGCAACCCGGAACGGGACATGAGGATTCCGCGTCGGAGCGCCTCAGGGCCATGTCCGGGGATTCCGCTTTTCCCATCACTCCGGCGCACAGGCTCGACCGGGACACGTCGGGAGTCCTGCTCTGCGGCCGGACTTTCCAGGCCCTCACGCGGGCCCAAGAACTCTTCCGCAATCATGACGGGCTCGGCAAGGAATACCTCGCCTGGGTTGAGGGGCACTGGCCGTACAGAGGCGAGCACGTGCTCAGGCACTACCTCTCAAAGCGCCTTGTGGGCGGCCACGAGAAAATGACGGCCTCGGAAAATCCCGCGGACGGCCGGGAGGCCGTACTGGCTGCGAGGACCCTGGCCTTTAACGGCGGGGCGACCCTCCTTCTCGTGCGGATTTTTACAGGGCGGACGCACCAGATCCGCGTGCAGCTCGCCGCGGCCGGGTACCCCATCGTGAACGACGGCAAGTACGGCCGCCCCGGCGGCGGGACCATGTACCTGCACTGCTTCCGGCTTTTCCTGCCGGACGGAACCGTTTTTTCCGCGGCTCCTTCCTGGAAGGGGGATTTCGCCGCGGCCGGGGATCCTTCCCCCATTGCGGCCAGGCCCGGAGTCAGACAGAGAGAGAAGAGAGGGGAGGAAATGAGGCATGACAGGAGAAACGGAAAACAGGGAAGCGGCGTGGACGGACGAAAAGCTCAGCGAAACGGCGCACGGGTACTGGGAAAGCCTGACTCTCATGAGCGCGGTACACCTCGGCCTTTTCGATGCCCTGGCGGACGGGCCTCTCGCGGACGCTGATCTGGCCCTGAAACTTGGCGCCTCCCTCAGGGGCACGTCCATGCTGGCCGAAGCCATGGCCGCCATGGGGCTCGTCAGAAGAAGCGCTGACGGCGTATCTCGCTCACGGAGTTTTCCTTCAGCCGCCTGACGTCTTCCTCTCCCCGGAGCGTCCGGGGCCTCGTGGAGCATATGCGCAGGCTCCTCGCTGAATGGACCCAACTCGACAGGGCCGTGCTGGAGGGGAGCCTCCCCCGCCGGGAAAAGACCCCGGAACGGCGGTCGGCTTTCCTCGGGGGAATGGAGGCAGGAACGCTCCTGCAGGTTTCTGCCATTGTCCCCCGTCTCGGCCTTGCCGGCAGAAAACGCCTTCTCGACATGGGCGGCGCCACGGGCGCCTGGTCTGCGGCCTTCCTGGAACAGAATCCGGATCTCACGGCCGTGGTTGTGGACAGGCCCGGTACGCGGGAGTCTGCTGAGGCCTTCATCGCCTCCAGGGGGCTTGCCGGCAGGCTTTCCTTCCATGGCTGCGATTTTCTGACGGATCCCCTGCCGTCAGGCTTCGACGTGGTCTGGCTTTCGCAGGTGCTGCACATCTTCGGCCCGGAGAAGGTTCTCTGCGCTCTGCGCAGGGCGTATGGGAGTCTTGGGAGCGGAGGCCTTCTTCTTGTGCACGAGTTTCTGCTTGACCGGGACGGCCCTCTTTTTCCTGCGATCTTTGCCCTGAACATGCTGACGCATACGGAGGAAGGCCGGACCTGGAAGGCTCACGAGCTCATGGCGCTCATGAGGGAAGCGGGGTTCACGGACGTACGCCGTCTTTCCCTTGAGCTCTCTGGCGGTCGTGGTATTCTGGCAGGAGTTAAGGCCAGAGGCATTCGCCCCGGGCTGAAGACACTGGGGGAATTATGAAAGTTGGCATTATCCGCTGCATGCAGACGGAAGACATGTGTCCGGGAAGCACCGATTTCGCCGCCATCCGCGGCCGCAAGGGCGTTTTCTCGGAGATTGACGGCGACATTGAACTGGTGGGATTCGTGAACTGCGGGGGCTGCCCCGGCAAGAAGATCCCGCTCAGGGCCAAGATGCTGGCGTCCCATGGCGCCGAGGCGGTCTGCCTCGCGTCCTGCATCGTGAAGGGCACGCCCATCGGCTATCCCTGCCCGTTCCATGACAAAATCATGGAGCTTCTGAAGAAGGCGCTGCCCAACACTAAAATTTTTGATCACACGCATTAAAGGCCGGCGGACCCTGGCGTCCCCCCGCCCGAGGAGTTCGGAATGAAAAATACGGTAACCTCACTGCTGGAAAGAAAGAACAGGGGCGAGAAAATCGCCATGGTCACGGCGTACGACTACACCATGGCCCGCCTTGTGAGCGCCGCTGGCGCGGATATGATCCTCGTGGGCGATTCTCTCGGAATGGTCATGATGGGCATGTCCGACACGGTGTCCGTGACCATGGACGATATGGTGCATCACACGCTCTGCGTCTCCCGCGGATCGGGTGACGCCCTGCTCGTGGGCGATATGCCTTTCCTGAGCTTCCAGGTAAGCGTGGAGGACGCTGTCCGCAACGCCGGACGGCTCATGAAGGAAGGCCGGGCCCATGCCGTCAAGCTTGAGGGCGGCAGGGAAGTCTGCCCGCAGGTGAGGGCCATGACACAGGCCGGTATTCCGGTCATGGGGCATATCGGCCTCACCCCGCAGTCCCTCAACACGCTGGGTGGCTTCCATGTGCAGGGAAAGAACGTGGCCGCGGCCCAGAAACTGCTCGATGACGCCCGCGCTCTCGACGAGGCCGGCGCCTTCGGCATGGTGCTCGAGTGCGTGCCGGATCTGCTGGCCGAACGCATCACCCGTGAAGTGTCCTGCATGACCATCGGTATCGGCGCGGGGCCGCACTGCTCCGGTCAGGTGCTTGTGGGACAGGATCTTCTCGGCATGTTCTCTGATTTTGTGCCCAAATTCGTGAAGCACTTCGCGAACGTGGGTGACGAGGTAAAGAAGGGCGTGGCCGCCTACTGCGGCGAGGTGAAGGCCGGGACCTTCCCGGACGACGCCCACAGCTTCCATATTTCGAAGGAGATCGTCGACAGCCTGAAATAGTCAGCACGACGGACTGACGTGACGCGGCCGCTGTTTTCAGAAGTGGAAACAGCGGCCGCGTTTTTTTTCAGCTGAATGCGGCCAGGACGAGAGACGAGGCCAGGGTAAAAATGATGACTGAGGCCCACATGAGCCGGACGGCCAGGGAGATATGGCCGGATGCCGCGTCCGGTGTGCCCGTGCCGAGCCAGGGATGATCCCGCTTCATTCCTGCGTAGACAGCCGGGCCTCCCAGCCTGAGCCCGAGGGCCGCGGCGAAGGGCGCCTCGCTCCACGCGCTGTTGGGGCTCTCGTGGGCGTGCCGGAAGCGCCATCCCGTACGGAAGACGGCGGCGGGAGAGGCTTTTACGGAGAAGGCCGCGAGTGAGATGGCCGGCAGAGCAAGCCTCGCCGGAAGATACGTGAAGACATCGTCGAGGCGCGCTCCGAATGTCCCGAAATGCCGGTATCTTCTGTCCCTGCGGCCCCAGAGGGCGTCCAGGGTGCTGGTGGCGCGCTCTGCCATGGCGAGGGCTGCCGCGCCGGGGAAGCCGGCGATGAGGCCGCCTGCCATGGCCCAGAAAAGCGTGCAGAGCACGCCGTCAGTGAGATTTTCGGCCACGCTTTCCACGCAGGCACGGCAGACGCCGTGCATATCGAGGAGGGAAGTGTCGCGGCCGACGATCATGGACACGGCTTTCCGGGCTTCCCCGGTCTTTCCCGCTTCCGCGGCATCCCGCACGCGGAGGGCGTGGCGCGCGAGCGAGACGGGAGCGAGGCAGAGCCATACCGAAACCGCGGCCATGGCAAAACCGCCCGCGGTACCGGAATATCCGGCGAGGGCCGTGAGGCTCCACGCGATGACGGCCGGAGGGAGGATAACGGCGAGGCCTGCGAGCAGACCGGCCAGTCCCTCACGCAGGGGGCTGCCGCCTTCCGTATCCGGCGGAAAGGGACAGGAGAGGAGACGCCTGAAGAAAGGTTCGGCCCGGGAGGCCAGATATCCCATGCCGCAGACGGGATGGACGCGCGCCGGCGGCTCGCTGAAGAGAAGATCCAGAATGAGGGCCGCCGGCAGGAGGAAGAGAGCCTGGAGCGCGCTCATCTGCGTCCCTTCAGGCCGAGGATCCGGTAGATGGCGTCCATGTCGGTATGTCCGCGCACGATGGAGGCGAGGCGGCTTATGGCGCGTTCGGTGTCATAGGAGACGAGCCCGGCTTCCCGCGGGGCAAGGCCGAGCGAGGATCGCACGCGGTTCAGGAAGGCGCGGCGGAAGGCATCGTTATCGAAGAGGCCGTGCAGGTAGGTTCCCCAGCACCGGCCGCGGCCAGCCCCAAGCACGGCGCCTTCCTCCTCTTCCTTTCCGAAGAAGGTGAGGCCTTCCGCTGTCGGGCGCGTGACGCCATGATGGATTTCATAGCCCGAGGCGGGCACGCCAAGCGGTGTCGCCACGTTTTCCACGCGGCGCAGGGTCTTGGCAGAGGCGAGGTCCGTTTCAAGAGGCAGGAGGCCCAGGCCGTCCGTTGATTTCTGCCGCGTCTCCACGGACAGGGGATCGCGTATCTTTTCCCCGAGGATCTGCATGCCGCCGCATATGCCGAGAGTCCAGCCGTTCTTCTCCGCGTGGCGCCGGATAAGGGCGTCGAGCCCGCTTTCCCTCAGTTTCGCGAGATCGAGGGCCGTGTTTCTGGAGCCCGGGATGATGACAAGATCGGGCCTGCCCCATTCCGACGGGCGGCGCACGGCGCGCAGGTTTACGTCGGGCTCCATGGCGAGGGGGGCCATGTCCGTGTAGTTGGAGGTGCGCCCGAGGATGACCACGGCCACATTGAGAGCGTCCGGCTCTGCGGACGGGGCGTTGAGCGCGCCGTTCCAGGAAAGACTGTCTTCCTCCGGAAGGTTCAGGGATCTGATATACGGAATGACGCCCAGCACGGGCGCTCCGGTGGCCCTGCCCAGATATTCGTGCGCCGGGGCAAGCAGGGAGGGATCACCGCGGACCCGGTTCACGAGGAATCCGGCGAGGAGCCGGCGCTCTTCCGGGGTAAAGGTGAGCCATGTGCCGAGGAAGGAGGCGTAGAGTCCGCCGCGGTCGATGTCGCCAGCGAGCAGAACCTTCGCGCCGGCCTCGCGGGCCATGGCCATGTTCACGATATCGTTCTTTTTGAGGTTGATTTCCCCGGGCGACCCCGCGCCTTCGAGCACCATGACCCCGTGCTCCGCGGAAAGCGAGGCGTAGGCTCCGGTCACGCGCTCCCAG
>ENA-UEQN01002898-UEQN01002898.1-human-gut-metagenome-genome-assembly--contig:-NODE-2898-length-11316-cov-2.894386_pt1 | contig 11316 bp, 11 predicted proteins | sample MGYA00242940_ERZ507944 | MGnify/ENA primary metagenome ERZ507944 (study PRJEB26167, sample SAMN06115449) | human gut metagenome | host: Homo sapiens | place: China:Fujian | collected 2015-08-20... | reverse complement strand
GTGAACTGGGCAGCGCAGACTATATTGCCGGCGCAGTGCAGTACTTCATTTCAGACGATGCACGATGGACAACAGGCGTGCTGATGAGCGTAGATGGCGGTTATACGCTTTGAATCAGGAGGCAAGGACGCATGACAGAACTTGAGAAGTGCCAGCACGGACTTTTGTACAGCACCGCATTTCCGGAACGTGAGCCAGCACATTTGGCATGTGCAGATCTGTGCTGGGAATATAATCACACACGTCCATCGGATACAGCACTCCGCGAACAGCTTCTGCGAAGATTATTCGGAAAGCTTGGAATAGAGCCATATGTAGAACCGAATATTTTTTGCGGATTTGGCAGCAACATCGAAGCCGGAGACTATTTCTACGCAAATAACAACTGCATTTTTGTTGATCCAGGAAAAATAACATTTGGCGACCACGTATTCATTGGGCCATGCTGCGGTTTTTATACTGCACATCATCCAATCGATCGCAGGCTACGCAATCAAATGCTTGAATATGCCCGCCCCATCAAGGTCGGCAATGATGTATGGTTTGGCGGACACTGCTGTGTACTGCCAGGCGTAACTATCGGCAGCGATGTTGTAATTGGCGCAGGCAGTGTTGTAACAAAAGATATTCGCGACAATGCAATTGCAGTTGGAAATCCATGCAGAGTAATCAAAGAAAACAAATAAAAGCTGATGCTGTATTTGCATTGCTAAGCCAATAAATTCCGGTTTGTTGTACTTGCCCATAATGTGTGCTGGTAAGTATACCTGCTATTCTTCCAACACCCAGCGCAAGGAATCCATCGAAGGGCTGCGGCACGGGGCTCAAGACGGCAGTCTCCATCACGCAAAAAACCGAACCCGTTTTCCAGATTCGGAAGCGGGTTCGGTTTTTTTCATCTGAATTTATATCACTGAATCGTTTCCAGCACGCTCAGCACGTCGAGAACCTGCTGCTTTTTCACGCGGTCGCTGGGCGCGTTTTGCTCAGCGCACTGCACAAAATGCGTCAATTCGCGCAAGAACCATCCGCTTGGCGGCAGATTGATTCCGCACGGCACTTTGACCGGGTCTTCCACGTCAAAGCGGGTCGTCTGCCCGTCCGCGCCGTAGCCGCTCAGCCCCTTCTCGTCACAAACGACCATGCCGCGCTCAAAATACACGCGCCATCTGGCGGTGAACGGGATGCAGGCGTTCAGCCATGCCGCCTCCGCGCTGACCGTCGGACCGTTTCGATACCCGTATCGGATGCGGTACTGGTCGCAGATTTCGCTGCCCTTTCGGCGGCAGGCCGTGTAATCCACGCTGTCCGGCCTGCCGAACACGCTGACCATCACATCCAAATCGTGCACATGCAGGTCAAACGGCAGAAGGCCGCTCTTTTCCCTGTCAAACAGCCAGTTTCCCTGGCTCCACGCCGGGCGCTGAGACAGCCGCTCAAAGCAGGCGTCCAGCGGCTCGCCGTAAAGCCGTTCGTCCACAATGCGGTGCAGCCACTCCACCTCACGGGTAAATTGCAGCACCTGTGCCACATACAGCTGCACGCCGTTCGCCTGCGCCGCATCAAACATTTCCTGCGCATCCTTCAGGTGCAGCGCAATCGGTTTTTCACAGATCACCGGCTTTTTGCAGGCAAGCGCCTCCAGCACAATCGCTTTGTGCAGGTATGTCGGCACGCACACGTCAAACAAATCAATCTGTTCCAGCCGATTCGCCTCTGTTACGCTGTCGTACAGCGGCAGTCCCCATGCTTCCGCATGCGCGCGGTCGTTCTCGCCCCGGCCGACCAGCGCAACGACCTGCGCATGCTCGATATGTTGATAATTCATGTAGTGGCACGTGCCCATTCCGCCCGCACCGACCAATGCGATTCTCACGTTGCGTCTCCTTTACAGTTCAAAGCCGTGCGCCGTCAAATAGGCCGCGCTGTCCGCCACCGCCTGATCGACCGCCGCCAGGCTGCCCGCCCCTTCCGGCGTAAACTCGATTTCAATGCTCAGCGGGCAGTTATTCCCTGCCGCTTCCAGCTCTTCAAAAATCGCCGGGAAATCGATATGCCCTTTTCCCAACGCCGGGAAATCCCACGCGTCGTCCCGGCCGCCCTTATCCTTGATGTGAATATAGGCCGTTTCCGAAAGGCAGGTCTTCAAATCCTGCACGGGATCGACGCCGCCGTAAAAGATCACGTTCGCCGTATCGTAATTGATCTTCACGCGCGGACTGTCGATCTCGCGAACGATGCGCGCCAGTTTCTCGCCCGTGCCGTGCTCCTTTCCGTGCGTTTCGAGCACGAGCGTCAGGTTGTGCTGCTCCAGCATGGGAATCAGCGCCGAAACGCTTCGCGCGACCTGATGGTCGTCCGCAACAGCCTGATTGGCCAGATGCGCTTCGCCGATCGACGAAACGATATACTGACAGCCAAAAAACGCGGCCAGCCGGATATTCTTCTCGAAATCGGGAATGCGTTCGGGGTCCATCAGGTTGCAGTGCCCGCTCATAGAGAACGGAATCAGCTCGTTTCGGCGAAGCAGATCCTGAATTTCCAGCAGCCGCTCAAAGGGCATATCCGGAAAGACGTGTTCCGTCCAGCCCTTTGTCGCCGTCAGTTCAATGTAATGGAAACCCGCCCTGCGAATGCCCGCGACGGCCTCTTCGATGGCGTAACCGTGATAGCAGTTGGAATTGACCGCGATGATGCGCTTCATGCCGCGTCCCTCCCCGATCATACTTCGCTCGTCTTCACCCGGCGGCCCGTTTCGGAGGACTCAATCGCCGCAAAAACCGCGCGCATGGCCGTCAGCACGCTCTGCGCGTCGATGCCCTGCACCGTCGGATCTTTCAGCCCCTCCACAAACAGATCGATCATGCCGGATTTAGTCTGGTTATCGTTGGTCTGAATCGCGTCCACGTCATAGCAGACGCGGGTTCCGTCTTTCCTTTCCAAAACGAGCGTGTGCGCCGGATCGTCGTAAATCCGCAAAACGCCTTCCGTGCCGTTGATGACCGTGGAATTGTCTTCCGGGCCGTAATTCGTCCACGAGGCAATCATCGTGCCGACCGCGCCGCCGTCCATGTGATAGATGCAGAACGCGTTGTCGTCCACCGTGATGGGGCTGCCGTCGGAAAATTTCTTATCCAGCGTGCAGAGCTGCGCTTCCACCTCATCGACCGTCTGCCCAATCAGATACTGAATGAGATCCGTCTTATGCACGCCCAGATCCGCCATCGCGCCCATCGCCGCGCGCTTTTTGTCAAAGAACCACGTGCTCTGGCCGGGATCGATGCTCCACGTTTCCGGCCCGCCGTGGCGGAACGCCGTCGCAAACGTGATGACGCGGCCAATCTCGCCCTGCTCGATCAGCTCGCGCGCTTTCACGTGCGCACCGGCCAGGCGCTGATTCTGGTCGATCATAAGCCGCTTTCCGCTCTTTTTCGCCGCGCTGACCATGCGTTCGCAATCCGCCAGCGTCGTCGCCATCGGCTTTTCGCACAGCACATGCTTGCCCGCCTCCAGCGCCGCCACCGTGATTTCCGCATGGCTGGCGTTTGCCGAGCAGACGCTCACCGCGTCCACGTTCGGGTCGGCGAGCAACGCCTCGACGCTCTCATAGGCTCTGCCGCCGTATTGCTCGGCCAGCGCCTTCGCACGCGCCGCGTTCAAATCATAAAACGCGACGAGCTTTGTGTCCGGGTTGTCGTTGTATTCGGGAATATGCCGCACCTGCGCAATCTTGCCGCAGCCAATGATACCGATACCAAACATGTTTTTTTCCTCCCTTAGCTGGCCTTTTCCTTCTTTTGCAGCAGCACCGCGCCGATGACGATGATGCCCTTGAAGGCTTCACGCAGGAACGGCGGCACGCCGATGAGGTTCAGCAAATTGTTCATCACTGCCAGAATCAGCATGCCCAGCACGGAACCGACCACCGAACCGCGGCCGCCGCTCATGCTCGTGCCGCCGATGATGACCGCCGCGATGGCATCCATTTCATAGCCGCTGCCCGCGTTGGCGTAATCCATGCTGCCGATGCGGGCAATTTGAATGACCGCCGTAATCGCGACCAGCGCGCCCATCAGCGCGTACACGCGGCGCTTGACCGCGCGGACGTTCACGCCGCTGAGTTTGCTGGTGCGCTCGTTCGAGCCGATAGCGAACACCTGACGGCCAAACGCCGTATGTTTGCTCACCACATGCAGAATAGCCGCCAGCGCCAGCCAATAGAGAATCGGCAGAATGATTTCGCCGCCGATACGCGCGTTGGCAATCTTCAAAAACGCTTTCGGCACGGTGGGCGACGCTTTCTGCATGCACTGCTGCGTCACGCTGCGGCAGATTTTCATCATGCCCAGCGTGGCGATGAACGGCGGCATGCCGAAATGCGCAACCAGAACGCCGGTGCATTCGCCCAGCAGCACGCCGAGCAGAATGCCGACGGCAATCGCGATGATGTACGCCGGCACGCCGGTAATCCCCATGCCCGCCAGCAGGCCGGAGGGGCCGCTGTCAATCAGCGACATGATGACCGCGCCGATCGCCACCATCGTGGAACCGACGGCCAGATCGATGCCGCCCGAAATGATGACAAACGTCATGCCCAGCGCAATAATGCCCACGCCCGCGTTGTTGCGCAGAATGTTGATCCAGTTTCGCAAAAACGCCCCAAACCATTCGCCGAAGGAGGCGTAATCAAACCCCAGCGCAAGAATCTGCAAAACCACCATCACCAGCAGCGCAATGCCCGTGGAAAACAGCGGTTTCCGCTTCCAGTTATCGATAAACCATGCCGCAAAACCTTTTTGTCTGGTCTTTTCCATCGTCGTTTTTCTCCTTTATCCGCATCAGCCGCCGGTTGCCAGCCGCATGATTTCATGCTCCGTCATCGTTTCTCCGCTCACTTCGCCGACAATCTCGCCGTGATACATCACCAGCGCCCGATCGCAGACGCGGATGATTTCCTGCGCCTCGGAGGAAAGCACGATGACCGAAACGCCCTCTTTCGCCAGCTTGAGGATGATGTCGTAAATCTCCTCTTTCGCGCCCACATCGACGCCCTGCGTCGGGTTGTCGAGGATCAGCACTTTCGGCTCACGGCTGAGCCACTTGGCCAGCACCACCTTTTGCTGATTGCCGCCGGAAAGGCTGGTGATCGAGTCGTTTTCGCCGCCCATCTTGATATGCAGCGCCGCTTTTTCTTCGTTAAACTCCGCCCGCTGTTTCTCGTGATTCAGCAGGCCGCGGTGCATCAGATCCGGCCAGGAAACGATCGTTCCGTTTTCGAGGATCGACATATCCTTGATGATGCCGTTCTCCTTGCGGTTGCGCGGCACATAGGCAATGCCCAGCCGCTTGGCCTGTCGGGTCGAGGTGATCCGCACCGCTTGGCCGCAAAGCCTGATCTCGCCTGCGCTCATCGGCTCCGCGCCGAATACCGCAGAAAACAGCTCGCTTCGACCGTCTCCGAGCAGGCCCGTCACGCCGAGCACCTCGCCCGCATAAGCTGTTAAATCGATATTGCGGAAATGCGGCTCCTGCGTAAGCCCGCGCAGGGACAGCCTCTCTTCCCCGCGCTGCGCGCCGCTGCCGAGTTTCTCTGTGCGCACGTCATGACCGACCATGAAGCGCGCCAAATCGGATGTGGTCACATCCTTCACGCTGCCGCTGGCTACCATCACGCCGTCGCGCAGAACCGTATACGTATCGCAGATCTCCATCACTTCGCGAAGCTTGTGCGAAATAAAGACGATGCCCACCTTCTGCTGGCGCAGCTGCCGCAGAATCGCGAATACTTTCTCGATTTCCGGATCGGTGAGCGACGTTGTCGGTTCGTCCATGATGATGATCTTCGCGTCCATCAGCAGCGCACGGCTGATTTCCACAATCTGCTTATACGACGCGTCCAGATTGCGCACCATCTCCCTGGGGTCAAGCGTCAGCCCCATACGGTCAAACACGCGGCTCGTCTGCTCGATCATCCGCTTGTGATCCAGAAAGCCGCTCTTCTTTTTGAGTTCCCGCCCGATAAACATGTTTTCGTAAATCGGCAGATCGTTAATCAGGTTCAATTCCTGATGGATGAACGCGATGCCCGCGTCAAGCGACTGCGCCGGCGAATCAAACGTTTTCTTTTCGCCGTCCAGCAGGATATCGCCCGAATCCGGCTGCAAAACGCCGCCCAGAATATTCATCAGCGTCGATTTGCCCGCGCCGTTTTCGCCCAGCAGGGCACAGATTTCGCCCTCGCCCAGCTGAAAGCCCACGGACTTGAGCACCTCGTTGGAACCGAACGATTTGCAGATTCCGTCCATTTTCAGTTTCATGGTTGTCCTCCCCGCTTTTGGATATGAAAATGGGCTATGGCTCACGCCATAGCCCTGTTCCCCGCTGCCGCCGCAGGGCGGTCACGGCGAAGAGAATGCCATCAATACACGGTGTTGTTCGGATCGAGATACTCGTCCACGTTGCTGCGATCCACGATCGTCGTCGGGATGACCAGAACCGGATCAACCTTCTCGCCCTTGAGCACGGAAACCGCCATATCCACGGCCTGACGCACCATCAGCGGGCTGTACAGCGCGGAGCAGATGTTGATGGATTCGTTTTCCTTGATGATCTTGAAGTACTCCTGGCATCCGCCGCCGCCGGTGATGACCTTGATATCAGTGCGGCCCGCGTCTTCAATCGCCTGAAGCACGCCGATGGAGGTTTCGTCATCCAGGCTGTAAACAGCGTCGATCTGCTTGTTCGCCGCGAGGATATCGGTGAAATCCTTCAGGCCGTCTTCACGGGTGAACGCGGTCGCGTATTCAATCACGTTCATTTCCGGCGCGATCTCCTTGATCGTGTCGGTGAAGCCCTTCATGCGCAGCTCGGAAACGCTGCCGCTGGTCGGAACCGGAAGCGCCACGACGGTGCCGGTGGTGCCGATCTTATCGACGATGTACTTGGCGGACTCAACACCCATGCCCTCGTTGTCGCCGGTCACGCGGTACACGCCGTCCGCGTCGATGACGATATCGAAGTTCACGACGGTGATGCCGGAATCAATCGCGTTCTGAATCGGTACTTCCATGCCTTCCCACTGCGGGAACGCGACGATCGCCTGCGCGCCCCAGGTCATGAGGTCGTCCAGCTGCGTGGTCATTTCCTCCGCATTATTGGAGGTATAGAGCTTGTAGTCCACTTCGTCCGCCAGAGCAAGGCATTCCTGCTCGGCGTTGTACGCGACGCCCGCAACCCAGCCATGCGTGACAGCCGGCGCGAGAATGCCGATTTTGTACTTGCCTTCCGCGGAACCCACGGCACACAGAGCCAGACAGAGCACCAGCGCAAGAACAACGGCAAGGATCTTTTTCATACGTTTTTTCCTCCTATAAAATAATCGTCGGAAAAGCGGAACGTTTTCGTGCTTCCCGCTTTCTGTTGCCCCTATTTTAACACGCCCCATCTTCAATGTCAATTCAAACGCATTTATTTTCACAATTATGCACAGACATCTTTCATTCGCGTTTCCGCTTTCATTCCGTTTTTGTGCACAAAGCAATCGAATTCGGTCAAAAATCAGGCATTTCCGCTTTTCTCTGTTTTCTTTTGTCCGGCTGCATGCTATAATGAATCCAGCATAAAGAAACGGACGGCATATCCGTCGGCACTTTGAAGGAGGAACAACGCAATGAAACTGGGCTTTGTCAGCGCCATTCTGGATGGCTGGACGTTTGAGGAAATGATCGATACGGCAAGCGAAATGGGCTTTTCCTGCGTGGAAGTCGCCTGCTGGCCGCAGGGCAAAGCGGAGCGCCGCTATGCGGGCGTGAGCCATATCGACACGGATAACCTGAGCGACGAAAAGGCCGCTTACATCCTCAATTACTGCAAGGCGCGCAAGGTGGAAATCTCTTCCCTCGCCTACTACCCCAACACGCTGGACGGTAATCTGGAAAAGCGCGCTTCCGTCGTCGCGCACCTGAAAAACGTGATCCGCGCCAGCCACAAGCTCGGCGTAAACATGGTTACGACGTTTATCGGCCGCGATCAGACGAAATCCGTCGAGCAGAATCTGGAGCTCGTCAAGGAAGTCTGGCCGCCGATCATCGCGCTGGCCGAGGAACTGGGCGTCAAAATCGCCATCGAAAACTGCCCCATGCTCTTCGGCGAGGATCAATGGCCGGGCGGACAGAACCTGATGACCACGCCGCCGATCTGGCGCCGCGTTTTCGAGATTCTGCCCTCCCCGAATCTGGGCATCAACTACGATCCCTCTCACTTCGTCTGGCAGCAGATCGACTATGTGAAGCCGCTTTACGAGTTCAAAAACAAGATTTTCCACGTACATTATAAAGATATCAAGCTCTTCCCCGAAAAGCTGCATGAGGTCGGCGTGATGGCCTATCCGCTGGATTTCATGACCCCGAAGCTCCCCGGCCTCGGCGACGTGGATTGGGGCAAGTACGTCTCCGCCCTGACCGATATCGGCTACGACGGCTATACCTGCATCGAAATCGAGGATAAGGCCTTTGAGGGCAGCAAGGAACGGATTCTCGATTCTCTGCGCCTGAGCAAGCGCTACATGGAGCAGTTTGTGATTTAACCGCAGCTGAGCTTCTCGACATTTTTCAAAAACCGAACCCGTTTTCCGCTTGGGAAGGGGTTCGGTTTTTTTGCGGAAAACGCTTGACAATTCTCCGTTTCCTCACGTAATTATCTACGTTAATTATCACAAGCAACTATCAAGAAGTTCATCATGAAAACAGAAAGCATCAAAGCTTTGCTTGACGCCTGCTATCAGGCCAAGCGCATTCGCGAACTGCTTCCGGCCCTGCCGGACGGCGTTTCGGCTCGACCGGCAGCCAAGTTTTGAGCCTGCCTTTGGCCTATTGCATGAGCATTCAGCCGAACGCCAGCCTGACGAAAATCGGCCTCGCCCCCCCGTCTCCACCACGGTAGGCATTGCGCTCAACGTCGCGTTCTACCTGCATTTGAATCAGGCGGAGCGCAAAAACCGGCACGAAATCGCATAAATCGAGAAAAAGCGGAGGTCATGCGCCTCCGCTTTGTTTTTTGGTTTCTCCATCCGGCGGCATCGCCCCCGCCGCTTGGCGCACGCTTCGCGCTGAATTTGCTTATCTTCCGACAATGCGATCCCAGAGATCGCCGAAGTCATCCGCCAGTTCGTCAAGGCCGGTCACGTTGGCGACACGTTCGCCAAGTCCCTTAATCTGGCCGTAGAGCGTGTCGTCATCCGTGATCTCCACGTCCTTCAAGCCGTCGTCTACCTTCTGCACGGTCTCGGTGATCTGCTGCTTCATGCGGTCGTCCAGCCCCGCGTTATACTGCGCGTCAAACCTGACGGCCACCAGCGCGCGGTCGTTGTTCACCACGACCTGCGCTTCGTCGATTTCGCTGATCTGCTGCACGGCCTGCGCAATCTTTTCAGCCAGCTGACCCGCCTGCGCGGGCGTCATGGCCTCCATCGTCGCGGCGGGCGCGGGTTCGGCCGTCGCTTCCGCCGTCGCCATCGGGGAATTGGTCGGCGCAGCCGTCGTCGTCATGGGGGACGCGGTCGGAGCCGTACTCATCGTATTGGCGGAGCAGCCGACCATCACCACGCTGGCGGCCAGCATGCACATCAGCGTCAAAAACCATTTTTTCACTTGATTCGCCTCCTTGCCGCTAGTGTGGGCAGGGCAGCGCCGGGTTATTCATCGTAAAACGTGCATCCGCCGATAAATTCTCGCAGAATGGAGGTTGGCGGGATTTCGCTCTCATCGCCGCAATCCTTGAAGTAGTTGAGGAACTTGACCAGCCGCCGCGAGCGCGTGTAATACGGGCTGTCCTGGGGAATGGATTTGAGCATCGGATAGGCGTACTTTTTCAGCGCCGCAATTTCATACAGCAGTGACGAGTTGAACATCACATCCGCCTTTTCCTGATAGGGGAAGATATATTTTTCCTCCCCCGCGCGCACGCTGTCCCACATCGCCATCGTCGCGGTCACGTCGGTGTGGCGGGTTCGCGCGTCGCGCACCATGCGCCGCAGCAGGCGCACATCCGTCGTGCGGATGCGGTTGTGGCCATCCAGATTAAGCTGCGTCAGCGCGCTGACATAGACGCGGTATTTCAGCTCACTGGGGATTTCCTCGCTGAGCGCACTGTTCAGGCCGTGAATGCCCTCGACGACGAGCACCTGATCCCCGTCCACCCTGAGCCGAACACCCTGTTCAAGCCGCCGCTTCGTTTTGAAAGAATACAGCGGCAGCTCCACCTCGCGCCCGGCCAGCAGCTCCACCAGCTGGTCGTTGAACAGCGGCACGTCGATGGATTCCAGACATTCGAGATCGGGCTTTCCATCCGCGCCGAGGGGGATGTTCTCGCGGTTTTTATAATAATTATCCAGCGAAATCGCCAGCGGGCGCTTGCCGCTGACGCGCAGCTGCACGCTCAGGCGGTTGGCGAACGTCGTCTTGCCGCTGGAGCTTGGCCCGGCGACGAACACGACCCGCGCGCCGTTGGCGACAATGCGCTCGGCAATCTGCGCGACGGCGCGCTCCTGCATCGCTTCGCTGACGCGGATAAACGTGCGCGCCTCGCCTTTGGCGATGATGTCGTTCAAATCGGCGGCGTTTTCGCATTGCAGAATCTTCGAGCAGACGTTCGCCTCGACATAGGCGCGCATGAGCTTGGGCCGCTCGACAAACGGCGCGGGCGGGCCGGAAAGGTCTTCATCTGGCAGCAGCAGCACCATGCCTGGGTAATAAAACCGCAGGGCAAAGGATTCGATTTCGCCCGTCGATTCCACCATGCCGCCGTAAAAATACTCGCTCAGGCCGTCGCAGGTGTACACGTCGAAATAATCAAACGGGCGATAAGTCAGCAGGCGCACGGTGTCTTCCTGCCCCTGCGCACGGAAATATTCGACCGCCTGTTCGCGCGTCCAGCGGGATTGGACGATCGGCAGATTCGCGCGGGAAAGCTCGTGCATGCGCGCCTCGATTCGGCGCACGAGCGACGCGGTGAGCGACACGCCGCTCACGTTCAGATAAATGCCCCGGCCGATGCTGTGATCAAAGCGCGCCTTCGCGCCCGGAGCAATATCCCGCAGAGCGAGCAGCAGAAGCAGCCTCGCGCTTCGCTCATAAATGCGGCGGTCTTCTTCATTTTTTCCGTTCAGACGGTTCATATGCCTCCTCCTTATCAATAACGCGCAAAAGAAGCGCAGTTTTTTTGTATCTTTTATTGTAACACGGTTTTATCCTCGTTACAAGCGGCACCGTTTTTCTTCTTTTCAGGTCATTATTGCAGGTTTTGCGGCAGTTGATCTGG
>ENA-UEQN01002894-UEQN01002894.1-human-gut-metagenome-genome-assembly--contig:-NODE-2894-length-11319-cov-8.776374_pt1 | contig 11319 bp, 8 predicted proteins | sample MGYA00242940_ERZ507944 | MGnify/ENA primary metagenome ERZ507944 (study PRJEB26167, sample SAMN06115449) | human gut metagenome | host: Homo sapiens | place: China:Fujian | collected 2015-08-20... | reverse complement strand
CGCTTCTTCAAGGAGTACATGCCACGCTACGGTTACAAATACCTCTGTACCGAAGGTGATAACTACAAGTATTATCAAACACTTGGTTTAAAGCTCATCTATCGAGGAATCTTTGACCAAAACAATTATGGATTGCCTATGAAGGACTTAAATGTCTGACACATCGTTTAGAATTGAGGAGGGGGACTTTTCCTCTCCTTTTCTTATATACCGATAAATCAGAATTTACCGATACTTGACAATTCATCAAGAGCGGTAGAAGTTCGTCGCGCTGCTTAGTTAAAGAAAGTATCTGTTTCTTATTCTCTATTACCAAAGCAAGCAATCCATCTAATGTCTTTCGAGGATTGAAAGCTCTTGTTTTTAGTGGTTTTATCAGATATAATCCCTTCAAGTCCTTATCTGAAAGATGTCCAACGGTAGAACCCTTGGCATTTTGTTCTTTAGCCTTTATATATGGTTTGATACTATGAAGAATTTGAATTGACGATATTGTTGAATCAGAATGAGCTCGTAATCGCACACATCGTTGATTAAGATAGGCAATATTATCATGCCAGAAATTCATGTGAAAATTACCGTCCATTCCTACAAGTACATCATTTTCGTTCAGATGGAATTTTTCATCTGCTTTTTCCAAAGAATACGCGGAAGTAGTTCCTGCGAGTATATCTCGGATGCGCACTACAGGAACATTCGTTTCTTCTTCTGTAAATTGTTCAGTCGCAAAAGGGAAACCATATTGTACACTAACGGCATCAAACAATGGAAGTACTTCCCAATCTACAGGTATTTCTCTTTTTAGTTTTTCGTTCCATACCATCTTGCCACCGGAACTTTTATACGGCTTTCCGTTTTCATCTGGGTAGTCAAACTGTACAAACCAGTAGTCATAGAGTTGTTTTGCCATCGCCTCTAAATTCTGATTTAGCAGCCTCTTATATTATATATAAGAACAAAATTATCAGAATTATGAAAGAGAACATCATTCAGGCGATAGTTGCGGAAATGCAGCGTGACTTAGATTGCCGACAAATGGCACGGCTTAAAGCTGTGCTTACATCAGAACTGCATAATGTAGAAATCATTGAAAAGAGCGATTGTGCCACACAGCAAACGCAGGAGAATGAACTTCTTCTTAACTCTTTTATATCAGCCAAAAAGATAGAGGGATGTTCAGATAAGACATTAACTTACTACCGTAATACCATTGAACGGTTGTTAGTCACGCTTTCATTGGCAATTTGTCACATTACGACAACAGATATTCGTACTTATCTATCAGATTACCAAGAAGAACACCAATCGAGCAAAGTGACCATTGACAATATGCGACGCATCTTTTCCAGCTTCTTTGCATGGTTGGAAGATGAAGATTATATCGCTAAAAGCCCGGTAAGACGCATTCACAAAGTTAAGACAGATTCACTTGTAAAAGAGGTGCTTTCTGACGAACAGTTGGAGCAACTTCGAGATAGTTGCACGACCAAACGAGACCTTGCTATTATAGACTTTCTTTCATCCACGGGCATCCGTGTGGGTGAGTTGGTCAAACTGAGCCGTGAAGATATAGATTTCCACGAACGGCAGTGCGTGGTGTTCGGAAAAGGTAACAAAGAACGTGTCGTTTACTTCAACGCCCGTACCAAACTACATTTGCAACAATATCTTAATGAGCGAACAGACAGCAATCCAGCCTTATTCGTTTCCCTCAATTCGCCACACTCACGACTGACTATCAGCGGTGTGGAAGTTAGAATCAGAAAAATGGGGCAAGCCCTTTCTATGCCAAAAGTTCATCCTCATAAGTTCCGTCGTACCCTTGCAACAATGGCTATCGACAAAGGTATGCCCATCGAACAGGTGCAGCGATTACTTGGTCATGTACGCATAGATACCACACTACATTATGCTATTGTGAATCAAAACAATGTAAAGTTAGCTCATAAGAAGTATTTGGGATAATAACCGTGCTGATTTCTGCTTTAAAATTTGTACTTTTGCAGTCTAATATGGAACGCTAATAAAAGCACTATGGACTTGCAGAGAATCAATAAACATAAGCAATCGTTTGATGACATTTGCCATTATATCGAAGACGATAATGGAGCGGATAAAATAGAAGTATGGTTTGCGAGAGAATTGCAGATTATATTGGGGTATGCAAGATGGGAGAATTTTCAAGTAGCATTGACTCGCGCTGTTGAATCATGTAAAACGCAGAATATCAACATAGACGACCATTTTCGTGAGGTCACGAAAATGGTTACTTTGGGTAGCGGGGCTAAGCGTGAAATACAAGATTTCATGCTGACTCGTTATGCGTGCTATCTTGTCGCACAGAATGGCGACCCTAAGAAAGAAGAAATAGCTTTTGCACAAGGTTATTTTGCCGTACAAACTCGGCGCGCAGAACTTATTGCGGAGCATATAGAACAATTGTCGCGACTTGAAACGAGAGATCGTCTGCGTTCTTCCGAAAAACAATTATCACGTAATATTTATGAGCGCGGAGTGGATGATAAAGGTTTTGGACGCATTCGTTCTAAAGGTGATGGTGTGTTATTCGGTGGGCATACAACAGAAGATATGAAGAACCGGCTTGGCATTAAATCGACACGCCCATTAGCAGATTTTCTTCCAACTCTTACAATTGCAGCAAAAAACCTTGCCACAGAAATGACAAATTACAATGTCGAACAAAAAGACCTTTATGGTGAGCATAGTATAACTACCGAACATATGGATAACAACCGCAGCATCCGACAAATGCTCGGTCAGCGAGGCATACGCCCGGAAGAACTGCCAGCAGCTGAGGACATCAAGAAGGTAGAACGACGCGTTGCTTCCAATGAAAAGAAAATTGAGAAATCTTCTTCAAAACTCCCAAAACTTAAACCTGAAGACAACTAATGAATAAGTTATCATCAATCGCATATTATGTAACTGATAAAATAAGTAGTAATGATATTTCTTTATCCGAATACGTTACTACAGATTGTATTTTACAAAATAAAAAAGGACGAGAGGTTGCATCTAATCTTCCGCCACAGCCTTGTTGTCTCACTCGCTACCAACGTGGCGATATATTAATAGCAAATATCAGACCATATCTCAAAAAGGTTTGGTTTGCAGATATAGATGGTGGAGCCTCTTCTGACGTGTTGGTTTTTAGAGCTAAAGAGGGACATTCACCAAGTTTTCTTTATGCCGTACTACTTCAAGATTCTTTTTTTGACTATGTAATGCAAGGAGCCAAAGGAAGTAAAATGCCTCGTGGAGATAAAGAGCAAATTCTAAGATACGAAATGCCAATACTTTCTTGTTCGGAGGAAAGCATTGGCACATTTTTCTTGAATCTTGACCAAAAAATCAGACTCAATGAGCAGATAAATCAGAATTTAGAGGCGGTAATAGCAGATGTAATGGACTACAAATTCTTATCAAACGCAGAAACGCTACCCAAAAGGTTTATTGGCGATATTGCCTCAATAAAAGCCGGTGGTGACTGTCCTCAAGAATGGTCTAAGTATAAAACAAAAGATTGCCAAATACCAATATATTCAAATGGCACCGACAATGAAGGTTTATATGGTTATACAAAAGAACCTACAATCCTTAAACGTGGAATTACTGTTGCCGCAAGAGGGACTATCGGATATTGCACAATGCGAAACGGTGGCTATGTTCCAATAATCAGATTACTTGCAGTAACACCGAATGATATAGGAGGTGATGTGTATTTACATCAGATTTTTAATAGAATAAAATTTAGAAATGACGGTTCTATACAACAGCAATTGACAGTGCCAAGTCTTGCATCAATAGAAATACCATATCCAAACGCTTCTACACTTAAAGCTTTTGCAAATATAACTTATCCGCTTATTGAGAAGATAAAGCAGAATAAGATTCAAATAGAAGAGTTGACTAAGCAGCGCGACGAACTTCTACCGCTTCTGATGAACGGTCAAGTGTCGGTAAATTCTGATTTAGCAGTCTCTTATATTATATATAAAGACATAAATATCAGAATTATGAAAGAAAACATCATTCAGGCGATAGTTGCGGAAATGCAGCGTGACTTGGATTGCCGACAAATGGCACGGCTTAAAGCTGTGCTTACATCAGAACTGCATAATGTAGAAATCATTGAAAAGAGCGATTGTGCCACACAGCAAACGCAGGAGAATGAACTTCTTCTTAACTCTTTTATATCAGCCAAAAAGATAGAGGGATGTTCAGATAAGACATTAACTTACTACCGTAATACCATTGAACGGTTGTTAGTCACGCTTTCATTGGCAATTTGTCACATTACGACAACAGATATTCGTACTTATCTATCAGATTACCAAGAAGAACACCAATCGAGCAAAGTGACCATTGACAATATGCGACGCATCTTTTCCAGCTTCTTTGCATGGTTGGAAGATGAAGATTATATCGCTAAAAGCCCGGTAAGACGCATTCACAAAGTTAAGACAGATTCACTTGTAAAAGAGGTGCTTTCTGACGAACAGTTGGAGCAACTTCGAGATAGTTGCACGACCAAACGAGACCTTGCTATTATAGACTTTCTTTCATCCACAGGTATTCGTGTTGGTGAATTGGTAAAACTCAACCGTGAAGATATAGACTTCCACGAACGGCAGTGTGTGGTATTTGGAAAAGGGAATAAAGAACGTATTGTTTACTTCAATGCTCGAACCAAGCTGCACTTGCAACAATACCTCAATGGGCGTACTGACGACAATCCAGCCTTATTCGTTTCCCTCCATTCGCCACACTCACGACTGACTATCAGCGGTGTGGAAGTTAGAATCAGAAAAATGGGACAAGCCCTTTCTATGCCAAAAGTTCATCCTCATAAGTTCCGTCGTACCCTTGCAACAATAGCTATCGACAAAGGTATGCCCATCGAACAGGTGCAGCGACTACTTGGTCATGTACGCATTGACACAACACTGCACTATGCCATTGTGAATCAAAACAATGTAAAGTTGGCTCATAAGAAATATTTGGGATAACTGAACCACAAGAATCTGCCTAAAAATGTGTAACTTTGCATCTAAATTTGGATGCAAATGAGAAAATATAAATTGGGAGACATTGCCACTGTTGAAATCAGTGGAGTAGATAAGAAAATCAAAGACGGAGAAAAAGAGATTCGTCTTTGCAACTTTGTTGATGTATATTACAACTGGGCTATTACCACAGCTCAGCATGATAGTTTTATGCTTGCTACCGCCCGTCCTAATGAGATTTCTAAGTTCAAATTGAAGAAAGGGCAAGTTGCATTAACCAAGGATAGTGAAACTCGTGATGACATAGGAATTCCTACTTATATTGCAGATGATTTTGATGATGCCATATTGGGCTATCATTGCGCTCTGGTTACTCCAAATAAGGATATTTTAGATGGACGTTATCTGAACGCTCTTCTGCATACGGACTATGCAAAGAAATATTTCGCTTGCAATGCCTCTGGAAGCGGACAACGTTATGCGTTATCCGTAGAAGCACTCAATTCTTTTCCTGTTCCAATAATCCCATTGCATGAACAGAAACAAATTGGCGAAATATTCTCTGCATTAGATAAAAAAATTGAGCTTAATAAGCGGATAAATCAGAATTTACCGACACTTGACCGTTCATCAGAAGAGGTAGAAGTTCATCTCGCTGTTTAGTCAATTCTGCTATTTCTAATTCATTTCTGATTACAGAATCTATAATTGGACTAATACGCTTACTATAAATGATATCCAATTGATTACTAGGTTTCAAAGTTTTATATATTTTAGCTGATTCCCAACTTAAAACAGGCTGTTCTGAGCCATATGAATGCCTTGTTGCATATTCTATGAAAACATCATCATTGATTATTTGATAGGCATATCCTAATAATGCTTTGTTAACTGGGCTTAGAATAATAACTGTATCCCTTGTAACACCGTCAAATGCTGCTATACAAACCTTATGGAAATATACTCTTCTATTTGATAAGAGAATTTGCTTCTTACCAAATCTACAAAGACCACTTACAGCATTTTCTATTGGTGCGCACTCATTAAAACTCATTCTACGTCTCGGAAGAACTTCAATCGGTGTGTATTTGCAATTTACATCAAGATTAATGGCAGAAATTTTTTCTGAATACACATTTAAATATTCCGATAAAGTAACGACATCCCAATTGCGGGGTATTTCTCTATGTAGCTTTTCATTCCAAACCATAGCCCCACCACTTGATTTATACGGTTTGCCCTCCTCGTTGGGAAAGTCAAACTGCACAAACCAGTAATCGTAGATTTGCTTTGCCATCGCTTCTAAATTCTGATTTATTGCTCGATTAAGTTCAATCTTACGATCGAGACTACGAAGCAGCTTGCCAATACGTTTCTGCTCAGTTAATTCAGGAATCCACACGGTACAATCCCTGATTTTATCAGGCGAAGTATGACGAATTTTGGTTTGTTGGGCAGCAGCACTTAATTGTTGTTTGACTAAAGTAGAAGATATGAGATAGAAAGCGAAATCCTTGTCTAACAGTTCTTCTTTACAAATAATCTTTGCCACATCTTGACTTTGAATATATTTACCGCTTTCGGGGATAATGGCAGTAGAGCCAAGCAGACCAATAGCCTGTTCGGTCAGAGGGGTAATAATATCCCCTTCTTCCATTAAAAACTCCGGTTTGAAATCACCGATGTAGTATAGGTTGTCTTTTGACTTGTTTTCCTTGAAGCAATTATTCTGATAGTCGAAGTTGCCGCAAGTCAAACGGATGTATTTTCCCTCAGTGGCGTAAAACTCGCCACTGAGACTTGCCCCTCTTGTAACATCAAGTATTTCTCCCAATTTATATTTTTTCAATTCCATCACTTCATCTTATTACTTTTCACCCAACATCCCCCTAACTTCTTTGTCAAAGTCAGAATCAATCCGTTGGGTTTTATTAAAAATATCGTATTCGCTTTCTGCCTTTGCCTTGGCTTGTGCCGCAGAAATGCGTCCTTTATCCGGCAATATCTGATATTTTCGGAAGGTCAAGAACTCGTTGACACTGGCAGCAAACTGCTCCATATTGAACGTGTTTTCACGCTCTATAAGGTCTTCTATATAGTCGAAATATCCTGTTACTGCACGTTCCAACCGACGGATTTCATTTTCCTGCAAATAGTTCTTGGCTATTGACACATCCGATTTCAAGATACGCCCATCGGGAGCATTCTTCCATGTGGTCAGTCCCATGTGTTCTTGGGTATGATCAGCCTTATTGTAGATGATTTCTGCTGCCGTTTGCCCTGTAATGGCATAATGAAAGCGATTCTGTATCATGGCATAGAAATCGTGTGTGGTAGGCGAGTTCTTGTCATAGTCAATACTGCACTCTGCATAGATGTCGGTAATCTGTTGCCAAATACGTCGTTCACTGGTACGGATGGAACGTACTCTTTCAAGCAATTCACGGAAATAGTCTTTTCCGAATACTGCCGTTCCCTGTTTTAAGCGTTCATCGTCAAGCACAAAGCCTTTCTTGATATACTCATTCAGAATCTTGGTAGCCCACTGACGGAACTTGGTAGCTTTTGGAGAAGATACACGATAGCCAACAGCAATAATCATATCAAGATTATAGAAATCAACCAACTCTTCAACCTCGCCTCTTATGCCTCGATTTACGACGGTTGCAATTTTTGCAACCGTCGTGTCTTGCTGTAATTCTTCCTCTTTAAATATATTGGCTATGTGGCGGCTAATACCCGATTTGTCAATACCGAAAAGCTCTGCCATAGCCTTTTGCGTACACCAAATGGTTTCGTCTTTTATAACCACCTGTACTCTTCCCTCTTTATCGGGAAGATTGTATAACAAAAACTGTATTTCGTTACTCATTGTTTCCTACATTTTCGTTGAACTGCAAAGCATCCAACTGCTTCATAATTTCCTCTTCCAACCGATGGCTTTCTTTAAATTGCTCGGAGAGTATTTGTTTATAATTTGCCATACGGTTGTTAAACTCTTCTTCCGTTATATCTACATAATCTATCTTGATGTCGAAATATTGTCCGGCAGAAAGAGAATAGCCCTTTTCCTTTATCTCATCGTAAGAAACAGCTACGGAAAAATCCTCCACTGCCTCCTTGCGCTGGAATGTGCCGACAATCTTTTCTATCTCGTCATCGTTCAGACGCACCTTTTTCAATCCGTTAGCATCTTTATATTCCTCGCCCAATTTGCTGGCATCAATCAAGATTACTTTGTCAGTGGTTGCAGACTTATCAAAGAACAGCACACTGACATTCGTACCTGTATTGGCAAACACGTTGCTTGGCATGGAAACACAGCCGAATACTACTTTGTCATCTACAATCCGATGAAGAATTTTGTTCTCAATACCACTTTTAGCCGTGATAAAACCTGTAGGAATGACAATTGCACCCTTGCCTGTCTTTTTCAGCGAATTGATAACGTGCTGAATGAAACAGGTATATATAGCCATTGACTCTTTCTTTTTGGCGGGTACATTTGGGACTCCAGCCCAAAAACGGGCTGGCATGGCGGCTATCTTCTCGCGAGTGTCCGAGAAGTCCATCTTGAAAGGAGGATTGCTCACCACGAAATCAAACTGGCGCAACTGCTGCCCGTCATCACTTTTATGATAAGGGCTTACAAGCGTGTCACCTTGAATAGCATTATCAAGCGAAGACACAAGTCCGTTAAGCAGCAGATTAAGTTTCAACATTTTGTTGCTTCGCTGGGAAATATCTTGCGAAAAGATGGTACAGCGTTCTTCTCCTATTTGATGACTAAGTGCCATCAGAAGCGTACCTGTTCCTGCCGAGGGGTCATAACATTCCATGCTATGCAAATCAGCATTATCCCCCACTAACAGACGAGCCATAATCGTGGCAATGGCGTGGGGTGTATAGTATTCCGCATACTTACCGCCTCCGGCTGTATTATAGTCTTTTATCAGATATTCAAAGATGCTGGAGAAGAAATCGTAATTCTGTGCAAACGCTTCTTCAAAGGAGAAATTCACGAGTTTATCCACCAGAGCACGGGCGAAGGGTGCACGTTGCGCCGAATCGGTCACAAACGGCGTCAAAGCCTCGAACAATGGAATCTTCGTGTTGGCAGTGGTCTGTGTGGAAAATATATCTGCATTTTGTTCCGCTATATCTGTCATAGTGGAATCGAAGATAGTATCAAAATCCCCTTTTCCCTGTTGATTCCAAAGATTGGCTATCAGATGATAAGGTTCAAGCATCGGAACATCTGGAGAGATGGCACTCTGAATAAGCATACGTTCATCATCAGAAAGATTCTCGTATGCCGTTTCCCATTTTACATCCCCGGTCAGTTTCTTTGCTATTTCACTTTTCGCATTTTTTAATTCATAACCGAATTTGTCATTCAGGAATTTATAGAGAAATACCTGAGTGATAATCTTATATTCGTTACCATCGTTTCCCATACCGTATGATTGGCAGGTGGCTTTAAGTCCGTCGATGAGCCTTAATGTTTTTTCTTTAATATCTGACATAATCTTTATGCAATGCCGTAAGTGGCGTTATATTGGTTGATATACTGTTGTGAAATGCGTGTCTGAATAAATTTGTAATCCTCCATTTCGGGCTTTATTTGTGGAAAATGGAACAGACATCCATTGATAAGAGTCATTACCGTGCGTCCGAAATAAGCATCCTTTTTCAGAATGTCGTTACGATCATACACTTTGGCATCCACATCCTCTTTTATAATATTGAGAATGGCAGCGATCTCTTCGTCCAGGAAAGAGAACATGGGCTTCTGTCCCTTATCTTCCCTCTGCTTATTCACTTCACGAATACGCTTGTGTACACGAGCAAATTTTTCATCACCCTTGTACTTTTTCAACAAGACATTATTGCGTTTTTGTAAGTCTTGCAGACGACCGATGATTTCATCCAAAGCCTGTGTTTCTTCGTTGAACTTGGCTATCGTGTCAATCACAAAACCGTGTTCTTTGAAGCGTTCCATAAAGGCTTCACGCAACGAGATAAACTCCGGATCGTCTTGGTCGAAGTTTTGGGTAAATGAAGAAATGGTACGTTGCCATTTTTCTTTCAATTCCACACCACCGGATATAAGGCGCATTTCCTCTTGTCCTATTTTGGAGAAAGTGAACTCTATATCCATCATTGCCTCATTGATTAGAGTTTTCGTTTCCTCATTTGTATTGAAAGCCTCTTTCTGATTGATGATACTTATCCGTCTTTGCACCTCAGAGAGTAGTTGTGGCAACTTGGTGATTTCGAGTTTGGCAAATTGCTCTTTCATTTCATCATCACCGAATGTACGCACGATGTTCGCCATGTTCTTGGCTGATTCCAATGCCTGTTTGAGGTCGAGCAATACAGCTTTATCCTCTTCGGTGGAGATTTCAGAAGAAAATTCTTCCGCATTATCGTATGTGTAATTGAAAAGCGTTTGCCGAACTTTCTTCATCTGATTCAATATCTCTTCCTTGTCCTCAATGACTTGGGTAAAGGTATCGGTGGCAGCGGATTCGCCAGTCTCATCCACATCATTAAAGCGGTTTAATTCTTGTAAATATGCTTCGTTGGTTTCCTTAAAGTTGCGCTTGATGTCGGCAAAGTCAATGACAAAACCGTAACGCATACCGGGATAAGGACGGTTTACACGTGTTATGGCTTGAAGCAGATTGTGGTCTTTCAGTTTGCGCCCGAAATACAGGCGTTTCAAGCGTGGCGCATCAAAACCAGTCAAAAGCATATTAAAGACAATGAGAATATCCACTGTCATATTTTTCTTGAAGTCTTTGACTATCTGCTTGCGAGTTTCCTTGTCATCCGTATCGTGAAGAATGATTCCAGCTTTCAGCGGTCTGTATTTTGATTTGTAATCCACTTCCGGTTCACCCACTACATACGAACCATCGGAAAGTTTTATCTTGATGGGCTTCGGCTGATACTTCTGCCATTCTTCTTGAAATACATCATAAAGCCGCCTTGCCTGTTCGCTGGTTTCACAAATGACCATACCGCCTAAAGTATCATCTCCTTGTATCTTGCGAAACTCTTTTAAGTCCGTCATAATGTAACGGGCTAACTCGCTTACATAACTTGGATGCTCTATGATTTCCGACTTACGAATGTCTTTCTTTTGCACAAGGGTTTCCAGTTTATCGTACACATCAGACAAACGCTCTTTATAGGAGGTTTCTATATCTTCACGTATGATTTTCAGCGTGTAGCCATCCGCAATGGATTTATCGTAATAATAGGTATGCAAATAGTTTCCGAACAC
>ENA-UEQN01002892-UEQN01002892.1-human-gut-metagenome-genome-assembly--contig:-NODE-2892-length-11323-cov-9.233861_pt1 | contig 11323 bp, 6 predicted proteins | sample MGYA00242940_ERZ507944 | MGnify/ENA primary metagenome ERZ507944 (study PRJEB26167, sample SAMN06115449) | human gut metagenome | host: Homo sapiens | place: China:Fujian | collected 2015-08-20... | reverse complement strand
TGAGAGAATTTGGAAAATCCAGAAAATTAGATAATGTGCTTTATGATGTTAGAGGACCGGTGGTGGATGAGGCGGCACGCATGGAGGAAAACGGCACAAATGTGTTGAAGCTCAATATAGGAAATCCTGCGCCGTTTGGCTTCAGGACACCTGATGAGGTGATATATGATATGTCTCGCCAGCTCACGGACTGTGAGGGGTATTCCAACTCCAAGGGACTTTTTTCTGCAAGAAAAGCAATCATGCAATATGCACAGCTCAAAAAGCTTCCTAATGTGACGGTTGAGGATATCTACACCGGAAACGGAGTCAGCGAGCTTATAAACTTAAGCATGTCGGCACTTCTTGACAACAGTGATGAGGTGCTGGTGCCGGCACCGGACTATCCGCTTTGGACAGCCTGCGTTACACTTGCGGGAGGCACGGCAGTGCACTATATCTGTGATGAGCAGTCAGAGTGGTATCCGGACATAGAGGATATCAAAAAGAAGATTACAGACAAGACAAAGGCTATCGTAATAATAAACCCGAATAATCCGACAGGAGCGCTCTATCCAAGAGAGGTGCTGCAGCAGATAGTTGATGTGGCAAGAGAGCACGAGCTTATGATTTTTTCAGATGAGATATATGACAGGCTTGTGATGGATGACTATGAGCATGTGTCTATTGCATCGCTTGCACCTGACCTCTTCTGTGTGACCTTCAGCGGACTTTCAAAGTCACATATGATAGCAGGCTATCGTATCGGATGGATGGTTTTAAGCGGCAACAAGGCGCTCGGAAAGGACTACATCGAGGGGCTCAACATGCTCTCAAACATGCGTCTTTGCTCGAATGTTCCGGCGCAGTCGATAGTGCAGACAGCTTTAGGCGGATATCAGAGTGTAGGTGAGTATATTGTGCCGGGCGGACGAATCTATGAGCAGAGAGAGTATGTCTACAAGGCATTAAACGATATACCGGGAATTTCGGCAGTAAAGCCAAAGGCAGCATTTTACATATTCCCAAAGATTGATACTGCAAGGTTCAATATCACAAACGATGAGCAGTTCGCACTGGATCTGCTTCGTGAGAAGAAGATACTCATCATCCACGGCGGCGGCTTCAACTGGGATAAGCCGGATCACTTCAGAGTGGTATATCTGCCTAGAACAGAGATACTAAAGGATGCCACAGGCAAGCTTGCAGACTTTCTGGCTTCATATAAGCAGAAATAATTATTAGCATAGATAATTATAAAACATATGATATAAAACATATAACATATAAGCTCCGGCACAGAAATGCTTTGGTTTCTGACCGGAGTTTTTATATTATGCTGTAATATTTTTTAAAAGTAACCTACCTGTAACTTTACATAATGTATTATACACTTGTATCGCGGGGCGGCTGTACTTTAGATGGCAGACCGCACAGCACTCAAAAATGCATAGAGAAGAAAAGGAGAATTAAATGGAACTGCTTAGAGTAGAACACTTATCAAAAATATACGGAGCCGGAGAAAATCAGGTCAAGGCTTTGGACGATGTGTCATTGAGCGTGGAAAAGGGAGAGTTCGTGGCAATTGTCGGGGCGAGTGGCTCCGGAAAATCCACACTGCTTCATCTGCTCGGAGGTGTTGACAGGCCAACAAGCGGAAAGGTGTATATAAACGGCACTGATATTTTTGCAATGAATGATGATGAGCTTGCCATATTCAGAAGAAGACAGGTAGGCATCATTTATCAGTTTTATAATCTGATACCTATATTAAATGTGGAGGAAAACATGGCAATCCCGATGGAGCTTGATGGAAGAAAGGTGGAAAAAGCACAGATGGATGACATGCTTATGCGTCTGGGACTTACAGAGAGACGCACTCATCTGCCAAATGAGCTTTCAGGAGGACAGCAGCAGCGCACATCTATAGGAAGAGCCCTGATTACGAGACCGTCTATAGTGCTCGCGGATGAGCCGACCGGAAACCTGGATACCAAGGCAAGCAACGAGATTATGCATCTCTTAAAGACCTCAAACCGTGAGCTCAATCAGACAATTATCATGATTACGCACAATATGGAGCTTGCAAAGGCGGCTGACCGCACAATAATGATAGAGGATGGTAAAATCAGATGAATTTGATGAAGACACTCACATTAAAAAACTTAAAGCTCAACAGGAAAAGAACTATTGTCACGATAGTTGGAATAATTCTGGCAACAGCGCTTTTGTCAGCGCTTGTCACACTTGTGTCAAGCTTTCAGTACAGTATGATTGAATACCAGAAGCAAAAAGACGGCGACTTTCATGTGAAATTTTCGGGTGTGAAAATGTCTGAGCTTTCAGAGTTTAAAAACAACAGAAATATTGAAAGTACATTTGAGACGATGGGGATGGGCTTTGCAAAGCTTGACGGCTGCAAGAATGAGGATAAGCCGTATGCTTATGTCATGGCAACAGATGAGGCTGGCTTTGAGAAAGGCTGCTTTAACCTGATAGAGGGGCGCATGGCAAAAAATGAGGATGAGATAGTCATTCCAAGGCACTTAAGGACAAACGGACGAATCGACATAAAGGTGGGAGACGAGATAACACTTGATATAGGAAAGCGATATGATTCAAGCACCGAAAGTGTCATATGGGAAAACATCGCATATGAGCATGAGGCAGAGACACTTACCGATACTGTGACAAAGCGCTACAAGGTGGTAGGCATCATGGAAAGACCGGGCTATGGAATGGAGGACTATAGTGCCGCCGGATATACATTTGTCACATATTCTAATGAGCTGGCAGCAATTGATAACGGCACAAAGAGTGAGGTTAACGAAGCTGACACTACGCTCACAGTGTACAGCAGGTACACTCAAAAGGCTTTAAGAAACAAGGATGCTGTGACTGCTGATATAATTGGTGTGGATGAAAAGCTGTTTGCGAAAGCGAATAATTCATCTGTTGAAATGTCTGCTGAGGAGAGTGACAGGTTTCTTAAAGAGATGGAAAATGCAAAATATGATATATATATAAATCGCTTCCTTATAAGCTATGAGTGTGTTTTCCCGATTGACGGCACATTTAAAGCGCTGTTTACAGTGGCCACTGTTGTGGCTTTGATAATCATACTGACATCAGTGTACTGTATCAAAAACAGCTTCAACATATCAATCACTGAAAAAATCAGGCAGTATGGCATGCTCGCAAGCGTGGGTGCTACGAGGCGCCAGATAAAAAGCAGCGTTAAGACAGAGGCAGCAATGCTTGGAGTGGTTGGTATTCCGGTGGGTACCATGAGCGGTATTTTGGCATCGCTTATACTTGTTAAGGTGGTAAATGCGCTGTCAGCAGGCTGGCTTAACTTTGCTTTGAGCTTTCACACATCACTGCCTGCACTTATTCTTGCTGTGATACTGAGTATAGCGACCATTTATTTTTCTGCAACAGGCAGTGCAAGAAGGGCCGCAAAGGTCACACCGCTTGAAGCAATAAGAAACACAAAGGAGATTAAAATAAAGTCAGCAAAGCTTAAGACACCGGCGATTATAGGCAGAATCTGGGGTATCGGAGGCGTTATCTCATATAAGAATATAAAGAGGAACAATAAAAAGTACAGAACTACAGTGACATCCATTGTCATCTGCTCAGTAACCTTTATTGTGATATCATACTTTATGTCTATGGCCTTTAGCGTTGTTGGGATGTCATATGCAGCAGCAGATTACAATATCGGAATAAATATGTCATGTAAAAAAGACATTGATATTGAAAAGTTCTCTAAGCTTTTGAGTGGCATTGAAGGAGCTGAGGATTATCTGGTTGGAGCAGGCTATGATTTCGATGTAGATAAGCCTAAGTACACAAAGGAGTATGGAGAGTATTGCAGGCAGCTTTATGATGACAGTGAGGATGTTTCGCAAATGTTTTTAATCACGGTTTTGGATGATAAATCGTATGATAAGTATGCGTCTGACGCAGGCATAAAAAATGCAGCTGCAGGAGCAATTCTTGTGAATAAATGCACATTTGATGTGTATAATGAGAAAAGCTCAAAATACGTCAAAAAAGAGATGGAACTGTACAAATATAAAGCAGGAGATACAATCGAGTGTGGCTACAATGTGTATGATGATGCTTCTTCTGATGACAATGCAGCAGAAGGCGATACTGAAAGCAGCACGGATGATAATAATGCAGTGGAAGGTGGTACTGAAATCAGCACAGAGGATAACAGTGGATACGTTGACGAGGAAACAATAAATAACGGAGTCAGAAAGACTGTGGATGTAACTATTGCAGGTGTCACAGACAAGGTACCAATAGGTTATAAGGGCTACAGCAACACGCTATTGTTTATGAACCAAAAAGGCTTTGAAAGCCTATGGGGTGACGGCAAGAACGGTAATGAGATTAAACCGGGATATGCGTCATATTCGGCATATGTGGTTGCAGAAAATGCAGATGAATATCAGGATACATTCGAAAAGGAGACGGAAGGAAATCCTGAGTATTCGCAGATTAGTTTTTATGTCAGCAATCTGGATAAGCAGATGCGCGATGAAAAGTCACTCTTTACACTGCTTGGAGTATTTGCATACGGACTTATTGTAGTCATTGCCTTAATAGGAATCACAAATATCATCAATACCTTAAGTACCGGAATGGAGCTTAGAAGCCGCGAGTTTGCAACACTAAGAAGCATTGGAATGACAAATAAGCAGTTTGTGGGAATGGTCAGACTCGAGAGTGTGTTTATATCTGTGAAGGCGCTTGTAATAGGAGTACCGCTTGGTATTTTAATAAGTTATCTCTTATGTGTTATGATGAACAGGATGGATGATGCAATCATTTATGAGCCGCCGTATAAAGCAATTATATTGTGTATAGTGGTTGTAATAATGCTGATTTATGCTATCATGAAACTATCAATGACGAAGCTTAGACACAATAACATTATTGAGACAATCAAGAATGAAAATCTGTAGGAAATGCGGGAGCTGATATGAAAAAAATACTTCTCATAGAGGACAATAAAGGAATAACAGAGGGACTGTGTGATACCTTTACAGAACCTGAATATGAGCTTTTGACAGCAGAAAATTTAAAGGAGGCTGGGGCGCTTTTGAGTGAGCATCCCGGCCTTGTGCTGCTTGATGTGTCGCTTCCTGATGGGAACGGCTTTGATTTTTACAGTAAAAGGCTGGAAAAAGAAAGAACACCGGTGATTTTTCTTACCGCAAGGGATGAGGAAAATGATATAGTAAAGGGACTTGAGCTTGGAGCGGAGGATTACATCACAAAGCCTTTTTCTGTAAGAGAGCTTGTGGCGAGGGTAAACCGCGTATTTTTACGAAGGAAAAGTGATGACAGTTTATCTGTCATACATGCAGGAAGCATAAGCTATGACATGGACAAAAAGGAAGCAAGAAAGGCTGGACAGGTGATTGCTCTTTCAAGTCTTGAAAACCGCATACTCGATCTGCTTTTTACCAATCATGACAAGGCTGTGTCCAGAAATGCCGTGCTTGACTGCATCTGGGAGGCGACAGGCAACGATGTGTATGACCATACAGTGACTGTCTATATGAAGCGCATCAGGGCAAAGCTTGGTGAGGATGTGATAAAGACTGTGAAGGGAATCGGGTATCGTGTTGATTCAGATGAAGCTCTTTAAACAGTATCGGCTGACAGAGACAGTTCCCGGGGGAAAGCATGAGAAAGAAGAAATATAATTTAGAGAACAGAAAACATTTTGTGTATTTTGCAATAATATATACATGTATATGTGTGACGGTTATGGCTTTTACCGTCTTTTTTCAGTACAGGGCGTATACGAAAAACTATAACGCCACAGTGGCTAAGCTATGTGCACTCATTCATGAAAAATATCCCGATGTATCAGATGGTAGTATAGCCGCGATTCTAAATGACAGCAGCTCAGGCAGCGATTATACAAATTTAAAAAGCGCAGAGACGCTCTTTAAAAAATACGGCATTGATATGGAAAAGGATTCTGCGGTTTTGTCAAATGAAAAAGCGCTTAAAGGAGCGCTTTGTTTTGACATATTTCTTGTTGTGCTTTTTGCTGGGGGCTTTTGCATTTACATTGTGCTTATAAGATTTAGCTTTAAAAGACAGGTCAGACAGGCTGCGGATTATCTGCGCCGCATAAATCAGGGAGACTACAGACTTGTTATGGCAGATAGCACAGAGGGAGAGATTTCTATACTAAAGGGAGAGCTTTACAAGACAGCAATCTATTTGAGGGAGTCTGCGGAAAATGCAAAGGCAGACAAGCTTTTGCTAAAGGATGCGCTTTCTGACATATCGCATCAGCTTAAGACACCGCTCACATCACTTTCGATAAATCTGGAAAATCTGGAAGGAAATCCTGATATGGCATCTGAAAACAGAAACAGGATAATGCGCAGGGCAAAGCGCGATGTGGACAATATATCGCATATGGTGCAGGCTATCTTAAAGCTTTCAAGGCTTGAAGCGGATGTTGTGGAGTTTGATGAGAAGGATACGCTGCTGTCTGAAATTGTGTCTGAGGCAGCTGACAATGTGATGGCACTTTGCGATTTGAGAGACATAAGGCTGTCTATAGATGAAGGCTCTGATAAGGATGCCTGTATACATGCTGATGCATACTGGCAGTGTGAGGCCATTACAAACATAGTAAAAAATGCAGTGGAGCACGCAGAGAGTGAGGTGAAGATAGGCTTTTACAGGTATGAGATGTATGCAGAGATAACAGTGCAAAACGATGGGGAGACTATAAGTGATGAGGACAAAAAGCATATTTTTACGCGTTTTTACAGCGGCAGCGGACAGCCGGCGGACAGCATCGGCATAGGACTTTCGCTGGCAGAAGCAATTGTGCGTCATGACAATGGATATATCCTTGTGGAGGATTGTAAAAAAGATGTATTAAATGAAAAAAATGAATGCAGTGGCACACGCTTTGTGGTAAGATATCTTTGATGAATTGAGAAAAATTATCAATAAATACATTAGGAAGCGATAAAATGACATTAAAAGAACTTGGCATAGGACAGAGTGCCAGAATACTTACAGTAGGCGGTGAGGGCGCACTGCGCCAGCATTTCCTGGATATGGGAGTGATCCCAAAGGCCGAAGTAACAGTTATCAAATTTGCACCGATGGGAGACCCGATGGAGCTTCAGGTGCACGGCTATGAGCTCACATTGAGGCTTGATGATGCGGCACAGATTGAGGTAGAATTAATTGACAGCCGCTCAAGAAAGCATGAGGGTCCTAAAAAGATAAGCAACACAGCCCATCCCGGACTTGGCGAGGAGGGCAAATACCATGTGAAGGGCAGTGGCAATCCACTTCCGGAGGGTGAGAAGCTCACGTACGCGCTTGTGGGCAATCAGAACTGCGGCAAGACAACACTTTTCAATCAGCTTACAGGCTCAAACCAGCATGTCGGCAATTTCCCGGGAGTGACGGTGGACAGAAAGGATGGCTCTATTAAAGAACATCCGGATACATCAATCACAGATTTACCGGGCATTTACTCAATGAGCCCATATACTAATGAGGAGATTGTGTCGAGAAACTTTGTGCTCGATAACAAGCCAAAGGCCATAATAAATATCGTAGATGCGACAAATATCGAGAGAAACCTGTATCTGACCATGCAGCTTCTTGAGATGGATATACCGATGGTTATCGCTTTAAATATGATGGATGAGGTGACGGCAAACTCAGGCTCAATCGATGTAAATAAAATCGAGGGACTGTTAGGAGTGCCTGTTGTACCGATTTCAGCCGCGAAGAATCAGGGTGTTGATGAGCTGGTGCGCCATGCAATACACATTGCAAAGTATCAGGAGCGCCCGGGCAGACAGGATTTCTGTGATGAGAATGATTTTGGCGGTGCCGTGCACAGATGTATACATGCGGTCAGTCACCTGATTGAGGATCATGCAAAGCTCGCCGGAGTTCCGATTCGCTTTGCGGCAACCAAAATTATCGAGGGAGATGCACTTATATTAGAGCAGCTTCATCTTGATGAGAATGAAAAAGAGGCAATAGAGCATCTGATTGTCCAGATGGAGAAGGAGCGAGGCCTTGACAGAAGCGCTGCAATTGCGGATATGCGCTTTACATTTATTGAGAAAATATGCGAGAGCACCGTGGTAAAACCGAAGGAGAGCAGGGAGCGTATCAGAAGTGAACGCATCGACCGTGTTCTTACAGGCAAATACACGGCAATACCGTGCTTTGTAGTGATAATGCTTGCTGTATTTTATCTCACCTTCAACGTAATCGGAGCAGGCCTTCAGTGGCTTTTGGAGCAGGGCATAGGAGCACTGACCGCACTGACGGATAAGGCACTCACAGCGGCAGGCGTGAATGAGGTGCTGCACGGACTGGTAATAGACGGCATCTTTCAGGGTGTCGGAAGCGTATTAAGCTTTTTGCCGATTATCGTGACACTGTTCTTTTTCTTATCCCTCATGGAGGACAGCGGATACATAGCGAGGGTTGCATTCTTCATGGACAAGCTCCTTCGTAAGATAGGACTTTCAGGACGAAGCATAGTACCAATGCTCATAGGCTTCGGCTGTACAGTGCCAGCTGTCATGGCGACACGTACACTGCCAAGTGAGAGAGACCGTAGAATGACTATACTCCTCACACCGTTTATGAGCTGTTCGGCAAAATTGCCAATTTATGCATTCTTTGTTAGTGCATTTTTCCCGAAGCATGGCGGACTTGTCATGGGAGGACTGTACTTCCTTGGAATAATTGTCGGAATACTTTTCGCATTTATCTACAGAAAGACTTTGTTCAGAGGTGACGCAGTGCCGTTTGTTATGGAACTGCCAAACTACAGGATGCCGGGCGCCAAGAATGTGTGCCAGCTCCTCTGGGAAAAGGCAAAGGACTTTTTACAGAAGGCATTTACAGTAATACTTATTGCCACAATGCTTATATGGTTCTTACAGAGCTTTGACATACACTTTAACCTGGTAACAGACTCAAAGGACAGCATGCTTGCCGCTATATCAAGTATTATCGTGCCTGTATTTAAGCCTCTGGGCCTCGGCGATTGGCGTATATGCACATCGCTTATCAGCGGACTCATGGCAAAGGAGAGTGTGGTATCAACACTGGAGATACTGTTTGGCGGAACGGTTACGACAGCACTCACAACACTTTCAGCTGCATCTCTTCTGGTGTTCTCGCTGCTCTACAGTCCTTGCGTGGCTGCTATAGCATCCATAAAGAGAGAGCTTGGTGCAAAGTGGGCAGTCAGTGTGGTGCTTTTGCAGTGTGCGATTGCATGGGTGGCAGCATTTATTGTAAGGGTAATTGGATTGCTCGTGATGTAAAAAAATTGATTGAATAGTTACAAAAAACATAAAAGGAGATATGTGATGGAGATTAAACTGGAAAATGAATCACTTGAGCTCACGATAAACAGCTTCGGAGCAGAGCTTAAAAGCATCACCGGCAAGGAAACAGGTACACAGTATCTGTGGGATGCCGATGAGAAATACTGGAAGAGAAGCGCACCGGTGCTTTTCCCGTTTGTCGGCAGCTTAAAGGACAAGAAGTTTACCGTTGATGGGACAGATTATCCGATGGGACAGCACGGCTTTGCAAGGGATATGGAGTTTGAGCTTGTGTCACATACAAAGGATGAGGCATGGTTTTCACTTAAATCAAATGATGAGACTCTTGCAAAATATCCGTTTGAGTTTGTGCTCGAAATCGGCTATAAGCTCTCAGGCAGTGAGATAAAAGTGACCTGGAGGGTGACTAATCCTGCGAAAAAGGATTTACTTTTCTCAATCGGTGGTCATCCGGCATTTATGTGTCCGGTCGCAGAGCAGGGGAAACAGTCAGACTATTATCTGAAGCTTGACACAGACAAAGTAATCACCTACGGACTTATCTGTGACGGAGGCCTTTTAGACAAGGATGACAATCTGCTTAAGGTGGATGCGGATGGATACTGTCAGATAGATGAGCATATGTTTGATAAGGATGCGCTCATAATAGAAAACAGACAGGCTTCAAAGGTGAGCCTGTGTACACCGGATAAGAAGCCATACCTTACGGTGTCCTTTGATGCGCCTTTATTTGGTCTGTGGTCACCGGCAGGAATGGGAGCACCGTTTATCTGTATTGAGCCGTGGTACGGCAGATGCGACAGAGCAGGCTTTGCCGGAGAATTGAAGGACAGGGAGTATGGTAATTCGCTTGCACAGGGTGAGAAATTTGAAAAGTCATATTCGATTGCAATTGAGCTGTAGATTTTCTTGTTCTCAATGTGACTTAAATAGTTACAAACATAAATATAAGATATAGTTAGAATCATGGGACTGCAATATATTGCAGTCCCATGATTTTTGTATTGACAAAATGCAAGATATGAAATATATTAAACTTAGCTAGTGACTAATAAACAGTAGAGTGTTAATCAGTAGAGAGGGTGTTATAATGCAAAAGCAAAATTCAAAAAAGAAATTTTTGGAGAAACTTTATATTAGCTTATCATTTTATTTTGGGGATGATGACTGTGATAGTTTAATTAAAGACTATGAAGAATGGTTCGAAAATGAAGAAATGGCTGAAAAAAGCGAGCACGAAATATGTTCCGGCTTAGGAAAACCGTTTGATATCGCGAGAAATTTATACAGAGATTCAAAAGAAGGAAAAGAGCATACGTTACCATTGAAGAGTAGTGTTTTATTACAGACAATTGCCACGCTGGTTATATATTATGTGCTATGCGTTAGTTTGTTAAGATACTTTGATAAAAACGGCTGGAATTTTTATCCGGTTGCTCTGATAGCTAATGTTCTGGTATTTGTTGCAGGTTTGTTTATTCTTAAAAAATCAAAATTAACATGTGATATGCAATTTAAAAACCATCTGTTATTAATTGGATTATTCTTTTTTATTTTATTAACAGAAGTATTTCTGGTAATGAAAAAGAATGAGGCTGGCTTAGGGAGTTATTATGTGGTATTAGTTACAACAGCTATAATTATTCTGAGTTGTATTATTATTTACATCATCTTAAAGAAATATATAATAAACAGGGAATTGGGTTTTATAACGATATTTCATATACTTGGTATTATTACCTGCTTAATGTATTTTATAAATCAGTTACATATGTTTTATATAGAAAGAACGCTTGGGCTTGAAAAAATAATAGCATATAGTAGTTTATTGTATATTCAGACACTGATTTTGGGGACAATTTTGTTGTTAAAATTAAAATTTGGTTCTTCCTTTTTCGTCCAGCATCTCCGTGTAGGGCAGACTGACAAGTATTGTACCGTATGCGTCTTTTGCG
>ENA-UEQN01002889-UEQN01002889.1-human-gut-metagenome-genome-assembly--contig:-NODE-2889-length-11339-cov-2.767270_pt1 | contig 11339 bp, 8 predicted proteins | sample MGYA00242940_ERZ507944 | MGnify/ENA primary metagenome ERZ507944 (study PRJEB26167, sample SAMN06115449) | human gut metagenome | host: Homo sapiens | place: China:Fujian | collected 2015-08-20... | reverse complement strand
TATCCTCTACACGTTTCACTTCTACGAAGGCGCGTTTGCCGACTCCTGGCTGGGCAACGCCGGCGAAAACGGGGACTTCCTCTCCGGCAGCCGGGAATGGACGGAATTTAAATTGCCGCTCGAAATTCCGGAAGGCATTCGGCGGATTTCGCTCCTGCTCCGTTCGGCCGACAACAGCGGTTCCGCCTGGTTCGACGACATCACATTGACTGACGAAACGGGTAAAAACATACACGGTATTTCGTTCGACGGCGGCCCCGGGGCGTTCAAGGTGGAGCGTTCCCCGGAAGCCTGCGGCGCGTATGACGCCGGGATCGGTTATGCGGCTCCCGGTAGCCTCCGTGTGAGCGGCAGCACCGGCTACAACGGTTGGATCGGCCCTAAATGGGATATCGTTCCGGGAACGTACATTCTCTCCGGCCGGATTCGGCTGGAAAATGCCACCGGCCGGACCTATCTTGCCGCTGCGCTGTTCGGGCCCGGCTCCACGAAGAACGACGACGAACTTCGCCGGAAGCTCGCCATTCCTGCAGCATTCGCCCGGAAACACGGGGTGCCGGTTTGGGTCGGGGAGTTCGCTGTCACCCGCGACAGCGGTTCCGGCGATCATCAGGCTCGGGCCACGGAACAGCGGATCCGGCTCTTCGAGGAGTACGGTTTCCACTGGACCTACTGGAATTACCGCGAGACAACCGGACCGGACACCATGGCGCTTCTGGCGCAGAAGCCGGACGGAAGCGACTACCCCGTCAACGTCCCGTTGCTGAAGGTCCTGACTGAGGGCTGGATGCGGAATCATTCGGACCGGAACATTCATAAGGAGAAGTAAGCATGAAAAAATATTTCACCCTGATCGAACTGCTGATTGTAATTGCGATTATCGCGATTCTCGCTTCCATGCTGCTGCCCGCTCTGAATCAGGCGCGTGGACGGGCGCAGGGTATCAAATGCGTGAATACGCTGAAGAATGCCGGACTCTTCTTTGCCATTTATTCCGACACATACAAAGGGTGTCTGCCCGCAATCAACTACAACATCGGCAAGGGGTGGACCAACTGGGCCCCGACCATGGTGAAGCTCTATTACTCTTGGGAACCGGCCAATGCGGAGGACGGAGACGCCCTGATGCGGGACGGCGGCAAAAGCGGCTTCTACTGCGAATTGAACGCTCAGCGTTTCGGTCCCGGCTGGCAGAAGGCGGTCAACTATGCCATGAACAACTGGCGAAACTCCGGATCGAACCAGCCGTATCCGCTGTCAAAATGCAAGTCGCCCTCGCGGCAACTGCTGATCAGCGAGGCGGTCGACAAGCCGGGCAGCTATGTTGACGCCACGGTCGCCTACGCGAACAACAACCGGCTGCGGTGGCCTTATCCGGTTCATCTGAATCGGGCGAATGTTCTTTTTGTGGACGGTCACGTCGTTTCCATGACACACAACGATATGGCAGCCTGCGACGTTGATCAGTTCTGGACCGGCAACAAATAGAAGAGGGAAACGGGAGGAAGACCGCCGTATATCGGGCATGCCGTATCTCCCATGTATCTATTCTACTGAAAGTCGGCTTTTTTTGCATGGTCTCCTGTTGACAATTGAGCCGGATCATGCTATAGTCAAAAAATGCAGATATCGTAAATTTCCGTGCGGGAGCCTGTCCCGGTGTACAGTAACAGAGCGGTTCCGCCGTGCGGCGGGACCGGAAGGAGGTGCGATGGTCAAGCCGTTGTGGATACTCGCCATGACACTTGCCGGAGCGGGTCTGGCCGGTGCAGATTCCGTTCCGGACGCGAAGGGAACTGCGTCGGCGGCGTTGAAGGCATACGCCGCGATGGATTATACGCAGGCCGGGAAATTGGCAAGGACGATACCGCATACGCCGGAAGGCCGGCTGGTCAGCGGCCTCTGCGATGTGTACGACCGCACCCGGCAGGATATCAGGCGCGGACAACTGACCCTCGCCGAACTTTTCTACAATGACAAGACGCCGCTCCCGTACCGGCTGGAGGCGGGTGTCGCGCTGGGCAGAACCACACAGCTGATGAAGGAGCGGCGCGATCTGTACCGCGATGCGGCCGACCGTTACGACCATGTGAAGATTTTCGAAGCTGTGCGCAAGCTCGCGCCGGGCAGCTCGGCGGATCGCAACGCCTTCTTCTACCTGATCCGCGAGCGGCTCGAGAATCCGGAACAGGCCGACGCCGCTTTCGAGGAACTCGAAACTTTTTTCCGTGATTTCCGGGGGGACCGGAAGCTGCTGCCGCCGCTGCATCTGCTGGCGGAATATGAATATATCCGCCTGCGGCGCGACTACAAAAACGCGGCCCGGCACCTGATGGAAGGGTATGAGATCGGGTTTGCGAATCCGAACGAGAACCGCGGCGGCCTGTTCCGGCTGGCGTTCCTCTTCCACAGGAAGCTGAACGACAAGCCGATGGCAGTCAAGTATTTCAGGGAGTATCTGAAGCGGTATCCGTATTCGGGGCAGGCGGTGGTCGCCAGGCGGTTCCTGGAGGAGCTCGGGGAAGGCGGGGCGGAAAAATGAAAAAACTCGATGATGTTCAGAGCGCCGGCCGCTTTCAGAAGGTCGGGCTCATCCTCGCCGTCGCGTTCTACATTCTCTCGGTGATCATGGTGATCCGGAATCACGGCGGCATGTCGGTCGTCTTTTCGCCGGATACGAAGGTGATCACCATCGCGCACTGGCAGCTTGAGGACGGGTTCCGCGAAGGGATCAGCGCCGCGATCGAGGAGTACGAAAAGGCCAAGCTGGCCCAGGGGGTGAAGGTCAAGGTGCGTCAGGTCGCGGTTCCGGTGCGCGGCTACCAGCAGTGGTACCTGACCCAGCTGATCGGCGGAGAGCCGGCGGATATCCTCGAGGTCATGGGCAGTTCGGATATCCAGAACCAGTATTTCACGCCGCTTTCGCCGTATATCGGCGAGAAAAACCCGTGGAACAAAGGCACGCCGCTCGAAAACATGAGCTGGCGGGAGAGCTTCGCGGACGATATGCTGAGCGCGCTCGACACCGCGTACAGCGAATTCTTTTCGGTCTGCACATTCATGCACACGACCCGCGTCTATGTGAATATGAAGCTTTATGAGGAGGCGACCGGCAAGACGGAGCTGCCGGATACGCTGACGGAGTGGCTCGAGGACTGCGCCAGGCTGAAGGAATACGGCCTGCAGCAGGAGCGGCCGATCATCCCGATCGGCGTGCGCGGCTTCGACAAGGGGACCATCGGCCAGCTGCTCAGCACCTACAACTCGCAACTGACGACCGATCTGTCGGACACCGGTTCGCCGTACGGCTACGGCGTGGCGACCGGCGAGATCTTCCGCCAGATCAACGCCGGCGAACTCGACAAGGACAAGCTGCTCGAACCGGTCGAAGTCGTGACCGAAATCGGGAAATATTTCGCGGACGGTTTTTCGGCGATCGATCTCGAACAGACCAAATACCTGTTTTTCGCGGGCAACGTCGCCTTCTTCATCGACGGAACCTACAACGCCTGGAGCATGATCAACAACGCGCCGTTCGAAGTCAAAGTGATCCAGATTCCGGTGCTGGACGAAAAGCATCCGCTCGGCGCGAAAGCGTTCGGGCGCATCACGGAACTCGGCAGCGGCATCCAGGGCAAATTCGGCATTCCGAAAAAGACGAAGCATTTCGACCTTGCGCTCGATTTCCTGCGGTTCCTGACCAGTTGGAAGGTCAATCAGCTCGTGATGGTTGAGAACTGCAAATGGATGTCCTCGCTCAAGGAGGTCGAATACACCGGCGCCATGAAGGATTTCGAGCCGGTCACGAATACGAGCCACACCGCCGTCACCACGCCCTTCACTTCGACCGGAACGCTGGCGAACCGGCTGACGCTGCAGCGGCTTGAAAACAGCATCATCCACCAGCCGGAGGACCCGAAGCAGTACTTCTGGGACGATTTCCTGAAAGCGCGCCCGCAGCTGATCGAGGAGGTCGTCGAGGCGAATTACGGCGTCATGCGGAATCTCTGGAGCATGGACGGCACCCGTTCGGCGCTGGCGGTCGGCGCCGAGATCACCGAACCGGGGTCGCGGGAGAACGGGCTTTTCATGATGCGTTCGAACATCAATCTGGAAGGCATCGTCAGCCGCTATAAGACTGTGGACAACAACGTCGAACTGGTCGAAGAACTGGGCAAGCTGGAGGAGTACGGCAAAAATGGCAATTGAAGTTCCGTTGAAGAAACTGCGGTATTACTGGCCGGTCTATCTGCTGATCGCCGTGCCGCTCCTGCTGGTGCTGGTCTTCAGCTACCACCCGATCGTCAACGGCATGTGGCATATGTTCTACCGCTGGGACGGCGACACGGTCGAGGAGTTCGTCGGCTTCCAGAACATCGTCAAGATGTGGAACGATTCGTCGCTCTGGTGGAGCTTCTGGGTGGTGACGATCTTCGTCGTCGCCAATGTCGTCAAGATGATCCTGCCGATCGTCGTGGCGGTCGTGCTGCACCATGTGATCAGCGACCGGTTCGGGTACCTGTACCGGATTCTTTTCGTGATCCCGATGATCATCCCGGGCATGGTCGGCATCCTGATCTGGAAATACTTCTACGAGCCGAACAGCGGCATCCTGAACAACCTGCTGCGGCTGCTCGGCTTCATCTCGCCGACCGATACGGTCCAGTGGCTTTCGGACGTGAATCTGGTGATCCCGTCGCTGGTCTTCATGGGCTTCCCGTGGGTCGGGGCGTTCGGCGTGCTGATCTACCTCGCCGGGTTGCAGGGCATCAGCGAGGACGTTTACGAGGCGGCCGACATCGACGGCGCGGGACCGCTCACGGTATTCTTCAAGATCGAGCTGCCGCTCATCATGACCCAGGTCAGGATCAACCTGATTCTGATGATCATCGGCACGGTGCAGAGCTGGGAGAATATCTATCTCTTCCTCGGCGTGGACGGCGGCACCGGCGGCATCGCGACGGTTCCCGGGCTCATGATTTTCCGGGAGGCGTTTTCGCGCGGGCTTTTCGGCTACGGCTGCGCGATCGGTTTCGTGATTTTCGCGGTCACGCTCGTCCTGACACTGATCAACAACCGCTTCGTCCGGGTTAGAAAATAGGAGTTCACATATGGCTCGCGTGGTACGGTCCAGATCCGCCGAATTTTTCAAGCACCTGTTCATTCTGGTGGTGCTGTTTTTCGCCTTCGTTCCGATGTATCTCATGATCAATATTTCGCTGAAGGACAACCAGCAGTTTTCGCGGAACCCGTGGTTTCCCGAGGCTCCCTTCCATTGGGAGAACTATGTGTTCGGCTGGAACCATCTCGGCGGAACCATTTTCAACACGGCTTTCGTGGCGATCACCGCGACCGTGCTGACTCTGGTCATCGCCGTGATCGGGGCGTTCTTCTTCGCGCGCTACAAAATGCCGGGGTCGAAGTTTCTGTTCGGGGTGTTCATCATTCTCATGATGTATCCGAGTGTGGCGAACATGGTGCCGATGTTCAAGCTCATCACTTCGCTCGGGCTCTACAATACGCATTTCGCGCTGATCATTCCGGCCATCGCGGGGGGGCAGGCGTTCAACATTTTCGTGCTGCGCAACTTCATCGAGGATATTCCGCAGGATCTTTTCGATGCGATCGAAATCGACGGCGGCAATATGTTCTACCAGATCTGGCATGTGGTGGTGCCGCTGTCGATGCCGATCATCGGGACGCTCGGCATCCTCTCGATCATCGGGCAGTGGAACAACTTCGTTTCGCCGCTGCTCTATCTGCGCGATACGAACCTGCAGACCATCTCCGTATCGCTGCTCTATCTGGAGGGCGAATATACGAAGAACTGGGGGCAGCTCATGGCGGGCTACACGATCGCGTCGATTCCGCTGGTGGTCCTCTTCGTCTTCTGCATGAAGCTCTTCATCCGCGGCCTCTCCTCCGGCGCCGTCAAGGGGTGAGTCGGCCGGGTTCCGTTTTCTTTCGCGGAACCCGGAGGGGCGGCAGCAGGGCGGCGGCTTGAAAGCGGCCGGATTTCATGCCGGAGTAATCGGAGCATACTGAAACGAAAGGAACTTTTCGATGGATTCCCGGGTTTATCACGGAAGGATCGGCGTTTCCGCCGACTGGGATGTCGTTGTCGTCGGCGGAGGGCCGGGCGGATGCGCCGCCGCCGTCGCCGCCGCCCGCGCGGGGGCGAAAACGCTGCTGCTGGAGGGGACCGGTGCCGCCGGCGGCATGGGCACCGGGGGGCTGGTTCCCGCCTGGTGCCCGTTTTCCGACGGCGAGAAGATCATCTACCGCGGGATCGCCGAAACCGTTTTCAGGCGTGCGAAGGCCGGACTCCGCCACGTCGACGAGAAGCTGCTCAACTGGGTCTCGATCGACCCGGAGGCGTTGAAGCGCACTTACGACGAGCTGCTGATGGAGCACGGGGTTTCCGTGCTGTTCCACACCTTCGTCGCCGGGGTGGAGATGGCCGGTGACGGAACGATCGACGCGGTGATCGCCGGGAACAAGGCCGGGCTGACCGCGTTCCGGGCGAAGGTGTTCGTCGACGGCACCGGCGACGGGGATATCGCGGCCTGGGCCGGCGCCGACTTCAGCCTCGGCGACGACCGGACCGGCGCCCTGCAGCATGCGACGCTCTGCTTTACGCTCTCCAATGTCGACTCCTATTATTACCAGAATGCCTGCCGGCTGCACGGGAACAATCCCGGCTCCCCGGTGCACCGGATCGCGAAGGATGACTCCTATCCGGAGATCTTCGACACGCATCTCTGCCAGACCTTCACCGGTCCCGGGACGGTCGGCTTCAATGCCGGGCATCTGGTCGGAGTGGACAGCACCGATCCGGCCGCCGTCTCCGCCGCGATGATTCAGGGCAGGCGGATCGCCCACGCGTATTTGCGCGCATTGAAGGAATACGAGCCTGAGGCGTTCGGCGCCGCCCACCTCGTCTGCACGGCCAACCTGATGGGCATCCGCGAGGGGCGGCGGATTGCCGGCGATTACGAACTGACCTGCGGGGACTATCTGGCCCGGCGCAGCTTCGAGGACGAAATCGGGCGCAACTCGTACTATCTGGACATCCACGGCATGAGCGGCGAAATGCGCGCCGTGATCGACAAGGCGGGCCGCTACAAGGCGGGGGAATCGCACGGAATCCCGTTCGGCTCGCTGCTGCCGAAAAAGCTGGACAATCTTCTGCTCTGCGGCCGCTGCATTTCCGCCGACCGGATGACCTACGGCAGCGTCCGGGTCATGCCGGTCTGCCTGGTTACCGGCGAAGCCGCCGGCACCGCCGCCGCGATGGCGGTGCAGCGGGAGATCGCTCCCCGCGAGCTCGACCGCTCCGCCCTCCGCGGAGAGCTGCGGAAGAACGGCGCTTACTTTCTGTAACCGCGGAACCGGCCGGCGGACCGGTTCAGCCGAGCTCGGCGGCGCCGGCCAGGTTCCGCACGCTTTCGCGGGCGATGAGGGAGCAGTTCAGCACCTCCTGGCGGTTCACGGGAATATCCCGGATGCAGTTGATCAGCATGCGCACGGCGACTTCGCCGAGACTGCGGGTCGGCTGCCGCAGCACACTGATCGGAACCGGCTGGAATTCGAGTTCGCCATTCTCCTCGAAGGAGAGCAGCGAGATATCGTCCGGAATCCGGAAGCCGGCCTGCACAAGCCCGGATTGCAGCTTCAGCGTGATCTGGCTGTTGGTCGAGAGGATCGCCGTGGGCGGATTTTTCATGTTGGCCAGTTCGGAGACCGCGCCGGAGACGGAGTCGTCCTGAGAACGGTACTGGCGGCTCCAGACCTGGCCCGGGTTGCCGCCCAGCTCCTGAATGGTGTCCCGGAAGCCGGTGATCCGCTGCCGCTGGCAGATGTCGCTGTACGCCATCGAAAGCAGCCCGAACCGGCGGTGCCCCATGCTCCAGAGATAGTTGGCGGCGTCGCGTCCGGCTCCGGTGTTGTCCGCGCAGACGCAGTTGGGCAGCCCCGGCTCGGCGAGGTTGCCGATGCCGATGACGGGAATCGGCAGCTTGACGAGCTTCTCCGAAATCGCATACAGGATGTCGAACTCCGGAATCAGGAGCCCCCGCAGCCGGTGCGCCCGGATCATGCTTTCAATGTAGCCGATGCTGAGACGCTTGGAGCTCAGGGTGAGAAGCTGCACCGAAAGGTCTTCCGCGGTCAGCGCCTCGACCATCGCCGTGACCAGCGTGGCGGTGTAGTTCGTGTTCAGGAAATCGCGGTAGGAGAACATCATGATGCCGACGCTCTCCGCCGCCGCCGTTTCGAATCCGGTCAGCACCGGCCCCTCCGCGCGGAGCTCTTCGATGGCCCGGCGGACGGTTTCGACCGTGGAAGAGCGGTGACAGTGTTTGCCGTTCAGAATCCGCGATACCGTCGCAGTGCTGACGTTCGCGCGCTCGGCGATCTCTTTGATGGTGGTGTGTTCCAGCAGCATGATTCGGGGGCCCTTTCCTGCAATTCCTATTAGTATGGCGGCCCGGCGGCCGGTTGTCAAGCGGAGTATGAAATAAAATGCATCTTTTTTTACATCCCGTTACAGTTGCGCGCCCGGAAAACGGCCGCCGCTTCCGTTTTCCGGATGGCGGCGGCGTCCGCGCGGGATTTCGCGTTGGGACGCGGGTGGCGGAGGCATGTAAATTTTTGTAAAAAATCAACCGGAATAATGAGCGCAAAGGGTTGGCATTGAAACCGCTTTCCCGTATAATATTTTGAGAGAAGGGAGACGGGCGGCGCCGGCGCGTACGCTGCTCCGCCACGAAAACGAGGGAGATCGGTATGCGGCTTTTCACTTCGCCCGGAGTTTCCGGGAACGGCAATGAATATGTGACATTCCGTTGCGGGCTGCCACGGGGCTGCACCGGAATCAGGATTTACGCCGATGAGCTTTATGAGCTGAGGTCCGGCGGAAAAATCCTGGGGACCGGGCCGGTCCGCAGCGCGGAGCCGCTGCTTTATTATGACCGTTACGGGCTTTCCGGCTGCCGCGAGCTTGAGGTGCTGGTCCATGCCCGGAAAGGGGCGCCGGCCGTCTGGGCCGAGGTCGAATGCGCCGATGGCGGCCGTTTTGAGCCGGAGTGGTTTTGCCGGGTCGAGACGCGCTACCTGCCGTCGCCGGATACGGTCGGCTGCGTGGGATTCTGCGAATATGTGCGGCTCGACGCGCCGCCCGGCGCATTCGTTCCGGCGATTCCGGGCCGGGTCCCTGCCCAGGACGAATTTCTGCCGAGGCCGCTCCCGCCGTTCACGGAAGGGCGGCGCGAACCGGTGCGCGCCTGGACCGAAGGGGAGCTGCACTGGTTCGATTTCGGCGAGATGGTGTCCGGGCGGGTCGAGCTCGCCGGGCGGCGCACGGCCGGGGAGACCGTCGTCGAATATGTGGAGTCCCCCGACTCGGGCTGGGCGCATACCGAAGGGCGGCGGGAGATGTATGCCGACCGTCTTTCGGGCGGCGGCGGAGCGTTCTTCTGGCGCTCGTTCAACCGGCGCGCGTTCCGGTATCTGGTGCTGCACGGCGCGTTGGAAGGAGTGGATTCCGCGGAGGTCCGGACCAGCGGTTATCCCGTGCGCGAAACCGGTTCCTTCACGTGTTCCGACCCGGCGCTGAACCGGCTGTGGGAGGTTTCGGGCCGGACGCTGGCGGTCTGCATGGACGACCTTTACAACGACTGCCCGCACCGCGACCAGGCGCAATGGATGGATGCGTTCGTCAGCGCCCGCTGCGCATTCGCACGCTTCGGCACACTGGACCTGACCCGCAAATGTCTGCTGCAGCATGGTCTTTGTTCATACCGCGACGGCCGGATCTGTTCGCCGAGCATTGTGAGCTGGGCGTTTTTTGTGGATTACGCGCTGGTCTATATCCTGTTCGTGAAATGGTATTGGCAGGTTTCCGGCGATCAGGAGACGGTGCGGGTTCTGTGGCCGGGAATTGAGGGGCAGCTCGAATGGTTTGCCGGACGCCGGGCCGCCGACGGCCTGCTGGAGCACCTGGACCGGGAGGGATTCGTCTATCTGGACAACACCTTCGAGCTCTGCCGTTCCGGCAAGTCGGCGGGGCTGAATGCGCTCTACTACGGCGCCCTGTGCGCGGCGGCTGAGCTCGCCGGGGCGCTGGGGGAGCCGGACGGAGAGCGGCGGGAGGAGGCGGCGCGGGTGAAGCGTTCCTTCCGTTCCGTATTCGCGCATCCGGAGTTTCCGGGATGTCTGCGCGATACGGATTCCCGTCCGGGACAGTCATTTTTCATGGTGCACTTCTCATGCGTTCCGGGCGGAAGCTGGACCGGGTCCGCCGCCCGGCTCCGGGTTCGCGTCTCCTCCGGCACGGCGGGAGGCGTCCGGCTCGATTTCGCCGCGTATGCGGGCTGCGCGATCCGGCTGAACGGCCGGGAGCTGCATCGTGACGACAGGGAACCGGACTGGGCGAAGGGCGGCCCGATGTATCGTCCCGACTCCGTGGAGCTGCCGCTGAAGGCGGGGGAGAACCTGCTTGAATTCATCGTCCGCGCCAATTCGGTCAACTGGGAGCTCTTCTTCGACTGCGCCGCCGATGTCGCCGCCTCCGGACTCGTCTGCCCGGTCGAATGGGAGAGTGCCGGGCCGACCGGTGCGGAGCACGAGGTGCCGCTGCCGCGGTGGAATCCGCCCCGGCTTTCGGAGAGCACGCACGGATACGCCGGGTTCTGCGGGCTGCTCGATTCGGCCGCCGCATTGACGAGCTGCATCCCGCAGCATTTCTACCGCCATTACGCGGGCATCCGGGTCCCGGCCTTCAGCGAGATCACGGCCGATCCGGAGAAGCTGGCGGAGTGGATCATGCCGTGCAATACGCCCTGGAGCGCCTTTTTCTTTCTCTCCGCGCTGTTCGAGCTGGGCGAGTCGCGCGCGGCGCTGGACTGGATCCGCATGGCGTGGGGGATCATGCTGCGCGGAAATATGGTGAACACCTGGGAGGAGTGGACCGACCGGGCCAGTCTCTGCCACTGCTGGGGCGGCGCCCCGGCCATTTTCTTTCAGCAGGAGATTCTGGGCGTCCGGCAGGAGGGGCTCGGGGAGAAGGTGATCCTCTTCCGCCCGGATCTCGGCGGCCTGGAGTATGCCCGCGGCCGGGTCGTGGTCGGCGAATCGGGGGAATTCGCCGAGGTGGAGCTGCGGCGCGGAAAGAACGGCACGACGGCCGGGCTGCGGATTCCGGCCGGTTTCCGGCTCCGGGAGGACCTGTCCCGGCTGCCGGCCCCGGTTGATTTTACGGTGATTGGCATCTGAGCACGAAAACGGCATAAGCCACACAACATTTTTCAAGGAAAGGGAGCTGTACGATGAAAAAGCTG
>ENA-UEQN01002886-UEQN01002886.1-human-gut-metagenome-genome-assembly--contig:-NODE-2886-length-11347-cov-15.481899_pt1 | contig 11347 bp, 12 predicted proteins | sample MGYA00242940_ERZ507944 | MGnify/ENA primary metagenome ERZ507944 (study PRJEB26167, sample SAMN06115449) | human gut metagenome | host: Homo sapiens | place: China:Fujian | collected 2015-08-20... | reverse complement strand
TGCTCATTTCAGCGCTATTTTTCCAGCTCTTTGCTATTGGTCATACATAAAAGGCTTGTTTTGACCCCGGCATCATGTCATTCTTATCATCCGGTTCCAGATCCAGCGTCCATGCGTCGATCCGCTCCTTTTGCGAGATGACCTCCAACTGCCGGAGATTGCCTCGCTTTTGGAGCGAAGCAAGTACATAGTCCTGAAACGCGGGAATGAGTGGCGCCGCCGTTTTGTGATCCAACTCCTCAAATAACCGCACACGGTCTCTTTCCGGGCAGAAAATGTAGCATTTTCTCGGCGGTTCCGTTTTTTCAAGCGTTCCTTCCTCGCCATCTTCCTGACCGGGATTCTCTCGCTGCGAATCATCGTTTGCCATGAGTGTCGCCACGGCATACACGCCGTCATGAGATAACTGCCGCTGATACCCTTTCATGGTGCTTTGCATCTGTCTCACCGTATCATTTGGGGTGGCTTCTATGGTTGCGCCGCCGTAGATGGCGTCTGCCATAACCGACGCGTCTGTTCAGTTTCTCTCCTCACCCTCCTTCTTCGTCGGTTCAGTTGTTCCAACGTTCTTCCTGCTTGCAGGATCGGTGAGGGCAAAAATTAGATTTTAAAGAACAGGTATGATTAGACAGAAAGCTGTGCGCACAAAAGTTGCGAAATCACAGGTACCACCCCACTTTTTCCTTACATTTTCCGTGACAGTCGAATAACGGAATCACAGGTTTCATCCCTCAAAAAGCTTGCATTCTATATGACAGAATCACAGGTTTTATCCAGAAAAAGTCCGCATTCTACATGACAGAATCACAGGTTTCGTCGAGCACTCACGGCAACGAAATCACAGCTTTTGCCCCTACACAGTAGTATCCGAAATCACAGTTTTGGTTCGTGCATTCTGCATGAAAAAATCACAAGTTTCGACGATATGGAATACCCGAAAAGTCTGGAATTACTATGATTTTGCAGAAGGTCTCTCTCAAAAAGCGGTCTTGATTTAAACTCCTTATAAATCAGAAAGCACGGTATACAATCGGTCATGTTGAAACAGAAAATACTACTCAGAAAATATAGAAATATTTTCTCTGTTTTGGTCCGATTTTTTCTTCTATATTTTTTAAAAAAGCTGTACATTATGCACACACCGGGAAAAGTTAAATTCTGGCAGTCAAGAGGTCAGCGGTTCGATCCCGCTATTCTCCACCAAGGAAAACCTTGAAGCCATAATGGTTTCGAGGTTTTTTCTTATATATGGCAAATTGCACAAAGTCGCTTTTGTGTTGAATTTGTGTTGAACGCGCGGGAAAATTTCTCCGCCAAAAACCTTAAAACCACAACGCTTTATGTTCATAGGTACACAATGTAATCTATGGGGCAGGCCGGACGGTACAGGGCACGGAAAATAAGTCGAGGGAATTTCCCTCGACTTATTTTTTCTTTGATCCCAAGTTTATCTGCGTGACGATGCTCCAATCAAATATATCCAACAGCAGCCTTGCCGGAACACCGGTAAGGCTGCTGATACTTTTATGGCAAGTCCTTCTCCATTTGAGAAACGGTTTCGTTGTAGAACACGTCCAATTCACCGACGTATCCGGGCTTCCACGGCTTATTCCGTCCGCAGTAGTGGATGACAGCCGAGCGCTGCCGCACATCGTCCAGCGTCATGCCATCCCCGTTGAACCGGTGAAGGGTGAAGAGCTTTTCCGTCATGTTATATTGGATCGGGTCCAGCGGGATGATGCTTTGTCCGTACAAGGCGCTGATGACGTCCTGATCCGGCAGCATGAGCCGCCCTTTGTGGCGTTCCATATAGTCAAATACCGCCTGTGTGTCCTGCTTTGCCCGCAAGGCTTCCAGATTCATCAGCATGACGCCGGAGTTGATATAGGGATCATCCTCTCCCATGCCGAGGCGCAGTTCGTTGAAACGGTGCAGAAAGGCCCTGATGTGGGAGGCCGCGGCAAAGAAGGCTGCGTCCATAGGCAGTTCATATAACGTCCGCAGACTTTTCCGCACAATAAGATCCGGGTCGAGATATAGTACCCGGTCCAGCGTATGCGGCAGATATTTCGCGGCAAATATCCGGTAGTAGATCGCCTTCGGATACCGGTCTGACGTTGGCGCGTCCGTCAGCCCGCTTTCGTCCACACGGATCAGATGCAGCCCGCCCCGCTGCCCCAGCAGCGCCCGGGTCGCCGTTAAATCGGAGGCTGACAGCCCCTCGTCATGCAGGATATATACGTCAAAAAATGCGGCGGGGTCACTTTGGAGCGCGGAAAACAACATGACATTCAGCTGAGGAACGTAATTCCGATCCAGCGTGACAAGCAGGTTCATGGGATATGCGTTTTGGTTTTCAATCATGATCGTCCTCCCTTGGAGTTTTGCTGGGCTGCGCTGTTTTCAGTCAATACGGAAAGAAAAATAAGCGTTCTGCATGGCAGGCCCACCGCGTCACGCTCCCTTTTGGTTCAGCGGCAGATAAACGGTAAAGCTGCTCCCCTGCTGCGGCTGGCTATCCACCTCAATGCGTCCTTCCATCAATTCTATGATCCGATGGACGATAGAAAGCCCCAGGCCCAGGCCGTGCTTTTTATCCTCCGCCGCGCCCTGATAGTATTTCTCAAAAATGTGGGACTGGACCTCTGGCGTCATGCCTGAGCCGGTATCTCAGACCCGGACAACGGCCTCCCCGCCAGCCTGCCGCAGCTCCACACCGATCTCGCCGCCCGGCGGGGTGTAGCGGATAGCGTTATTCAAGAGATTGATCCATACCTGCCGCAAAAGCTCCTCATTGCTGGTACAATCCACGCTTTCCAGCTCTGCGGAAAAGGTCAGGCGCTTTTCCTCCCAGCTATGGGCACAGAGGATGGCGCACCGACGGATCTGCTCATCCAGAGAAAACGTGGTTTGATCCGGCAAAAACCGCTGGGACTGCAATTTTGTCAGCAGCAGCGTCCGGTTGGTCAATTCCGCCAGACGGGCGGACTCGTCCTGAATGATCCGCAGATACTGCTGCCGCTCCTCCACGGTAAGATCCGGCTCGGAAAGCAGCTCCGCAAAGCCCTTGATGGCGGTGATCGGCGTCTTGAATTCATGGGAATAGCTGTTGACAAAGTCCTCCCGCAAGGTGCGGACGCTTTGCAATTCCTCCGTCATGCGGTTGAAATCCTCACACAGATCGTCCAACAGCTGATGCTTATCTGTTTTCAGCCGGACGGAATAGTCTCCTCCCGCCACGGCACGAAGCCCGTCCATCAAGTTTGTCACACTGGCGCTGAGCTTATGCTCCAGAAACCCGGTCGTCAGGATCAGCGTGATCAAAAGCGGCAGGTACACGGCGGAGAGCACAGATCCGGCAGCACTGACAGACGCTTCCGGTATGGCGGTGCCGTGGGAAAAATAGAGATAACGCAGCAGCAGGAATGAATTCATAATGGCGAAGGTAGCTACCAGCCCTTCCAACGCCACCCACAGCAGCCATATTTTCCGGTATTTGGAATGTTTCTTTTTCACTGCTTTTTCTCCTTCACAAGCTCCGCCTTATATCCCAGTCCCTTGATGGTGATGATCTGAAAGTCGTCCACGTCCTTCAGCCGGTTCCGCAGACGGCTGATATGGGTCTTGACCGTGTCCTCCCCGCTCTCTGACACATACCCCCACACATCGTCCAGCAGCTGACTGCGGGTAAAGATCTGCCCCGGATAGGACAGCAGCTTATAAAGAAGGTCAAATTCCTTCTTTGGCAGCTCCAGGGTCTGCCCGCGGCAGGTCACGGTGTAGGATGCGGAATCCAGTCGGGTGTTTCCCACAAGGATCTGCTGTTCGCTGGCGATGTGGGCCCGCCGCAGCAGGGCCTGGATGCGCCAGATCAGCTCCTCGTAATCCACAGGCTTGGTGAGATAATCGTCAATGCCGGAAGAAAAGCCCTCCCGCTTGCTGTCCATGGATTGCAGAGCGGTGAGGAACAGCACGGGGATCTCGTTGCCCTCCGCCCGCAGCGTCCGCACCAGCTGGTAGCCGTCCATCACCGGCATCATCACATCCGCCACGATCAGATCCACATGCTGCCGGTTCAGGATATCCAGAGCCTCCCGGCCGTTCGCCGCCGTCACCACTGTAAATTGATGGCGGAGCTTGGCCTGGGTCAGCAGGCGGACGGCCTCGTTGTCCTCTGCCAGTAAAATCGTTGCCATAGGAGCCTCTTTTTTCGCCGCGCTCCAAAACTTTATCATATGATGTTCAGTCAGCTTAATAAGCTGAACATGGTAGACGCTGCCGAATTGAAAGCCTACATAAACCGTATCGTGGACGATATGGACAAGGCACAGCTCGCCGCGATGGAGAAAGCCCCGCTGGGCTATGCGGCGAAGATCCGTGACAAGATCGAAACGCTGCTGGAAGCCCACTATCGGGAAACTTTTGATAAATGGCTGGAAACGGAACGTATCGTCTGTATGCCCTCGTTCCGTCTGCCCACATCTATTCATCCCGCCAGCAATACCGCCATATACGCCCGTTCGCTGTACACGGCGGAGGACGGCGACATGAACAAGCTGGAACAGAAGCTGATTGTAGAGTTGACCGCCCTGCCGAATGTCCGCTGGCGGCACAGAAATATTGCGCGTCAAGGGTTTGCAATCAACGGCTTTATCAAGCACTACCCCGATATTCTGATTATGACCCAAAGCGGCAAGCTCATCTGTGCGGAAACCAAGGGCGAACACCTGAAAAACGACGATAGCCGGGAGAAAATCGCGCTGGGTCAAGCGTGGCGTACAGCGGCGGGCAAGGATTTCCGCTATTACATGGTGTTTGAAAATGAGGAAAACCTCTTGCCGGGTGCAATGAGCATGAGCCAGTTTATCGACACGGTTAAGGCGCTGTAAAACGTCTCTCATTCGCAGGGGTCTATAATTTCTACCCCCATGTTTGATCGATGTAAATGCACAAGTTTATACAGTTTCAGGCAGCAGGAGCAATTCTGCTGCCTTTTTCTTTGGGTGACTATTCCGTTTACCTCGCGTATGCGGATTGTCATAATTTTCCGAAAAGGAGCGTGGTAGTAATGAAATTGAAAACCGTTCAAAGGAGATGGTGCGCCGATGCAAAGCAGAAAACGCAGACGGATTCTGATGCAGGAGGCAGAATAGCCAACACTGGCTGCTCGTAAATGGTATAGACCATATCGGCCATTTTTCCCTTTGCGTCACGGCCCTGCTCCCGCTTGATATATCCGGCACGTTCCAGCTCCCACACCGCCGTCCTGATGGCGTCAATGCTTTCCCGGTTGATAAGGGACAGGCCCTTTAGGGTGTAGTCCCAATCCTCCGGCAAGGACAGCATTTGTGACAGCAGGCCCTTGGCTTTCAGGGACAGGGCTTTGTTCCGCAGGTGGTGGTTGGACATCACCGTATAGCCTTTGTTCTTCTCCACGCGGAATACTGCCATATCATCGTCAGCTCCTTTCACTGTGAATTTGACCGCAGCAAGGGCGGTCAGCTTGCCCGGCTGATAGGGACACTCTGCATACACGCAGTATTGATATTTCCAATCCGGGCGATAGAAGCGGCAACTGCCGCAATCCTCCGGCGCGTTCGCCCCGCCGCCGTCGTAGTGATCGAAACTGGGCTTTTCCTGCATCAGTCGTTCAAAGGCCCGGTCTTGGCCGGAAGTAAAGTACATGGCGTCGCCTCCTTTCTGAATTTGGGCATGAAAAAAGCCGCAGACTTTTTTCAAAATCTGCGGCAAAGCCTATGAGGAAAGGACACTGTTCTCACGATGTCCTTTCCATTCTGAACATTCATTTTTTTGTGTTCCCACACTCCATATCAATGACTACTGAAACGGTGATATAGTCCTCAATACGCTTATTACGGAATTTATCGCCCTCTGAGTCAAACACCACATGACGAGAAAAGTGTCTAAATCTAAGGATTTCTACAAGGTTTCTCTTTGTAGCAACACTATTGTCTCAACAGTTGTTTCAGTTTCCAAGGGAAGTTCTTTCACTTCCTCACCATCAACAGGCACAGGAAAATTGAATACGATCTTCTTTATCCAACTACCGTCTTTTCTCTTTTCCGGGAACATCTCAATTCGCTCAATAAAGGCTTTCATAAACTCTTTCTGCTCCGCTTCTGTTGCGGAATGGTAGACTTCATCAAATGCCAGTAAGAGCCGATAAATGTTATCGCCAGAGATTTTCTCCTACTGGATGCTGCGTATCTGTCCTTGCAGTTCGGCAATCTGAATTTCAATTTCCTCTATGATATCATACTGCTCATCATAGCGGCGCTGCAAGTCCAAAATCTTTCTGTCATAGTGGGCATCATTGAGGTCCAAGGTATCCATCTGACGCTCCAAGCGGCTTTTCGTTCCAAAGGCTTGCTTTAGCCGCCCTTGTAGGACAGCAATCTGCTTTTCCATATCTTCTGTATCAACTGCTGTTCCGATTTTCGCCTGAATCGCTTCTACAAACCGTGGATTATTGACCATAGCGGAGATAACCTTCGCCACAAATTTGTTGATTTCCGTCTGCTCAATATTCAGACGGAAGCTGCACTCATGCCCGGTAGGTGTAACCGTATTTTTGCAGTAGTAATAATACCGGGTTTTCTTATCCTTACTGTGCGCCTTGGCGATATTGCCGTACATACTCTTGCCGCAGCATGGGCATTTCAAGATACCGGACAGGATGTGGGCGTGGTCTGGATTATTGACCTTTTCCCGCTTAAAGGAATTGACCTTGCGCTTTTCCTGTGCCAGATACCAATCTTCTTCGGAAATGATAGCTTCGTGCTGTCCTTCATAAACCGGGAACTCCGACTGCTCAACCACGTGCATCTCGTTTCTTGTACCTTGCCTCTTTTCGGTTCTCCGTCTGCCATAAGCAATTTTACCCATATAAACGGGATTATCCAGTACGTCCTGCACGAAGTTCCTTGAAAATCCGGGGATGGTGTTATTTTGCCGCAGCTTCTTTATAAAACGATTGCGGTTCAGATATTTGGCTACTCCGGCAACGCCCTCGTTGGTATGGATGTAGCGGTCATAAATGACACGGATTACTTCCACTTCATCCTCTGCAATAACAAGGTTTCCGTCTTCCAGTTTGTATCCATAGGGAGCGAAACCGCCGTTCCATTTGCCCTCACGAGCCTTTTGCTCCCGTCCTGCCATTGTCTGTGTGCGGATATTTTCTCGCTCAATCTCTGCCACCGCAGACAGCACAGAGATCATCAGCTTTCCGGCATCCTTGGAGCTGTCAATGCCGTCCTCCACGCAGATCAGGTTGACACCAAAATCCTGCATAAGCTGCAAAGAGTTCAGAACATCCGCCGCATTTCTGCCAAATCGGGAGAGCTTAAAAACAAGCACATAGGAAACGCCGTCTTTGCCATCCTGGATGTCATTCAGCATCCGTTGAAACTCCTGCCGCCCTTGGATGTTCTTGCCGGAAAATCCCTCGTCAGAATACTCCCTGGCAACGATCATATCCTCGTATGCCGCATACTTCCGCAGCTTGTCACGTTGGGCATCCAAACTGTATCCGTCTACCTGCATAGAGGTGGACACTCTTGTATAAAGATAGCATTTAAGTTGTTTCTTTTTCAGAATCACCACCTCCCTCATTCATTTCTTTTACCATCAATCCCTCGTTGCGGATATAATACTCCAAAAGTCTAAGCACATAATCCGGTGCATGGCGGTTGTCCAACTCCCACTCGGTCATTGTCCGGTATGGGATATGAACCAGCTTGCAAAAGTCTTTCCTGTTCAGTCCTGTGCTTTCCCGTAACTTTATAATTCTGAGTTTACTGTCCATCTTCTTTTTCTTCCTCATTTACAGGGCAGTCTTTCTGTCCTGTAGCAAAAAATCAACTTAGGTTTGTAGTGTCAACTATCTGAACAGCGTCATCACAGCCGATGCAAGGTAATGCACCTCTGCCTATCATTCTACAATAAAAACTATTGACCATATCAACAATAAAAAGGTCATATCCTTGCTGTTTTGATATACCAAATATATTACCAATCATATGTTTCCCGATTGCTCTATGGTGCATAAATCTCGGCAAAAAAATGTTACTTATATGGACCTGCTTACAGTCATGTAGTATAGAAAGACGCAACAAAACAAATGGTGTTGTTTCATCGGGCTTATATTCGTTTTTATAATAGCCTGTTACTTCAATACCATTAAAATAGCTGTCTATGCTAAAATCAAACGCTTGGTCTTTGTAATCTTCTTGAAACGGATGTAAGTAACTTGATACGGTTTCTTCGATTAGCTGATAAATCATTTTATCCATGTCAAAACTCCTTTCCCAATACAGGCTTCCACATTTATGTGATAACTTTACTGGATATGAACTTCTGCAAAAAGCTCCACAAAAAAATACACGTTGCGTACATATTATAGCATAGCCACAGCAAATACGCAACGTGTGAATTGTAAATTATTACGCAGCCCTATCTGTTAAAGGCTGCGCTTTCGTATCATCCTTGGAACACTCCTCCGCTTGCGGAGTATCCTGCTCTAATTTATCCAAAACCTGATGCCCATATTTCTGGAGCAACTGGGTCATAACATCCACACAGCGATCAAATGCCGCATTATATTTTGCTTCCTCATAGTATTTCTTCAATAGGCAGTTCCTCCATCAAATTTCCATATCCTGTCCACGCTTGTGGTCAGGCTGTCTGTGTTCCTGTTTCTCCTGTCCTCTGGCGAGGATGGCGTTAAGAAAAGCCCGAACTTTTTCGGATGCGATTTCAAGTGCATCCAGATAAGGCTGGGCTTTCTTTTTGAGTTCCTGATATTTATCGTTTACGGCTTCATATCGCTGCTTCCAGATGGAAGCTGTCTTTTCTGCGGAAGCCAGTTTCTCCTTCAGCCGCTTGTTGTCAGCGTTGGCGATAATGCCGTTGACCGCATAGCGTTTGAGCGTATCGGACTGATCTGGTGTGAGCGAAATATTTCCGGTGATGGAATTTTTCTTGCCCATCGCTTCAATATCCTGCACCGTCAGCGCAATGGTCTTTGCCGTCTTGGTTTCCCTTTGCAGAACTTCCAGTCTCTTTTTCTGTTTCTCCGTGGCAGCTTTGGCATTCTCCAAACTCTGCTCGGCCTGTGCCACCTGTCCGGTCACGGCATCTAAACGCTGCTGTTCAGCCTGTACCTTGAACTGCGTTACCGTCAGATGTTCCTCGGTGCTGCCACATTCTCCACGCTCCACATCGGTATATCCGGCAGAGCGCATAGCATAAAAAAAGTCATCCTGCAACACACTGTAGGATGACTTCAAAATCTTTTTCCCTTTTGCGTTCAGCATTGGATTTCCCTCAGCATCCAAAACGGGCTTGGACTCCCATTTCTTACTGCGGCTGACCTGCATAATCATTTCTTTCACAGTTCCACGGAGGGCTTCATCTTTGCACCGCTTCGACCACAGGATTTGCTTTTCCACCACCGGAATATAAACCACATGGAGGTGGTAGTGATATACATCCTCGCCCAGAGCTTCAGACATTGCCCGGTTGCGTTCGTCAGCGTGCATGACGGCAGAGAGAATATACTGCTCACCGCCCACGATCTCCACGGCGGCTTTATAGGCATCGGCATAAAACTGTTTCGCAAATTCATAGCCGCCGTGGTTGTAGAAATAAGCGGAGTTCACATCGAAGATCAGCTCACCGCATTTGACGGCATCCGGTTTCAGACCTCTGGTGGAAATCACTCCGTCCTGTTCCATCTGCTCAAACATTTTTACATAATCGTCTGTGGGTGCTCTGAAATGAACATTCAGCGAAGTACGACCTGGTACGATGTCCTGATTGCTGTAGCTGTCCTTTTCACGCTCATTGTGTTCCTGTACCTTAGCCACATCTGCCGGGTTTCCCAAGTCCTGATTTCTGGCTACGGTACGGTCTATTCCATCATTTCTTGCCATGGATTTTTTGTCCTTTCTTTGGAATTTGCAGACAGCGGGGAGCTACGGAGAGGCACTTTTTCAAAGTGTAATAACCCACTATGACACTTTCATCCATACTGGCTGCAAAGTGCCGTGGGCTCTCCGAGGGCTCCTCCGGAGGGGGTATGCGGTCACTGCGGTGACCTCTGCTGACCAAGGCAAAATGTCTGCGCCTTTTCCCATGGTCAACCCGTCTGCATGAAGCTGTTCTGCAGAACATTTCATACAGACGGCGGCAGCGAAAACCGTATATTTCGCTGCCATCCATAGGCAGCACTGCGGTGTGCCTATGGGGACGGGAGATGCGAGGGGGCTGTTGCCGGGGCATTACTTCTCCCGTCTTTGCTGCCATACGATGTCGTATCCCAGCGCAGCGGCAAGCTCCAATACTTCCTTGTATCGGATACTTTCCCGCTGTAATTTTGCGGACAGGTTGGAAACGCTGTCGCTCCAACCGTATTCGTCTGAGAGCAGGTCAACTACTTCCTGCATGGTCATTCCGGCACGGATGATCTGTGCCTTTATTTCGTTGCGTACATTCATATTGAAAAATCCTCCATAATTCTGTTTGTGGTTCGGTGCAACCTCTGCACTCCAAAACGGAGCAGATACACCGAACAGCGAAAAACCTGCAATCTCTGAAATTCATTCAGAATTTCTTCCGTGATTTCCTGTCCATATATGACCATATCCCGCTTTTCTGTTTCGTGCGGTTTGATCTGGAATAGTGAAAACACCCATTGTTCCGTGAACAGGGTACACGGTTCAGAGAAGCACGATTTCGTGAAATGGTTTCGTCCTGCGGTCAAAAACTTTGCTGTTTCCATTACCATTGATTTTTAATGCCCGAAAACAGGTCAGCTTTGAAAGCTGCTGTTTCCTATAACGGAAGAAAACAGGGGTAAATGCTGCGTACATACGTACAGAGCATGACTGGCAAAATCAATCCCGCCAGTCCTCCGGTACGTACGTACACGGCGAAACATCGTAAAATCCATTTATATGAGGTCTTGCCACAGCTTCCACGCCCATAAAGCCCCACACCCGCCGTCCGGCAGAGTTGGTGATGTTGTTGCAATGCTCCAGATTGAATCTCCCGGCATTGGCAATCATGGCATCGCTGAAGCTACGGGCTTTCAGCGGTGCAAGGGAGTTTTCCTCACACCACATCCGGTAGATTTCATAGAAATCTTTAGAGCTGATGGAAGCATCCGCTTTCAATCGGATGTATCCCTCCGACTCCATGAAATCAAAGATATTGTTGTTGTCACGCTTGACCGCTTCCCGGTTTTTCCGGATACGGTCACTCTCCGTAAACTTAAAGTTGTTGGCAACAAGCCGCTGTAAGCCTTCAAATGCCCACAGGAAGA
>ENA-UEQN01002885-UEQN01002885.1-human-gut-metagenome-genome-assembly--contig:-NODE-2885-length-11351-cov-6.995299_pt1 | contig 11351 bp, 14 predicted proteins | sample MGYA00242940_ERZ507944 | MGnify/ENA primary metagenome ERZ507944 (study PRJEB26167, sample SAMN06115449) | human gut metagenome | host: Homo sapiens | place: China:Fujian | collected 2015-08-20... | reverse complement strand
CGCACCGCCCTGCAGCAGGTGGTGGAGCAGTACCACCCCGACCGCATCGTCATCGAGCCCTCCGGCGTGGGCAAGCTCTCCGATGTGACCCGCGCTGTGGAAGGCGTGGCCGAGCATCTGGATGTGCAGCTGAACAGCTTTGTCACCGTGGCCGATGTGAACAAGGTCAAGATGTATATGAAGAACTTCGGCGAGTTCTACGACGACCAGATCAGCCACGCAAGCTGCATCCTGCTCAGCCGCACCCAGACCGCCAGCGAAGAGAAGATCGCCGCTGCGGTCGCCATGCTGCGCGAGAAGAACCCCACCGCTACCATCGTGACCACCGCATGGGACGAGCTGACCGGTGAGCAGATCCTGAAGGCCATGTCCACCAAGGACGACTTCAAGGCAGAGCTGATCGCCATGGCTGCAAAGGCCAATGAGGAGCACACCCACGAGGACGAGGAAGAAGAGCATCACCACCATCATCACCACGATGACGAGAACGGTGTGTGCAGCTGCGGCCATCATCACGACCACGATGATGATGACGACGAGGATGAGCACGAGCATCACCACGATCACGATGAAGATGATGACCACGATGAGCATGAGCACCATCATCACGATCATGACGACCATGACCATTGCTGCTGCGGCCACCATCACGACCACGATGATGACGAGGACGAGCATCATCACGACCATGACGGCCACTGCTGCTGCGGCCATCACCATCATCATGACCACGATGCCGACGAGGTGTTCACCAGCTGGGGCGTTGAGACGGCCCGCAAGTTCACCAAGGCAGAAGTGGAGCACGCCCTCACCGAGCTGGATACCGGCAATTACGGCATGATCCTGCGCAGCAAGGGCATCGTGAACGGCGGCGCAGACGGCTGGCTGGAGTTCGACTATGTGCCCGGCGAATGGGAAGTGCGTGCCCGCGGTGCAGATGTGGGCGGCAAGCTGGTCGTGATCGGCTCCAAGCTGAACGAAAAGGCCATTGCAGAGCTGTTCGGCTGCTGAACTCCTTCAGTCAAACCCTAACGGGTTTGCCAGCTCCCTCAGAGAGGGAGCCTGATTGGATAATGATTTTTTAAGGAGAAACCATTCCTATGGCAAAAGAAATTCCGGTCTACCTGTTTGTGGGCTTTCTGGAAAGCGGCAAGACCAAATTCATTCAGGAGACCTTTGAAGACCCCAACTTCGACTCCGGCGACAAGACCCTGCTGCTGATCTGCGAGGAGGGCGAAGAGGAGTACAACGAGAAGAAGTTCGCCTTTCCCGGTGTGACCGTCAAGGTGCTGGAGGACAAGGCCGAGCTGAACCCGCAGAATCTGCTCAAACTGGAAAAGGAATCCGGTGCAGGCCGTGTGGTCATTGAGTACAACGGCATGTGGCTGCTGCAGGATCTGGCCGAGGCTCTGCCCGAGAGCTGGATCGTGTACCAGTGCATCGCCACCGCCGACGGCACCACCGCCCTGACCTACGCCCGCGACAACTCCATGCGCAGCCTGCTGCTGGACAAGATCGCCCGCAGTGAGCTGATCGTGTTCAACCGCGCTGAGGCCGTGAACAACGATGCCGCCCGTCAGGAGCTGCACAAGCTGGTGCGTCAGGCTTCCCGCAAGTGCGATATCGCCTACGAGTTTGCCGACGGCAGCGTGGCCTACGACGATATCCCTGATCCGCTGCCCTTTGACATCAACGCGGACATCATCGACATTCCGGATGACGATTTTGGCATCTGGTACATGGACTGTCAGGACGAGCCCCAGAAGTATACCGGCAAAACGGTCAAATTCCTTGCACAGGTGTGTCAGACCAACCGTGCCGGCAAGAACAGCTTCGTGCCGGGCCGTTTCGCCATGACCTGCTGCGTGCAGGACATCCAGTTCGTGGGCTTTCCCTGCAGCTACGATGGCTACAAGGCGCTGGAGCAGCGCGCATGGGTGCGGGTGACCGCAAAGGTAGGCTACAAGTTCCACAACATCTACCGCGGCAAAGGCCCGGTGCTCACCGCCATTTCGGTGGAGCCTGCCGAAAAGCCGCTGAACGATGTGGTAACATTCTCTTGATCTGATCTTTCAAGGAGGTCCCGGCATGAAAACACTGTTTCGTATCCTTGGCACGGCCGCTGCTGTGGCCGTTACCGGTGCTGCCATTGTGGCACTGGACAAGATCCTGAACCAGAAAGACCCGCTCCATGTGGAGGAAGTAGAGTTCCCGGAGGACGCCGAGCAGAACGCTGAGGAAGCCGCCAAGACTGCCGAAGCCTACGCCGAAGCGGAAACCAAAGCCTCCCGATGCTGCCAACGAAAAGGCTGCAGAAGAAGCTGCGCCGGAAGCTCCTGCCGAAGAAGCGGCAGCTGCTGCCCAGCCCGCCGAAGAAGCCGCTGCCCCGGCGGCACCCGCGGAGGGCGGTGAGAAGCCGGTATTCGCCCCGGAAGCTCCCAACCCGAACCCTGTGGAAGCAGGCCCCGCTGTTGCTCCCAAAGACGAGAGCGGAAAATTCGACCCCACCAAGATCGCCGAAGCCAGCGACTTCGGCGACTGGGAAGAACAGGGCTGCAAAGGATAACCTATGACCCAAAAAGGGACGATGTGATGTTCACATCGCCCCTTTTTTGTTATTCTCCTCTTGCCAGCTGCTGCAGCTTTTTCCTGTCCAGCACCTGCACGCCGCCCCGGAACAGCCGCACCCAGCCCTCCTGCGCAAAGTATTTCAGCATCCGGCTCACCACCTCGCGGGCAGACCCCATGTATTTTGCCATCTGGTCGTGGGTCATGCGTACCTCATCACCGCCGGTCTTGGCCAGCTCATCGGTAAGAAAAATGGCAAGCCTGCGGTCTGCGCTCATGAACAGCACCTGCTGCATGGTCCACATGCTGTCGGAAAAGCGCTCCGCCGTCATCTGGTAGGCGTAGCAGCGCACATGCACGTTCTGCTGCATCAGCCTGCGGAAAACGCCCGCGCTGATGCAGTAGGCCTCGGTGTCCTCTTCGGCATCAATATACAGGTCGATGTTCACCGAGTCCATCACGCAGGATGCCGACAGGATGCACACCTCCCCGCCGAACAGGCGGTAGAGCGTCACGTCCCGCCCGTCCTCCGAGAGCAGGTAGGCCCGCAGCTGGCCGCTGCGTAAAAGCAGAATGCCCACACAGCTTTCCAGCGGGCTGTGCACCCGGGCGCCCTTTGCGTAGTGCACCGGCCGGGTGTAGCGGCAGAGCATGTCCTGTTCGTCGGGTGTCAGGTCGTTCCAGAAGGGAAAACCTTTGGCCAGACAATCGCGGTGTTCCTTTGTTGTTTCCGACATTGCTTTTCATCCTTTCCGCAGGGCCTTGGCGGCTTCAGTGCCCGCCTGCGCGCCCTCATACACGGCCTTTGCCACCTGCAGAAGGCCGCCGGTGCAGTCGCCCGCCGCATACAGGCCGGGCACGGTAGTCTGCATTTTTTCGTCCACCACGATGCGGTTCCCGTCCACCTCTGCGCCGATCTTCCTAGCCAGTGCGGTGCTGCCCGCCACGCCCAGTGCCACAAATACACCGCTGACAGGCAGCTGCACACCGCCGGACAGCTGCACGCCGGTGACAACGGTTTCGCCCAGAACAGCCTCCACGGTCTGCGGATAGACTGTGACTTCCGGCGGGAAGTCCGCCGTCAGCGGTGCGCCGTTGGTCAGCAGGGCAACACTTTTTGCCACCGGCAGCAGAGCCTGCACCTCGTGCAGGGCATACTCGCCGCTGCCCAGCACCGCCACGTCCTTTCCACGGTAGAAAAAGGCATCGCAGGCGGCACAATAGCTCACGCCGTGCCCCTCCAGCCCGGCAAGGCCCGGGATGCGCGGCACCGCCCGGGATGCACCCGTGGCAAGGATCGCAGCGTCCGCCGGGTAATTTTTATCCACTGTTTCTACGGTGAGTTTATCCGTATAGGTCAGGCCCACGGCTTCGGCTGTGACGAATCTCACACCAAGGCGCTTTGCATTCTCGATGCTGCGGCGTTCCAGTTCCGCACCGGAGACCGGCTCGGCAAAGCCATAATAGTTTTCAATTTTTTCGGCGCGGTCCAGCGCACCGGGGCCTTTGGTGAGCACCGTGGTATCCACCCCGGCGCGGACAGCGTACAGCGCAGCGGAAATGCCCGCCGGGCCGGAACCGATAATCACAATCTTGGGCATAACATTCTCCTTTTATCATTTTCTTTAGTATACACCAAATTCCCCCAAACTTCTGTGACCGGGTCGCAAAAATTGCGCTTTGCGGCGGCTGGCCGCTTTTCAAGCGGAAAAGAGTATGTTATACTGTTTCAGTTATCTGAATTTTCTGCCACGGAGGCTTATTTTATGACCAAGCAACGTCTCCTTTTCATCACCACCGGCGGCACCATTGCCAGCGTACGCACCCAGCAGGGGTTAAAACCCGTGCTTACCAGCGAGGAGCTGCTTGCCCATCTGCCGGAATTGAAAGAACTGTGCTGCCCGGAAACGCTGGCGCTGTGCAGCATTGACAGCACCGACCTTGGGCAGGAGCACTGGCTGATGATGGCACGCGCCATTCAGGAAAACTACGCTTTGTACGACGGCTTTATCATCTGCCACGGCACGGATACGCTGGCGTACTCTGCGGCGGCGCTCTCCTACCTGATTCAGAACGCGGACAAGCCCATCATCCTCACCGGCGCACAGCAGCCCATCTCCAACGAGATCACGGATGCCAAGAAAAACCTGCGGGACAGCGTGGTCTGCGCCATCGACCCGGGCAGCCGGGGCGTAATGGTGGTGTTTGGCGGGCACGTCATTGCGGGCACTCGTGCCAAGAAGAACAAGACCATCAGCTACGACGCCTTTGCCTCAGTCAACTTCCCGGAGCTGGCGCTGGTGCAGGGTGACCGGCTGGTGCGGTACATCCCCTCGCCATGGCCCACCGGCCCGGTGGAGTTCAGCCGTGTGCTGGACCCGAAGGTGTTCCTGCTCAAGCTGACCCCGGGCATGTCCCCGGCGCTCATCCCGGAGATCTTCCGCCTGTACGACTGCGTTATCGTGGAAAGCTTCGGCGTGGGCGGCATTCCGCAGCAGCTGATGGATGCCTTTGCCGAAGGCCTGGGCAACTACGAGACCACCCATAAGGTGCTCATCATGACCACGCAGGTCACCTACGAGGGCAGCGACGTGGGCGTTTACGAGGTGGGCAAGCGGGTGAAGAACCGCTTCCGCTTTCTGGAAGCCCACGATATGACCATCGAGGCCGTAGTGACCAAAAGTATGTGGCTGCTGGCGCAGAACTGCGAAAGCTTTGACCAGCTGCAGCAGCGCTTCTACCGTCAGGTGAACTTTGACACCTTCTACCATTAAATCAGCTATGCAAAAAGGACACGGCAATGCCGTGTCCTTTTTTCTTTCAGAACACCAGCTGCACCAGCAGCACATAGCACAGCGTACCGCCCGCGACACTGAGCAGGGTCTCATGCTTCCACTTGTGCAGGCCCACCGTCACCAGCAGGGCGATGGCCTCCGGAATGCCGCGGCTGCCCGCAAAGGGGGTGACGCTTTTCAGGCAGTAGACGATCAGCATACCAAAGATGGCGGCAGGCAGCACCCGGCCCAGATACCGCACCACCTCCGGCGGCTGCTGATCCTTGGAAGAGAACACCACAAAGGGCAGAAAGCGGGTGAGCATGGTGGCGGCGGTGCACACTGCAATGGTCAGGCCCATCTGGACTGCGGTCATGCGCCCACCTCCTCGCCGCTTTTTTCTGCTTCAGTGCCTTCGGCCTTTTCGATCGGTTTACGCAGGGCCAGCAGCAGGATCAGGATGCATCCCATGGAGGGCAGCAAAAAGCTGCCGGATCCAAAAAACACCAGACACGCCAATGGGGCGGCAAGGCCGATCAGGGCGCTGTAGTGCTGCCGGTCCTTTTCCCACTGGTTGAGAAAGATCACCGTGAACATGGCGGTCATCACAAAGTCCACACCCTCGGTGCTGAAGGGCAGCACCGAGCCCACCACCGCGCCAAGACCGGCACTGGCCACCCAGTAGCACTGATCCAGCAGGGTGATGAAGAACATGAACCAGCCCCTGTCCACCCCTTCCGGCGGCTCGGCCGAACAGGTGATGGAAAAGGTCTCATCGCTCATGGCAAAGATCATATAAAAGCTGCGCAGGCCGTAGCCCTTGTAGCGTTCCAGCATGGCAAGGCCGTAGAACAGATGCCGCGCCTGGATCATCAGCGCCATCAAAAAGGCCGAAAGGGGTGAGAACGCGCTCAGCAGCAGGCTTGCCAGCACAAATTCCAGCGAACCGCCGTAGACCACCGTGCCCATGAGCATGGGCATCCACACCGGCAGGCCCAGCGACTGCACATAAATGCCATAGCCCATCCCCAGCACAAAATAGCCCGCCAGCACCGGGATGGTCTGCGGTGCGGCGGCGCGCAATGCCCGCCATACGGTGCTCTGCCGCCTTGTCAATTGTTGTTCGGTTACGTGTTCCATTGGCCTTTCCCTCAAAATACGATGCCGGTTTCCTCTTTGGCCTCATTGCCGCCGATAAACCCATTCTCTCGATATGAATATGTCTGTATTATAACAGGTCTCACGGCTTTTGCAAAGGTGTATCCCCACTGCTTTTGGCAGAACGACAGTTTTTTTCTTTAAATTTTATGCAATTTTTAACGGATACAAAGTGGCTCGCGGTCAGCGCTTTATTATTTTAATGCAGTAAAGGTTCTTTGCAGGATCCTGTTCCTGAAATATCCCTAAAATGCCGGTTGCGCTTTCGTCATACTCATTTGACAGATGCCGTCTTTTCCGGTATCCTGTCCGTATCGCAAGGACGGCGGGCTGAAAACACCCGCCTTTTTTCGTTCATTCTGTATTTAATGGGAGGACATTTTATGACAACCATGAAGGACATCATCCAGAGCCCGCTGCTGCTGGCGCTGTTCGGCTCCATGGCGCTGGGCCTGTTCGCCAGCTCTGCCAGCGGCAGCAAGGTGGTCAAGGGCGGCATCAAGGGCGTGCTGCCGGTTCTGGTCATCATGACGGTGCTCTCCCTCGCCGCACGCCTTGCAGGCTACGGCTCCGTGCTGGGTGGCCTTGTGGGCATCTTCATCATCGTGATGCTGCCCATCGGCATCCTTACCTCCTATGTGCTGTGGAAGAAGGGCAAGATCCAGGTAGTAGATAAAGAGCAGAAGTAAGGGGAAACAAAAGAACTCCCGGACGGATGTCCGGGAGTTCTTTGTTGCTTATTCTGCCTTTTCGTCCTTCTTGAGCATATCCAACTCGGGCATCAGCTCGGTGCTCACAATGGTGAGCATCTCCTCCAGCTTTGCACAGTCCTCGGGGGAGAAGCGCTCTCTTGCGCGCTCCACCACAGTGTGCAGGTAGGAATAGCTGATGTTGTAGTAATCGATATACTTCTGGGTGGGGCGCAGGTGATACTCGCGCCGGTCGGTGGTGGACTGGATCTTTTCCACATAGCCCTTCTTCACCAGACTGCCGATCTTATACGCCGCGTTGGGGGTGGAGATCTGCATCATGCGGGAAAACTCCGCAATGGTGGGTTCGCCCATAGCCATGATGCCCTCCATGCAGAAGGACTCCACCGTGGTCAGCGTGGCTTCCCGGGTGGCAAAACGCTGAAAAATGTTCTGGTAGAAATGCAGCTTGAATTTGGTGTATACGTCCTGAAATGCCTGTTCCAGCATAGGTCGTGTGCCTCCGATAGTTCATTTTATTTAAAAATACCACGTTTTGGCCGCGGCGCAAAGCGAAACAGCTGAATTTTGGGCAGGAATTTATTCTGCCGCCTTTTTGTTCGTGCGCACACGGATCACGCTGAGCACCACCAGCTCTACGGCAATGGCAACGGCCAGCAGGATCAGCGAGGTGAACAGGCTGCCGTTGGCACCCAGAAAAGCCTGTGCAATGCCTGTGATGACATAGCACACTGCCGCGCAGGAAGCCGCCGTAATGGCGTAGGGCAGCTGGGTGGACACATGGTTCACATGGCTGCAGTGGGCACCGGCGGATGCCATGATGGTGGTGTCCGAGATGGGGGAGCAGTGGTCGCCGCAGACGGCACCGGACAGGCAGGCCGCAATGGAAATGACCAGCATCTCGCCCTCCGGGAAGGCATGGCACACGATGGGGATGAGGATGGAGAAGGTGCCCCAGCTCGTGCCGGTGGCAAAGGCAAGGAACACTGCCACAAGGAAGATGATGACCGGCAGCATGTACTGCAGCGCTGCAGCAGAGCCACTCAGCAGGTTGGCAACGTAATATTTTGCGCCCAGCAGGCCGGTCATGCCGGACAGGGTCCATGCGAGGGAGAGGATCAGCATGGGGCTGACCATGGCCTTGAAGCCCTCGGGAATGCAGGCGGCAAAGTCCTGAAAGGTCATCACATTGCGCACGCGGTAGAACACAAAGGTGAACAGCAGGGCAATGCTGCTGCCCAGCACCAGACCTGCAGAAGCGTTGCAGTCCGCAAAGGCGGTAACGAAGTCCACGCCCTCAAAGAAGCCGCCGGTGTAGATCATGCCGAAGATGCAGGCCACGATCAGCACCAGCACCGGGGCGAGCAGATCTGCAACATGGCCGCAGGTATCAGTGCCATCGTCCACATCGTTGCCGTAGGGACGGTCGGCGGTGGTAAACAGGTCGCCGTTTTTGGCGTTGTCCTCGTTGAGCTTCATGGAGCCAAAGTCCGTGCCGGTAAAGATGAGGAACAGGCTCATCACGATGGTGAGCAGGGCATAGTAGTTATAAGGAATGGTGCGCAGGAACATGGTAAAGCCGTTGATGCCGGAGCCTTCCGGCACGCTGGAAGTGACCGCAGCTGCCCAGCTGGACACCGGCGCAATGATGCACACGGGTGCTGCGGTGGCATCGATCAGGTAGGCCAGCTTTGCGCGGGACACCTTCTGCCGGTCGGTGACCGGGCGCATGACGGAGCCCACGGTCAGGCAGTTGAAGTAGTCGTCCACAAAGATCATCACGCCCAGCAGCAGGGTGGCAAACTGCGCACCGGCCCGGGAGTGGATGTGGGTGGAGGCCCAGCGGCCAAAGGCGGCAGAGCCGCCGGCCTTGTTCATCAGGGCCACAAGGATGCCCAGCATGACAAGGAACACCAAAATGCCCACGTTGCTGCTGTCCGAAAGCTTGGCCACCATGCCGCCGTCCTCATTGAAGAACAGGGTGTTGATGGCCAGCTCCAGATTGCCGTTGGCATATAGCAGTGCACCGGATGCGATGCCCACCAGCAGGGAGGTGTACACCTCCTTGGTGTTCAGCGCCAGCACAATGGCGATCACCGGCGGCAGCAGCGAAAAGATGGTGCTGTACACCGCACAGGTATAGGTGGACGGGTCCGCGATCTTGCCGGGCGTTGCCGCTGTGCACCACAGCAGCAGGGCAAACACCAGCAGAGCTGCGAACCATGAAAGGTTCTTGTTTTTCATAACGGATTCCTCTTTTTTCAAATTTCCGGGGATGCATACCCCTCTTTGCGCAGGAAAAACTATCCCCATCGAATGCAAAGGGAGGTGTGCGCCGCGCCGGACTATAAAGCGATGTATTTTGAGCTGTTCCGGGCCAGCGTGCAGGCCGCCCAGCTCTTGCAGGACGCGCAGAAGCGTGCCGAGCAGCACCTGCTGGAAGCTGACCCGCCGCCGATCCGATTGGAGCAGACAGAGCAGACGGATGAAGAATAGTTTTCTTCGGTCAGCGTCCTCGCCCTCTCAGTCACCTTCGGTGCCAGCTCTCCCAAGGGGAGAGCCTTTGGCAAAACCGGAAACTTTACCGTACTGCCAAAGCCTCCCTCATTGAGAAAGACTTCCCCCGGCCGGGGGAAGATGTCACGCAAGTGACAAAAAGGGGAACGGTGGCATCGCGCAGCGATGACGGAAGGAGTTTTACCCCTTCTTTGCCTCCGCCTTGGCTGCGAACTTTGCGTCGTTCACCACAAAGCGCTCGTGGGTGCCGCCGCCTACAGGGCCTTTTTCGTCGTGCAGGGCCACCTTGAAGGTGAGCTTGCGGCCTTCCACAGCCACCAGCTCGCTCTCGCAGGTAACGGTCATGCCCACGGGGGTGGGGGCGGTGTGCTCCAGCTCGAGCTTGGTGCCCACCGAGCCATTGCCTTCGCCCAGCGCGTCGGCCACGCTCATCCAGCAGGTCTTTTCAGCCAGCGCCACCAGTGCCGGGGTGGCAAACACATCCAGCGTGCCGCTGCCCATGGTCTTTGCTGTATTGGCTGCGGTGACGAGCACGCTCTGTTCCCCGCGGATACCGGTTTCCAATGTCATATACTTTCCTCTCCTTTTGCGCGCCGTATGGCGCATTTTATTTTTGAACACCTTTATAAGATACCACATTTTGCACCAGAACGCACCCTATTTTGCACTTTTTTGTGAATTTCTCTTTTTCTTTTTGCGCAAACGGGCTGCCAAGTCCTCTCTCTTTGGGAGAGGTGGCACCGAAGGTGACGGAGAGGGCGAGGACACTGACCATGCGGCGACCTCTTTTTTGTTTTCGCCTTCCCTCCAATCCGCATCCTTATTGCGATTCAAAAACGCAAATTTTCTGCGTTTTAAGGCAAATTTCATCAATTTAGAGCAGACGCCGAAAATCTTTAAAAAAGCCTTGACAAGGAGCATTCCGCGTGCTACTATGAACACATGAACAAGCGTTCATGTGAATCCACAGCGAAGGGAGATGTCAACATGGCGGAAATAAAGGAAGCAATGCCCGCGCCGCAGCCGGAAGCCTTGGATATGCCGGACGACGAGGTGCTGTACGAGCTAGCCGACCTGTTCCGGGTGTTCGGCGACTCCACCCGCATCAAGATCCTGTATGCACTGCACGACAACGAGCTGTGCGTGCAGGACATTGCAAACGCCGTGCAGCTGAGCCAGTCGGCGGTGAGCCATCAGCTGCGGGTGCTCAAGGATTCCAAGCTCGTGCGGTTCCGGCGCGATGGCAAAACCGTTTACTACGCACTGGACGATGACCATGTGCGCAGCATCCTCTCCATGGGGATGGATCATATCGAAGAATAACGAAAGGCTGGTATTACTTATGAAGAAGAGCTACAAGATCGAAGTGGACTGCGCAAACTGCGCTCAGAAGATGGAAGACGCTGCCAACACCGTTGCAGGCGTGGCAAATGCTACCGTCAGCTTTATGACCCAGAAGATGAAGGTGGAGTTCTCTGAAGGTGCAGACCCCCACGACACCATGGTGAACGTTCTGGCCGCCTGCAAGAAGGTGGAGGACGACTGCGAGATCTTTGACATCTGATGCGCGGCAGGTTGCTGCACACGATCAACAGCCTCGCCCTCTCCGTCACCTGCGGTGACA
>ENA-UEQN01002881-UEQN01002881.1-human-gut-metagenome-genome-assembly--contig:-NODE-2881-length-11358-cov-3.887244_pt1 | contig 11358 bp, 9 predicted proteins | sample MGYA00242940_ERZ507944 | MGnify/ENA primary metagenome ERZ507944 (study PRJEB26167, sample SAMN06115449) | human gut metagenome | host: Homo sapiens | place: China:Fujian | collected 2015-08-20... | reverse complement strand
AATGGAAAAAGCTTGCATATAATATAAAGGTAGGACGGTGGCCGGAGCCGAGTCCAGTGTCATAAAATTCCGGTACACAGCCTTGTTGATTCTTTCGGATATTCTTTGTACCCTCTCTTCGTGTACAGACCCCAGGAGAACACACGGCAAATCTCAGCGCATCCAGCTTCTTGCTGATGGCATATAACGTCCCGGTTTTTGGGGCAAATCATTTTCGCTAAAAAAGAGAGGTAACATCAAAATGTACGAAGACAAAACTTTGGTCTGTAAAGAATGTGGCAAGGAATTCGTTTTCACCGCCGGTGAGCAGGAATTCTACGCAGAAAGAGGCTTCCAGAACGAGCCCCAGCGCTGCAAGGCTTGCCGCGATGCCCGCAAGACCGCGACCCGTGGCCCCAGAGAGTACTTCACCGCGACCTGCGCTGCCTGCGGCGGCGAAGCTCGTGTTCCCTTTGAGCCGAAGTCTGATCGTCCCGTCTACTGCAGCGACTGCTTCGCTCGCATGAAGGCACAGGGCTAATTTCTTAGTCAGCATACTGAAAAGCGGAAGGTGAAACCTTCCGCTTTTTTGTATAAGGATATCGCCCCTGTACTGCGGTACAGAGGCGATATTTTGCTATCTTTCTTCTCGGAAGTAGGCAAGACCCAGCGACTGGGGCGGCTGATCCTCGCGCTTTTTGCGGAGCGAGACGATGATCAGGACGACCAGCGTGACCACGTACGGAAGCATCTTATAGAGCTCCTTGATGGCAAGGTTCGTGCCGGTGGGGATGAAGATGTAGAGGATGTAGCAGCCGCCAAAGAGGATGGAGGCGAGCACGCTTACATTCGGGCGCCAGATCGTGAAGATGACGAGGGCGATGGCCAGCCAGCCGCGGTCGCCGAACGCATTATTCGACCACACGCCGCAGGCATAGTCCATGACGTAGTACAATCCGCCGAGACCCGCGATCATGCTGCCGACGCAGGTTGCGAGGTATTTATACTTCGTGACATTGATACCGGCCGCGTCCGCAGTCGCGGCGCTCTCGCCGACGGCGCGCAGATGAAGACCGGCGCGCGTGTGCTTGAGGAAGTAGGAAGCGAGCAGCGCGACGACAATCGCGAGATACGCCAGGAAGCCGTAGGACAGGAAGACCTGACCGAACCAGCCGGTCGTCTCGGCGATGGGAAGAGACTTACTGAAATAGGCGCTTGTTGCAGACAGCGCGATGGACGGGACCTCACTGCCGGAGAGCTTGATGAGAGAGCCGCCGAAAAAGTTGCCGACGCCGACGCCGAACGTGGTAAGGGCAAGACCGGTCACGTTCTGGTTCGCGCGAAGCGTGACCGTCAGCAGGCAGTAAATCAGGCCCATGAGAAGCGAGCCTGCCAGCGAGCAGAGCATCGGAATACCGATGGCGGCCAGCGCGCTCATTTCGGCTGCGGGAACGGCCTGCTCATAGACGAACGCGCCAATAACGCCGCAGATACCGCCGACGTACATCACGCCCGGAATGCCGAGGTTCAGGTTGCCGGATTTTTCGGTGAGGATCTCACCGGTGCTGCCGTAGAGAAGGGGAATGCCCTGCATGACGGCGCGCGGAAGGAACGAAGCAAAATCAAACATCTCTTACGCCTCCTTTTTGCTCGTGCGCAGACTGACCTTATAGGTGAGGAAGAACTCACTGCCGATGATGAAGAACAGGATGATACCGGTCAGAATGTCGGCGAAGGAATGGTTGAGGGAGAACACGCTGGAAATTTCGCTCGCGCCTCGGCTGAGGACGACGAGAAGCAGGCTCGTGAAGACCATGACGATGGGATTGAACTTCGCCAGCCACGAGACCATGACGGCCGTGAAGCCGCGTCCGCCGACGATGGTGGTGGTGAGGGTGTGGTCGGTGCCTGCCGTTAAAAGCAAGCCCATCAGGCCGCAGACCGCGCCGGAGAGCACCATGGTGCGAATGATGACGCGCTCGACCTTGATGCCCGCGTAGCTTGCGGTGCGCTGGCTCTCGCCGACGACGGCGATTTCATAGCCGTGCTTGCTGTAGGTGAGGTAGATGTACATGAGAATGGTCATGACCGCAACGACCAGAATGGTCAGCAGGTACTGCTTGCCGCCGATGACGGGGAGCCAGCCGGCCTCGGAGTTCTGGTTGATGATGCCAATCTTGCCCGCGCCCTTCGGCACCTCCCAGATGATGATGAAGAACGCGGCGAGCTGGGTCGCGATGTAGTTCATCATGAGGGTGAAAAGCGTCTCGTTGGTGTTCCACTTCGCCTTGAAAAACGACGGAAGGAAGCCCCACAGAGCGCCCGCTGCCAGAGCGGCTGCGAGCATGACGAGAATCAGAACGCCGTTCGGGAGCTTGTCGCCGAGCACGATCATACATGCCGCGGTCGCAAGACAGCCGATGAGCACCTGACCTTCTGCGCCGATGTTCCAGAATCGCATCTTAAAGGCCGGGGTCACGGCGAGGGAAATGCCGAGCAGGACGGCGAGGTTCTGGAACGTGACCCACGATTTTCTTGCGGTGCCGAAAGCGCCGTAGAAGATGGTGCCGTAAATGCTGATGGGGTTTTCGCCTGTGAGAAGCATCGTGACGAGCGCGCAGACGATGAGCGCCAGAAGGATCGCGCCGCCGCGGATGAGCACGCGCTGGTACCAGGGGAGCGCATCGCGCTTCGAGATATGGAACAGGGACTGTTTATGCATCGACTTTTCCTCCTCTCACGAGGGTCATGAGGCTGCCGATCTGGCGCTTGTCGGTGGTTCTCGCGTCGACCACGCCGGAAACCTGACCGCCGCACAGAACGACGATCCGGTCGCACAGCTCCAGCAGAACGTCGAGGTCTTCGCCGACATACACAACGGCGACGCCGCGCATTTTTTGCTCGGTCAGCAAATTATAGATGGTGTAGGACGTGTTGATATCCAGGCCGCGCACGGCGTAGGCAGTCATCAGAACGGCAGGGGACTGCGCGATCTCACGGCCGACCAGAACCTTCTGCACGTTGCCGCCGGACATGCGCCGGACGGGGAAGTTCGTGCTGGGTGTGACGACGCCGAGCTCGTTCCAGATGCGGTTTGCAAGCGCCTCGGGGTCCTTGCGGTTTAAGAAGATGCTTGCGCCCTTGCGCCACGAACGGAGCATCATGTTGCCCGTCATGCCCATCGAGCCGACCAGACCCATACCCAGACGGTCTTCGGGGACGAACGACATGGCGATACCGTTTTTGCGGATGTTCATGGGGTCGAGGCCCACGAGCTGCTTCGGCTTGTCCGCGCCGGGAGCGTAATACTGGATGGAGCCTTCGGCCACGGGGTAAAGGCCCGCGATGGACTCGAGAAGCTCTCTCTGACCGCTGCCTGCGATACCCGCGATGCCGAGGACTTCGCCGGCGTTGATGGTGAACGACACGTCGTCAAGGCGCTTGACGCCAAGCTCATCGTAGGCGGTGAGGCCCTCAATGACCAGCCTCGGCTCTACGTTTACGGGCTCCGGACGGTCGATGTTCAGCGCGACTGCGTGGCCGACCATCATGTCGGTCAGAGACTGCTGGTCCGCGTCCTTCGTGAGAACGTCACCGATGTACTCGCCTTTTCTCAGAACCGCAACGCGGTCGGAGACGTCGAGCACCTCATGGAGCTTGTGGGTGATGATGATGAGCGACTTGCCGTCGGATTTCATGTTGCGCATGATCTGGAAGAGCTTGTCGGTCTCCTGCGGGGTCAGAACCGCGGTCGGCTCGTCGAGAATCAGAATATCCGCACCGCGATAGAGTACCTTGACGATCTCGACCGTCTGCTTCTGCGAGACGGACATGTCGTAAATTTTCTGGTTGGGGTCAATGTCGAAGCCGTATTTGTCGCAGATCTCCTTGACTTTACGGGTCGCCTCGGGGATGTTCATCCGGCCATGTTCTTCCAGACCGAGGATGATGTTTTCCGTGGCGGTGAAGACATCGACGAGCTTGAAGTGCTGGTGGATCATGCCGATACCGTGAGCAAAGGCGTCTTTCGGAGAGCCGATCGTAACCGGTTCCCCGTGAATGTAGATTTGCCCCTCATCGGGGAAGTAGATGCCGGACAGCATGTTCATCAGCGTTGTTTTGCCGCTGCCGTTTTCGCCGAGCAAAGACAGGATCTCGCCCTCGTGCAGCTCCAGGTTCACGGCGTTGTTGGCCGTCACCTTTCCAAACCGCTTTGTAATATTCTCCATCCTAACTGCGCATTCAGATCCCAAGGCGGTCACCCTTTCTTTGTGGGAGGAAAGTCGTCTCCCGATTTTTGTAAGTACACATGTATTCTACCATACCGGAACGCAAAAGTAAATAATATGACCAAAAATTTTTTAAGTTCATCAAAAAATTTGTCATGTTTTCATAATGGAAATCGGGCTGCCTTTCGGCAGCCCGATCTGGATTGCAAGAAGTTTTAGAATGCGGTGTCGAGCAGCGTGATGCCGTCGATGTTCAGCTGGAAGTACGGAGCCGAACGGAAGGTGGACTCTGCGAAGTAGCCGTCAACGATCGCCTCGGTGTCGGGCGTGTAGTCGGCGTCGGTGTCAACGTCAGCCATGGAAGAGGTGAGCTGCTGGCCGTCAACGGTGAAGGTGGTCACGTCGTAGACATGGCGGGTGCCAGCCTCGAGCTCGGCCTTGGCAGCCTCAACAGCTTCTGCAGTGCCGGCAGCGACGACGTTCTCGTTGAGCTCGGTCAGGACGACGGAGCCGGTCGCAAGCGTGCCGGTCCAGTCAGCGTCGATTGCTTCGCCGTTCATTGCAGCAGAGATCGCGTACTTGTAGTACGGAGCCCAGTCGATACGGGAAGAAACGAGGTAGGTGTTCGGGCAGGCAGCCATGGTCGAGCCGTTGTAGGAAACGTCGGGGACACCGGCGGTCTCGCAGGCGGTCGGAGCGCCCATGGAGTCAGCATGCTGGCTGATGAGCTTGCAGCCGTTGTTGATGAGCTTCTGCGCGCCTTCCTTTTCAGCGGTCTCGTCGTACCAGCTGCCGGTGAAGGTGACTTCCATCGTCACGGTCGGGCAGACGGAGCGGGCGCCCAGGAAGAAGGAGGTGTAGCCGGAGATAACCTCGGCGTAGGTGAAAGCGCCGACGTAGCCGATCTTGGCCTCTTCCGCGGTGAACTCACCGTTCTCGATCATCTCGTTGAGCTTCATGCCTGCAACGATACCGGCGAGGTAGCGGCCTTCATAGATGGAAGCGAAGGCGTTGTGGTAGTTGGCAAGGTTCTCGGTGTGGGCCTTCGTGCCGGTGGAGTGGCAGAACTGGACATCCGGGAATTCCTTGGCAGCCTGGATCATGTAGTCCTCATGGCCGAAGGAGTCGGCGAAGACGATGTTGCAGCCGGCGTCAGCCAGATCGGCAGCGGCGTCGTAGCATTCCTGACCTTCAGGAACGTTCGTCTTGATGACGTACTCTACGCCAAGAGCCTCGGCGGCTTCCTTTGCACCGTTGATGAAGTTCAGGTCGTAGGTGGAGTTTTCATCATGGAGCATGATGAAACCAACCTTGAAGTCAGCGGGAGCGGCCGTCTCGGCGGCGGGCTCTTCGGTAGCCTCCTCGGTCTTTTCTTCGGTTGCGGTTTCAGTGGCAGCGGTTTCGGTCTTGGTTTCCTCAGCGGGAGCGTCGGTCTTAGCCGCACAGGCTACCAGCGCAAAAACCATAACCAGCGCCAGAAGCAGGGCAATGATCTTTTTCATTTCAGCGATTCCTCCTAAATATTTTGTGGATGCACTGACATGCACGCGAATCAGAAAAACTTTTTGCGTGCCGGTCAAGTGCCTTCATTTTACACGATTTATGCAAAGAATGCAATCCCTTTTCAAAAAAATATTTAGCTTTTGTATGGTTTTACGGGAATTCGGCCATGCTGACCTAACAAATTTTTAGATTTTTCGGGCTTTTGTAAATCATGCACGCAAACAGCCTGTTCAAATTGTCTAAGATGCCACTTCCGAATTCGGCGACGCTGTACGCCTTTCAAAACGAACCTAAAAGATTTTAAGCTTTTTGAAGGGCCTGCCCTTTTGCGCAAGCAAAGGGGGCGGAATTCGTGAAGTTTGACGAAAGGCCGGCGTGGAAAACGGGCCGGAAACATGATATGATAGATTGACAACAGAAAACCTGTCCGTGCACGCCAATGTGCTGCACGGCTTTGGAAAGAGGGAGTATTCATGCACGAACCGTTCTTCCTGCGCGGGACGCTTTTATACAGCAGCAGCCCGGATACCATTGAAATATTGGACGATGGCTGGCTTCTTTGCCGAAACGGCAAGGCGGCGGGTGTGTTCCGGCAGAAGCCCGAGCGGTTCAAGAATCTGGACGTGCTCGACTATTCGGGAAAGCTCATCATTCCCGGCATGACGGACCTGCACCTGCACGCGCCGCAGTTTTCCTTCCGCGGCCTGGGCATGGATTTAGAGCTCCTCGATTGGCTCAACACCTACACCTTCCCCGAGGAAGCGAAATACGAGGACCTTTCCTATGCCGAAACGGCCTATGAGAGCTTTGTGGCGCGGCTTACCCGCAGCACGACCACGCGCGCGTGCATCTTCGCGACGCTCCATCTGCCCGCGACGCTCCTTCTCATGCAGAAATTGGAGGACGCGGGCCTCGATACCTATGTCGGCAAGGTCAACATGAACCGCAACTGCCCGGCCTACCTTCGCGAGATTTCGACGAATCAGGCCATCCGGGACACAGAGAGCTGGGTCTTGCAGTCGCGCGAGCGCTTTGTGCGCACGAAGCCGATTTTAACGCCTCGCTTTATTCCGTCGTGTACGGATGATCTCATGTATGCCCTTTCCCGCCTGCGCGCAAAATACGACCTTCCCGTGCAGAGCCATTTGTCTGAAAACCTCGGTGAGATCGACTGGGTGAGAGAGCTCTGCCCAAGGTCTAAATTCTACGGCGACGCGTACGACCAGTTCGGCATGTTCGGGGGAGGCTACCCCTGCATCATGGCGCACTGCGTACACTCAAATGAGGCCGAGCAGGAGCTGATGCTGAAACGCGGCGTTTATATCGCGCACTCGCCGGAATCGAACATGAACCTTGCCTCCGGTGTTGCGCCGGTCAACCAGTTCATCGACCGGGGGCTTCATGTGGGTCTGGCCACGGACGTGGCAGGCGGCAGCCATGAGAGCATGCTCAAGGCGATGATGCACGCCATTCAGGCCTCAAAGCTTCGGTGGAGGCTTCTCGATCAGAACGTGAAGCCGCTGAGCTTTGAGCGCGCGTTCTATCTTGCCACGATGGGCGGCGGCCAGTTCTTCGGCAAGGTCGGATCGTTTTTGGATGGGTACGAGCTCGACGCGGTCGTACTGGATGATGAGAGCCTCGAGCACCCGCAGCAGCTTTCTCCGCGCGCAAGGCTTGAACGTATGGTCTATCTCGCCGACGAGCGGAACATCTGCGCGAAGTTCGTCTCCGGCCGGAAAATTCTATAACGGAAATCCAATCCCCGGGCGGCTGTCCGGGGATTTTTACCGGTTTTTTACGAGTTTTACGTTGGAATTTGGGCGCTTGGTTACTTGTATGGTGTTCGGTTGCGTGGTATAATATTGCATTGGAAAACAGAAATATGGCGCGGCGGCAAAACCGCGCCGGAGAGACAGAGGAACAGGCGATGAAGGTAGCGGATATTCACGCGCATATCTTCCCGGAGAAGCTGGCCGATAAGGCGCCGGCCTCCATCAGCGCGTTTTACGGCGGCATGGATGTTGCCTGCCACCCGGCGACGGCGGAGAATCTGGTAAAATTCGAGCACGAGGCCGGGATCACGCGCTTTGTCATGAGCAACTCCGCAACGAGCGCGCATCAGGTGCGCAGCATCAACGATTTTTTGCCGCAGGCGGTAAAGGACGTGCCGGGTGCGATCGCGTTCGGGTCGATTTTTCCCGGTATGGATGGTGCGGAGGAGGAACTCGAGCGGGCAAAGGCGCTCGGGATCCGGGGACTCAAGGTGCATCCGGATTTTCAGAAGGTGCCCATCGACGAGCCGTGCGGTGTGCCGGTCTACCGGAAGGCGGCAGAACTGGGACTCCCAGTGCTCTTTCATATGGGGGACAACCGGTACGATTACTCGACGCCCGAGCGGCTTTTGAATTTGCTCCGGCAGGTTCCCGACCTGCAGGTCATCGCCGCGCACTTTGGCGGCTGGCTCGCGTGGGAGCATTCGTATGAATGCCCGCTGCCAAGCTGTGTATTGTATGACACGTCGAGCACGCTTCCGATGATCCCGCGCGAGATGGTGCTGCGGATGCTGGAGAAATTCGGACCTGAGCGGTTCCTGTTCGGAACGGATTTTCCGATGTGGTCTCCCAAGGAGGAGCTGGCGCGGTTTCTGGCGCTGGGACTGGGAGACGATGTGAACGAGAAAATTTTGTATGGAAACTTTATGAAGCTGTTTGATCTGCATGACGCGGAGGAAACGGCGGAGGGAGGATAAGATGTATCAGATCGGTGTGGATATCGGCGGAACCAATATTAAAGTAGGCCTTGTGAATGAGACCATGGAGCTGGTGCAGACGTGCAGCGTCCGCTTCCCGCACGACGGAGCGCGCAGTGTGGTCAAGACGATCGAAGAAGCGGTCGACTTTTTGCTGCGGCAGCAGGCGATTGCGCGGAAGGACGTAGAGAGCGTCGGCATTGTCGTTCCCGGCAGCATCGACCAGAAGGGCGAGCGCGTGATCGACGCGTATAATCTGGGCTTCCACGATGTGCCCCTGAAAGCACTTGCGCAGGAGGCATTCGGGGAGATCCCTGTGTATCTTGCCAATGACGCGAACGGCGCGGCGCTGGCTGAGCTCTACGCGGGCGCGTTCCGCGGCTGCAAGACGGCGGTTCTGTTCACGCTCGGCACGGGGCTTGGCGGCGGCATCATTTTAGGCGGCCACATGTTCAACGGCGGCATGAACCAGGGCGTGGAGCTCGGGCACATGTACCTTGTAAACGGCGGCGAGCACTGTACCTGCGGCAACGACGGCTGCATGGAGGCCTACTGCGCGGCGAGCGCTCTGGCACGCGACGGACAGCGGGCAATGAAAAAGCACCCCGAAAGCCTCATCGCCGCGCGCGCGGGCGGGAGCCCGGAGAATGTAGATGCAAAGCTCGTCATCGACTGCGCAAAAGAAGGCGATGAAACGGCAAAGACCGTGTTTGACCAATATATCGACAGCCTGTCTTCCGCCTGCGCCTCTATTTATAATCTGCTTGACCCGGAGGTTATTGCCATCGGCGGCGGCGTGTGTGGTGCGGGAGAATTCCTCTTTGCCCCGCTGCGCGAACAGACGACGGGCAAATGCTTCTATAAGACGCATGGAAAGCTCGTCCCGGCAGAGCTCGGCAACGACGCGGGCATGATCGGCGCGGCCATGCTTCACAAGGATGCACAGTAACACTTCTTTATAATATTGTTGAAAACCTGAAACCTGAGTTTGGAGGGAATATACTATGGTAAGAATTGATTTGAGCGGCGCGAAGGAATTTACGCCCGAGGTGTCGAACGAACAGAAGGCGCTGGACGCCATCCGGATGCTGAAGGACGGCTCCGGCGCGGGCAGCGATTTCATCGGCTGGGTCGACCTGCCGGTAAGCTACGACAAGGATGAGTTCGCCCGTATCCAGAAGGCGGCGAAGAAAATCCAGTCGGACTCCAAAGCTCTCGTCGTCATCGGCATCGGCGGAAGCTACCTGGGCGCGCGTGCGGTCATTGAGCTTTTAAAGAGCCCGAACTACAATATGCTGCAAAAATCGACCCCGGACATCTACTTTGCCGGCAACGGCATTTCGTCCGACGCGCTGACGGAGATCATCGCCATGATCGGCGAACGCGATTTCTCCGTGAACGTCATCTCGAAGTCCGGCACGACGACCGAGCCCGCCATTGCGTTCCGTATTTTCAAGGAGCTTCTCGAGAAGAAATACGGCAAGGAAGGCGCGCGCGAGCGGATCTATGCCACGACCGACAAGGCCAGGGGCGCGCTCAAGACGCTCGCGACCAAAGAAGGCTACGAGACCTTCGTCGTGCCCGACGATGTGGGTGGCCGGTACTCGGTCCTGACGGCAGTCGGCCTTCTTCCCATCGCGGTCAGCGGTATTGACATCGAAAAGCTCATGCAGGGTGCGGCTAAGGAGCGCGAGGAAGCACTGTCGAAGGGCCTTGAGAGCGCCGAGGCGCAGTACGCCATGAGCCGCCAGAAGCTCTCCGACGCGGGAAAGCATGTGGAAATTTTAGCTGCCTACGAGCCCTCGTTCCGGTTCATGGCCGAGTGGTGGAAGCAGCTCTACGGCGAGTCCGAGGGCAAAGATCAGACCGGCATTTTCCCGGCCTCCGTCGACCTCACGCCCGACCTGCACTCCATGGGGCAGTATATGCAGGAGGGCAGAAGAATGCTTCAGGAGACGGTCGTCTTCTTCGACAAGGCCAGAACGTCGATCGCCGTTCCGTCGGATGAAGAAAATCTGGACGGACTCAACTATCTGGCTGGCCGTGAGATGAGCTATATCAACGAAAAGGCCATGCAGGCGACCAAGGCCGCGCATATCTCCGGCGGCGTGCCAGTGACGGAGATCCGTCTGCCGGAAATCAGCGAAGAGACCGTCGGCGCGCTCATCTACTTCTTCGAGTATGCCTGCGGCGTGTCCGGCTATATCTCCGGCGTGAACCCCTTCAACCAGCCCGGCGTGGAGGCTTATAAGAAAAACATGTTCCACCTCCTCGGCAAGCCCGGCTACGAGGCATAAAAATAACCGGGGACGTGCATATATTCCGTAGGGGCGGACGGCCCTGTCCGCCTGCGGGAAATCCACCGAAACGTGAAACCCATCGGCGAATTCGTACTGCCAAAGGGCGGACAGAGGCGTCCGCCCCTACAGGGGTTTGAAAGTTTCCGAGGTTTGCGTAGGGGACGATGCCTACATCGTCCCGGCAGAATGTACAGATTTTACGGAGATCCCCGGCGAATTCGAGCATGCCATCGGGTCGATGTGGGCATCGTCCCCTACGAACCTCCCGGAAGGGGTCGAACATCCCGGAAAATTGCATAAAAATCACCGGCTCGGCTGTTTTGGCAGTCGAGCCGGTTTTCTAGTTCCGGTAGGGGAGATAGTCCAGAAAGCAGCGGACGGCAAGCGGCGTGGGCGCGTCTTTGCGCAGCGCAAGACCGAGCGTCCGGCTGGCCGGAACGCCGAGCGGGCGGATGGCGATTTTGTAGGGAATCCGGCGCAGGATCAGTCCCGGGAGGATACTGAGCCCGAGCCCGCTTTCGACCATCGACATGACCGCGTAATCGTCCACCGTGCGAAGCTGCACGTGCGGCTGGAGCTTGTGGCGCTGTAAATTGCC
>ENA-UEQN01002878-UEQN01002878.1-human-gut-metagenome-genome-assembly--contig:-NODE-2878-length-11362-cov-3.373948_pt1 | contig 11362 bp, 9 predicted proteins | sample MGYA00242940_ERZ507944 | MGnify/ENA primary metagenome ERZ507944 (study PRJEB26167, sample SAMN06115449) | human gut metagenome | host: Homo sapiens | place: China:Fujian | collected 2015-08-20... | reverse complement strand
ATGAGATCCGGCGGCGTGTCGCGCCGACCGCCGTCATGGCGGTGCTGAAGGCGAACGCCTACGGGCTCGGCGTGCTTCCGGTGGCGGAGACCGTGAGGGCGGCCGGGGCCGCCTGTTTCGGTGTCGCCGAGATCAACGAGGCGATCGAGCTTGCTCCGCTCGGGCTGCCGGTGCAGATCCTCGGGAACCTGCTGCCGGACGAGATCGCGCCTGCCGTCGAGTACGGTATCGTCTGCCCGCTCAACGACCTCGGCATGGCGAAGGAGATCAGCGCCGAGGCGGTCCGGCAGAACCGGCGCGTCCGCGGAGCGGTCACGGTCGACTCCGGCATGGGGCGGCTCGGCATGCAGGCCGCCGCCGCGGCGCGGGAGATCCTGGCGATGCGCGCGCTGCCGAACCTTGAGCTTGTCGGCATTTACTCCCACTGTTCGAGCGCGTATCAGCGTTATGACGACTATACGGCGTTGCAGCTCGGCCGCTTCAAGGCGCTGCTGGCGGAACTGGCGGCGGAGGGGATGACCTTTCCGTTCGTCCATATCGCGGCTTCGGATGCGCTCAATAATTTCCCGGAGAGCACGCGCCCGCCGTTCACGCTCTGCCGCTGCGGGATCAACATGTACGGTTATTGCGATCCGGAGGTCCGTCCTTCGATGCATCTCGTGCCGGTGGTCGAACTCAAGACCCGGCTGGCGGCGGTGCGGATTCTTCCGGCCGGGGCGTCGATCGGCTATGGCCGGATGCACCGGCTGCGGCAGGATACCCGCGTCGGCACCATCGCGGCCGGTTATGCCGACGGGCTGCCGCTCGCGCTGTCGAACCGCGGTTACGTGCTTGTGAACGGCCGGCTCTGCCCGGTGCTCGGCCGCATTTCGATGGACTATACGACGATTTCGCTCGAGAATGTGCCGGAGGCGCAGCCGGGAGATGAAGTGGTCTGCGTCGGCACACAGGGCGACCAGACGATTACGCTGGAGGAGTGGGCGCAGTTGAAGGGAACCCACGCCTACGAGCTGCTCTGTTCGATCGGCAGCCGGGTCGGAAGGAGCTACCTTTCGTGAGGGAAGAAGGGAACAGCGGCGGCAAGACGGCGATCTTGACCGCGATCGAGGCGAATCGCGAATTTTTCAGGGGCGGCGGCCGCGATTCCGTGCCGCGCCGCCGTGAGATGCTGCGGCATATGCTCGATTTTCTGCAGACGCACCGCGACAAGGTTTTTTCGGCGTTGAGCGCCGATTTGCATAAGTCGGAGTACGAAGCCGCGATGACCGAATACCTGCCGGTCTGCGGTGTGTTGCGTTACCTGATCCGCAAACTGCCGTCTCTGGCGAAGGCGCGGCGCGGCGCGATTTTTCCGCTGAATTTTCCGGCTCGCGGCAGGATTCTGCCGGAGCCTTACGGGCAGGTGCTCGTGTTTGCGACCTGGAACTATCCGCTGCTGCTGGCGCTGGAACCGGCCTGCGGCGCCCTTGCCGCCGGCAACCGGGTCGTGCTGAAGCTGACCGACAAGGCGCAGCGCACGACGCAGTTCCTGCGCTGGATGATTGCGGAGTGCTTTCCGAACGGAGAGATGATCGCCGTGCACGAGGAACTCGAATTCGACGAAATTCTGAACGGGAAGTTCGATTATATTTTCTTCACGGGCGGCGGGGCCGCCGGAAAGCATGTCTACGAACGCGCCGCCGAACAGCTGACGCCGGTCACGCTCGAGCTCGGCGGTAAAAGTCCGTGCCTCGTCTGCAAAGGCGCCGACCTGCGGCTCGCCGCGAAGCGGATCGCCTGGGGCAAATTCACGAATGCGGGGCAGACCTGCATCGCTCCGGACTATCTGCTGATCCAGCAGGAGCTCAAAGAGCCGTTTCTGGTCGAGCTGCGGCGATGGATTCGGAAGTTCTACGGCGACGAGCCGGTGGACAATCCGGACTATCCGTGGATCATCAACGAACAGCAGTTCGCCCGGCTCGCGAAGCTGGCCGAACACGGCCGCCTGGTGGCCGGCGGCGAGCGCAACCCGGACCGGTTCTGCATCGCGCCGACCGTGATTGACGGGATCGGCTGGGACGATCCTCTGATGGAGCGCGAAATTTTCGGCCCGATCCTGCCGGTATTGACCTTCCGGTCGGACGAAGATCTGCTTGCGATGCTGGAAGGGAAGCCGAAGCCGCTCGCGCTCTACTGCTTCGGCGGGAGCCGCCGCTTCCGGCGCACGCTGCTCGATGCGACGAGTTCGGGGGCCGTGGTGTTCGACGATGTGGTCATGCACTTCGTGAATCCGGAGCTGCCGTTCGGCGGCGTCGGCGCGAGCGGAATCGGCGCGTATCACGGGCGCCGGACGTTCGAGACGTTCACGCATTACAAGCCCGTGATGTACCAGTCGCGACTGATCGACTGGCCGGTGCGGTATCCGCCGTTCCGGGGCTGGAAGCTGAAACTCATGAAATTCATAACCCGAAGATAAGGAGAACCATCATGTCCGGAATTTTCAAAGCCTACGATATCCGCGGAGTCTATCCGGTCGATCTCGACGCCGCCATGGCCGAGGCGATCGGCCGCGCCTACATTGAGTTCACCGGCGCGAAGAAAGTCGTGGTCGGCCGTGACATGCGTCCGCACTCGGAGCCGCTGTTCCAGGCGCTGGCCAAAGGGATGGTCGCGCAGGGAGCGGAGGTGATCGACATCGGCATGTGCTCGACGCCGCAGAGCTACTTTGCGAACGGCACGCTGAAGGCGGACGGCAGCGTCATGATCACCGCGAGCCACAATCCGGGAGAGTGGAACGGCTTCAAGCTCTGCCGGGCGAACGCCGTGCCGATTTCGGGTTCGACCGGAATCATGGATATCCAGAAGATCGTCGAAAACAGATCCTGGAAGGAGTGCGGCAAACCGGGCCGCATCACGACTTACGACATCAGGCCGGAGTACGCCGCGTTCCTGCGCAGGTTTGCGAAGATGGACCGCAAGCTGAAGGTCGTCGTCGATTACGCGAATGCGATGGGCCTCTACGAGATCGGCGGAATCACGGACCTCTTCGACATCGTGCCGCTCTACGACACGCTCGACGGCACTTTCCCGAACCATGAGGCGAACCCGCTGCATCTGGCCACGCTCGATGCGATCCGGGCGAAAGTGGTCGAAGTCGGCGCCGATTTCGGCGCGGCGTTCGACGGTGATGCGGACCGCTGCGGCTTCATCGACGACAAAGGTGAAATCATCCCGATGGATCTCTTCACGGCGCTGATCGCGCAGGACATTCTTTCGGACGGCCCGGCGACGATCCTCTACGACCTGCGGAGCAGCCGCGCGGTTCCGGAGTGCATCCGCGCGAACGGCGGCAAGGCGATCCAGAGCCGGGTCGGCCATGCGTTCATCAAGGCGCAGATGCGTGAGAACGACGCGGTTTTCGCGGGCGAGCTCTCGGGGCATTACTATTTCAAGGAGAATTTCACGGCCGAGTGCCGGGGGCTGGCGCTGATCAAGCTCGCGAACCTCGTCTGCAAGAAGGGCAAGCCGGTCAGCGAGCTCGTCGCTCCGCTGCGCAAGTATTTCTCGTCGGGCGAAATCAACTCGACGGTCGCGGATGTGAAGCCGGTCCTCGATGCGATCCGCAAAAAATATGCCGACGGCAACATGTATGAGCTCGACGGCATTTCGTCTGAATATCCGAACTGGTGGTTCAATGTCCGCAGCTCGAACACCGAGCCGCTGCTCCGCCTCATCGTCGAGGCGGACAGCGAAGCGTTGATGGAAGAGAAGCGGGATGAACTGTTGAAACTGATCCGCGGCTGAATGGGTCGGCCCGGAGTAATCGAGTAAGGAGAAGGAATCATGAAGAAAGTCACTTTGATGTTCGCCGGAGCCGTTGTCGCGGCCGGACTGCTTGCCGGCTGCGGCAGCAGCGTCGACGAGAACAAGACGCCGGAACAGATCCGGCAGGAGATCGCGAGCTGGGATTCGGCCAAGATTCAGAAGGCCGTCGATGAGTACACGAAGGCGATTGCCGCGAAGACCGAAGAGCTCAACGCCGCGCTTGCCAAGGTCAAGGATCTCTCGCCGCAGGAACTGCTCGGCGACAAGGGCCGCCAGCTGAAGGCCGAGGCCGACAAGATCGGCGAATCGCTGAAGAAGCTGAAGGACAACATGGCGGCTTACGCCGAGGGCCTGAAGGCGAAGGCGGCGAAGTAACACGCACCGGGACAGCGGGATGAAGCAGGAATATTTCGACATCTATGACGAAGCGGGCAACCGGATCGGCCGCGCTCTGCGGAGCGAGTGCCACGGGAATCCGGCGCTTCTGCATCATACGAGTCATGTGGTGGTGTTTCACCCCGCCGGCGGCCGGATTCTGCTGCAGAAGCGTTCGCGGTCGAAGGATATCCAGCCCGGGAAGTGGGATACCGCCGTCGGCGGCCACGTTGACGCGGGCGAGGATTATCTCACCGCCGCATTGCGCGAGCTCCGCGAAGAGCTCGGCGTGACGGCTTCGGCCGGCGAACTCCGGCACCTGTTCGATTCGAAGATCCGCAATGCGGTCGAATCCGAAGATGTCCGGGTATACGCCCTGCGGTCCGCCGGGCCGTTCCGTTTCCAGCCGGAAGAGATCGACGAGATTCGCTTCTGGACGGCGGACGAACTGGCCGGGCCGGAAAACCGGGAGAGCTTCACCCCGAACCTGATCGCGGAGCTCGCGCTCCTGCGGGAAAAGGGGCTGTTGTGAGTCAGGCGCCGGCTCAGCACTCGTTTTTCGCTGCGGCCAGGCGCCGTTTTTTTGCCGATTTCCAGGGTAGGCTCGGGGTGGTCGGCATTCTGATTTTACTGGTGCCTGCCGTCGCGGCGCCGCTGCTGGCCAATGGCCGGCCGCTGCTGGTTTTCGGAAAAGAAGGGCTCCGGCTTCCGTTCCTGCCTTTTCTGTTTGCTCCGGATTCGACCGAATTTCTGGTGGAACAGTTTTTCAACTATGTCCTGCTGCTGCTGCCGCTCTGGCTGCTGATCGCCCTGATCGTTCGCCGGCAGTTCCCGCGGCGGATTCTGTGCGGAGCGGCCGCGCTGCTTCTGCTGCTGCCGTTCGCGGCGGCGCGCCCGAAGCTCGATAAGACCGACTATCGCCTGGCGGCGGCGGAGTCCGGCGAACGGGCCGTTTTCGCGCCGATTCCGTATGGACCGTTCGAAATTATCGCCAGGCCCTATCAGAAGCCCTCCCGGGAGCACTGGCTCGGCACCGACGAGGTCGGCCGCGATGTGGCCAGCCGCATGATTTACGGCGCGCGCGCTTCGCTGGCGGTCGGGCTCTTCGCTACGGCGATCGCGCTGGTCATCGGCACCCTGGTCGGGTTGATGGCCGGCTATTATCGCGGCTGGTTCGACCTGGCGGTCATGCGCCTCGTCGAAATCCTGCTCTGTTTCCCGACCTTCCTGCTTCTGCTGATTCTGATGTCGATCCTGAAAGACCGCAAGTTCGAGCAGTCGATCCTCGTCGTCATTGCTGTGATCGGGCTCACCGGCTGGATCGGGCTGACGTTCCTTGTCCGCGGCGAAGTGCTCAAGCAGCGGGCGCTGCCGTACATCCAGAGCTGCGAGGTGGTCGGCATCTCCGCCTGGCGGACGATGACGGTCCATCTGCTGCCGAACATCACCGGGCCCATCCTCATCAGCTTCACCTTTGGCGTGGCGGGTGCGATTCTGGCCGAAAGCGGCCTCAGCTTCCTCGGTTTCGGCGTCCAGCCGCCGACGGCGAGCTGGGGCGGGCTGCTGCGCCAGGCGTTCGACAATCCGCTCGAATACTGGCATCTGACGCTGTTTCCCGGCATCGCCCTCTTCATCGCCGTTCTCGCCTTCAACTTCACCGGCGAGGGGCTCCGGAAAGCGCTGTTCCCGCGGTAATAAAAAACTCCCCGGCAAGTGCATGTCACGCCTTGCCGGGGAGTTCTGCTTCTTTCCGCCGGTCAGATCAGCGAATCCCAGAGTGCGGCATTCTCGAGTTTTTCGCGGATACAGTTCGCGAAGGAAGCCGCCATGGCGCCGTCCACAACGCGATGGTCGGCGGACACGGTGACTTTCATGATGTCGCGGATCACGATTTCCCCGTCGCGCACGACCGGAGTCGGGATGCAGCTGGCCACGGCGAGAATCGCGCTTTCGCCCGGATTCACGATCGCCTGGAAGCTTTCGACGTTCATCATGCCCATATTCGAGATCGTGAAGGTGCCGCCCTTCATCTCATCCGGAGTGAGTTTGCCGGAACGCGCCTTTTCGGCGAGTTCGCCGGACTCGGCCTGGATTTCGTCGAGCCCCTTGCGGTCCGCGTTCGCGATGACCGGGACGACGAGGCCGTTGTCGACCGAAACCGCCATGCCGATGTTGACCTTCGATTTCTGCGAAACCGAGTTGCCGTCGCAGAACGAGTTCACGTTCGGGAACTCCTTGAGCGCCAGGGCGACCGCCTTGATGATGAAGACGTTGACGGAGAGGTTGATCCCCTCTTCCTTCAGCTTTTTGCGCTTTTTCATGAGGTCGCTCATGTCGATTGCGACGGTCACGTAGAAGTGCGGAATCGTCTGCTTCGACTGGGTCAGCCGCTGCGCGATGACCTTGCGCATGGTGTTGAACGGCTTCGGACGCTCCGCGATCGCGGCCTTCACATCCGCGATCGTGATGCGGCCGCCGTCGCCGGAGCCTTCGAGTTCGGCCATTTCGAGCTTCGCCTCAGCCGCGAGGTTCAACGCGACCGGGGTGATTTTGCGCTTGAAGTATCCGGTCGATTCGAGATAGTTTTTCACATCCTGCTCTGTCACGCGCGTTCCGGCGGCCGGAACCTTCGCGAGATTGATCAGGTAGCCTGCCGCGAACTTCTTCGCCCGCGGCGAAACCGGCTTCTTCGCCGGGGCCGGCGCGGTTTTCGGGGCCGGCACCGGGGCAGCGGCGACGACGACGGGTGCAGGTGCAGCCGGAGCGGGTACGGGAGCAGCCGCCTTCTGTGCGGCCGGCGCGGGCGCTGCCTGCGGAGCCGGGGCGGGAACCGGAGCCGGGGCAGAGGCCGCCGGGGCAGCGGCGGGAGCCGCCGCCAGCATGTCGGCCGGAATCTGCTCGCCGGGTTCGCCGACGATCGCCGCGGTCGTGGTCATGACCGGGACTTCGACGCCGACCGGAGTTACGATCTTCAGGATCGTGCCTTCGAACTGCGATTCGACTTCGAGTACGGCCTTGTCGGTTTCGACTTCAAAAAGGACGTCGCCCTTCTTGATCTTGTCGCCTTCCTTGACCCGCCACGAGGCGATGGTCACGGTTTCTTCGGACTGTCCGAGTTTCGGAACGGGTATCTTGGTCGCCATAATGAATGTCTCCTGTTCCGTTGAATCAGTAAAGCTTCTTCACGGCCGCGACGATGTCGGCGGCGGTCGGCAGGAACGCCTCTTCGAGCGTGTAGGCCTGCGGAGCGATGCCGTTCTTCGCGCCGATCTTCAGAACCGGGGCGTCGAGGTCGTCGAAGCAGTTCGCCACGACCTGCGAAACGATTTCACCCGTGAAACTGCCGATGTCGACGCACTGGCTGACCACCACGCAGCGACCGGTCTTGCGCACCGACGCGAAGATCGCCTCGGAGTCGAACGGAACCAGAGTGCGCGGGTCGATGACTTCAGCGGAGATGCCTTCCTCCGCGAGGGTTTCCGCCGCCTTCAGGGCGTCGGCCACCGCCGGGCCCCAGGCGACGATCGTCACGTCGGAGCCTTCACGGACGATGTTCGCCACGCCGAACGGCACCGTGTAATCCTCTTCCGGCACCACGCCCTTCACATTATAGAGCAGCTGGCCTTCGACGAAGACGACCGGATTGTTCGTGCGGACCGCGGTCTTGATCATGCCCTTCGCGTCATACGGATTCGACGGATAGGCGACGTAGGTCCCCGGAATGTGGGCGAACATCGATTCGAGCGACTGCGAGTGCTGGCCGCCGTATCCCTTGCCGCCGCCGACGCTGCAGCGCACGACGAGCGGGACTTCGGTCGAGGCGCCGGTCATGTAGTGCCACTTCGCGGCCTGGTTCGAAATCTGGTCGGACGACATCAGCGCGAAGTCCATGTACATGAGTTCGGCCACCGGGCGGTAGCCGGTCATCGCCATGCCGACCGCCGCGCCGCAGATGCAGGCTTCGGAGATCGGGGTGTTGAGGACGCGGTCGCGGCCGAATGCCTCGAGCATACCTTTCGAGAGTTTGAAGGCGCCGCCGTATTCGGCGACGTCTTCACCGAAGAGCACGACGCGCTTGTCGCGGGCCATTTCCTCGCAGAGCCCTTCCTTGATTGCGTCGCGGTAGGTCGTCATGCCGTTCGCATCGCGCTTGGCGCGCGGCAGCGGCTCATAGAGTTTCGGATCGGCATAGGCGGCCGGGACGACGTCGCTGCTGCCGTCGGTGTACATGTACTTGATCACGTCGGCCGGATTCGGGTCCGGGGCGTCGGCGGCGCGGCGTGCGGCGCGGGCGTTCCGGGCGGCGACCTTCGCTTCCAGTGCCGAGAGCTCCTTCTCGTTCATGATTTTCGCCTCGAGAATCCGCCGGCGGAAGGTCACTACCGGGTCGACCTCCTTCCAGCGCGCTTCCTCCTCGCGGGTGCGGTATTCGTTGCGCGGGTCGGAGAGCGAGTGGCCGTAGTAGCGGTAGGTGTCGAATTCGAGCAGGATCGGGCCTTCGCCCTTCTTCGCCAGCGCCTTGGCGCGGCCGATCGCGTCGCGGACCGCGAGGATGTCCATGCCGTTCACGACTTCGGCGTGCATGTTGTCGTTGTCGAAGCCGGCGGCGCGGCGGGCCAGGTGGTCGACGCCGGTCACTTCGCCGTCGGCGCGGCCGGTCATGCCGTAGTGGTTGTTGATCAGGCAGTAAATGATCGGCAACCCGAACTTCGTTTCAGCCAGCGGTCCGTCGAACTGATCCTGGCTCGCCCAGTTCAGCGACTCGAGGACGACGCCGTTCGAATAGGCGCCGTCGCCCGCGAACGAGCAGACCACGCGGCCCTTCATGTTGTCGTCGATGCGGCAGGTCATGGCCGCGCCGGTCGCGATCGGAATGCCGCCGCCGACGATCGCGTTCGCGCCGAGGTGGCCGACGCGGAAGTCCGCGATGTGCATGCCGCCTCCGCGCCCCTTGCCGTAGCCGTCCTCTTTGCCGAACAGCTCGGCGATGGTGCGGAAGATATGGTCCTCCATGACCGCTTCCCGCAGCTCTTCGCCGGAGAGGCTCGAGAATTCGGGGCAGCGCTCGCGGAGCTCCTGTTCGGTCATCTGCTTGATCGCGTGGAAGCCCTTCGCAATCGAGTCGCCGTGGCCGCGGTGCGTGCTCGTGATGAGGTCGGTGATGTTCAGCATCGAGCAGACGCCCGATGCGGTCGCCTCCTGCCCGATGGAGAGGTGGGTCGGCCCGCGGTAATTGTAATCGCTGATGACTTCGTATGCGCCGGTGCGGCACTTGTTGATCATGTCTTCGAATTCACGGATCACGAGCATCGATTCGTAGAGGTCGGAGACTTCGGATTTCGTGATCTCCTTCGCCTTGAACTCGTCGGCCAGCGTCTTCGAGAACGTGTAGGCCGGAATCGGCTTGAGCTTGATGGTTTCTTTACGGAAGCTGGGACCGCGATCGGAGAGATAGTTGTTCGCCATTTTGCTTTTCCTTACTTGTTGACGAGGTTTACGCCTGAATGATCTCGATATTGTGCTTCTTCAGTATCTTCATGAATTCCGGCGGGATGCCGGAGTCGGTTACGACAAAGCGGAAATCGTCGAGCGTGCCGGCGTTGACCAGCGACGCCCGGCCGAATTTGCCGGAGTCGGCCAGCAGGACCGACATGCCGGCCCGGCCGAGAATGAGCTTTTTCGTGAAGGCTTCTCCGGGATCGGTCGTCGAGACGCCGGCGGCCGTGAAACCGATGGTGCCGAAAAACGCTTTGCCGATATGGAGCGCTTCGCCGATCGGTGTGGTCAGCGGGCCGACCAGCGTGCGCGAAAGCGGGCGGAATTCGCCGCCGAGCAGGATCAGCCGGTGACGCGACTCCATGAGCTCGGCCGCCGCCATCAGGGAATTGGTCACGACCGTGAGGTTGCGGCGGCTCCCGAGTTTGCGCGCCAGCGCGAGCACGGTGCTGCCGCCGTCGAGATAGATCGAGTCGCCGTCTTCGATAAGGGCGAGGGCGGCTTCGGCGATACGCTCCTTTTCGGCGGCGCGGAGCGTGGTTTTCTCGTGGAACAGCGGTTCGCGCTTTTCATCGTCGCCGCCGACGCGGATCGCTCCGCCGTGCACGCGCTGAACGGCGCCGCGGTTCTCGAGGGAGTGCAGATCGCGCCGCACCGTCGCCTCGGAGACCTGGAGCGCGCCGGCCAGTTCGGCGATGGTGCGCACCCCGTCGCCGAGCGCCGCAAGAATCAGGTCCTCGCGCTCCGGCGAAAGCAGTTTCCGGTTGTTCCCATTGCTTCCCATGCTTATATCTTATCACATTTTTTTACTTTTGCAAGTTTTTGAAAGAATTTGAAAGATATTTTTTATTTGCCGCCTGCTTGCAATCATCATGCAATGGTTTCATATTATTCGACAGGGAGATGTAAGGAATGCGAAACCGGCCTGAAATGACTGCGATTCTCAAGTGGCGGTGGCTGCTTTTTGTTCCTTTCTGTGCTGTTTGGGGGCTGGCTTTTGAAAGTCTTGCCGGGGTAGCGGGAAAAGCCGTGTTGTCGCTCTCTGCCGGACTCATCTGTGGACAGTTCATGCGCAGGCGGCCGTATTCCAAGCGAAAACGATTTTGCCTCGGGCCGGCGTCCGTTGCCGGATTGTTTGTCTGCTGGAATTACTCGCTCGGATTTGCCGTGAAGCTTGCGGCGCTTCGCTGCAATGAGTGCCTGAGCGGCATGGCCGTGCTCTGGCTGGCCGGCTGCATTTCCCTCGCAGCGATTCCGCTGCTGTTCCTGCTGCAATCCCGGCGAGTGTTGCTCCTGATTCCCGTGCTGTTGCCTGGCTCGGTTTCAAACGCGGCAGCTGCCGGAGCCAGATGGACTGCCGGCTCTACTATACCGTCAGCTTCGATGGCGGACGGAACTGGCGGAAGCCGCAGATCATACCCGGTTCGGAGCTTCAGGCCAATGGTCTTGGACTTCATTTGAAGAATAATGTACTTCATCTGTTTTACGGCAGACGGAATGACTCCGATCCGCAGCCCGGGGAGTTCATCTTTTACCGGAAGCGCAGTCTGGCGCCTGCTTCTCTTTGAACATCGCCTGCCGGCATTTTTTGATGTCTTTTGATGAACTTTAAAGTTCATTAAAAGATCGATCAAAGTTCAACAAAATTCAAAAATAATCGGTTCCGCTCTTGACATTTTATGCTCAG
>ENA-UEQN01002857-UEQN01002857.1-human-gut-metagenome-genome-assembly--contig:-NODE-2857-length-11427-cov-7.005110_pt1 | contig 11427 bp, 9 predicted proteins | sample MGYA00242940_ERZ507944 | MGnify/ENA primary metagenome ERZ507944 (study PRJEB26167, sample SAMN06115449) | human gut metagenome | host: Homo sapiens | place: China:Fujian | collected 2015-08-20... | reverse complement strand
TCCTATTAAGAGAGTTGCAGTCTGATTCAGCCTATAGTCATTTAAGACTAGTGTCAAAGTTAGTTCACTGCAACTCTTCTTTTCAAATATACACTTATATTTTATTGTGATATTTAATACTGCAAATGTAAATGTGTCAAAATCTCCTTGTCCCTGCACTGGATACGGGGACGCAAAAGGACAGACCTTATCAATCAGATTTTTATAGGGCTGGTTTTAATGCGATCCCGCGAGGGGCGCGGGAACAGGATAGTTTCGACACACCTCCCTACAATTTCCCGAACAACCTTCCTATCAAATCCTTTTTCCCGATTCGTTGCAACGCCTGTGTGATCTGGCGGCGAAATTCCGGTTTATACCAGAAAAAGAACTGACGCTGTGCCAGTTTTTGTTCTTTCGTATGGGCTGTATATATCTTTTCCAATGTGTAGGGATGATAACCTGTGTAGTACATCTCCGTTGCCAGTGTCATGGGAGTAGGCGTGAAATCCTGTACCTGTTCGAGTTGGAAATGCAGTTTCTTGGTCTGGATAGCCAAGTTTGCCATATCTGCCTCGGTACAGCCGGGATGGCTGGATATGAAATAAGGGATTAGTTGCTGGTTCAATCCGTATTGCTTGTTTATGCGGTCGAATATTTTTTTGAATTGTCCGAAAAGCTCGAATGAAGGTTTGCGCATCATTTTCAGGACATTGTCCTCTGTATGTTCGGGGGCGACTTTGAGACGGCCGGAGACATGACGGGCTATCAGTTCCTCCATATAGGTATGGGCAGCCTTGTTCAGATTGTCGTCTGTATACCGGTGCAGGAGCAGGTCGTAGCGGACACCGCTACCGATAAACGAACGCTTGATTTCCGGCATTCTGTCCACTTCTTTGTATATATCCAACAGCGGTGTGTGATCTGCATTCAGATTCTTGCAGACGACAGGAGAGATGCAAGACGGTTTCTTGCACTGGGAGCAGATATCCGGATTCTTCCCTTTCATCCGGTACATATTGGCCGAAGGGCCACCGAGGTCGCTCAGGTATCCTTTGAAGTCCGGCATCCGGGTGATCTCTTTCACTTCTTTCAATATGGACTCTTTACTTCGTGAGGCGATAAACTTTCCCTGATGGGCCGAGATGGTACAGAAAGCACAGCCTCCGAAACATCCCCGGTGGATGTTTACCGAGAACTTGATCATTTCGAAAGCCGGTATCGTCTTCCCTTTGTACTTGGGATGGGGCAGGCGGGTGTAGGGTAGGTCGAATGACGCATCGATCTCTTCTTCCGTCATAGGCGGGAAAGGGGGATTAACGACGATTGTTTGCCGGCCGACCTTTTGCAGGATGCGGGATGCCTGCTGTTTGTTGGATTCTTCTTCTATGTGTTTGAAATTTTTAGCCTGTTTCAGCTTGTCGCGCAGGCATTCTTCATGGGAAAAGAGATTGATGTCGTCCGGTAGCGGCTTTACCTCGTCTGCCAAATAGGCCGTTTGCCGTATATCTTTGATCTCATGGAAGGGAATGCCTGCCTGTAACCGGCTGACCAGTTCTTTCAAGGGAAGTTCCCCCATGCCGTATATCAACAAATCCGCCGGGCTGTCTTTCAGGATTCCGGGGAGCAGCTTGTCTTGCCAGTAATCGTAATGGGTAACCCGGCGCAAGGATGCCTCTATACCTCCTAATACGACAGGGACATCCGGATAGATTTCCTTTATTATTTTCGTGTAAACGATGCTGGGATAATCGGGGCGCATACCGGCACGGCGGTCCGGTGTATAAGCATCGTCGCTACGCAGGCGCTTGTTGGCCGTATAGTGGTTGATCATCGAATCCATCGCTCCGGCAGAAACACCGAAGAACAGGCGGGGGGCTCCCAACTTCTTGAAATCCCGGTAATCACCGCGCCAGTCCGGTTGCGGGACAATCGCTACGCGCAGTCCCATTGCTTCGAGTGTCCGCCCGATGACGGCCGCTCCGAATGAAGGATGGTCCACATAGGCATCTCCGCTGAAAAGTATCACATCTATATAGTCCCATCCGCGGGCTTCAACTTCTTTCTTTGTTGTAGGCAACCATGCCTCCGGTCTGAATGTTCTCATGGCTGCAAAGGTACGAATTATATTCTGTCTGTATAATAGGGCAACCGTACCAAATCCAGCAGCAACAATTCTTTATTTCTATGGAGAGAAAAAAACGTTTTTGTCCCGAATAATTCTTTCTTAAGTGCCTGCTAATTCTGTAATCGGTGCCAGCAATTATATAATCAGTGGTTGTGATTATATAATTGCTGGCACTGATTTTATAATCACTGGCACCGATTACAGAATTAATAGGCACTCCGATGTTTTTTTATGCCTATATAGAAATGAATTTGGTGCGGTTGCCCTAAAGTTATAACTTTTGCTTATGGGAGATAGGTATTAATGATGTACAGAGGAGATCGAAATCTCTTACCTTTGCAAACGAAAGAAAAATAAGGTTTTCAAGAAAACTTTATGGTTGCAGGGAATGTTTTAATAGAAGACATATCATTAAAAAAACAATACAATATGAAAACATTGACAGACGAAAAGCTCACGATCGTAGGAGCGGCAGGTATGATTGGTTCGAATATGGCTCAGACAGCCATCATGATGGGACTTACTTCTAATATCTGTTTGTATGATCCGTACGCTCCGGGCTTGGAAGGGGTTGCCGAAGAGTTGTTCCATTGTGGCTTCGAAGGTGTTAATATCACTTTCACTTCCGATATCAAAGATGCACTGACTGGAGCCAAATATATCGTGAACTCCGGTGGGGCCGCCCGTAAGGCGGGTATGACCCGTGAAGACTTGCTGAAAGGAAATGCCGCTATCGCCGAAGAATTCGGAAAAAACGTAAAGGCCTATTGTCCGGATGTCAAGCATATCGTAGTTATTTTCAATCCGGCTGACATCACAGGTTTGATCACACTGTTGTATTCAGGTTTGAAACCTTCGCAGGTGACGACTTTGGCAGCTTTGGATTCTACTCGCCTGCGTAGCGAATTGGCCAAGCATTTCGGTGTTTCTATGGATGTTGTGGAGAACTGTCGTACATACGGCGGTCATGGCGAGCAAATGGCTGTTTACGCTTCTACCGCTAAAGTGGATGGCAAGCCGTTGGCCGGCATGATCGGCACGGATGCTTTGACTAAGGAACAATGGGCGGAAATTCAGACGAAGGTGACGAAAGGTGGTGCCAACATCATCGCTTTGCGTGGCCGCTCTTCTTTCCAGAGTCCGTCTTATGTCTCTATCGAGATGATTGCAGCCGCTATGGGAGGTAAACCGTTCCGCTGGCCGGCAGGTGCTTATGTCTCCAACGGTAAGTTCGACCACATCATGATGGCTTGGGAAACTTCCATTACAAAAGATGGCGTAGCTTTGAAAGAGATAAAAGGTACCCCGGAAGAAGAAGCCGCTTTGGAAAAGAGCTACAAGCATCTTTGCGCGTTGCGTGACGAAGTGATCGCAATGGGTGTTTTGCCTCCGATCTCCGAATGGCATGCATTGAATCCGAATATTAAATGAAAAGTCAAAAAGACGGGTAGAAAGATTTAGGTTACCAGAAAGTAGATCGTAGATATTTATTTTAAGGAGTATGTCAAAAGGGCTTTTCGGCCCTGACATACTCCTTTTTTATAGTCAGGATGCTGTTTGGCTGTTTGATAATTTCTGTATCAGGTCGGCCACGTCTCTTCCGTCCATAAGCCCGTGATGTACGCAAATCGAAATGGGTAATAAATGCTTTTCACCTTCCTGCATTAATTTCCCTGTGGAAATGCGGGGTACGGAGTCTCCGTTTTTAAAAGATGTAGCATGCTTCATTTCGGAAAAAGCGAACCAGGGTAATGCCGAATAGTGAATGACATCCTGTCTGTCTGTGTTTTCGGAAAATGACAATCCTGTTCCGTTTTTAACCCTTTCTATTTCCTGTGTCGCTGTTTGAATAAATCGGTTGATATTTGTATTGTATTCAAAAAAGCCGAAACCGAAAGTCCCGTCTTCACGTCCGATAGTCGGGGAGATATGGATCGTATCATAACGGACTACCGAGTCTTTTTCTATTCGTAATTTGAATGCATCGGTTTCGTTTGCACACTTCAATAAGAAATGAAGGGAATAAAGGAAAAAAGAAACATTCAGTTCTTTACTTTGTCTGTAGATATCGGTGAAATCCACAAGAGTTGTAATCCCGAAAAAGGGGTCGTCGAATGCGGAAAAGAAAGCAAAATGTTCTTTTCTGTTCCAATTGTCTAAATCGATAACTTGCTTCATCTTGTCTTCTTTTATAAATGTCTTTCCGGATAAAGTGCATCCCACCATTGTGGTTCGTCTTTCAGGTATTTGGCGAACCAGGCAAAGATGGTGTTTTGCCATTCGAGACGTTTTTTATAATCCGCAACACCGTGGTTCTCTCCGTCTACCTGTACAAACTCGACTGTTTTTCCAAGTAGTTTCAAAGCCAAGAACATTTGGATACTTTCTCCGACAGGCACGTTCGTGTCAGCATTTCCATGAAGCAAGAGGAGAGGGGTATTGATTTTGTCAGCATTGAACAGCGGACTATGCTTAGTATAGAATTCCGGATTATTCCACGGGTATGTGCCCGTATTGGCAACCGAGCAATATCCATATCCCCAATAACCTTCACCCCAATAGCTACTCAGGGCACTGATGCCCGCATGACTGACTGCGGCAGCAAACAGGTCGGTTTTTGTTTGCAGATATTGTGTCATGAAGCCACCGTAGCTGGCGCCGGCACAACCGATTTTCTTCGGGTTGACGAACGGATGCTCTTTGCAGAACTGTTCTGTCCCCTGGATAATTTCATCGGCGGTCTTATCTCCCCAGGCATTTACGTGACGGGCGGCGAATTCTTGTCCGAAGCCGGTCGTACCGCTTGGGTTCAAAGTGTAGACCACGTAGCCGAGGGCTGCATACATATGCATGGAGTAACTGAACTCCAACGCACGGTTAGTGGGAGAGGTTCCGCCGTAGTAATAGACGATCATCGGATATTTCCGGGATGCATCGAAGTTGGGCGGGAGATAATAGCGCCCCTGAATGACAGTCCCGTCGGTAGAGGTGAAATTCCAGTCGTGGACTTCTCCGAACTTGATGTCTTTCAGCTTGTCGGCCGATAAGTCGTAGATCAGTTGCGTCTTGTTGTTCTTGGTGTTGTAGCTGTACAGACGGTTGGCATTGGATACGCTTTGTCCGTAGTAATACATGACCGGAGCGGTTTCGGCCAGCGAATAATTGTAAATGACGTCTTCCGGCAGGTCAAGACGGCGGATTTTTCCGTTGACCGGATTGCAGGTATAGATACGCTGGTAATCCTGGTCTTCCGTCAACATATAAATCTGTCCGTCGAATTTGCTCCATTGTGCACTCGTGACGTTCGGGTTGAAATCTTTGGTAAGCGCTTTCGCTTTTCTCGTTGCCGGATCGTACAGGAAAAGCTGTCCGTCGTAAGTGTTGGATATTTGCCCCTCTTTGATGTTCAGACCGATATTGTCGAAAGCATTGCCGGAACCGAATACCATCAACTGCTTGCCGTCCGGTGAGAAAGTCGCCCCATTGATGTATTGGGCTTTTTCCCATAAGGTGTCGACCGTCATGGTCTGCAAATCCAACTTATACATGGAGTTGCTTGAGTGAGGCAGTGAAGTGTAATCCTGCTCGCTGGTGCTGAACAGCAGATAACGGCTGTCGGCACTGACATCATTGATAAAGGTATTGTTATGCCCGTATGTCAACTGCTCGTATAAACCGGTCTGAAGATCGTAGCGCCAGATGAAGTAACGGTTACGGAATCCCGGCAGACGATCGTTCGGTTCCAGGATACGAAGCATATCCGGCCCATCTTTAGGGCCTTCTTCCTGGATGGTATAAAGCAAAGTCTTTTCATCCGGGGTAAAACTGAAACTGCCTTCCGGGAGGTTTTCCGCCAGGATTTCTTCCTGCATGGTTGCCGGATCAACGGTTACCAGCTCTTTTCCGTTCATTCCGGTACGGGTGAAATACATCTTGTTGCTCGTCGGCATCCAGTCGGCAGTTAAGATAAACCCTTTGTCCTGCAATAGGATCTGTCCGGTCGCAGCATCCCGCAGTTGAGCATATTGTTCGCTTTTTCCACCTTCCATGCGGGTGTAGTATTTTACCAGCACATATTTTCCGTTAGGCGAGATGCTCGTTCCCCGGAATTGCGTTCCTTCCAGGATGTCGCGTGATGTGTATCGCTTTTCAGGGTTAAGGGAAGCTATGACCTCTGCTTCCTCTTCACTTTTGAATTTGGCTGTCAGCGTGGACGGACAGGTATCGGTGTCGGCTGTCAGATATTTGATGACCACTTCATAGCGGTGTGGTTCCAGGGTCAATTCAGAAGTGGCGCCGACCGGTTTATTGTTGACGAACACTTCGAATGTTCCCGGTCCGGAAACTTCCAGCGAGCCTTTTGTGTAGCGGTCGCTGTTCAGGTAGAACGAATAGAGATGCAAGGCATATCCTTTTTCGGGTGTCGGGACGGTAATCAGTCCGGCGGTATCCGCATCGATAACGACCGCATTGCCGAGGGCGCGGCCGAAAGGAATAGTCGATTTGACCAGGTTCTTTGCCTCGAAAGGCTTGCCATTGACGTTCAGGCTGTCTGCCAGGATGGGCTTGTTGACCGCTATCGGCCCGGCATGAAGGTACTGCATCACTTTTACGTCTTCTGCCGCTTGGGTGGCGAAAGCCGAAAAGAGGAGTAACGGGATAAGTTTAATCTTTTGATTCATGTATCGTGTATATTTAGAATATCTATTTGCGAGTGGCGCTAATCATATAAAGCCGGTCACTGTCTTCCATCGTGTTGACAGTGAAAAAAGGAGATAGCATGCGGGCCAGCTCTTCCACGGGAGGCAATCCTTCCGACAGTTTTCCGGCATGCTTGTCATGGTGTCCGTTGATCTTGTCGCGACTTTCGCTGTGACAGATCACCAGTTCGCCGCCTGCCGGTAGTATTCCGGCTAAATGGGAGACCAGCTTCTCCGGTTCCTGGAAATGAGGGAAAACACTATAGGCAATGATATAGTCGAAAGATTCTCCCTGTATATCCCATACGTTCTGGCAACGGAAGTCGACGACCGGGGTCGCATATTTGCTCCGTGCCTTCTCGATCATTGCAGGCGAAAGGTCTACTCCGACAATCTGCCGGGGAGAATAAGGTAGGAGATAACTCTCCAATACGCCGGTTCCGCATCCGATGTCCAGGATGCGAAGCCCTTTTCGAAGGCCGGTCCGTTGCAGGATGTCGTTCAGTTTTTCCGGATCATGATAGCAAAGTTCGTCCCATCTGTCGGCAAGAGTGTCGAAGAAGTCTGCTATCTTGTTCATGGTAGTTGTCCCTCCCAGACAAAACAATCGGCAAACAAACTTTTGAGATCTGTCGCCTCTCTGAACAGGCCGAACACGGAAGAACCGGAACCGGACATGGAGGCATATACGGCTCCCTTTTCATACAATGTCTCTTTAATCCCGACAATGACCGGATATTTTGGGAAAACACTTTTTTCAAAATCGTTGACCATCAGTTTTTTCCATTTCTCGACCGGTCTCCGGATGATTTCTTTCAAAGAGATGGCCGGAGCAGCAGGTGTCACCATCGAGTAGGCTTCCGGTGTCGAGACGGCGACATCCGGCTTGACAAGACAGAGATGGTAACCTGCCAGCGACAATTCCACCGCTTCGAAGATATTTCCCGTACCGGATGCGAATACCGGCGTATTGCGGATAAAGAACGGGCAATCCGCCCCGATGGAGGAAGCAAGTTCTTCCAATCCGTCTTCCGGGATCTGAAGTCCGCAATAGTCGTTCAATAACTTCAGCATAAAGGCGGCATCAGCCGAGCCTCCGCCAAGTCCGGCCCCGAAGGGAATAGCTTTCAGCAGATGGACTTCCAGTTCCGGGATTTCATACCGTGACTTCAGCAGATTCAGTGCTTTGACAACTAAGTTCTTCTGGGTTGGAGTATCTACCGGTATTCCCGTCTGTGTGAAAGAGAATGTATCGGCTCCGACTATTTCCAGCGCATCTTTCACCGGGATCGGATAGAAGATAGTTTCAATATTATGGTAGCCATCGGGACGTTTGCTCACGACATTCAGCCCCAGATTTATTTTGGCATTAGGAAAACAGATCATATATAGTCTCTTTTTAATGATTGACAAATGTAAGTTAATTGATATAATTTAGGCACGGATTTCAATTCCGTGAATTCCGTGCCTGTAAAATCATGAAGGAGGTGTTTTGCCACCGCCTTTCGGTGCTTATCTTTGTCCTTCGCCGATCATCTCTTCAGCCAGAACGATATCTGCGTCCTTTTTGATGTTCGGAAGTTCCAGACCGTAGCCTTTGATACGGTCTTCACGTTTCAACAACAAGGAGATCACGAGTGCCAGAACACCGAAGCAGGTGAAGATCAACATCGGGATCGTATAGTTGTAGGTCGGTTTACCGTTGATCTCTCCGGAAATGCAATATTGATCCAGTACGATACCGATCATATACGGAACTCCCATCAGTCCCCAGTTCTGTACCCAGAATATCAGTGCATAGGCTGTCCCCAATTTGTTTTCCGGGATGATTTTCGGAACGGAAGGCCACATGGCGGAAGGGACCAGCGAGAATGCGATGCCCAGCAGCAAGATCAGTATCAGAGCGACCAGCCAGTTGTCCAGCATCGGAATGGAGAATGTGAAGTGGATGAATATCAGCATGATGGAACCGATAATCATGATGGTTGCTCCCTTTCCTTTGCGGTCGTACAAGTTTCCGAAGAACGGAGTTAATAGGATATTGCCGAATGGCAGCAAAGCCGGAATGACACCGGACCATTCGGGATCGATGCCGAATTTGTTAATCATCAGGTTCGGAGCATATTTCAAGAAGGGGAAAACAGCCGAATAGAACAAAACACAAAGGAGCGCCATGTACCAGAAACCCTTTAACGTGATGATATCCAGGATATCACCGAAACGGAACGGTTCTTCCGCATCTTCTTCCCCGGTAGCGCCGGCGGCATCTTCCGCATCACGTCTCTTGTCCATAACAACAAATACGATGAAGGATAACAAACCGATGCAAAGCAAAATCAAACCGATGAAGATCGGCATACTGATGGAGTTGCCGAACGCACGGCTCAACAAAGGCGTAACGCCGATTGCCAAACCTGTACCGATACGGGCACAAGCCATTTCCAAGCCCATTGCCAATGCCATCTCTTTGCCTTTGAACCATTTTACGATGATCTTCGAAACGGTGATACCGGCAATCTCGACGCCGACGCCGAACAAAGCATATCCTAATGAAGCGACTACCAATGGATATCCGTATTCTGAACCGAAAACGGTAACGGTTGCACCGTCAAAATTATGTGAAATACCGAACCACTTGATGAAAACACCGATGAGCATGATGCTGGTTGCCATCAAACCGGTGAAGCGGACCCCCATCTTGTCTAAGATCATGCCTCCGAAGATAAGCATCAGGAAAAATACGTTGAACCAACCGTAGGCGCTGGTGAATTTGCCGTATTCATTGGCTGTCCATCCCAGTCCGCCACCTTCGACGGGGGTTTGTAGTAAGTCCTGTAGCGGAGCCATCATATCCGTGATGAAGTATCCGCAGAGCATTGTGAATGCGACGAGCGCCAGTACGGACCATCTCGCCGTTTTTGATTCGCTCAGTTTTCTCTGAATTTGTTCTGTCATGATATTTGTTTTTGAATTATGTTATTTGTCTTTTTTCAAGAACAGGGGCAAGGCGTCCGCCACAACAAAAGTGCTTCCACCGATAAAGATGATGTCGTCCTGTCCGGCACGTGCCAATGCTTTTTCTACAGCTTCCGGCACGGAATCGCAGATCGTGCCCGACAAACCGTGGAAGATTGCTTTTGTCGCAAAATCTTCCGCAGGCATTGCCCGTTGCACGGATGCTTGCGTAAAGAAGTAAAAGGCTTTTTCAGGCATCAGGTCCAATACGCCGTCGATATCTTTGTCGTTGACCATGCCGACAATCATAAAGAGGTGCTTATGCCGTTTCAGTTCTTCTTCCAGTTGGATTTGCAGATATTGCCAGCCTCCGGCGTTGTGCCCGGTGTCGCATACGACTTTCGGGTTCTCCTGCAAAACCTGCCAGCGCCCCATCAGTCCGGTCAATTCGACCACATGTTCGAAACCTTCCCGTATCGCTTCGACCGGAATATTTACGCCGGCTGCGCTCAATAAGTTGATCGCTCCCAATACGGTAATCGCATTCCTGAACTGCACGACACCCCCTAATTCACCGAACAACTGTCCGTATTCCGCAGAGTCCAGATACCATTCGCCCGTATCCATCAGATAAGATTCTTTCAGTAACCCTTCGTCCTGGGCGAAATATACTAATGTACCGGCTTTGGCGGCTGCGTCTGCAAAAACTTGTGCCACGCTGTGGCGGTCTACTTCGCCGACTAATGCCGGAACGTCCTTTTTGATGATTCCGGCTTTCTCAAAAGCGATCTTTTCGACCGTATCTCCTAAGAACTGGGTATGGTCCAAGCTTATATTCGTAATGATACTTAGGATAGGAGTGATGATGTTGGTACTGTCCAGGCGGCCGCCCATGCCTACTTCGATAACGGCATAATCCACCTTTTCGGCACGGAAATAGTCGAATGCCATACTGGAAGTCAGTTCGAAGAAGGAGGGTTGGAGAGGTTCGAAGAAGGAACGGTTGCGTTCTACAAAATCTACCACATATTCTTTGGGGATCTTTTGCCCGTTTACCCGGATTCGTTCGCGGAAGTCGACCAGGTGCGGGGAGGTGTAAAGCCCGACTTTATATCCCGACTGGCGCAGGATCGCGGCTAACAGGTGGCTGACGGAGCCTTTGCCGTTGGTTCCTGCAACGTGTATCGTTTTGTAGGCTTTATGCGGGTTGCCTAAATGGTCGTCCAGTGCGATACTGGTTCCTAATCCGGGTTTGTAGGCTGAAGGTCCGGCATTCTGAAAAACTGGAATACTGGTGTATAGATAGTGTAGCGTCTCTTCGTATGTCATGCTGTTATTTTTTATATTTCGCAAAGTTAGGTACAAATCTTTTAGGAAAAAAGGAATTGGTTAAAAGATAGGTGGAATAAACAAGAAAAGGATACCCGAAACCGGATATCCTTTTCAATTTAACTTTTATAATTCTGTAGAATTAATTTCTTGGGAGTGCTTCTTTTACAACCATCTGACGGCCTTCGTAAGTGGCTCCGTTCAAATCTCTGATTGCGTTTTGTGCTTCGGAATCTTCCGGCATTTCGACGAATGCAAAACCTTTAGATCTTCTTGTGTCGCGATCGATGATAAGTTTTACTGAATCAACTGTTCCGAACTCTTCCATTACATCTC
>ENA-UEQN01002856-UEQN01002856.1-human-gut-metagenome-genome-assembly--contig:-NODE-2856-length-11428-cov-8.342613_pt1 | contig 11428 bp, 9 predicted proteins | sample MGYA00242940_ERZ507944 | MGnify/ENA primary metagenome ERZ507944 (study PRJEB26167, sample SAMN06115449) | human gut metagenome | host: Homo sapiens | place: China:Fujian | collected 2015-08-20... | reverse complement strand
TGGTTGACTAAGGAATATTGTTTAAGCGTGAGTTTGTGATATTGGGTGTGGTATCTTTAACTATGGGAAACTCCGCTCTCCCATTTGCTGACGGTCTTGTTGGAAACGCCCAGACGGTCGGCGGCGTCCTGCTGGGTCATGCCCGCCGCCTTTCGAAGTGACGCCAGATAGGCGCCGGTCTTTGCAGTGTCCAAGTGGTCACGCTCCTTTCTGTGTGGTCACAGTATGCCGCACCGGCCCTGCGAACGTCTATCCCATCGCTGCGGAAAAGAGTCTGCGGAGCGTAGACATGGCCGTTTTTTGCCGGTCCGCGCACTCTGTTCGGGGTTGTTTCGCCTCCGCGTCCTCTCTGCGGATGGACACATTATACAATTTTCCACTCCGTTTCTCAACGCCGCGTTCTGTCCCGGAACGCCGGGTACCCCCAGAGCCTTCCGGCCCTGGGGGTACTCGTACACACACATGGAAGTTAGCTTATTTATACGCGGTACGTCCAGCCGAAGGGATCGTCCCGCTTGCCCCACTGGATACCCGTCAGCTCGTCGTACAGCTTCTGGGACAGCTCGCCGATGCGGCCGCCGTTGACCACATAGCCCTGCTCCTGATAGTACAGCTCGCCGATGGGGGAGACCACAGCGGCGGTGCCCACGCACCACGCCTCCTCCAGCGTACCGGCTTTGGCGGCGTCGAACAGCTCGTCCACGCTGAGCAGCCGCTCCTCCACCGGCATGCCCCAGCTCTTCAGCAGGGCGATGCAGGACCGGCGGGTAACGCCGTTGAGGATAGAGCCGGTGAGCATGGGCGTCACCACCTTACCGGCGATCTTGAACATGACGTTCATGCCGCCGCCCTCCTCGACGTACTTGCGCTCCACACCGTCCAGCCACAGCACCTGGGAGAACCCCTTCTCGATGGCGCGGTCACCGGCGCGGTTGGCCGCGCCGTAGTTGCCGCCGCACTTGGCTTCGCCGGTGCCGCCGCGCACCGCGCGGACGTCCTCCGTCTCCACCATGATCTTCACCGGCTCCAGCCCGTTCTTAAAGTAGCTGCCCACGGGGGACAGGATCACCACGAACATGGCCTGATGCACACCATGCAGCGCCAGATCCGGATCGGTAGAGAACAGGAACGGCCGGATATACAGGCTGGTGCCCGGGGCGGAGGGGACCCAGTCCTGATCCACCTCCACCAGCCTCCGGATAGCCTCCAGCGCATCGTCGGGGTCCAGCTGAGGCAGGCTCAGCCGTTCGCAGGACTTGTTGAGCCGCTCCACATTGTCCCAAGGGCGGAACAGCTGCACGCCGCCGTCGGGACGGCGATAGGCTTTCATGCCCTCAAACACCTCTGTGCCGTAGTGCAGCACGCTGGCGGCGGGGGAGAGGCTCAGCGGCCCGTAGGGTACGATTCGGGCATCGTGCCAGCCTGCCTGCTCCGTATAATCCATGACGAACATGTGGTCGGTGAACACCGAGCCGAAGCCCAGCGTGTCCGCCGGCGGCAGCGTCCCGGGATGGGTGGTTTTTGTTACAGTGATATTCATGCTTCTGCCTCCTCAGATTTTCTTCAGATGCTCCATATTGCGGCGGATACCCTCGCAGCACTGGTGGAATGTGGCCCTTTCCTCCGGGGTCAGGGGCAGCTCCACCACCTGCTCCACGCCGCTGGCGCCGATGACGCAGGGCACACCGGCAAACAGGCCGCTCTCGCCATACTCGCCGCACAGCTCCATGCTGGCGGGCATGATGGCCTTCTCATCGTGGAGCACGATGTGAGCCATACGCGCAGCGGTAGTGGCGATGCCGTACTCGGTACACTGCTTGCCCATGTAAGTCACCCAGCCGCCGCCGATGGACTCCTTCTGCAGGGCGGCGCGGTCGAAGCGGAAGCGCTCGTCGGTTTCGGCCCACTTGTCCAGAGGCATGCCCTTGAAGCTGACGCAGGACCAGGGCGCGAACTGCTGGCTGCCGTGCTCACCCAGCATGTAGCAGGTGATGGACTTGTGGTCGATGCCGGTCTGCCGCGCCAGTGCGCTCAGCAGGCGGGAGGTGTCCAGACCGGTGCCGGTGCCGAACACGCGGCCCCGGGGCAGACCCACGCCCAGCGCCAGCTCGCGGGTCACGATGTCGCAGGGGTTGGTGATGTTGATAAGCACGCCGTCAAAGCCGCTCTCCTTGATCTTGTGGGCATAGCTCCGCACGGCGGGAATGGTGAAATCCATCTCCGTCAGACGGTCATGGGTCTCCAGCAGCTCGATTTTGCCCACGCTGTTGACGATGACATCGCACTCGCCCAGATCGGCGAAGTCACCGGCCCGTACCGTGACGCGGTGGGGCAGGTAGGCCGCGGCGTCTCGCAGATCCTGCACCTCGCTGGCCAGCTTCTGCTCCTTCTGATCCACCAGGATCAGCTCGTCGGCGATGCCCTGCACCGCCAGGGCGTAGGCCACATGCGCGCCCACGTGGCCCAGGCCGATCACACCCACAATACGTTTTTTCGTCATTTAAAAACACTCCTTTGCGTTTATTTTCCGTTACATGCCAAAATGGGGGAACAGTACACAGGTATACAGCATGGTCAGCACCATGTAGATCACCAGAATGATGGCGAAGGCGGGCAGCGTCCGCTTCATGACCAGGTTCTCGTTGCCGATCTGATCCACCGTCGCGCTGGCGGCCACCGTGTTGTTGGGGCAGATCAGATTGCCCAGAGAGGCGCCGGCGTTCTGCCCGGCGAACACGGTGATGGGGTTCATCCCCAGCGCCTGAGCCGCCTGGATATGCATGTCGGCAAACATGATGTTGGAGCCCAGCCCCGTACCGGTGATGAAGGAACCGCTGGCGCCGATGACCACGGCGGCGGCGGGGTAGAAGCGTCCCACCACGGCGGCCACGTCGGAGGCCAGCAGATTCATCATGCCCGTGTTGGAGGACTGCATAATGTAGGATACCACCAGAAGACTGCCCATCGTCACCAGCACCGGCATCACGTGGCTCACGGTCTTTTTGCAGATCTCGCCGTACTGTTTGAAGCCGGTTTTCAGCGTCATTGCGCCCAGAAAGCCGCAGATAAGGATGACCACGTCCACCCACACGATGTAGCCGAAGGTACACATGACGGCAAAGCCGTTGGGCACCAGGGCCGGCACGCCGTAACGCACGGCGGGCAGCAGTACCAGCATATACGCGTAGGGGGACAGGGCGCGGAACGCACCGTACTTCTTCTCCTCGCGGTCGACGTGGTAGCGGTACTCCTCCGGTGTCTTGACGCCCACGGTCTTCACGTAGGCCACGCTCAGCAGGATGGACAGCACACCGGTGCCCATGGAGGTGACCTCCGCGCCCACGAAGTTGGACAGTGCGAACATCACCGCGCCGGTGGTCACACCGGCAAAGGTCAGATAGGGCACGATGCCCTTGAAGCCTTTGCAGCCAAAGGTCATAGCCACCATAATGAAGGGGATGACCAGCACGCCGAACATGTGGATGCGTCCCACCATGGCGGAGTTCAGCGCCACGGTGCTCAGCCCCGCGTCAGTCAGGGCCGCGCCGCCGTTGATGGTGGTCAGGCCCGCGCCGCCCCAGGAGCACGGCGTGGCGTCGCCCAGCAGGGCCAGAGCAATGGACGTGATGGGGTCGAAGCCCAGCGCCACCAGGAACGGGGCCGCGATGGCCGCCGGCGCGCCTGCACCGGCCGCGCCCTCCAGGAAGATGGGGAGCATCATACCGATGATGACCACCTGCACGCGGCGGTCGTCGCTGATGCGGGCAATGGTGCCCTTGACCTCGTCAATCGCGCCGGTGGCCCGCAGCAGGTTCAGGATCACGAAGGCGCCGAACACCATCAGCACGATCTTCAGTCCCTCCTTGATGCCCTTCCACAGCAGGGCGTCATACACAGCCACGTTCTCCTTGAACGTCGCGCCGGTCACGTTGAAGTATGTAAAGGCCAGCACCAGCGTCCAGATCAGTGCCACAGGGGCGACGCGCCTGGCGGACTGGCGGAACCCCAGAATACCCACCAACACAACAATGATCGGGCTCAGTGCCATCACAAAATTCAGGAAACCCATGGTTGCTTTCTCACTTTCTATGCATAAATGTAACGATCAGCGGTCAGGTCACACACGGCCTGCCTGCGATGGGGGCCGCGCCGCCCCTGCGCTGGCCGGACGCAGGAGGTCGCGTTTATCAAAAAAAGAGGCTCCGCCGGACGGCGGAGCCTCTCGTCTCGTCTGTCTGTCGTTGGCCTTTCAGAAAAGGCGGCAGATAGGGGAGCGATGCACCGCAGTCCGCTTACCGGTAATCAGGTCCAGCAGCAGGACAAAAATGGACGCCAGCAGAGCGGCGTCCAGAATAATGATCATGCAGTTGTTCATCGCAGCGCAGGCGAAAGCGGCACAGGTGTCCTGTGCAGATGCGGCGGTATTCACGGTCATGGCAGTCGTCATCGCCGCACACTTCCTTTCCCTTAACGTTGAAGGGAGCATAGCATAAATGCATGCGTCATGCAAGAGAAAAATTTATTATCGCAAGAAGAATCATTCAAATATACAGAAATTCCCCGTCCGCGCCCTGTATGGTTTGGTGAAATCTCCCGTCCGCAAAAAAGAGACGGGCGCGGCGCGCCCGTCTCTTTTTTCTTGCGTATCAGACTGCCTTACAGGATGTGGTACTCCTTCAGCAGCTGCTCCAGATCGGTGCCCTGGATCTTGCTGAGCGCCTTCTTCAGCGCGAGCTTTTCGATGAAGCTGAACTCCATGTCGGTGGGGGACTTGCCGTCCCGCAGCTTCACCGTAGCATCCAGCAGGTCGCGGACATCGTACACGCTGCCCCAAACCTCGGGAACGCCGCGGTCCACATTCAGCAGGGTGTATACGGCCTCCATGCCGGTGCGCATGGAATACTCGGTGGTGAAGATGGTGTCGCGGGGCGTCTCGGCAAACTGGCCCAGGAAGGCAAAGTTCACGCTGCCGTCGGGCACGACCTTGGGCCGGTCGCCGTAGGCGCGGGGCATGAAGAACGCGTCGATATACGGCATCATAACAGGCACGGTGTTGGCGCTGTTCTCGGCCAGATCCTCGATCTGCTCCTCGGGCACGCCCAGGTGGTACAGCCACTCCATGCAGATCTCCTTGCCGGTGCAGTCCCGCATGGGCTTCTTCACGAAGTCGCCGGGCTTGTCGGTAAACAGGGAATACACCCACACCAGGCAGTGATCCTTGGGCTGCTCACGGAACTGGGGCTGGCGGTTGATGGTCCAGCTCATCAGCCAGCTGGAGTCCTTGACGGTGACGATGCCGCCGGTGACTACCTTGCCGCTGAACGGGTCGCGCTTGCAGATGCCGGTGATATAGGGGATGATGCGCTGGTCCAGGGTCTCCACGGTGGCGCTCATCCAGTTGGTCTGCTCGGGGTCGTAGCAGAACTTATCGGGATGGCCGAAATCGGGGTCCTGCGCGGCGATCTTACGCCACATGTCCCAGCCGCCGCCCTCCTTGATCTCGGTGTTGTAGGGGGCGGGCTTGTCCTGGCTGCCCATGGAGGAGTTCTCCACGCAGCCGCCGTTGGTGATGAACACCAGATCGTTCTCCGTCAGGTCGATGCCGCCCTTTTCGCCGTTCTCGATGATGTCGATGCGCTTGGCCAGCTTGTGCTTGGGGTCGGAGCAGTCGAACTCCACATTGGTCACCTGCACGCCGAAGTGGATCTTCACGCCGAAGCCCTCCAGATACTTCACCATGGGCAGTATCATGGACTCATACTGGTTGTACTTGGTGAAGCGCAGAGCCGTGAAGTCGGGCAGACCGCCGATGTGGTGGATATACCGCTGGATATACAGCTTCATCTCCAGGGCGCTGTGCCAGTTCTCGAAGGCGAACATGGTCCGCCAGTACAGCCAGAAGTTGGAGTTGAACACCTCATCGTCGAAGAAATCGGTGATGCGCTTGTCCTGCAGATCCTCATTGGGGGTGAAGAACAGCTTCATGATCTCCATGGCGCCCTTGTCGGAGATGTTGAACTTGCCATCGGTGTGGGCGTCCTGGCCGCGGTTCTCGGTGGCGCGGCACAGGGAGTAGTTGGGGTCGGCCTTGTTCAGCCAATAGTACTCGTCCAGCACACTGACGCCCTCGGTCTCGATAGAGGGGATAGAGTGGAACAGATCCCACATGACCTCAAAATGGTTGTCCATCTCGCGGCCGCCGCGCATGACATAGCCGATGTTCTCGAACCTCCAGCCGTCGCAGGCGCCGCCGGCGGTGGAGCCCTTTTCCAGAATGTGGACGTTCTCGCCCTTCATCTGGCCGTCGCGCACCAGATAGCAGGCTGCGGTCAGGGCTGCCAGGCCGCTGCCCACGATATAGGCGGACTTGTTGTCCACGCCCTCGGGCTTTTTGGGACGGGCAAACGCTTCATAGTTACCACTGGAATAATACATAACGGATACCTCCTAAGCTCATGCTTTATGTTTTCCTTTGTTGGCCAAAGCATACCGCTCCCGCAAAATTTCTGCAAGCAGCAGGAGGCGCCCTGTGATCAAAATTCGACCACAGGGCGCCTCAGTGTTTAATTTTTGGGCATTTCGCCGTCCGTGTCCAAAAACGCTTATTCCGTGCTCTCGATGGTGCCGCCGCCCAGCACCTCATCCCCGTTGTACAGCACCACGGCCTGCCCTGCGGTGACGGCCCGCTGGGGCCGATCAAACACCACCCGTATGGCGTGGCCCTCCAGCGGGTACACGGTGCAGGGCGCATCCACCTGCTGGCTGTATCGCGCCTTGGCGGTGCAGCGTACCGGTGCCTCCGGCGGCGCACCGGCGATCCAGTTGACACGCGAGGCTGTCAGGGTGTCGGTGAACAGGTCCTCGTTGTCCCCCAGCAGAATGGTGTTGTCCGCGGCGTTTTTCCGCACTACGTAGACGTGCTTTCCGGCGGAGACGCCCAATCCCTTCCGCTGGCCGCTGGTATAGCAGGGAAGGCCCCTGTGGCGTCCCAGCACATGGCCGTCCTTGTCCACAAAATCCCCGGGGATCAGGGGAGCGCCGTGCCGGCGCAGAAAGTGGACGTAGTCGCCATCGGGGATGAAACAGATATCCTGGCTGTCGGACTTGTCCGCCACGGTCAGCCCCGCCTCCCGTGCCTCCTGCCGGATGGTATCCTTGTCGAACTCCCCCACCGGCAGCAGCAGGTGGGCCAGCTGGAACTGAGTGAGCTGATAGAGCACATAGCTCTGATCCTTCTTTCGGTCGCGGCCCCGCAGCAGACGCCAGCGGCCCGCCACCTCGTCGTATGAGATGCGGGCGTAGTGGCCCGTGGCCAGATAGTCGTAACCCATCTCCAGGGCCCGATCCAGCAGCGCCCCAAATTTCAGCTCCCGATTGCAGTCGATACAGGGGTTGGGCGTCCGGCCCGCGCAGTACTCGTCTATGAATTTCTGCATGACGCAGCTGGAAAAACGTTCCGTTTCATCCAGTAAATGGAATTCCATCCCCAGCCGCGCCGCCACGCGGCGGGCGTCCTCGGCGTTCCGGGCGGACAGGCGGTCCACCTCCGGGTCCCTGTAAAGACGGAGCATCGCGCCGCCGCAGACGTAACCATGCTCCTGCAAAAGCGCGGCGGCGGTGGCGCTGTCCACCCCGCCGGACATGGCAATCAGTACGCGTTTGGAATTCTTCTTCATCATGAACTTCGCTCCTACGAAAAAAACGGGTATAAACAGGCAATATCTGTCAATGATAGTAATGCGGGAAAACGCCTCCCTCGCGGATCGCCGGAGAGGCCGGTATATGCGGATGTCAGCTCCGCCGCAGGAGTATGTCCCCGTTAGGCGGACAGATGCTCTCAGTCGTCGGAGTGCTTCTGCAGAAACGCCTGATAGGGCAGAGCATCCGCCAGCCCCACCAGCGCCGGCTGAAAGCCGCCCGCATAGTCGAACTGCACGTCCTCCACGGTGTCTGCCGCCATCTCGTCCGGCAGCGCCAGTGTCACAGACGTGCCCTGATCGGGCCGGCTGTCCAGCACCATGCGGCCGCCGTGGCCCTCGGCGATGCGGCGGCACAGCGGCAGTCCCAGCCCCAGTCCGCAGGGCAGCGCCGCCAGCCGCTCCGGATGGAGGTAGCCGTCAAACACCGTCTCCATCCGCTCCACGGGGATGCCGCCGCCGGTGTCCGTCACCGTCAGCAGCACCTGCTTCCGTTCAAACCGCAGGGACACCGTGACGCGGCCGCCTGCCGGTGTGAACTTCAGCGCGTTGGACAGCAGGTTCCACACCGCCTGCTCCAGCCGGTCCCGATGGATGGCCGCGGTGTGGTGCGCTGCGGCGCACTGGAACGTCAGGGTCGTGCCCCGCAGCAAAAACAAGGGCTCCGCCTGATGGCACAGGCCCGCCAGCCATTCTACCACGTCCGCATTTTCCTTGTAAAAAGGTTCGTCCGACAGCAGCATGGGCGCGTTGGACAGGTTGTTGGCCATCCGCAGCAGGGCATAATACCCCCGATTCAGCATGGCCGCGTCCCGATCCAACGCGGCATCCCCGTCCCGCCGGTCGGGCGGAGCCAGACGGCTCACCGCCATATGCATGCCGCCCAGCGCCGTGCGCATCTGAGCCGCCACGTGGAGCAGCACCTCATTGAGCAGCTGTTCCCGCTGATGAGGGGCCGGCGATGGCGGTTGGATGTCCGGCGATTGGATGTCCGGTGGCCGGATGTCTGCCGGCAGCGGTTTCTGCTCCTCGTTCATGTGCCACTTCCTTTCCTGCGTCGTTGTGAGACCGGCATGCCTGCCGGCACGGTAGTCTCCTTCACGCGCCTGTGAAGGCGCGGCACTACACTACTATATAATGTGGCCCGATGGCCGCCGCCATACACGGCAGTTACCGGTTGGTTATCCACACTATACCAAACGGTAACTGCAAAAACAAGTTTTTTGTCCTTTTTTGCTGAATCGGAAAAAATTTTAAAAAAGGGGTTGCATTTCTGAAAATATCGCATATAATACAAACATACCATACATTTGATATATTCCATCAGAGAGGAAGTCTTACTTTATGAGCATTAAAGTCGGTATCAATGGCTTCGGCCGCATCGGCCGTATGGTCATGCGCTGCTGCATGAACCACCCCGAGATCGAGATCGTGGGTATCAATGATCTTTGCCCCGCTGATTATCTGGCCTATATGCTGAAATATGATACGATGCACGGCAAGTTCGAGGGCGAGATCGGCAGCGCCGAGAACGCCATCATCGTCAATGGCCGCTCCATCCCCGTGTTTGCAGAGCGCGACCCTGCCAACCTGCCCTGGGCCAAGGTGGGCGCCGAGTACGTCATCGAGTCCACCGGCCTGTTCCTGACCAAGGAGAAGGCCGCAGGCCACATCGCCGCCGGCGCCAAGCACGTGGTGATGTCCGCCCCCTCCAAGGACGACACCCCCATGTTCGTCATGGGCGTCAACCAGGACACCTACACCTCCGACATGCAGTTCGTCTCCAACGCCAGCTGCACCACCAACTGCCTGGCCCCCATCGCCAAGGTGCTGCACGATAACTTCGGTATCGCCGACGGTCTGATGACCACCGTACACTCCACCACCGCCACTCAGAAGACCGTGGACGGTGTGTCTCTGAAGGATTGGCGCGGCGGCCGCGCCGCCTCCGGCAACATCATCCCCAGCTCCACCGGCGCTGCCAAAGCCGTGGGCAAGGTCATCCCCAGCCTGAACGGCAAGCTGACCGGCATGTCCATGCGCGTACCTACCCTGGACGTGTCCGTGGTGGATCTGACTGTGAACCTGAGCAAGCCCGCTACCTACGACGAGATCTGCGCTGCCATGAAGAAGGCCAGCGAGAACGAGCTGAAGGGTATCCTGGACTACACTGACGAGGCTGTGGTGTCCTCCGACTTCCTGGGCAACACCCACACCTCCATTTTCGACGCCAAGGCCGGTATCGCCCTGACCGACACCTTCGTGAAGGTGGTCAGCTGGTACGACAATGAGATCGGCTACTCCGACAAGATCCTGTGCCTCATCGAGCACATGTACAGCGTCGATCACAAGTAAAACGCCAATATCCTTTCAAAAAGGTTTTCCTTCTTTTTTGTTCCGGAAATAGCGTCGCCGCCTTGCAGGCGGCGTTATTTCCAGCCGGAATTATTACTATATTACTGTTTTGATGGTGTATGCAGAAATTTTTGCAGGTTGATGCATTTTTTGGAAAATCACTCTACCATTTCCCGGAGAATTGTGCTATACTGGTAAAATTAAATGAATATTATGGGAAAGGAACCCCTAACATATGGAACAGAATCCGATCCTGACCAACCAGCTCTCGCTCAACAGCGACATTCCGCTGTATTCGCAGCTGGTCGGCATTATCAAACGCAGCATCTCCTCCGGCACGCTGAACGTCGGCGACCTGCTCCCCTCCGAGGCGGAGCTCTGCCGCGCGCTGGACGTCAGCCGCAATACCGTCCGTCCGGCCATCGGCGAGCTGGAGGAGGAGGGGCTGGTGGTGCGCAAGCGCGGCAAGGGCACCTTCGTGGCCGACCCCAACACCAACCGCCGCGGCGTGCGCTATTCGTTCACGACGGAGATTTCCTCGCTGGGCAAGGTGCCTTCCTCGACGCTGGTGGACTTTGCCGTCATCACGCCCTCGCGCGAGGTGTGCGAGAAGATGGAGCTGCACGAGGGGACGTCGGTCTACTGCTTCACCCGCGTGCGAAACGTCGACGGCGAGCCGCTGATCCTCGAGACGTCGTACTATCCCAAGTACATCTATCCCAACCTCACGCGCGAGCTGGTGCAGACGCACAGCTTCTACAGTCTGCTGTACCATGTGGGCATCACGCCGTTCGCGGCAGATGAGTCGTATGAGGCCATCATCCTCGATGCCGACCGCGCGCGCCTGCTGGGCGTGGCGGCGGGGAGCAGCGCGTTTTATCACCAGCGCCGCACCAAGACCGAGGACGGGCGGATCTATGAGTACACCTGCAGCTATATCCGCGGCGACCGCGTGCGGCTGGATGTACACATGCAGAAGAGCGGCATGAGCTTCACGCGTACAATTGAATGAGTCATTTTGAGATGGTGCAAAGCATTGCTTTGCACCATCTTTTTGTTTTTGGGGAGTGGGAGCTGCCTTCGGCGACATATCTGCGCTGGTGCCGCTGCCGCTGACGGCGCAGACCGGGGCAATGTGGGAACCGCCCCCTACAGCGGGTGGAAGCGGCCTTCCGGTCGGACGCGGCGGGGCACGCAGGCCCCGCCGCGATGCTGGAAAATTCTCCGCTCTTCGCTGTAAGGGCCGATGCCCACATCGGCCCGATCTGGCGTTTGGATCGGCTTGTCTTGCCTCCGGCGGGGTCCTTTTCCCTCGCGGGAAAAATACCCCGCCGGAGGCCCCCCGCACAATGCAAAAAGACCGGAGACAGCATATC
>ENA-UEQN01002840-UEQN01002840.1-human-gut-metagenome-genome-assembly--contig:-NODE-2840-length-11478-cov-4.169722_pt1 | contig 11478 bp, 6 predicted proteins | sample MGYA00242940_ERZ507944 | MGnify/ENA primary metagenome ERZ507944 (study PRJEB26167, sample SAMN06115449) | human gut metagenome | host: Homo sapiens | place: China:Fujian | collected 2015-08-20... | reverse complement strand
GTCATTGCGAGGAGCGAAGCGCCCTTGGCTCTCCCTCTGGGAGAGCTGTCACCGAAGGTGACTGAGAGGGCATTGCAGGCGCTGCCGATAGGTTCAGGCCATCGCTAAAATGGCACGCACCTCCGACTTGTCATTCCGAGGAGCGAAGCGACGTGGGAATCTCAAGCAGGCACTTACGATTTCGCCGAAGGCTTCCCTGTGTTCTGAGTGCGTACCGCGAGATTGCCACGCCTTGCTCCGCAAGGCTCGCAATGACAAGCTAGCAAGCGCCTCCCTTCCGTGTCATGGCAAGGCGCGAAGCGCCGCATTTTTCGAAAGGATCACATCATGTCTGACATCATTGCTGCCATTGCGACGGGGCGCGCGCCCTGTGCCATCGGCATTCTCCGCCTGTCCGGGCCCGGCTGCGCCGCGCTGACAGGCCGCGTTTTCACCCCGAAGCAGCCCTTTGCGGACGCGCCGGACCGCCGTCTCGTCCTCGGCCTGCTGCACGACCGGCAGGGGCGCGTCATTGACGAATGCCTCGGCGTTGTGTGCCGCGCGCCGCACAGCTACACCGGCGAGGAGACCGTTGAGCTGCAGTGCCATGGCTCGCCCGCCATGCTGGCCGCCGGGCTGGAGGCGCTGCTGGCCGCCGGAGCGCGGCAGGCGGGCCCCGGCGAATTCACGCGCCGGGCCTTCCTGAACGGCAAGCTCGACCTGACGCAGGCCGAGGCCGTCGTCGACCTCATTGACGCCGAAACGGCAGACGCCGCCGCGAACGCCGCAGGGCAGCTCGGCGGGGCGCTCAAGCGCGCCATCGAGCCGGTCTATGACGGGCTGACGGACCTGTGCAGCCATTTCCACGCCGTGCTCGACTATCCGGACGAGGACATCGAGGACTTCGGCGCGGCGGAGCTGAGCGGAGCGCTGGACCGCGCGGGCGCGGCGCTGCAAGAGCTGCTTGCGACCTACGAAAAGGGCCACCACCTGCGGCAGGGCGTGCGCGCCGTGCTGCTCGGCAAGCCGAATGCGGGAAAATCGTCGCTGCTGAACCGGCTGGCGGGCTATGACCGCGTCATCGTCACGGACATCGCCGGAACAACGCGCGACACCGTCGAGGAGCCGGTGCGCGTCGGCCGCGTGCTGCTGCGCCTGACAGACACGGCCGGCATCCGCGAGGCCGGGGACGCCATCGAGGCCCTCGGCGTGGCCCGCTCGGAGCAGGCCGCGCGCGAAGCGGAGCTGGCCCTGTTCGTCTGCGACGCCTCGCAGCCCCTGACGGACGAGGACCGCCGCGCCATCGAAGCGGCCAAATGCGCCCCGCGCAGTCTGGCCCTGTGCAACAAATCAGACCTGCCCGCCGCCGTCTCGCCGGACGAGCTGCCGTTTGACACCGTTCTGACCGTCTCGGCCCGCACGGGCGCGGGGCTGGACGCCCTGCCCGCCCTGCTCGAGGGCTGGTTCCTCGGCGAAAACGCCTGTGACGGCTCCCTCCTGACCAATCCGCGCCAGTTCGGCGCGCTCGACCGCGCCTCCCGCGCCATCGCACGGGCGAAAACGGGCCTCGGCCTCGGCGTCACGCCGGACGCCGTTCTGACGGACGTGGAGGAAGCCATGGCTGCCCTCGGTGAGGTCACGGGCCGGACGGTCCGCGAGGATATCACAAATCGCATCTTTGAGCGATTCTGTGTCGGGAAGTGAGCGAATATGAAAGAAAAGATCGAGGAAATTTCCCTCTCCATGGAGCGCGGGCACCGGCGCGTCCTGCGGGTGCTCGGCGCGCTGCTCGCCGTTGGCCTGTTTGTCCTGCTCTGGAAATGGCGCGGCCCTGCTGCGCTGGAGCCGCTCATAGACGGCGGCATGCGCCGGTGGACACGCGCAGTTCTGGAAAGCATCGTCATCACGCTCGCGGCGCAGTGGGTGCTCTGCCTGCTGCCGTGGCCGCTGCTGGCCCTGTTCGGCCGGACGGCTCCGTTCTGCTCCGTGTTTTCCCTGCGCCCGTGCGTCGGCTCGAATGCGGAGCTGAGCCGCGCCGCCGTGCTTGCCGTGCGGCTGCTCCCGCCCGTGCTCGTAGGCGCGGCGCTGTGGTTCGCGCTGGCGCGCGTGCCGCTCGTGTGGTTCTGGCCCGTGGCGATGGCAAGCGCCGGCTGCACCGTCGCGGCGCTTGGCATGGTGTATGACGCCGTGCGCGTGCTGCAGGTCCCCGGCCGGGCAACGTTCTGCGACCTAGGCATTGTTATTCAGGTTTACCGGGAGGTATCGTAATATGCTGCAAACCCTGTTGGATTCCTGCGCAGCGCTCGGTGTGCCGCTGACGGCGGCGCAGGCGGAGCAGCTGTGCGACTTCGGCGCGCGCCTGCTCGAGCAGAACCGCGTTATGAATCTGACGGCCATCACGGAGCCGCAGGCCGTGGCGAAGCTGCACTTTGCCGACTGCCTCGCGCTGCTGCGCATCGTGCCGTTTTCAGGCAGGCGCGTCATCGACGTCGGCTGCGGGGCGGGCTTCCCCGGCGTGCCGCTGAAGCTCGGCGAGCCGAGCCTCGACCTGACGCTGCTCGACAGCCTCGGCAAGCGCGTGACGTGGCTGGAGGCAACGCTGCGGGACATGGGCGTCACGGCGCAGTGCGTCTGTGCCCGCGCGGAGGACTATGCCGCGAAGGCGCGCGAGCAATATGACATCGCGACGTCCCGCGCGGTGGCACGGCTGAACATTCTGGCGGAGCTCTGCCTGCCGTTCGTGAAGCCGGGCGGATACTTCCTCGCCATGAAGGCCGCCGCCGCGGCCGAGGAGCTGGAGGAGGCCAAGCGCGGCATCGCAAGGCTGGGCGGCCGCGTGGAGAAAACGGAGACGTATGCCATCGACGGCGCGCCGCGCTGCGTCATCGTCATCCGCAAGGAGCGCCCGACACCCCCGGCCTATCCCCGCCGCTATGCAAAGATCAAGCAGTCACCGCTGTGATTTGAAAGAAAGATGAGCGTAAATGAGCTATTTTGCAGGAAATTATGACATTGCCGTCATCGGCGCGGGCCATGCCGGGATCGAAGCCGGTCTCGCGGCCGCGCGGCTGGGGCTGCAGGCCGTCGTGTTCACGATCAATCTGGACGCCGTGGGCAACATGCCCTGCAACCCCGCCATCGGCGGCACGGGCAAGGGCCATCTCGTGCGCGAGCTCGACGCCCTCGGCGGCGAAATGGGCCGCGCGGCGGACGCCTGCTGCATCCAGTACCGCATGCTCAACCGCGGCAAGGGCCCGGCCGTGCACTCCCTGCGGGCGCAGGCTGACCGCCGCCGCTATCAGGAGCACATGAAGCGCCTGCTCGAGCGCGAGCCGAACCTCTATCTCAAGCAGGCTGCCGTCACGGAGATCCGGACGGAGGACGGGCACGTCAGCGGCGTTGTGACGCAGCTCGGCGCGGAATACCGCGTGCGCGCCGTCGTCGTCGCGGCCGGAACATACCTCGACAGCACCGTCATCACCGGGCAGTGCGTCCTGCATTCCGGGCCGGACGGTCTGCGCCCCGCGCCGGAGCTGAGCCAGTGCCTGCGGGGACTTGGCCTGCGCATGCGCCGCTTCAAGACCGGAACGCCCCCGCGCATCAACGCGCGCAGCGTCGATTTCTCGAAAATGGAGGTCCAGCGCGGCGACGACGACCCGGAGCCGTTCTCGTTTTCCACCCGCGAGCCGCCGAAAAATCAGGCCGTGTGCTGGCTGACGTGGACGAACGAGCGCACGCACGCCGTCATCCGCGAAAATCTGCACCGCAGCCCGCTGTTCGACGGCTCCATCACCGGCGTCGGCCCGCGCTACTGCCCGAGCATCGAGACGAAGATCGTCCGCTTCGCCGACAAGCCGCGCCACCAGCTCTTTCTGGAGCCGTGCGGCCTCGGGACGGACGAGCTGTACCTGCAGGGCCTGTCCACGAGCCTGCCGGAGGAGGTGCAGCTTGCCATGCTGCACACCATCGCGGGGCTGGAGCACGCCGAAATGCTGCGCCCGGCCTATGCCATCGAATATGACTGCATCGACCCGACGGAGCTTTCCGCGACGCTCGAGTGCAAAAAGCTGCCCGGCCTCTACGGCGCGGGCCAGTTCAACGGCACATCCGGCTATGAGGAGGCGGCCGTGCAGGGCTTTGTGGCGGGCGTAAACGCCGCGCTGAAGCTGCTCGGGCGCGAGCCGCTGGTGCTCAAACGCTCGGACGGCTACATCGGCACTCTCATCGACGACCTCGTCACGAAGGGCACGGAGGAGCCGTACCGCATCATGACCTCGCGCAGCGAATACCGGCTGCTGCACCGGCAGGACAACGCCGACGAGCGGCTCACGCCCATCGGCTATCGCATCGGCCTCATCCCCGCCGAACAGGCACAGGCCGTCGCGGAGAAATACGAGGCCGTCCGGCGCGAGCAGCGCAGGCTGGAGCACACCGGCGTGCCCGCCGGTCCGGCGCTGAACGGGTTTCTGCAGGCGCGCGGCTCGGCGGAAGTCGTCAGCTCCGCGCGGCTGGCGGACCTGCTGCGCCGCCCGGAGCTGCACTATGCAGAGCTTGCCCCCTTCGACCCGGAGCGGCCGGAGCTTCCGGCGGCCGTGACGCGTCAGGTCGAGATCCGGGTAAAATATGCGGGGTATCTCCAGCGGCAGGAGCAGCAGATCGAGGCGTTCCGCCGCGAGGAATCGCGCCTGCTGCCGGAGGATGCGGACTATGCCTCCATCGCCGGGCTGCGCCTCGAGGCGCGGCAGAAGCTGGCCGACATCCGCCCGCGCTCCATCGGGCAGGCCGGGCGCATCTCCGGCGTTTCGCCCGCGGACATTGCCGTGCTGCTGATCTGGCTCAGCCAGCGCAATGAAAATTCGACTGATCACGCGGAATAACGGGACGTCTCACGGTAATTCCGTGAATAAGAATATTTTTTCACCTTTTTCCTCTTAGAGTATCATATTTTCTGCCGTTTCCGCATGTTTGTCGAAGAACGTCGACGAAAAAGCAGACATTTTCAGGGAAAGTCATTGCAAAAGCGGGCCGAATATGTTAAATTAGAAGCACCGCTTGTACATCCATGCGGAAATGAGAGAATCTACGAGGAGGAGAGTTGTTACATGGAAAAATGTATCGGGTCCTGCTGGCAAACGGCAGCGAAGAGTTTTGTGGGAAGCTCGGCGTTGCCCTGAAGCAGACGAATCGGTATTCCGTGGTCGGCTCGGCTTGTGACGGCGTTCGCGCCATCAGCCTGCTGAAAGAGCTGAAACCGGATCTGCTGGTCGTCGACCTCATGCTGCCGCAGGCGGACGGCCTGTCCGTGCTGAAGGCAGCGGCCGGGCTGGATCCAAAGCCAAAGCTTCTGGTTTTGGTGGAGTTCGTAACGGAATATGTGTCTTCAATGTTTATGACGCTCGGCGTGCAATATATCATGCTGAAACCATGCAGCTGCCGCGCCGTCGTGGAGCGTCTCGACGAGATCTGCGAGAGCGCCGTTTCGCGCAAACCCGCCATCGCAGCAAAGCGCAACGCCAACATCGAGTCCATGGTCACCTCGATCATTCACGAGATCGGCGTCCCTGCGCACATCAAGGGCTATCAGTATCTCAGGGAGGCGATCCTGATTGCCGTCAATGACATGGATGTTATCAACGCCATCACCAAGGTGCTCTATCCGCAGGTGGCCAAGACGTTCGCCACGACGCCCTCGCGCGTCGAGCGCGCCATCCGCCACGCCATCGAGGTCGCGTGGGACCGCGGCGACCTGGAGACGCTGCAGCGCTTCTTCGGCTACACGGTGTCGAACACGAAGGGCAAGCCGACGAACAGCGAGTTCATCGCCCTCATCGCCGACCGCCTGCAGCTCCAGCTCCGCAGCCCCGAGGCTGCGGCCATGTGAGCCGGGGGATGGAGAAAAACTCCCGAACACAAAAGAGAGCAAAAATTTTCCCGCCTGCTTGTGCAGGCGGGACTTTTTTTACACAGAATCATCTCAAATTGTGCAGGCAAAATCCCGCCGGAGACCCGGCGGGATTTTGCCTGTAAATCCTAGTTCCAGCAGATCAGCCCTCCAGCTTGTAAAGCTGGATCGCCTGCTGATCGCTATAGGTCGAAGCCTTATAATAGCGGAAACGCATCTGGTTGCTGGCAGAGTTGAAACGAAGGATGGAAGTATTGCTTGTGATGACAACGCCATCCGTTTCACTGAAGGTAACGGTATTGACTGCGTTGGCAGCAGTATCCGTGAACTTCAGCGTATTCTTACCGTCGGTTCCGTAAATATACTGGCCGTTGACCTTGAGCGTGTAGCCGTCCGTGGTCTTCTCGATCGTGACAGCGACGGCGTCCAGCTCGGTGCTGGAAGTGATCTTGCTGTTGGCGATCGTGGCGGAAACGTAGCCGTTGACAGCGTCCTTGCCGTTGAAGACATAGGCGCTGGTCGAGTCTGCCTCGTAGACGACGAGGTAGGTGCCGCTCCAGTCCTCGGGGGCCGCAGTGACCTTCACATAGGACTTCGTCTCCGGCTCCGTACTGCCGCCCGTGTATTTCTTGCTCAGGTTGGCGGTGAGGGTGATCAGCTCGGCATCGGTGAGGCCCAGCTCCTTGAAGAAGTCGGTGGCCTCCTGCTTGAGGTCGGCGGTCTTCAGATCCTCGACGCCAAAGGCGGTCTGCAGGGTCTTGACGATGTTGGAGCGGAGGATGGCATCGTACTTGGCAGGCTCGGCTTCCTTCGTCACGCCGTAGTAGTTGTAGTAGGTGACCATGTAGTCGGCGACGACCTCATCATACGCTGCGCCCATGTAGCACTCGAGCAGGGCGGAGACGAAGCCCGCGCGGTCCTTGCCTTCGGTGCAGTGCACGAGGTACGGGCCTTCGTGGGTGGTGAAGTAGCGCAGGCCGGTGGCAAGGCCGGTCTTGAAGTCGGCGGCGGTGAAGTCGACGCCGAGATTCAGGTAGACGACGTTCTGCTTGGAATAGTAGGTGGAATCAAAGCCTTCATAGCCCTTCGCGGTGGCCTCGTCGTTGGCGAGGTTCATGAAGGTCTTGACGCCCGCGGCCTCGGCGGCCTTATCGGCATAGGTGTTGCGGCCGATCTCGTCGTTGATGGGGCTGGAGGAGCGGTACAGGGCGTTCTCGCCCATGCCGGTGGTGGCGACGTTGCGGAAGTTCGCGAACTCGGCGTCGGACAGGTGCTTGTAGTCCTCGCGGTTGTTCGTGCGCTTGAGCTGGTGGATGAGCCACTCGTCATAGTAGCCGCCCTTTTCGCCCATTTCGATGGTCACGACGGCGGGGATGTTCGTCTCGGCAGCGTAGTACCACTCATAGGTCTTGTCTTCGTTGGTCTTCTTCGTGGCGATGCCGTTCTTGCCGGCGAAGTCGCCCATGTTGATGGCGAGAGTCAGATGGCCTTCAGAGTTGCGGAGGATCGTGCTGCCCTGATCGACATCGGAGTAGTTCGTGCCATAGGGGACGGTGAATTCCTTACCGTCCACGGTGATCTTCAGAAGATCGCCATATTCGAATCCGGCCTTGTCAAGCTCGGAGCCGGGAATCGTCAGCTCAAGGTTGCCATACTTGGCGATGGACTGGACATAGCCGTGGATGCGGGTCTCGTTCGTCTTCAGCTCGTTCACAAAATAGTTGACGGAGCCGTTGTTGACGGTGGAAATGGTGTATTCGGTCGTGCCGTAGAAGCTGTAGGAGTGGCCGTCTGCGTAGGTGTTCAGCGTGGCGGAGCCAAGCGTCGTTGCAACGGCGGAGGAGACGGAGGGAGAAACGGCCTCGTCGTTCGTGGCCCAGATGACGAGGGAGTCGCCGGTATAGTTCTCGGCGGCCTTTTCGACCAGACCGTCGGAGTACTTCTCGAGGTCGGCGAACCAGGCCTTGCTCAGCTGCTGCTTCTGGCCATAGACCGTGGTGAATTCAGCATAGCCCTTTTCGTTGGCCTCAGCCTTCATGGTGTCCCACTTCTCAGCGCCGCCAAACAGGTTCTTCAGGTCCGTAAGATCCTCCGCCGGAGCGACGAGCTCGATGGTGGAGAAGCTGTACTTGCCCTCGGCAAGCAGCTCGAGCGTGATGCGGCCGCCCATGGAGTAGCCGAACGCACCGATGCGGGTCTCGTCCACGGCGTAGTTCTTGCAGACATAGTCGATGACGTCCAGAACGTCGGCCTTCATGTTGGTCATGGTGTTGAGCTGGAAGCTCTCCTTGCTCTTGCCGCAGCCGGGGAGGTCCAGCGTGGCAACGACGAAGCCCTGCTCGGCAAGACCGTTGGAGATCTTGTCAAAGCCGTCAGACTCGTTGTGGTTGCCGCCGTGGCCGTGGATCATGACGACAAAGGGGAAGCTGCCGTCGGCCTTGTAGCCCTTCGGAGTGGTGATGTAGGCGGGGATCTCAGCGCCCTCACGCAGCGTGGAAGGGACCTTGGCCGTGACCGTGGCGACCGGCGCGGGTTCCCCCGCGCCGGTGTTGACGTACATGTCCATGGCAAACAGCGCTTCGTTGCTGCTGCTGACATAGTACATGCTGAAGTTGGAATACTGTGCGTACCACTCCACGCTCTTCGGGTCGCCGGAGGAGCCGGTGGCCGTTGCGCTCTGGAGGTAGATGCAGCCGTCCGTGGCTGCCGGGGCGATCTTCCAGACGGGGTTATCCTCCTGGTCGAAGCCCATGCTGTTGTAGGTGCCGCCGTCGGACTTATTGCCGATGGAGAGCTTTTTGCCGTCGGTGCGCTTCAGGAAGAAGCCGCCCTCGGTCTTTTCGACCGTCCAGACGATCTCGTCGTTATCGGTGGTCAGGATGCCGTCGACCGGCGTGACATCGACGCCCGCGCGGTTGTAGGCGCTGCCCTCGGAATTCGCCGCGGACATGGCCTTGCTGACGGAGCGGTTGACGAAGACGACCTTTGCGCCGTCGGGCAGCTCGGTGCTGAGGGCATACTCATTGTCCTTCAGCGCGGGCTTCGTTTCATTGACGACGGTGATACGGCCCTCGCCTGCGAGGTTCTTGTACTGCTCGCCGACATTGCCGCCGAGGGAATCAACGATGTAGTCGATGAGGACCTGGTTGTCGATCTTGACCTCGTCCTGCAGGAGCTTGTTGTCCTGGAACATGTTGATGCCGTCGCCGCCGGACTTGAGCATGTAGTTATGGGAGGCGAGGGTGTAGGTCTTGGCGGGGTCGATCGGCTCGTAGGTATTGGTGGTCTGGTTCAGGACCTGAACGTCCTGCACGCGGCGTGCACCTTCCACGGAGACGAAGGAGCCCTTGTCGTCCGTCTTGACGGTGGATTCCACGGCGGTGTTGATGGTGTACTTCATGCCGGAGACCTGCAGGAAGCCGCCCATCTCGCCGACGGCGTTATAGACCTTGTTGCCGTTCTCATCGACGGACTCGGAAACATACTCGGCCATCGTGTTGCGGGAGGCCATTTCCAGCGCATCGAGGATCTCCTGACCGGTGGCTTCCACGACGCAGGCCATGTTGCCATAGGGATGGACCTTGATGATCTGATTGTAGGTGATGTCGCCTGCGGGGATGTCGGCGCGGATGCCGCCGCCGTTGACGATGGCGATGTCAGCGCCCAGCGTGACGCGGTAAGCATCGGCGCACAGGTCGCCGAGGTTCGTCTCGCGGTTGCGGATGGCGCGGGCCGTGCCCTCGGGGTTCTGGGTGGTGAGGTCAACGTCCGTGTGGGCGACGACCTTGTTCAGCAGGGCCTGGAACTCTGCGACGATCTTGTCGACGACTTCCTTCGTCTTGGCGTCCTTTTCGATCTCACGGTCGCTGATGAGCTCGCTGTGGATCTTGCCGTCGGCGCTGATGGTCAGCTTGCCGAGGTTGTTCAGCTTCGTGCCCGTGGAGGAGAGAATGACGTCCTTGCCGTCCTTGCTCTTGACGATCTCCTGCGGGATGGTGCTGTGGGAATGGCCGTCGAGCACGGCGTCCAGGCCGGTGGTGTTGGCGATGACGTCCGTGGAGCGCCACGGCTCGGAGGACTCGTCGATACCGAGGTGTGCGACGGCCACGACGTAGTCGGCGCCGTCCTTCTTCGCGGCGTCAATGGTCTTCTGCACGGAGTCGTACAGGTCCTGACCGTTGTTGCCCTCGGCGAAGGTATAGATGTAGTTGCCGTCCTTGTCCTGGAAGTAGGTGGGCGTGGACTTCACGAAGCTCTCCGGGGTGCTGATGCCGATGACGGCGACCTTCTTGCTGCCGAAGGTCTCGATGGCATAGGGCTTCACACCGGCGATGGCGGTGCCGTCCAGTCTGGCAAAGTTGCAGGTCAGGTACTGAGACTTTGCGGCCGGGACGATGGTGTCGAGCAGCTGATCCATGCCGTAGTCAAACTCATGGTTGCCGAACGTGGCATAGTCATAGCCGGCGGCATTCATGACCTCAACGATGGCTTCGCCGTGCGTCAGGGTGGAGATGGCCTCGCCCTGGATGGCGTCGCCCGCATCGACCAGCAGGCTGTACGGGGTCTGGAGGTTGTTGCGGTACCAGGCGACCTGCTCATACGTCAGCGTGGGGGCTTTGCTGGAGCCGCCGGTGATGTTCGCGTGAACATCGTTGGTGTAGAGGATCACGATGTCGTCGGCCTTCGTGTCATTGAGCTTCATGTAGCGCTCGATGATGGCGGCGAACTGGGCGCGGGTGGCGTTGTCCTTCGGGGCGAGCTTGCCGTCCTTGCCGTTGATGACGCCGGTCTCGACAGCCCACTTCATGGCGCCGGCGGCGTAGTCATAGACCTTATCGGCATCCGGCCAATTGCTCAGGTCCTGCTCGGAGGCAGCCTCGCCAGCGTAGCGCCAGATCATGGTGACGAGCTCTTCGCGGGTGATGAAGCCTGCGGGGTCGAACGTGCCGTCGCCGCGGCCGTTGACGACCTTCTGCTCTGCGGCCCATGCGATGGCATCACGGTACCATGCATCCACCAGATCGGTGAAGGGGGCCTTGGCGGTGGGAGCGGGCTGACCGGCGATGCGCCACAGGACCATGGCAGTTTGCGCGCGGGTCAGATTCGACTCCGGTTCGAATGTCGTTGTCGTGGTGCCGTTCATCAGTCCGTTGTCATAAACGTACTGAACGTTCGAAGCAAACCAGTCGGTGTCCTTCACATCCGTGAACGGGCCGACGTTTGCCGCAAACGCAAACGGCAGCACACCTGCGATCATGGCAATGACCAGCAGCATCGCCACGAACTTCGTGCAAATGTGTTTCATGATTAGAGATCCTCCTTCTAATTTCCAAATAGGGAGCTTTTTGTCCCCATGGTATGAATATTTTAACAAGTTTCCGGGAGCAATGCAAGGGCGCCGGGACGCTTTCTCCACTTTTGCATTCCCAAAGCGAAATGTCCCGACTGCCGCAATTATTTTGTAAAGAAAGCGCAGAAATACCTTGATTATCCCATGTTTTCTATACAAAATAGTGCACAATTACGGAAAAGTTTTTGCGTTCCGCACGGCTGCGGACGGCATTCCGGCGTGAGGCGGCCGCGCGTGAGGCGGCCGT
>ENA-UEQN01002835-UEQN01002835.1-human-gut-metagenome-genome-assembly--contig:-NODE-2835-length-11500-cov-6.005165_pt1 | contig 11500 bp, 7 predicted proteins | sample MGYA00242940_ERZ507944 | MGnify/ENA primary metagenome ERZ507944 (study PRJEB26167, sample SAMN06115449) | human gut metagenome | host: Homo sapiens | place: China:Fujian | collected 2015-08-20... | reverse complement strand
AAATTGTATGCAAAATCAAATTGATACTTTAAGGCAATTAAACTACGAATTGATTAAAAACCTGGGGTTGTTCAGGCAGCGGGCAGGGCTTTCCTTCGGACAACGTCACACACTATACCATATCAATGCCCATCAAGGACTGTCTATTCAGGAACTGGCAGAGCTTTTACAGGTGGATCACTCCACGATGAGCCGGAATGTCAAAAAGCTGATGCAGGCGGATTTGGTGGAAACATTTCAGGACGATGCCGACAAAAGGCGTAAGATGATTGCCTTGTCTGCAGTAGGCCGGCAAGTGTTGGACGAAGCGACGGAATCCATCAACCTCACCATTTCCAATGCTCTGCAATCACTTGATGAAGATGAAATAGAGAATGTCATTACAAATCTCAGAAAATACAGCAAAGCCCTGGAAGGGGTTCGTTGACAATGTTTTAAATTCGAAAACAGACAAAATATGGAAAAAGGAACATTGGTGCTGACACGGAGTGATATTCAGAATGCCCTTTCTTTGGCAGAATACTTACCTGTCATTGAAGAGGCACATGCGTTGCATGCACAAGGGAAGGTGTATGCGCCGGATTTACTACATGCGGATGTCAGGAACGGAGAATTTCATTTGAAGACAGGCGGAATATGTTATGGGAATGAAGAATATTATGGAGTAAAAATAAACGGAGGCTTTCCGGGAAATATGGAAAATTACGGTTTACCTAGCATTCTGGGGATTATCTATATATGCGATGCCCGGAACGGAAGTCCTATAGCCATCATGGATTCTGTAACTATCAGCAAATGGCGGACCGGGGCGGCGACAGCCGTGGCTGCCAAATACCTTGCTCCTGAAGGGAGGGTTCAATTAGGCGTATTCGGTTATGGCACACAAGCGGAAATCCAGGCGAAGGCCTTGTCATTGGTGAGACCCATTGAGATAATCCGGGTAAGCGGAAGAAATGTGAGAAAAGCGGAATCGTTTTCAGTCAGGCTGCAAAAAGAACTCGGCATACCGGTAATCTGCTGTTCCGGGGAAGAGGCTGCCCGGTGCAGCAACCTTATCGTAACAGCCACTCCGGCACACAAGTATTATATCCGCAAAGAATGGATACAGCCGGGATGTTTCATTGCCGCAATCGGAGCGGACAGTCCCGGCAAGCAGGAACTGGATCCGCGCTTGGTCGCTTCTTCCGTCGTTGTCACCGACATTAAGGTGCAGGCATGCCGGGTGGGGGAATCACAACACGCCATATCCCAGGGGCTGATGGGTAAGGAGTCCATCTATGCAGAATTGGGGGAAATCGTCACAGGCCGGAAAATATGCCCCGCCTCTCCCGAATCAATCATTATCTATGATTCTACAGGCACAGCACTCCAGGACATCAGCGTCGGAGTGGCAATCGTTAAAAAATTGAAGTCAAAGCACTGTAACAGAATCTGTTTTTAGAAAAAAAACGCTTGTTTTTTCTGGACAATAATTCCAATTTTCCGTGTCCTGAACAACACTTTTTCCGATACTTTTCTGTTTCTGTTATCTATTAATTTTTAATTGTTTATATGATTTGTGATTTTTAGGTTTCAACAATTGATTCCGTTCGTTTTCAAGGTCTGCCGTATCCAGAAAAAACGAGCGTTTTAAATTGTCGTTAAACCTTAAAAACTCATGAAAAAGAAACAACTTTACGGACGGGGAGTCCCTATGCTCTGCATAGCCTGCCAACTCACAGTGGCTCCTCTGTTTTTTTCAAGTCGTGTGCAGGCAGTCCCGGTCGCTCCGACCATCCTGACGACCGCACAAACACAAGAGATGAGGACAATCAAAGGGATTGTCAGAGATGTCAACAACCAGCCATTGCCCGGAGCGACCATCCGGATTAAGGGTACCTCTACAGGCGTGGTGTCGGATGTGGACGGGAATTATACCATTACCGTACCCGATGACCCGAATACTACCCTGCTCGTGTCGTTTGTCGGCATGAAACCCCAGGAGCAGAAAATTGGCAAATCGACGGCACTGAATTTCATCCTCGAAGAGGATGCCACCGTCTTGGATCAGGTGGTGGTGAACGGAGTATTTGAACGTAAGGCTAACACTTTCACCGGTTCGGTGAGGACTATCGGGAAAGATGACCTAAAGCGCGTGGGGAACTCTAATGTGTTGCAGTCGTTGAAGAATCTGGATCCTTCCATCATGTTCTTCGACAACATGTCTTTAGGCTCGGATCCGAACGCTATGCCTGAAATGGTGTTGCGCGGTAAGTCTTCCATTAATATGGAAGATGTGGATCTGAAGGCGACCTACCAGAACGACCCGAATGCGCCTTTGTTCGTGCTGGACGGTTTCGAGACCTCTCTCCAGAAAATCATGGACCTTGATATGGACAGGGTGGAAAGTTTGACCATTCTGAAAGATGCCTCGGCAAAGGCCATTTATGGTTCGAAAGCAGCCAATGGTGTGATTGTCATTGAATTGAAGAAGAATCCGTCCGGAGACTTGCGCGTCACTTACAATGGAAGCATGGAAATCGAGGCTCCGGACCTCAGTTCGTACGATTTGTGCAATGCTGCGGAAAAACTGGAGGTGGAACAGGCTTTCGGGATGTTCAACGATCCGGGAGCCGATTTCGAATCACAGCGCATGATGATTAAAATGTATAACCAACGCCAGTCGGCCGTCAAATCGGGAATCAACACGGATTGGATATCCAAGCCGTTGCGGTTGGGTGTGGGCAACAAGCATAGCCTTTCTGTGGAATTGGGCGACAAGGCATTACAGGCCATCGTCGATTTGTCTTACCAGAACATCAAGGGGGTTATGAAAGGTTCGGATCGTACAAACATCTCCGGAGCAATCTCCCTGTTGTACAGGCATCAGAATTTTCTGTTCAGAAACCAGTTGACTATCACTTCCAACGAAGCGCACGACTCCAAGTACGGGACTTTCGATGAATACACCAAACTCAACCCTTATTACACACCCTACGATCAATACGGTCATTTGACCGACAACATCGTCCCTTCTTTGGATCCGGGAAACAGTGTCACGGTGAATGCATGGTATGAGGATATTGAATTTGAGGCGAATCCCCTGTACAATGCACAGTTGAACACACTCTTACAGGACAAATACGTCGACATCACCAATAATTTCGAACTACAATGGTTTGTCATGACCGGCCTGAAGGCTACAGCCCGTTTCGGACTTACAGAACAACGCAGCAGGAGCGACGAGTTTTATCCGTCGGATCATCTGAAATTCGCCTCCTACAGTACCGACCGTCTGACGGAAAAGGGGAGCTACGACCTGGAAAACGGCGAACAACATTCCTTGAGCGGTAAGTTCGACGTACAATATAACAAGAATTTCCTGAGTGTGCATGACATTTTTGTCAATGCAGGTTTTGATCTGTCGCGCAAACAGTCTTCCACCAATCTGCAACAGGCAGAAGGCTTTCCGAGCGACAAGATGACCGACATTATCTTTGCCCGGCAATATCTGAAAGATGCCAAGCCCAAAGGGACGGAGGAGACTGTAAAGGATTTCGGTTATTATCTGTCGGCAAACTATTCCTATGACAATCGTCTGAACTTCGACGCCACTTTCCGTCAGAGCGCATCCAGCATGTACGGAGCCAACAGTCGTTGGGGGAAATTCTGGAGTGTGGGAGGAAGCTGGAACATACACAACGAGAGCTGGATGGAAGGTTCCAACATCACCCAACTGCGTCTGAGGGCGACGACAGGCTCGACCGGTTCCCAAAGCTCGGCAGCTTATAACGCATTGGCCTCATACGAATATTTCCTTGACAAGACATACGGAGGCCAGTTGGGAGCGCAATTGCTGAACATGCGCAACGAGGATTTGAAGTGGCAGGAGAAAGTGGAGCAGAACTATGGTTTTGACTTCAATTATAAAAACCGTTATTCGTTTACTTTCGAATACTACCATTCCATTACAAACAATGCGGTGAACCCTCTAAGCCTGGCTCCGTCTACCGGTTTCACCACCGTTCAGGAAAACGTCGGAAAAGTATTGAACCGGGGGTTCGACCTACGTGCCGGAGCGACCGTATGGCAACAGCCGGCAGACCGTTCCTATCTGTCGTTCTCCCTTATGATATCGCGCAACAAAAACATCCTGAAGGAAATATCCGAAGCCATGCGTTCCTATAACGAACAGCAGGAGAAACTGGCCACTGAAGGTAATGTACCTGTCCAGAAATATTACGACGGTGTTTCCATGGATGCCATCTGGGCGATGCCTTCCTTAGGGATAGACCCGGCCAATGGCCGCGAAATCTATATCGCGAAAGACGAGAACGGCAATCCTTACCGGACCTATACTTACGATGCGGCCCAGCAGGTCATCTGCGGTGATGAACTACCCAAATTCCAGGGGAATGCCGGTGTCAATTTCGAGTACAAAGGATTCGGCATCAATGCTGTACTGACTTATCAGTACGGGGCCAAAATGTATAACCAGACATTGGTTGACAAAGTGGAAAACGCCGACATGAAATATAACGTGGACCGACGCATCTATACCGACCGTTGGCGCAAACCGGGAGATATCGCCTTGTACAAAGCAATCAGCGAAGAAGTGTATGTGTCCGAAAAGCAGCAGTTCGCTTCAGAGAAGACATATCCTACCTCCCGTTTTGTGCAGAAACGGAACGAATTGAAGATATCCTCCCTGCAACTGTCATACGACTTCTTCCGTCATGACTTTGTGAAGAAAATCGGTCTTGAAAGGATTCTGCTGCGGTTCAATGCAAACGACCTTTTCACCTTTTCAAGCATCGACATTGAGCGGGGAACCTCCTATCCTTTCGCCAGAACGTTCAATTTCTCCTTAAATGTGACCTTATAACACCGAGAACCATGAAAAAGAATATCATATATAGTTTGTCATTGTTCCTGCTCCTTTCCCTGTCGGCCTGCAACCAATGGCTGGAAGTGGAGCCTAAAACGGAAATCAAGAGTGACAAGATGTTTGAGAATGAAACCGGCTTCAGAGATGCCCTGATCGGATGCTACATGATGATGGCGGATTCCACCCTTTACGGGCGGGAATCCACTGTCTGCTTTTTTGATGTGCTGGCACAGCAGTATGACATGGCCACGAACAATCCTTACAACAATCTCAAGCAGTACCGTTATGAAAGCTATACCGGGACCATCGACGGTATCTGGCAAAAAACCTACCGCATCATCGCCAACCTGAACGCGCTGCTCGAAGTGAGCGACGAAAAAAAGGCCATCCTGCATCCCACCACTTACGGCATCATCAAAGGAGAAGCCATCGGTCTGCGGGCTTTCCTGCACTTTGAACTGCTGCGCATATTCGGCTGGGGAAATCTGGAGAACCAGCCTTCCAACCTGGACAAGCTTTCCATCCCTTACGTGACGGAGTATAGCAAGGTGCTCACCAAACAATCTACCGTAAAAGAAGTACTGGGATACATTCACCGGGATCTTGCGGAAGCGGATTCACTGCTGAACTACTGGGATTCTTACGGAACTGCAATCAAAGGAGATGACTATGAGATGGATGAGAACGATCTCTTTTTCAAGGAACGGAAGAGCCGTTTCAATTACTATGCGGTCAAAGCAACGGAAGCGCGTGTGTGTATGTGGGAGGGGAAATACAAGGAGGCTCTGGAGGCCATTGAGGAACTGTTCATGAAGAAGCAGGTTATCCCTTGGGTGGATCCTGAATCAAGTGTGCATGTGGAAGAAAAAATGAGGGATTTGTCGTTTACCGCCGAGCACATCTTTTATCTGGAAGTGAACCAGTTATATAAGACACTCCGTCCTTATGTAGAGCAGTACAAGATAAACGCGGACTTTTCCAGCACTGACAATGAAAAGGTGTTCTATACTACCAAGACCAAGGGGGAAAGCCTTTATGAAATCGCCGATGGGACAGGCGTGTCGGATATCCGGTATATGCGGTGGTTTAACAAGACGGAAGCAAAAGCCTGGACTTTTCTGAAATTCTACGAACCGGCAGATTCAGAATCCAGGGCAAAAAACAAGATGCCCTTGATGCGCAAACCGGAGATGTACTATTATGCGGCGGAGTGCTATAACAACCTGAACAATCCCCAAAAGGCAGTCGACGCACTGAACGCCGTGCGGGTGGCCAGAGGCATCCTATATGAGAAAAACCTGCCCGCCTCCTTGAGCAAAGAGGAAATCAGCCGGGAAATACAGAAAGAATGGCAAAAGGAGTTTGCAGGAGAAGGGCAATTGTTCTTCTATTACAAACGATTGGGGCTGAACATTCCCAATGCCTCCTTAGGTGCCGGCGATGCCTTGTTTGTTCTACCCCTGCCCGAAACGGAGGTTGAAATAGGAGGACGTGAAGATTATGGTAATAGTATCAATAAATAACACAAGAACGGTTATGAGAAACTTTATTTTTCAGTTAATCATCATAGCTTCCGCCCTGTTTGCAGGGGTCTCCTGCTCCAAGGAGAAGGTGACGCTGTATACGGAAGCTCCGGGAATCTACTTCAACGGATTCTCCACCACTTATAATTTTACGGAACATCCTGAAAATGTGGAAATCGGATGTGACACTGTCAATATCCCTTTCCTCATTACCGGGAGTGCGATGGATAAAGAGCGTGTGATTAAGGTGAGGCTGTCACCGGAGGATACGATTACAGCCGAGGAGAGTATGTATGAACTCCTGTCGGGGAGTGTCTCCGCAGGAAGTTATCAGGGGCAGTTGCAGGTGAAAATAAACTACAGTCCGTTGCTGGACGATTCCGTCTATGTGACCAGACTGCGGGTGGTGGCCACGGAAGATTTTCCTGTCACGGATTTGAACGGGAGGGTTTTCAGCCTGTATATCACCAATAAAATCGGACGACCGGCCAATTGGAGTCAATTAAATAACTATTTTGGGGAGTATTCCGACTCATGGTACCGTTTCATTTTAGATGCAACCGGGCTTCCCTCCCTCCCCTATTGGTCTCCCAGAGGCAGTGCGGATCCGAACAATCCCGATCCGGAACGCTGGACCATGACCGGTACAGAGGTAAAAGCCTACGCCGCTTTGGTGAAAGAAAAACTGACCGAATACAACAATGAGCATCCCGGCAACCCGTTGAAGCATGAAGACGGAGAATATAAGGGACAGCCGGTCACCATGCCTTAAATCATCACCTAAAAACTCAAAGTCATGAAGATAAAAACATTACTTGTAGCCCTATTGGGAAGCCTGTTTCTGGCTTCCTGTTTCGAGGACGACTCTTCCTTGAACTATAAACTGATGAACCCGATTGTCATCGATCTGGGTGATGAACCGACCACCTATAAAGTTTTCGCATTCGACACCTTGGAGATAAAGCCGATTACTTACAAAGAAGGCGTGCCGGACGCAGATCTCTCGTTCAAATGGACCCTGGAAGGCAATACCATTATTCCTAAAGTCATCGATTCCACCATGACCCTGAAATACATGGTCGATGTCAGTGCGCAAAACAATGCCTACAAACTGGTGTATGAAGTGAGGGACAATACCACGGACATCATCCAGGAACAAGTGTTCGATGTGACGGTGATGAGTCCGTTCGGGAGCGGTCTGATCGTGTGTGACACAAAAGACGAGATGACTTCCGATGTGTCGCTGATCATGGCATACAATTTCACCGATAGCTATCACAAAGAACAGGATACGGTGATGCGGAATCTGTTTTCGAGTGTCAATGGTCGGAAAATCAATGGAGTTGCGACAGCCGTCCGTTCTACCACTTATCAGGTCAACCGTTCGCTGACCATCGGGACCGACCACACTTTGGACCGGGTGGACCCTTTCAATTATTCCTATATCGACGGCAACGGCGACATGTTTGTCATCGATCCCGGCCAGTACAATGTGACTACCATTGGCTATGATCCGCAAATAGGGGCAGAACTTCTTGCCATTACCGGCAAAATCTATCCGAGGAGCATGCAACAAGACAACAAGGTGTATTCCTATTATCTTCAGACCAGCGATATGTCCGACTATTACATGGGCATTTTCTACCGTCCGGCCTGGGAAAATGGAATCGGGTTTGACGAGAAAAACGGACGCTTGTTGGAATTTGACAGCGACGACCAGTTGAAAGTGTTCAACAGTGCCAAGCTTCCCGCCGACGCCCCTTTCGATCAAAACAAACTGCAGGGTTTTACCTGCCTGGCCATGTTTTCCGGTGACGACAGCCAGATGCACATCATCCTGAAAGAAAAAGACCCGAAAACAGGGAAGGCCAAGACCAACGGGAAAATCTATTCGTATATAACTTTACGGACTTATGACCCTGAGACTGATAATGGGAAACCATTGAAAATTATCGACCTGAACAGTTTTCCCGAGATTCAGGACGCACGCTTTTTTGAGGGGACGGAAACCCAGAATGTCATTTATTATGCCACTTCCACCAAAATCTATTCCATCAACCTGGCTATCGCCAATCCTCTTGTGACCCTTGAATATACGGCGCCCGAAGGAGAGGAAATCACTTCCATGATGGCATGGAAAGAATATCAGGGAAAAGTGGACTACACCAATCCCAATCCGAACGCGGATGCCGACGATAAGGTGATAGAGGTAAGCAACAACAACCGTATGATTGTATTGTCGACCTACAATCCCTCAAGCCGGGAAGGGTTCGTCAGGACTGTCGCCATCGCCACCCTGGGTACGGGCACTTTGGAGAAGAACCGGGAACTGCACGGCGAGTTCGGAGGATTCGGCCGCATTACAGCCACCAATATACAGAAAGCGTTCTAAAAACACAGAATCATGAGACATACACTATATTTATCAATTCTCGTATTGTCGTTAGTGACGGCATGTACTAAAGAAGCCGATATGAACATAGCAAAAGAGTCGGAACATACTGTCAAGAAGAATCTGTTCCGGGTAACCAGGATAGAAGGACACAATGACCATTGGGGTGATTACATTTGGATTATAAATTACAACAAGGAGCAGATAGAGAGTGCTTTCCACATTGATACAGAGGGGGACACCATTGGCAACTTCGGGATATCCAACAACTCGGATATCAATTATGAAATCGAAGTCAATGATTGGATTCCCAAGATTGACAGCGATTCCATCAGTCGTTTGGACCAATTTCTGAAAAATAAGTACGGGGCAGGGAATTACAGTCTGAAAGACAGCATCCCGCTCGTTGGGAGGGTTTTGTATAGCCAGAAGGTCGATCTGTATGAGGACGGACGGATCAAACGGCAAAGCGTCGTGCATTACACCCCGAGGGAAGATGTGGGTACAGGCGAGGACTTTGACAACTCCTATCTGAAAACTTACAGGACAATCAATACTTATGAATACAATGAAAACAGCAATATCTGCATCAACCGGATTTATCATGATGTTTACGACCCGGAAGACATCCATCAGGAAACTTACGAACGCACCTTGCATAAATACGAAACATTGTATGAAGGCGACAGAATCACTTCCATCCTTTATATGACAGCCCCTGCCGGAGAGAACTGGATTGAACAGGACCGTTATTCCTTCACCTATTCCGGTAATCTGTTGCAATCCGTCAAAAGCAACGGCAGAACCCTTGAATTCACATACAACGGAACGGTTCCTGCCACCGTCACTGACGGGGAAACACAATATACCTACAAATTCGACGGAAATGGAAATGTGACGGAAATAAACGACGGACAAGGAAATTTCATGAAAATAACCTATGAGTCCGGGCACGGAAATTTCAGTGTCTTCACCCCTGTTATTGACCAAATGTTAGGGAAACCTTTCATCAAGTAAAAAACAGAAAAAGGGATTGCCGGAACATGTTTTGGCAATCCCTATAAATACACTATTTGTTTAACCTAGCAAAATTAATGATTATGAAAACAAATTTGCGAAAAATGATTCTATGGACAATTGCTTTGCTCGCAATCAGTATTATGACGACAAGTTCTGTAAACCCCGGTTATAATGAATTTGGTAATGACATTAATGAATGTTTGGAAGATCCTTGTCCAGAAGGCTATTACGGAAGCTTCCATAAAAGAATTTATCGAAGGGTTGAATGTAAGCGAAGATATTAAGAAAGAATTGCGCGTCATTACTCCCCATACATATACAGGTATTTAAAAAGAGTAGGAAAAAATAGCCGGATAATGAAGCCAACATTTTAAATCTGGTGATTGTTAATATAGTATACATATATAATAAGGTATAAAAGTGATAATAGAATGGCCGTGAGGCCAACGTTTAATTTTATTCGAATAAAACAATGAGTACAGAAAACGAAACTTGGCGTGACGATTCTTCCAATGAGGAGAATTCAGGCAACAGATTTGACAGAGAAAACAATTACAGCCGTCCGTCTTACAACCGTGAAGGTGGTGACCGACCTTATCGTCCACGTTTTAACAGCGAAAGTGGTGATCGTCCACAGCGTGCTTACAGCAGTGATCGCCCGTATCGCCCGCGCTTTAATCCTAATGCCGAAGGTGGTGAACGTCCACAACGTTCATATGGTGACCGTCCGTCTTACAACCGTGAAGGTGGCGACCGTCCTTATCGTCCGCGCTATAACAGCGAAGGTGGCGATCGTCCGCAACGCCCATCCTATGGAAATAACAGTGGTGGTGACCGTCCTTACCGTCCTCGCTATAACAGTGAAGGTGGTGACCGTCCTCAGCGTCCTTCTTATGGTGACCGTCCTCAGCGCCCACGTTTTAATAGTGGTGATGGTGGACAGCGTTCCTATAACAATGACCGTCCTTATCGTCCACGCTACAATAGTGGTGATGGTGGCGACCGTCCTCAGCGTCCTTATGGAAGTTCATCTTATGGTGGTTCTTCTTATGGCGATCGTCCTCAACGTCCGCGTTTTAATCCCAATGGTGGTGGAAGACCGGGTGGATATGGCCGCCCTCAACAACGCCGTACACCGGATTATGATCCGAATGCAAAGTATAGCCGTAAGAAGCAGATAGAATATAAGGAGCAGTTTACTGATCCTAATGAACCGATCCGTTTGAATAAGTTCTTGGCTAATGCAGGCGTTTGCTCTCGTCGTGAGGCAGATGAATTCATCACAGCAGGTGTGGTTTCTGTAAACGGAGCAGTGGTTACAGAGCTCGGAACCAAGATCAAACGCGGTGACGAAGTGAAATTCCACGATCAGCCGGTAAGTATCGAACGTAAGATCTATATCTTGCTGAATAAGCCGAAAGATACTGTGACTACCTCGGATGATCCGCAGGCACGCCGCACGGTAATGGATTTGGTGAAAGGTGCTTGTGATGAACGTATTTATCCGGTAGGTCGTCTGGACCGCAACACTACAGGTGTATTGCTACTGACGAATGACGGTGATTTGGCTTCTAAGTTGACTCATCCGAAGTTCCTGAAGAAGAAGATTTATCACGTACATACAGATAAGAATGTGACAAAAGCTGATATGGATCAGATTGCAGCCGGTATTCAGTTGGATGACGGTGAAATCCATGC
>ENA-UEQN01002834-UEQN01002834.1-human-gut-metagenome-genome-assembly--contig:-NODE-2834-length-11503-cov-3.221687_pt1 | contig 11503 bp, 10 predicted proteins | sample MGYA00242940_ERZ507944 | MGnify/ENA primary metagenome ERZ507944 (study PRJEB26167, sample SAMN06115449) | human gut metagenome | host: Homo sapiens | place: China:Fujian | collected 2015-08-20... | reverse complement strand
GTTGAAATAGACGGAGTTCTGCGCGTAGGTCGCCGGAGTCAGCGCCTTCGCCCGGGTGCGGCTGCCGAGCGACGAGATCGGCTCGTTGAAACCGATGTGCCCGTCGTTGCCGATGCCGAGCAGCTGAAGATCGATGCCGCCCGCATCCTCGATCGCTTCCTCATAGCGGAGCCCCTCGGCGATTTCATCCCCGGCGAGCCCGTCCGGCAGATTCGTGTTCCGCATATCGATGTTGATCTTGCTGAACAGATGCTTATTCATATAGTAGCGGTACGAATTCGGGTCCTCCGGCGGCAGCCCGATGTATTCGTCGAGATTGAAGGTGTGCACGCGCGAGAAATCGACGCGGCCCGCCTTGTTCATTTCGGCGAGGTCGGCGTAGACCGCCTCCATCGTCGCACCGGTCGCGAGCCCGAGCTTGAAAAACGGTTTCTGCCGGATCGCGTCGGCGATCAGTTCGGCAGTGAGTCTGACGGCCTCTTCCGTAGTGGGACGGATAATGACTTCCATGACGAAACCTTTCGTTAAAATGGTTTACCTGTTATAAAAATACACCGGAACCCTGCTTTTTCGAATGGATGTTTGAGGGGATTTTATGGATTTTTCGGCAAAGTTGCGAACTATGCCTGTTTCGGCGCGTTGTTCCAGCGCCGGTACGGGTTCCGGCTCAGCGCGCCGTTGCTGTAACGGCGGTCGGCGGAGACCTCCGGGCCGAGCCACGGGGGGACGGAAAACGAAGCCTCCTCGCCGTCCAGTTCGATCTCGGCAGTGAAGAGCCCCTCGTTCTCGCCGAAATATTCGTCGACCTCCCAGACGAACCCGCCGTACGGCACGAGGTAGCGGACCTTCTCGACCACGCGGCCGCCGCAGAATTCGCGGAGCATCGCTTCGGCGTCCGCAACCGGAATTTCGTATTCGAATTCGCTGCGGGAGATGTTCCTGACCGGCCCCTTCACGGTCAGGAACGCCTTCTCGCCGGCGATCCTGACCCGCACCGTCGGAGACGGCGGCAGAAGCTCGAAATACCCCTGCACCATGCGCACGGCCGACTCGGCCCCGGAACGCCATGCCTCCGAAGCGAGCAGAAACTTGCGTTCGATTTCGACCGCCATTATTCCGCGATCCCGAACTGGTAAACCGTGGTCTGCTTGTAAGGGCGGCCCGGTTCAAGGCGCGCGCTCGGGAACTCCGAATGGTGGACGGCATCCGGCCAAAGCTGGGTCTCGAGGCAGAAGGCCCCGAACTGCGGGTAGCCGCCGCCGTTCTTGCCGACCGCGGTCCCGTCGAGAAAATAGCCCATGTAGAACTGGATTCCGGGAGCGGAGGTCGACACGCGCACCTCAATCCCGGTCGTGTCGGAGCTGACCACCGCAACATCGCGCTTCATGACCCCGTCGACGTCGCCGAGCACGAAGTTGTCGTCAAAGCCGCACGGCAGGTCCGCGAAGATCTGCCGGAAGCTTTTGCCGGCATTCAGGTCGTAGGGCGTCCCGGCCACCGGCGGACAGCTGCCGGTCGGAGCGAGAAACTCGTCCACTTCGGTCCGGCGGTCCGCCCGGAGCCGGACCCGGTGGTCCAGGCAGTTTCCGGCGGATTCCCCGCTCAAATTGAAATAGGCGTGATTCGTCATGCTGACCACCGTGGGCCGGTCCGACGTCGCGGTGTAATCCAGAATCAGTTCGTTCGCCTCGGTCACCATGTAGACCAGCGTCGCCTCGACTTCACCCGGAAAACCGGCATCACCGTCCGGGCTCGTAAGCCGCAGCGCCAGCATCGTATTGTCGATCACGTCGGCCTTCCAGAGCCGCCGCCCCCAGCAGTCGCCGCCGTGCAGCGTATTTTTTCCGTTGCTGTCGTTCAGCGCAAGTTCGTACTCTTTGCCGTCAAGCGTGAAGCGGCCGCCGGCGATGCGGTTTGCGACCCGGCCGATCACGGCGCCGAAGAACGGCCCGTTTTCGATATAATCGGCCGGATTGCCGAAGCCGAGCAGGACATCGGTCATGCGGCCATCCCGGTCCGGCGCCCAGATGCTGACCACCGCGCCGCCGAAATCGGTAATGTCCGCGCCGAAGCCCGAGCTGTTGCGGAGCCGGTACAGTTTTGCGGTCCGGCCGTCCGGCGTCTTGAAAAAATCCTTCACTACCATGATTCGCCTCCTTCGACCGGCGTGCCGGTCAATTCGTTCCAGGTTTTAAAATGTGTCTTCGCACAGCGCTCGAAGACGGATGCGCCGAACCGTTCCATCAGGCTCCGGCCGGCCGCCTTGACCTGCGGCCCGGCGCCGCGCGGCAGTTCGATTCCGAACTCGGCCTCCAGCTTCGCCATGCCGCGCAGGAACTGCTCGCGCGAAAGGATGCTCGCAGCCGCCACGGCGACGTCGCTCTCGGCCTTGGTCCGCTGGTCGAGCCGGATCTCCCGGCCCCGCGTCAGAAGCGCGCGCCGGATCAGCCGTTCGTCCGCAAATTTATCCGACAGCATGCGCGGACAGGCCGGCACTTTTTCGAGCAGGTTTTCAATGACCCGCGCATGTCCCCAGGCCAGCAGCCGGTTCAGGTTGCCGAATTTGGCGTAAAGCCGGTTGTAGGATTCGGGACCGATCACCACCGCCGTCCAGCCGTTCCCGGCGATCTCCCGGATCCCGGCCGATAGCTCCATGATCTTCTTCGAACTTTTGATCAGCTTCGAATCGCAGCAGCCGATCGCGCGAAGCTTCGGGCCGGTAACCTCGTCGGCATAGACGCCGGCGATGCAGAGCGGCCCGAAGAAATCCCCCTTGCCGCTTTCGTCGACCCCGCCGTGCGGATCGACCGCCTCTTCCGCCGGCTCCTCCTCATACCCAAACGTGAACGTATGCAGAATCTCCGGCTCGAGCAGAAAGGTCACGAAATCCTCCGTGCCGCCGCCCTGCACGGTCAGCTTGCCGGAGTTGTAGGCCACGACGTTCGTCTTTTCCAGCACCGCCTTCCAGCGCGCGTACGGCTGCTCCGAGAACTTCCAGCCGCGTCCGTCAAGCAGGAGCCGGAGCTGCTCCGCCTGCTCCTCCGTCACGGTGCAGACATAGCTGGTCACTTTTTTCTCCGCCATTACTTCACCTCGGTGCGGCCGGTGAGCGCCGCGGTGATCGTCGCGCCGTCGGCATATGAGAGGTTCGCCCCGGCCGGAAGCCCCAGCGCGGGCTGCGTCACCCGGACCGGCGCGCCCTTCAGCAGCTCGGCGATATAGATCGCGGTCGCCCGCCCCTCCACATCGCTGCTCAAAGCCAGGATCACCTCGCGCACCTCGCCGGAACGGGCGCGTTCAAGCAGCTTCGGCAGATTCAGCCCGGCCCCGTTCTCCGCATCCATCGGAGAAATGCGGCCGCCGAGCACATGATACCTGCCCCGGAAGTTCCCGCTCGATTCGATCGCGAACATCTGCGCCATCGTCTCGACGACGCAGACGGTGCCGCCGTCCCGGTCCGGGCGGCCGCAGACCATGCAGAGCTCCCCCGCGTCGGCCAGCGCGCCGCAGACCGGACAGCTGCCGACTGTCTCGGGCAGCGTGCCGAGCAGCCGGCCGAGAAATTCGAGTTTCTCCGGCTCCCACTCCAGAAGCGACAGCGCGAGGCGTTCGGCCCCGCGCCGGCCGATGCCGGGGAGCTGCTTCAAAGCCGCGATCAGGGCTTCCACCGCTTCCGGATAGTGCATCATCCGCGCCGAATCCTCAGAAAATACCCGGCATGTCGACACCGAGGCCGCCGGTGACTTCGTTCATCTTCTCCTGCGCCGTGGCCTTTGCTGCCGCCAGCGCCGAATTGGCCGCCACCAGAATCTGTTCCTCCAGAAGCGCCCGGTCCTTCAGCGCCTCGTCGGTCAGGCTGATCTCCTTGATCCGGAAGTCGCCGGTCACAGTCACCCGGACCTGGCACCCGGGACTCGACGCCGAAAACTCCATGGTCGGCATCTCCTCCTTGAACTTCTTGAGATTGGCCTGAATATCTTTCGCCTTAGACATCATTTTAGCGAGTTCGCCCAGATTTCCGAACATATTGCTCATCCTTGCATTGCCCTGTTTGTTGTCAACTGAAAAAAAAGCCGGCTTGCAACTGATTCAAGCCGGCTCCGGAATTCCGCATCACCGGAATTATTTGCTCTCACCGGCCTTCTTCGGCTCGGGATTTCTGACCGATTTCACGTTGTTGTTCGTCGAAACCGGCTCCTTCGCGTGCCAGAGCGACACGAGCTGCGGAGAGATGTAGATCGACGAATAGGTGCCGATGACGATGCCGAGCATCATGATCAGCACGAAATCGTTGATCGCAATGCCGCCGCCGAGGAACAGCACGAACACCACGATAAAGGTAGTGAAACTGGTCAGAATCGTCCGGTTCAACGTCTGGTTGACCGACAGATTCACATTTTCGTCGAACGTCCCGCAGATGCCGAGACGCGCATTTTCGCGGATGCGGTCGAAGATCACCACCGTGTTGTTGATCGAATAACCGATGACGGTCAGCAGCGCGGCAACCACCGTCAGCGACACGGTCCGGCCGGTCGCCAGGAAGATGCCGAGCGCGATGATCACATCGTGCGCCAGCGCGAGAATGCTCGACAGCGCGAACGTGAATTCGTAACGCAGCGAAATGTAGACGCCGATGCCGATGATCGAAAGCCCGATCGCAATCAGCGCCGCCTTCGTGAATTCATCTCCGATGAGTCCGCCCACGCTCGACTCGAGGCCGCCCGAAAGCTGCGCCTTCGGAAACTCCTTGTTGAGCAGGTTCATCAGCACGTCCTTCGGGCTCGCGGTCGTATCGACCGACTCTTTGGTCAGGTCGCCGCGGACCAGGATTTCGAGCTTGCGGTCATCGGTCGTGGACATCGCGTTGTATTTGTAGGTGACCGTCGCCTCATACCCGGCCGCCTGCAGCGCCTTTTCGATCTCGCCCTGCGGAATCTGCTCCGCATAGTTGAACGAAACCACCGTGCCGCCGGTGAAGTCGATGCCGAGCATGCTCCTGTTGTGGATGCGCACGCCGACCAGCACCAGCGACGCGACGATCAGGAACCCGGAAATCGCAAACACCTTGCCGCGCATGGCCCGGAAGTTGAAATGCGCGTTCTTGAAGAACTGCATCATGGTCAGCTTCTGCAGGTGGAAGTAGCGGAACAGGTAGTCGAAGATCAGCCGCGTCACGAACAGCGCCGTGAAAAGGCTCGACAGAATGCCGATCGACAGCGTCACGGCGAACCCCTTGATCGCGCCGGTGCCGACGTACATCAGGATGATCGCGGTGATCAGTGTCGTCACGTTCGCGTCGAACACGGCCGAAAACGCCCGGCTGTACCCGAGGTCGACCGAAGTGCGGAGATTCTTGCCGCCGGCCATCTCCTCCCGGATGCGCTCGAACACCAGGACGTTCGCATCGACCGCCATGCCGATGGTCAGGATGATGCCGGCGATGCCCGGCAGCGTCAGCGTCGCGTTGAACGCCGCCATCGCGCCGAGCACGAGAACGATGTTCAGCCCCAGCGCGCAGACCGCGATCACACCCGCCAGGCGGTAATAGATGCACATGAACGCCGCGACGAAAAGCAGCGAGAAGACACCGACCCAGATGCCGTTGGCCACGTTGGCCGCACCGAGTTTCGGATCCGTGTCGAACACCGCGTCGATCTTGATCTGGAACGGGAAGCTGCCCGAAACGAGCGCGTCGGCGATGCTCTTGATCTCCTCGTCCGAGAAACGGCCCGAGATCGTCGCCTGGCCGCCGGTGATCGCGTCCTTGATCACCGGAGCGCAGTAGAGATGGTCGTCAAGCACGATCGCCATCTGGCGGCCGACGTTCGCGCGGGTCACCTCGGCGAACTGCGCCGCGCCGCGCGCATTGAAGGAGAGCGCGATCATGCGCTGCCCGAACTGATCCTTGTTCGGATAGGCGCTGACCACATCCTTGCCGGTCATGGCCGGGCGCTTCTCGACGACATAGTAGGTCACCAGCGGCTCCTGGCCAGCCCGGAATTCGCTGGTCTTCATGAGTTCGTAACCGAAGGGCGGCACGAAGCTCTTCTCCTTGTCGGCCGTCATGCCGGCGACCAGTTCGAGGTTCTGCGGGTGAACCATGCGGAAATTCAGCTTCGCGCTCATTTTGATCAGGTTCATCAGCTTGACTTTTTCGTCCTTGGCCACCACCGGCGCCCGCAGCGCGACATACGAATCCCCCGACGGAGCGATTTCCGCCTCGAAGATCTTCTGCCCCTCAAGCCGCTTGCGGAGCGTCTCGATCGCGATATCGCGGTAACGGTCGAAGTTGCGCCTGATATCGGCCTCGATATCCTTGCGGCTGCGGTTCTTCCCGTCATCGCCGCCCTTCTCGAGCTCCTTCAGGAACCCTTCGTCGGGAACCAGTTGCAGGATGAATTCGACACCGCCGTTGAGGTCGAGCCCGAGACGGATCGAACTCGAAGCGTGCTTCCGGATGACGCTCATCACGTCGCGGTTGTCCTGCAGATCATTGCCCCTGACCATTTTGGTCAGGTCGACGCCCTTGTCGTCGGCCGCCTTCAGCAGCGCCTGCGACTGATAGAGGTTCGGGTCCTCGGCACGCAGTTTTTCGGCGTCCGCCACGAGCGCATCGGCCTCCTCCTGCACCTTCCTCGCCTCTTCCGGCGAGGCCGGCTTCACGAGCAGCCCGAGGAAGGTCACGTAGTAATCGCGTTCAAACAACGGATGAATCGCGGAAGCGAACACGGCCACCACCACGAGGGTGATGAGTGTGCGCAAAATCAACGGTCTCTTGTCCATTCCAGTCCTGCCGTTCCGTAACGTTTATTTCTTTTCGGCCGGAGCAGCCGTTCCGACGACCTCGGCAACGCCGCTCTTCAGCGCTTCGACCACCACTTTGTCGGCGATCTCGACCATGTAGGTCTTGTCTTTCACCTCGGTGACCGTGCCGTAGATGCCGTTGTTCAGCATGACCCGCGTCCCCTTGACGATGGCGTCGAGCATCTGCTGGCGCTTCTGCTGCTGCTTCTTCTGCGAACGGAACGTGAAGAAGAACATCACGCCGAGCACCACCAGCATGAGGATGATCGGATTCGCGAAGAACGGGACCTGCTGCGGCGGCTGTTCCTGCCCCGCGGCGGCCGCAGGATCGACCGCAACCGTTTCTGTCGCCTTCACCGCGTTCGAAACCGCCGCATTGCCTGCCTGGGCCGGAGCTCCCGGACCGATCGAAACTGTTTTCGGGGCAGCGTCCGCCAGAATGAAATTCAAACTCATGTCTTCTCCTTAAACGTATGGTTGTTGCGTGACTGCGTTATGGAACTAATATGACATCTTTTCAACGTTCTTTCAAGCCCGCCGCCTGAAAATGCGCCTGAATTTGTTCGATCGGCTCCCCATCCGGCGCCAGATGAAGCATTTCGCACCGGCCGGAACCGTTCACCGGCAGTTCCCGGCTAAACGGAACCGCGAGCCGGTACCCCCCGAAGGTGCGGGCGATCGATACATGCTGCCGGAACGCGGAAGCGAACGCCTCCGGCTCCTCCGGCCAGCGCAAAAAAAGAATGGAAATCTCCAGATTTCTCCGCCGGAGCTCCCGGATCACGAACAGATGCTCCGCCGGGCGCGTCGGCTCCGGACCGCCGTCCAGCGCGATGCCGAGCCCGAAAGCGCCGCGTTTTCCGAACGGCAGGGCGCGGACCTTCGCGGCAAAGTCGGCGAGCGTTCCGAACCGGGCGACGCACGCCCCGGCGGTTTCGGAATTGAAGAAAAACGCCTGCCGGTCCTCCGTGATGAAATGCTTTCCGGCATAATCGGCCGCGGCCGAAGGAGCGGCCGGGGCCGGGGAAGGAGACAGCGTAACGAACGTCGCCCCGCCGGCCAGCGCCGCCTCACAGGCGGAGACCGTCCCGGCGCGGCCGCCGTCCACGGCGTACCCGCTCCGGCAGTCGCAGGAAAAAATCTCGAACACGGCCCGGACGGCAGCCGCCCCATCCCCCGAAAGCACCGGAAACACGCCATTGCGGGCAAAAAGGCCGATCCGCTCCGCCGCTTCGCCGTCAAGCCGGACTCCGGCCGAAAGAGCGCACGCGGGGGGAGCCGAGGGAGCACACCAGGGGAAATGACGCCGGAGCGCGGCAGCATTGGCCGCGGAATGCCCGCAGCGCAGCAGAACGCCGCCGTCCGCCAGCGCCGTCTGCTCCCCTTCGAAACCGTCAGGCAGACGCCTCCGGCTGTCGGCGACGACCAGCAGGAGCGGAACGCCGTCTTCGGAACCGGCCAGGACCGCGCTGCGCCCGAGCAGATGGAGCGAAGCGGGACGGGGCGAGAAGCCGCCGTGTTTCTCCGGCAGCAGCGGCCTGATCTCCGCCTCACTTTTTCCAAGCAAAGCGAGGATATTTTGCGCGAACTCCGTCATCGTCTCCCGTCATGGATTGAACAAAACAGTTTAATATATCACAAACAACCTGATATTCAAGGACAAGGCACTTGAATTTCCCGAAACGGCATGCCAGATTAATGAGAGTCAATCAGGAGGACACCATGTTACGCGACGCATTCAGAATGAAACTGAAACCCGGCTGCATCGAGGAGTACCGCAAACGCCACGACCGGATCTGGCCCGAGCTGGTCAAAGCCCACTCCGACTGCGGCATTTGCGACTATTCGATCTATCTCGACGAGGAGACGCTCACGCTCTTCGCCTTCCGCCGCCTCACCGAAAAGAACACCGCCGACCGCATGGGCGAACTCGACATCGTCAAAAAGTGGTGGGAATACAACCGCGACCTCATGGAGGTCAACCCGGACAACTCCCCCGTCTTTACCCCGCTTGTCGAAGTGTTCCACATGGATTGAATCCGAATACGGAAAACCGGGCGGAAATCCATATCCCGCCCGGCGCCTCCTCTCCCCTACAGCCCCCTGCTGATGCGGATCGAGCAGAAGTTCGGCCCGCACATCGTGCAGAACTGCTCGTCGCCGTGGCCGTGGTCCGGCGGCAGGTCGCGTTCCGCCAGTGCTTCGGCGCGCAGCTCCCGCGCTTTCTCCGGATCGAGCGCGCACTCGAACTGCTTCTCCCAGTCGAACTCGGCGCGGGCGCGGCTGATCGCGTCATCGCGGTCGCGGGCGCCGGGCTTGCCGAGCGCCACATCGGCGGCATGGGCAGCGATCTTGTAGGCGACCACCCCGTCGCGCACATCGCGGGCGTTCGGCAGCCCGAGATGCTCCTTCGGCGTCACATAGCAGAGCATCGCCGCGCCCGAATAAGCCGCCATCGTCGCGCCGATCGCGCTCGTGATATGGTCGTAACCCGGCGCGCAGTCGATCACCACCGGACCGAGCACGTAAAACGGCGCGTCGCCGCAGCGCTCGCGCTCGCGGGTCATATTCATCTCGACCTCGTTGAACGGGATATGGCCGGGCCCTTCCACCATTGCCTGCACATCGGCGGCGCGGCAGCGGCTCACGAGTTCGCCGAGCACGTCGAGCTCGGCGAACTGCGCTTCGTCGCTCGCATCCGCGAGGCAGCCGGGGCGCATGCCGTCGCCGAGCGACAGCGTCACGTCATAGCGGCGGCAGATCTCCAGAATTTTGTCGAACGCCGTGTAAAACGGATTTTCGCGGTCGAACTTGTTCATCCAGGCCGCGAGGATCGAGCCGCCGCGGCTGACGATGCGCAGCAGCCGCTTCTTCGCCGCCGGAACCTGCGCCCTGAGCAGCCCGGCGTGGATGGTCATGTAATCGACCCCCTGCTCCGCCTGCTCCTGCATGACCTGCAGAATCAGCTCTTCGGTCAGGTTGTCCACCGTGCCGCAGCGCGCGAGAACTTCGTAGAGCGGCACCGTGCCGACCGGAATCGGACTGTGCTCGATGATCGAGCGCCGGATCTCGTTGATGTTGCCGCCGGTGCTCAGGTCCATGACCGTGTCGGCGCCGTATCTGACCGAATAATTGAGCTTCTCGAGCTCCTGGCGCGGACAGCTCGCCACGGCGGAGTTGCCGATATTCGCATTGATCTTGGTTTTCAGAATCCGCCCGATGCCGATCGGCTCGAGGTTTCTGTGGTTGATGTTCGCCGGAATCACGATCGTGCCGGCCGCAACCCCCGCGCGGATCGTCTCCGCCGGGAGCTTTTCAAGCTCGGCCACACGCTGCATGGCCGCGGTAATGATGCCGGCTTTCGCCTGTGCCGGCTGCGTCATGATCTTCATTCGTACTCCTTTGTTCCCCGAAAAGTTGCTTTTTCTTCGGCCACGGGCCTCAGGTCTTTCAGGCACTGCGCCCAAAAGCTCCGGGTTCTTTTCGGGGGCCCCGCTCTCTGAAGAGACCGTGCCCCGCACTGCGTGTCGGGCGGCTCCGCCGTACTCTCTCCTCCGAGAAAGGCATTGTTAATGTTTCGATGGATTCTCCAACAATTTTTCGAGCGCCGCGATGGTCCGGTCGGCCGCGCCGGCATGGCGGCGGATCACCTGCCCGGCCCGTTTACCGAGCTCCACGCGCATCTTCTCGTCGGTCAGCAGCTTCCGCAGCTGTTCGTAAAGTTCGCCGTCGCCGGTGACGGTCGCCACTGCGTTCTCCTGCAGCAGCACCTTCAGGATAAAACGGAAATTCCGCAGCACGTGACCGGTCACGATCGGCTTCGACAGCAGCGCCGGCTCGATGAGGTTATGCCCCTCGTCATGCCCGGCCAGGCTCTTGCCCATGATGACCAGGTCGGCGCCGTTCATGAGCTTCAGCATCTCGCCGGTCGTATCGGCCAGAAGCACATCCGCCGGTTCGGCCGCCTCCCCGCCGGAACTCCGCCGCGAAAAACGAACCCCGAGGCGTTTCAGCATCTCAACGATATCGGCGGCCCGCTCGACGTGACGCGGAACCAACACCAGCTTCAGATTCGGAATCTCCTTCCGGAGCCGGAGATAGGTTTCCGTCACGAGCTCCTCCTCGCCCGGATGGGTCGAGGCGGCCAGCAGGACCAGATGCTTCCCGGGGCCGAAGCAGGCGGAATAGCCCGCGTCCGGCAGTTCGCCCGGCGCCTTCTGGTCGAACTTCAGATTGCCGGAGACAACGACGTTCGCTTCGGGCGAAACCGACAGATAACGCTCCGCATCCGCCTCGGTCTGCACCGAAATCAAATTGAACATCTTCAGCAGCGGACCGAAAAAACAGCGGATTTTCCGGTAGCCCTTGACCGAGTGGTCCGACATCCGGCCGTTCACCAGCGTGACCGGAATGCCGCGCTTCCGCGTCTCCGCCACCAGGTTCGGCCAGATTTCGGTTTCGAAAATCACCAGCATCGACGGCTTCAGCACCGAAAGAGCCCGCCGGACCATCCAGAGGAAATCGATCGGGCAGAAAATCACCGCCGTATTCGCCGGCGCCTGATTCCGCACGAGCTCCTGACCGGTCGTGGTCGTGGTCGATAAAATGAACTTCCGCTCCGGATGCTTCGCCTGCCAGGCGCGCAGCAGCGACAGCGCCACCACCGCCTCGCCGACGCTGACCGCGTGAACCCAGACCG
>ENA-UEQN01002833-UEQN01002833.1-human-gut-metagenome-genome-assembly--contig:-NODE-2833-length-11504-cov-3.384265_pt1 | contig 11504 bp, 10 predicted proteins | sample MGYA00242940_ERZ507944 | MGnify/ENA primary metagenome ERZ507944 (study PRJEB26167, sample SAMN06115449) | human gut metagenome | host: Homo sapiens | place: China:Fujian | collected 2015-08-20... | reverse complement strand
AGTCCGTCAGCGGCTTGTAGTAATCGTCGGGATCGATGCGGAACCCGTAGGCGGCCGGATCGGGCGCGATGAGCTTGAACGCGAGCACGCGGAAGACATAGCGCAGCGTCTCGGCGGGCAGGAACAGGTCGTAATAGGAATCGACGCCCTGCTTCGCAAGCCGTCGCGATACGCCCGCCACGCCGACGTTGTACGAGGCGGCAGCCAGCGTCCAGCTGCCCAGCCGCTCGTAGGCGTCGGCTAAGTAGCGGCAAGCCGCCTCGGTCGCCTTCGTCACATCGTAGCGCTCGTCGACATCTCCGCCTACGAGCAGCCCGGCCGACTTCGCATAGGCCGGCATCAACTGCCACAGGCCGGCCGCGCCGGCTCCCGAGCGGACGTTCGGGTCGAGCCCGCTCTCGGCCATGCAGAGATACTTGAAATCGTCCGGAATCCCGTATTTCCTCATGATCGGCTCGATAACCGGGAAATAGCGCGTCGTGGCGAGCAGCGTCAGCGTCGTGCGCGAGTGGAGGTACATGCAGCTCATCAGCTCGCGCAGCAGGCTTTCGCGCGTGTCGTAATTGTCCAAAGGCACCGCCTCACCGGCAAACTCCAGGCTCTGCGGCAACGCGGGCACGACGACAGGGGCCAACGAAACGGACGACGGAGCCGGAGCACCGGAAGGCTGCGCGCAGGCCGAAACGGAAGCCAGCGCGAGCAGCGAGCAGAACAAATATTTCATATTCATGCGTTCTTGAAACGAGCGTACAAAGATACGAAAATTATTCCCTTTTTCGGAGTCGCTCCGATCCTTATCCGGACGGAGGGCACGGTCCCGTTCGTCCACCGGACCGCAAGGCCGCCGGACGAAACGGAGCCGGTTCCGCGTAAAGCACGGCATCCTTATCGTTCCGAACTCCGCGACCGCCGGGCTCCGAACCGTTTACCATAGATCTTTCCGGCAAGCCGTCCGACATTTTCCCGGACAGAATATCCGGCCGAAAGAGGAATAATCGGCCGAAATAACGTAGCTTTGCAAAAAATCGCGCTTATGCTGACCGCAGGACACTACCATACGCTGACCGTCCGCCGAATTTCGGACCACGGACTTTATCTGGGTAACGAGGAGGGGGACGAAGTGCTTCTCCCGAACCGCTTCGTCTCGCTCTCCGACCGAATCGGAGACCGCAAGGAAGTGTTCGTCTACCACGACTCGGAGGACCGGCTCGTCGCCACGACCGAGCGGCCGCTGGCGACGGTCGGACAGGCCGCCTTTCTGGAAGCGGTCGACAAAACCGTGCACGGGGCCTTTCTCGACTGGGGGATTCCGGCCAAGCACCTGTTCCTGCCGAACCGCAACCAGCAGGGACGCATCGAGATCGGCAAGAAATACGTCGTCTACGTCTACTCGGACAACATCACCGGCCGGGCCGTCGCAACGACCTACCTGAAATCGTTCGTCGACAATGCGGAACCGAGCGTCGCTCCCCGCGACGAAACGGACATTCTGGTCGCGCTCGAAAGCCCGATCGGTTTCCGCGTCGTAGTCAACGACCGCCACTGGGGCATGATCTACCGCAATCAGATTTTCCGTCCCGTACACGTAGGCGATCGGATGAAAGCCTATGTCACGCGAATCACCGAAGACAACCGGATCGACCTGAGCCTGCAGAAGCAGGGATACGACGAGGTGAAGGAGTCGGCCGAGCGATTGCTGGAACTGCTGCGCAAAGCCGGAGGCACGCTCCCGCTCGGCGACGACAGCGCCCCCGACGCGATACACAAGCACACCGGCATGAGCAAGAAAACGTTCAAGCGCAGCGCAGGCCGACTGTTCAAGCAGGGAATCGTCATACTCGAAAAGGAACGGATTACGCTGAAATAAGCGGCGAGTCGAGCCGCGCAGAAATAAAAAAGCGCAGTCAACGCATGGCTCAATCGCCACAAAAGCGATCAGTCACATCCCGGTATCCGCCGCCCGATACGTCCGCCGTGCTTTCCGAGCCTCATTAATTTTCTCTGTGCCGACCGTCGAATTTCCGATGCGCTCGGCTCCCTGCACGAGCCCTCCTCCGGCGGCAAGGATTCGGGGCAAGGTCCGAACCGGATGCGCGGCCTGCGACTGCGAGCCGCAACCGGCGGGTGCAAAATCCCATGTGCAAACATTATTCGGTACGTTAGCCCTCACAATCCTCATATTCTCAAAAGCCGGCGAAAGAACGGGCCCGTCAGGCCGGAATCCGCAGGAATCCGCCAAGTCAACCCGGCACACGAAAACATGTGCCGCCTTACGGAAACGACCGCACGATTCGGACGCAGCGCGTCCCGGACCGTCGTCCCCTGTCGAGACGACTCGCCGCTCTCCACGCTTTCCTTGAAAAGAAGCCTCGCGCCGCTGCGCGGCAAAACGCAAAATCGACCTTCCGAATACTCGGCGCGCGAAAGCGGAAACGCCACCCGGAATACGCGCGGCCGGAACAGCTGCCCCATATTCCGGAATGCCTGCCGGTAAACGACCCGGCAACGGGAACGTCCTCCTCCCGAACGAGCGGACCGAACGCAAAAAAGCCTTTCCCGAGACATAGCCGCGTCGCGGGAAAGGCCTCTCGGAGACGGTTTTCTACACCGCTCCTATCGTATGTCCATCTCGTCGAGCAGATAGCCCGCCCCGCCGACCTTGTCGATCAGGAAAAGCACGTAGCGAATGTCGACGGCGATATTACGGCACTTGGCCGGGTCGAACTCGATGTCGCTCATCGTGCTTTCCCACGTGCGGTCGAAGTTCAGGCCGACCAGTTCGCCCCGGCCGTTGAGCACCGGGCTGCCCGAGTTGCCGCCCGTCGTATGGTTCGTTGCGAGGAAAGCGACCGGAACCGTCCCGTCGACGGCCCAGCGGCCGTAGTCCTTCGACGCGTACAAATCGCGCAGGCGCTGGGGAATATTGTAGTCGTACACGGTCGGGTCGTCCTTTTCCATGATTCCCTCGAGCGTCGTCTGAGGCATATAGTACACGCCGTCGAGCGGCTTGTAGCCCTCCATGCGGCCATAGCTGACGCGCAGCGTCAGATTCGCGTCGGGATAGAAAACGGCATCGGGCTCCATTTCCATCAGTCCGCGCATATAGATACGATAGAGCGCCGCGATCGATGCGCTCAGATCGCGGTAACGACCGAATATACGATCCCGGTACACCGCGTCGAAGGCATCGGCCAGCCGAACGGCCGGATCGGCCTCGATCGCAGCCTGCGCGGTCGCCGAATCGCCTGCCGTCATCCGCTCGAATCGCTCGGGTGCAGTAAAAAGGCTGTTCCCGAACAGATCGTCGACGAATTCCCGCACGCCTCCCAGCGAATCGACCGTCCGGACGAAAGCCTCGGGACGGAACTCCTGCGGCACATTCTCCAGATACTGTCCGAGCATCCGCTCGGCGATCCGGCGGTCGATCGAGGGACTGTAATCCTTGTAGAACGCTCTGGCGGCAGCGGCCCGTTTCGACACCGGCATCCGGCGGACAGCCGACGCGAAACGCGAGAGCTCGACGGCCCGGTAAGCCTCGTTATAGTAATCGCGCGCGAAGGCGTAAGGTTCCAGCTCGGCATACAGGGCCTTCATCCAGCCGAGCAGACCGGTGTACTGCGGATGCGAGGCCGCCCATCGGTCGAAGCGGCTCTCCTGCTCGCGCTTCTTGCCGAGCGTGCCCAGACGTTCTAACCCCCGGCTCTCGCCCTGCCACTTTTTCCACGCGTTGGCCACCGAGGCATGCTTCGACGCGTAGCGGATGCGCGTATCGGCATCCTTGGCTTGCTCCTCGCTCATGATGTCGAGACGCATCGTCCTCAGCGCGATCTTGTGCGGGTTGCCTCGATTCAGCAGATAGTCGACCGCATCGGACAAAACGTATTGCCGGGTCTGCCCCGGAAACCCGTATATGAACGTAAAGTCGCCCTCGCGCAGTCCGCGCGTCGAAATCGCGAGCGAGCGACGCGGACGGAAAGGCACGTTATCTTTCGAGTAGTCGGCCGGAGCATTGTCGGGCCCCGCATAGATGCGGAACAGCGAAAAGTCGCCCGTATGGCGCGGCCACATCCAGTTGTCGGTATCGCCGCCGAACTTGCCGATCGACGAAGGCGGAGCCGCCACGAGACGGACGTCGGTGTAGTTGCGGTATACGAACAGGAAATACTGATTGCCATAGAAAAACGGCTCGACATCGGCCCGGCAGTCGGTCCCCCGAACCGCCGCGTCGGCCACCCGGGCCGCATTGAACCGGATCAGCGAGTCGCGGCGCGCCTCGGGCAGATCGTCCCGCACCCCGTCGAGCACCTGCGCGGTCACGTCCTCCATGCGGACCAGAAACGACACGTACAGGCCGGGGTTGGGCAATTCTTCGCTCCGATTCATGGCCCAAAACCCGTCGGTCAGGTAATCGTGCCGTACGCTGCTGTGCGACTGGATCGCGCCGTAACCGCAGTGATGGTTCGTCAGCAACAGCCCCTCGCCGGAAACCAGCTCGCCGGTGCATCCGCCGTTGAACAGCACGACGGCATCCTTCAGCGAAGCCTTGTTGACGCTGTAAATATCCTCGGCCGAAAGACGGAACCCTTTCGAACGCATGTCTTTGATCCGCGTGCCTATCAGCGCCGGAAGCCACATGCCCCGGTCGGCCCGCAGCGCCGGGGCCAGCATCAGGGCGGCCAGCAGCGCGATAAAAAATTTCTTCATCATAGATTTTTCCAAAAGGTCGATATGCAAATTGCGGCAGATTCTACCCTATCAGTTCGTCCAGCTCGACGTACAGCCGCTGCACGGGCAGCCCCATCACGTTGTAGAACGATCCTTCGATACGCTCGATCCCGACATAGCCGATCCACTCCTGAATGCCGTACGAGCCAGCCTTGTCATAGGGAGCGTACGTGTCGACATAATGGCCGATTTCCTCGTCGGACAGAGACCGGAGAAAAACGTCGGTCGACGAGGAAAACGAAACCGCGCGGTCGGCCGTGCGGATCGTCACGCCGGTGACGACCCGGTGCCTGCGGCCCGAAAGCGCACGCAGCATCGCGACCGCGACACCGCGGTCGGCGGGCTTGCCGAGAATACGATCGTCGACGGCGACGACCGTATCGGCCGTCACCAGAATGTCGAACGAGGCGAGCGGTAACGGATAGGCGTCGGACTTGAGCCGCGCCAGGTAAACGGGAACCTCGCCGGCCGGCATACCCGCCGGATAGGTCTCGCTCACGTCGTAAGGCTCGGCCTGCACGAAAGGCAGTCCGCATCCGACGAGCAACTGCCTGCGCCGGGGAGAGGCGCTGGCGAGAATCAGCCGGTAGGCTTTCAACTTTTCTGCGAGCAACATGGTTTGATCGTTTTTTGCCATTCAAAAATAATCAGTGCGATTCAGTCCGTCGAGCGGCGTGTGCGGTCTCCTCCGACACCGTTCTCTCCGTTCGCGGAACGGGTTTCGCTCCGAGAGCGATCCGCTGGGAACCGCAAGCGGCCGGGACACAAGCGTCCGCATCCGGTCATTTGATATCGAAGTCGAACATCATCCGCCCCTCGAGCCATGCCTGCAAGCGGTCGCCCGGACAGACCGGACCGACGCCGACAGGCGTGCCGGTGAAAATCAGGTCGCCGATCTTCAGCGTGATGAAATGCGAGAGGTAGGATACGATCCTATCGACGCCGAAGATCATCTGCGCCGTATCGCCCCGCTGCCGTAGCTCGCCGTTGAGCCGCATCTCGAAACGTAACCGCTGCACGTCGCCGCCCAACTCGGCGAGCGGTACGAACTGCGGCGACACGGCGGCCGAATAGTCGAACCCCTTGCAGATTTCCCACGGCAGCCCCCGGGCGATGCAGTCGCGCTGCAGGTCCCGCGCCGTAAAGTCGATGCCGAGCCCCACCTCGTCGTAGCAACGTGGCGCGAAACGCTCGTCGATCGCACGCGCCACGCGGCCGATCCGCACGACCAGCTCGGTCTCGTAATGCACCTCGCGGCTGAAAGCGGGCACATAGAACGGATCGTTGTTGCGCAGCAGCGCCGTGTCGGGCTTGCAGAAAAAGACCGGCGCGGACGGAATGTCGCGGCGGCCGTCCAGTTCCTCGATATGTTCCGCATAATTGCGGCCGATGCAGATGATTTTCATTTCATGTCGCTTTTGAGCAGTTCGACCATCCTGCTCCCTACACGGTCCGACACCCCGCTGCGGCCGATCAGGGAGCGCAACTCGGCGTAATCGGTCTTTATCCGCTCGTGCTTGGCCCCTCCGGGCAGAATGGCCTCCAGCTCGGCCGTCGCATTGGCCATCGTCATATGGTGTTGCAGCAGCTCGCACACGCACTCGCGGCCGAGTACGAGGTTGACGAGCGAGACGTATTTCGTCTTGAGAAACATCTTGCCGATCAGCATCGACGGCCAGTCGCGGCGATAGCATACCATCTCGGGCGTGCCGAGCAGAGCCGTCTCGAGCGTCGCAGTCCCCGACGTGACGACGGCCGCCTCGCTGTGGGCCAGCAACTCGTAAGTCGCGTCGCAGACGTAGCGCACGGGCGAGCCCGCGATCAGCGGCTCGTAGACCGAGCGGTCGAGCCACGGCACGCCCGCCACGACGAACTGATACTGCGGAAACCGCCCCGACAACTCGACCATGAACGGCAGATTGTAGCCGATCTCCGAGCGCCGGCTGCCGGCCAGGCATGCCACGAGCGGACGTCCGTCGAGCCCGTGCACGGCCCGGAACTCCTCTTTCGAGCCGAGCGCGGCACGGCGCGCATCGATCGCGTCCATCAGCGGATTGCCCTCATAGATCGCCTCGATACCCCGGCGACGGAAATACTCGACCTCGAACGGAAAGATGACGAACAGCCGGTCGACCCAACGCCGGATTTTTTTCACGCGCGACTCCTTCCATGCCCAGACTTTCGGCGCGATGTAGTAATAGGTCGGTATGCCGCGCTCGCGGCCGAAACGGGCCAGACGAAGGTTGAAACCGGCATAGTCGATCAGCACGAGCACGTCGGGAGCGTAGGCCGCCACGTCGCGCTTGCACTGCTCGATCTGGCCGAAGATCGTCCGCAGATTCTTCAGCACTTCGGTAAATCCCATGAACGACGCTTTCTCGTAGTGCATCGCCAGATTCTCCGCTCCGCCTACGGCGGCCATCTTGTCGCCGCCCCAGAAGCGGAAGCGGGCTCCGGGATCGGCCTTCAGTATGCCCTTCATCAGGTTCGACCCGTGCAGGTCGCCCGAAGCCTCGCCGGCTATCAGATAGTATTTCATAACGACTCGGTTTGCATAAATATTTACCTGCCGACTCCGGCTACTCTTCCGCACGAAAACAGGGATGCCGTATTCCCGGCATACGTTCCGTTTCCGAGACGCGCCGGCCCTTCATTCTATCGTATACCCGTAAGAACCCGGCGAAACGGTTTTCGCCCGGCCCCTCCATCGTACGGACGCGCTTGCTGTCCGACGGCCGGCTGCTCCCGCACGAGCGGCCGAGACAGCCGCCCGGACGTTTTCAACCCGCCCTTCGAATCTTCCGGCTCACCCTGCGAATCCGCGCCGAGCGGTTCGCAGCCTTGGCCAAGTCCCGACCGATTGCCGTCCGGTCTTTTCCCGATGCCCCGGCAAAAATCCGGGAGCAATCCCGACACGGCCCGTTACCTCAACAAATCGGGCCGCAGCCGCTCGGTACGCTCGAACGCCTGCTGCTCCTGCCACTTCTCGATCTCGGCGAAGTTGCCCGACAAGAGCACGTCCGGCACCTTCCAGCCGCGAAAATCGGCCGGACGCGTATAGACCGGCGGCGCCAGCAGGTTATCCTGAAAACAGTCGGTCAGCGCCGAACTCCCGTCGCCGATCGCACCGGGCAGAATGCGCACAACGCTGTCGGCTATAATCGCGGCGGCCAGCTCGCCTCCGGTCAGCACGTAATCGCCGATCGACAGCTCGCTCGTGATCAGATGTTCGCGCACCCGGTAGTCCACTCCCTTGTAGTGACCGCATAGGATGATGATGTTCCCGAGCGTCGAGAGCCGGTTGGCCTCGTGCTGGTCGTAGCGCCGGCCATCGGGCGAAGTATAGATGATCTCGTCGTAGCTGCGCTGCCGCTGCAACTCCTCGATGCACAGAAAAATAGGCTCGGCCTTCATCACCATGCCCGCCTCGCCTCCAAACGGGTAGTCATCGACCTGACGGTGTTTGTCGAACGCGTAATCGCGCAGGTTGTGCACGCAGATTTCGACGAGCCCCTTCTGCTGGGCGCGCTTGAGTATCGACTCGTTCAGCGGACTCTGCAACAACTCGGGTACGACGGTCAGAATGTCTATTCTCATGGCCGGATCAGTTTCTGGTAGCGCTCCCGCCTGCTGCGGTGAATGAAAACGATGTCTTTCGTATCGCCGTCGGCGAGCGGCCTCATCGTCCCCTCGCTCAGCACATAGCCGTCGTAGCCGATCGAGCCGAACAGCGCGACGATTCGCGGACGGTTATCTCCCCCGGTCTCGATCAGCACGGTCGGGTGATGCCGCTCGAGCAGCGGACGCATCTCGGTCATCACGACAAGCTCGTAGCCCTCGATATCGCACTTGATCAGATCGATCCGGTCGAGCGACGCGAACAGCTCGCTGCCGCGCCTCATCTCGGCCTCGAATTCGACGAGCGCCAACCCCGCCGCCGGCTTGTCGAGCACGAAGTTCTGCCCCGTGCCGAAATAGCCGTCGCGGTCCACCGTCGCGTTGCCCATGCGAATCGTCCGGTCCGCGTCGCCGAGCGCGCAGGCGAGAACCTCGACATGGCGGAAACGGCGCAGATTGTGCCGCAGCACGCGGCGGATCGGCTCGACCGGCTCGACGGCCCGGACACGTCCCTGCGGCCCGACCAGCGAGGCCAGCGCATAAGAGTAATAGCCAAGGTTGGCCCCGATGTCGATCGCCGTATCGCCCTCCGACACGAGATTTTTCAGGAAACGGGGATACTCGTAGGCGGCCGAGCGGCCGATCCCCGTGCGGTAGCCGAGCAGGTACATTCCGCTCAGCGTCTTCAGATAACGGTCCAGCGACAGAGTCCGGTACATGGCCCGGCGGACCGCATGTCCCACAGCGCCCACTTCGCTCGCTCTTTTAAGATTCAACAATTCACCTCTCCTCCGAGCACCTCGGTCACGAACGGATTGTAGAGCGCCTCGTGGCCGATCGTGCTGTCCTGCCCGTGACCGGGATAGAAATGCACGTCGTCTCCCAACGGCATCAGCTTGTCGAGTATGCTCCGCATGATCCAACTGTAGTCGCCGCCCGGCAGGTCCGTCCGGCCGATGCTCTCGCGGAACAACGTGTCGCCCGTCAGCAGCAGTTTCTGCTCGGGATTGTACAGCGCGATGTGACCCGGCGTATGGCCCGGCGTCTCGATGATCCGCATCGTCGTATGGCCGAAACGAATCTCCTTCTGCCCCTGCAGGTCGACGTCGATGCCCGGCACCGAATCGACCCGAAACCCGTAGATCGCGCCGTGAGTCGGCGCCGACTCGATCAGAAAGGCGTCGCGCCCGTCGATCGCGAACGGAACGCCGTAGGTGTCCTTCACGTAATTCACGCCGAGCATATGGTCCACATGACCGTGCGTATTGACGGCCATGACGGGGCGCAGCCCGTTCTGCTCGATGTATTTCGACAGCGCCGCGTTCTCCTGCGGGGTGTATCCGCCCGCATCGACGATGATGCACTCGCCCGTAGAATCCGACAGCACGATCGTATTCTCCTGAAACGGATTGGAAACGATAACTCCGGTCTTTATCATATATTTGTCCTATATTTACGCCGCAATCGCAGACAAAGATAGCGATTAGTTACTGTGGTAAAAAACAAAACGGGAAAATAAAGTGGGAAGAAAAAAAGCGAATCATCCGCTGATCGAGTCGCTCGAAATCGTCGCCGTAGCCGCCGAGGGCAAGGCGCTCGGGCGATGGAACGACATCGTCGTGTTCGTTCCGATGGCCGTGCCGGGCGACGTGGTCGACGTACAGGTGTGCTGCAAACGCCGGAGATACATGGAGGGCCGTATCGTCCGTTTCGTCCGCCGCTCGCCGCTGCGCGTCGAGCCGGTTTGCGAGCATTTCGGCGTCTGCGGCGGATGCAAGTGGCAGAACATGCCTTACGACGAACAGCTCCGCTTCAAGCAGGAGCAGGTCGCCGAGCAACTGAAACGCATAGGAGGAATCGAGCTGCCCGAGATCGGCCCGATCAGGGGCTCGCGGCAGACGCTGTTCTACCGCAACAAACTGGAATTCACTTTCAGCGACCGGCGCTGGCTGACGCCCGAGGAGATCGCCGCGCAGGACGAGCCGGCGCGGGAACCGGCCCTCGGCTTCCATATTCCGGGACTGTTCGACAAGGTGCTCGACATCCGCAAATGCTGGCTGCAGCCCGATCCGTCGAACGCGATCCGGCAGGAAGTCCGCGCATTCTGCATCGACCGGGGCTACTCGTTCTACGATATCCGCGAGCATCGGGGACTGATGCGCAACCTGATCGTGCGCACCGCGTCGACGGGCGAGGTGATGGCGATCGTCGTGTTCGGGGAAGACGACCGCGAGCGCATCGACGCGCTGCTGAGCCACACGAGGGAGCGCTTTCCCGGACTGGCATCGCTGATGTGGGTCGTCAACACGAAACTCAACGACACGATCGGCGATCTGGAAATCCGCCTGCACAGCGGGCGCGACCATATTTTCGAAGAGATGGAGAGCCTGCGTTTCAAGGTCGGGCCGAAATCGTTCTACCAAACCAACTCGTCCCAAGCTTACGAACTGTACAAGATAGTCCGCGAGTTCGCCGCGCTGACCGGACAGGAAACCGTCTACGACCTGTACACGGGCACGGGCACGATAGCCAACTTCGTCGCCGCCCGGGCGTCGCGAGTGATCGGCGTCGAGTACGTGCCCGAAGCGATCGAGGACGCCCGGACCAACTCGCGCCTCAACGGCATCGACAATACGACGTTCTACGCGGGAGACATGAAGGACGTGCTCGACGAGGCGTTCGTCGAGCGCAACGGTCGGCCCGACGTCGTGATTCTGGACCCGCCCCGGGCAGGTATCCACGAGGACGTCGCGCGCACGATCCTCGGCGCAGCGCCCGGACGGATCGTCTACGTCAGCTGCATCCCGGTCACGCAGGCCCGCGACTTGGCGTTGCTCGATGCCGACTATCGCGTGCTCCGCATTCAGCCGGTGGATATGTTCCCGCATACCCACCACGTCGAAAACGTCGTGCTGCTGGTCCGGAGAGACCGGTCGGAGAGCGATCCCGGACAAGATTGACAAAACACCGACGGGGACCGTCTTTTCGGAAGCAGCACGGCGGAAAGCCGTTTTTCCCGGTCGTGGCACGGCTGTTGCCGAACAGCGGAGAAGCCGGATTCGCCGAGACGGTCGAACGGTATGCGGAAGCGTCGGGAAAAACTTTTCGCCCCACGCAGAACGACCGTCCGCCGAGACGGCAGGCAAAAAGATGCAACATTC
>ENA-UEQN01002829-UEQN01002829.1-human-gut-metagenome-genome-assembly--contig:-NODE-2829-length-11511-cov-4.166783_pt1 | contig 11511 bp, 10 predicted proteins | sample MGYA00242940_ERZ507944 | MGnify/ENA primary metagenome ERZ507944 (study PRJEB26167, sample SAMN06115449) | human gut metagenome | host: Homo sapiens | place: China:Fujian | collected 2015-08-20... | reverse complement strand
CTGAGTAATTTCTTATTCAATTAGTGCGGGGGTTGTTTACCGCTTCAACCGGGCTCCCAGCTGAGCTATACCCCCATCGGCGAGAACTATTCTAACAGATTGCGGCGGAAATTGCAAGTGTTTTCTTTGAAATTTTTAAATAAATCCGGCAGGGGCGAACGACTGGCATTTTGGCAGAAAAAACGGGCGCGATTTTGTGTAATCGAGGTCTGCCAAACGGCGCGTATTTGTGATAAAATACAGAAAACGGCCATAGGCTGTTGGGCGTAGCCTATAAAATTTAAATTCCCGGTGCTTGCACCGGCGCAGGAAAAGGAAGACGACTATGAAAACTTTACTCAAGGGCGGTATCGTGGTGTCCGGCGGCGGCTCGGCGCAGCTGGACGTGCTGGTAGACGGCGAGAAGATCGAGCGGGTCGCGGAGCATATCTCGTGCGCGGAAGCGACCGTGGTCGATGTGACGGGAAAGCTCCTGTTCCCGGGCTTTATCGACGCGCACACGCATTTTGACCTTGACGTGTGCAATACGACGACGGCGGACAACTTTGACACCGGCACGCGCAGCGCCATTCGCGGCGGCACGACGATGGTCATCGATTTCGCCTGCCCGAACAAGGGCGAGAGCCTGCAATACGGCCTCGACCTCTGGCACAAGAAGGCCGACGGCCGGTCGAGCTGCGACTACAGCTTCCACATGACGATCGACGACTGGAACGACGAAATTAAAGCTGAGGTACCCAGAATGTTCGAGCAGGGGATTTCTTCGTTCAAGATGTACATGACGTATCCCGCGATGATGATTGGCGACAAGGATCTGTTCTACGCGCTGGAGGAGATCAAAAAGTTCGGCGGTATTGCAGGCGTGCACTGCGAAAACGCGGGCGTGATCGACGCGCTCATTGAGCAGCATAAGGCGGATGGGAAGTTTGTGCCGGGCTCGCATCCCGAGTGCCGCCCGAACGCGACGGAGGCTGAGGCGGTGGCGCATCTGCTGCGTATCTGCGAGGTCGCCGATACGCCGGTCGTGATCGTTCACCTGAGCACGAAGGAGGCGCTGGCCGAGGTCATGGCCGCGAGAGCCAGAGGCCAGAAGGTCTATGTGGAAACCTGCCCGCATTATCTGACGCTGGACGAATCCGGCTACTATGAAAAGGACTTCCGCAAGGCGGCGGGGTATATCTGCGCGCCTCCGCTTCGGACGAAGGAGGATCAGAAGGCGCTCTGGAAGGGGCTCTATAACGGCGCGATCCAGACCGTCTCCACCGACCATTGCAGCTTCACGCTTGAGCAGAAGGAAGCGGGCAGGGAAGACTTCACAAAGATTCCCGGCGGCCTTCCTGGCGTGGAGACAAGGGGCGTGCTGCTTTATACCTTCGGCGTGGCAGCCGGTAAAATCACGAAAGAGAAGATGGCCGAGGTCCTGAGCGAGAATCCCGCGAAGCTCTATGGCGCGTGGCCGAGAAAGGGCGCGATTTTAGCCGGCAGCGACGCGGACATCGTGGTCTACGACCCGGAGGCCGACACGACGATCCGGGGAGAAGACATGATCTCTGAAGCAAAGTACACGCCCTATGAGGGTATGCGCACGCGCGGCTCGATTGCGCAGGTTTATCTGCGCGGCAAGCTTGCCGTCGAACACGGCGAGGTGAAAGTCGGCGCGGCAGGTACGTTCATCCCCCGCACGACCGGGATGCTGTAAGACGTATTTATAAGGAAAGGAGCCTCCCGGGCGTTCCGGGAGGCTCCTTTTATGGCTCGGATGAATTATTTGCAGAGCGCTGCGGTATCCTGCGCGATCATGAGCTCCTCGTTGGTCGGGATGACCCAAACGGTGACTTTGGAGTCGGGCGTGGAGATGATGGCTTCTTCGCCGCGGATCTTGTTCTTCTCTGGATCGATCTTGATGCCAAGGTACTCGAGACCCTCGCAGATGGAGGCACGCATCGTTGCGGAGTTCTCGCCGACACCGGCCGTAAAGACGAGGCAGTCGAGGCCGCCGAGCACGGTGGTGTAGGAGCCGATGTACTTCTTGACCTCATAGGCGAACTTGTCGAGTGCCAGACGGCAGTCTTCGTTGCCTTCGTTGGCTGCAGTCTCAATGTCACGGAAGTCGGAGGAGACACCGGAGAGCGCCAGAACGCCGGACTTCTTGTTGAGAATATTGAGGCACTCGTCAGCTGTCAGGTTATCGTGGTTCATCATGTACTGCGCAACGCAGGTGTCGATATCGCCCGCGCGGGTACCCATGGGGACGCCTGCAAGAGGGGAAAGACCCATGGAGGTATCCTGACACTTGCCGTCCTTCACTGCGGACAGGGAAGAGCCGTTGCCGAGGTGGCAGACGATGACACGGCTGGCCTTTTCAGCGCCCATGAGCTCGATGCAGCGCTTGGAGACGAAGCGGTGGGAGGTACCGTGGAAGCCATAGCGGCGCAGATGTTCCTCAGTGTACCACTTGGTGGGGATGGCGTAGCGATAAGCCTTCGGGGGCATGGTCATATGGAACGCGGTGTCGAATACGGCGACCTGGGGCTTGTCCGGCATGGCTTTCTCGCAGGCCTCAATACCCATGAGGTTGGCGGGGTTGTGGAGCGGGCCGAGGGGGATGCAGTCGCGGATGGCCTGCTTGCAGGCCTCGTCGATGAGGCAGGAGGCAACAAACTTGTCGCCGCCATGGAGCACGCGATGGCCGACCGCGTCGATCTCGTCAACGGACTTGATAACGCCGTCCTCGGGGTCAACGAGAATGGCCATGACAGCCTCGATGGCTTCCTTGTGAGTGGGCATGGGAATGTCCTTCTCCACCTTCTTACCGGTTGCGGGAACCTTGTGGGTCAGCCGTCCGTCAAGGCCAATACGCTCGCAAAGACCCTTTGCGGTAACGTCGCCGGTGTCGGGATTCATCAGCTGATACTTCAGGCTCGAGCTGCCCGCGTTGATGACCAGAATGTTCATGGTAGATTCACTCCTGTATCTTTCATTATTTTTGAAACCATGATAGAATGGTTTTGCGCGCCGGATGGCGCAGTCACTATTGCATATCATACAATAAAAGCCAGAGGGAAACAAGGGCTTTTGCGGATTTTTTTGAAAACGGAGGAAATCGCATGCGAATTTGCGGCGTGATCTGTGAATATAACCCGTTTCACAGGGGGCATGAGAAGCAGCTGCGGCAGATTCGCGCGGCGCTGGGCGGGGATACCGAGGGTGTGTGCCTGCTGAGCGGGAGCTTTGTGCCGCGCGGAGAACCGGCCGGAACGATGAATCTCGACTTGTCTCCGGACCCTTTGACGATAGTCCGTCCCGGGCGGCGATAGCCGCTCTTCGCAGGCGAGCCGAGAGGACAGAACTCATCCGAGATGCCGCTTCCGGTTCCGTATCGCGCTGTTTTTAGGTCCGTTCGACTCCGAATGGCTCAATTATTGCTCCCAGACGGATTCCGGCCCGGCCGCTCGCGTTCCGTGCCGGGAAATCGCGGCCGTCTTCGGGGATGGCCCGGCCGGACCGTAAATGACAATAACCGTTTGAAATGTTGAAGTACATCGTATGTTGCGGCATGGCTCTCTGGCTCGTTCACGGGGCGGCGCGCGGTCGGGGCGGGGAGATCGAGCTGAGTCTCGGACAGTCCGTGGAAAGGCTCCGCGAGAAGAACCTGAGCCTGCAGATCGCCGACCGGGCGATCGATTGGGCCCGGGGAAAGCACCGGCGCGTGAGCTCTTTCTGGTACCCTTCCGTCAGCGTGACGGGAGCCTATCTGCACATGGCCAACCGGATCGAGGTCGAGCAGCCGTTGAGCCGGTTCACCGATCCGGCCAAGGATTTCATCCACTCGATCCTGCCCGACGACCAAATCATTTCGGGCCTTCTGGACCATATCGGCACCTATACCCTTCGCTTCCCGCTGGCTCCGCAGGATGTGGCGACGATCGACGCGAACGTGACCTGGCCGGTGTTCGCCGGGGGGAAACGAATCTATGCCGGCCGGATCGGCCGGACGATGGTCGAGGTCGCCGAGGTGAACCGGGCTCAGGTCGGGGCCCGAATGCAGACGCTGCTCGTCGAGAGCTATTTCGGGTTGCGGCTGGGCATGAGCGTGGTTGAGGTCCGGGAGCAGACGTTGCGTGCGCTCGAGCGACATTACCGCGACGCGTTGAAGCTCGAGGCGAGCGGCATGATCAACAAAGCCGACCGGCTGTTCGTCGAGGTGAGCATGGACGAGGCCCGGCGCGCGCTCGAGACGGCCCGCAAGGACCTCGATGTCGCGCAGAGCGCTTTGAAGGCGCTGATTCGGATCGACTCGGCGGTCGACGTGCGGCCCGTCTCCCCGCTTTTCATCAACGATACGCTGCCGTCTCCGGAACGGTTCAAGGCTCTGGCCCGAGACAACAGCTATGCGCTGAACCAACTCGGGCTTCAGAGCGACGCGGCCGAGAACGAACTCCGCATGAGCCGCACGGGTTACGCTCCCGAAATCGCGCTCTTCGGCAAGCATACGCTTTATTCGCACGGCATCCGGAAAAACCTGCTTCCGCGCACAGTCGTCGGTGCCGGATTCACATGGACGCTGTTCGACGGCCTGGCCCGGGAGAAAAAGATAGCTCAGGCGAAGATCGCCCGGCAGACGCTCGGGCTGAGCAGCAGTCAGGCCGAAGACGACATCGACGTGGAAGTGGACAAGCTCTGCGCGCAGATAAGCAACGCGCTGAGCAGCGTGGCGGCCCTCGGCACGACGATCGATCTGAGCAGGGAGCTGGTGCGCATGCGCCGCAAGGCTTTCGCCGAGGGGATGGCTACGTCGACCGAGGTCGTCGATGCCGAGGTGATGCTCTCCAAGGCACGGATCGCCGTGTTGCTGGCCTATTACGAATACGACGTGGCGCTGGCCAATCTGCTGTCGCTTTGCGGCGCGCCCGAGCGCTTCGAGCGTTACAGCCTCTGCGGACGGACCGAGTCGCATCTTTTCGGTCCTGACGGCCTGTACGGCGAGAACGAAAACGATTAAACGAATCGAGCGATTATGGATAAGACGAAAAAATACCTGGCCTTTTCGTTCGTCATGGTGCTGGTAGCCGTGACGATCGTTTCGGTGATCGGGATGATTCTGCTGGACCGCAAACCGGTCGTATTGCAGGGACAGATCGAGGCGACCGAAATACGGATCTCCGGCAAATTGCCCGGACGGATCGACCGTTTTCTGGTCGAGGAAGGAGAGCGCGTGGCTGCGGGCGACACGCTGGTGGTGATCAACAGCCCCGAGGCGCTGGCCAAGTACGAGCAGGTGCAGGCGCTCGAGGACGTGGCCGTTTACCAAAACCAGAAGATCGACGACGGAACGCGTCGGCAGATCGTCGAGTCGATGAAGCAGCTATGGGTCAAGGCCAAGGCCGACCTGAAGCTGGCCCGGACGACCCGCGAACGGATCGAGTCGCTTTACCGCGACAGCGTCGTCACGTCGCAGCGCCGCGACGAGGCGGAAGCGCTTTATCAGAATGCGTTGGCCGGCGAGCGGGCTGCCTACGAGCAGTACCGGATGGCTCTGGACGGGGCCCTGAAACAAGACCGCGAGAGCGCCCGCTCGATGGTCGACGTGGCTCGCGGAGCCGTGGGCGAGGTGACGGCCCTGCTGCAGGACGCGCGGCTTACGGCGCCCGAGTCGGGCGAGATCGCGGCCGTCTATCCCGAGCGGGGCGAGCTGGTCGGGGCAGGCACTCCGATCATGAGTCTCGTCGTGCTCGAAGACGCGCATGCGGTGCTGAACGTGCGCGAGGACCTGATGCCGCGTTTCCGTATGGGCGGGACGTTCCGGGCCGACGTACCCGCGCTCGACCGGCGGGGAGTCGTCTTCCGCGTATACTACATCAGCCCGCTGGGCAGCTATGCCACCTGGCGCTCGACCAAACAGGCGGGCAGCTACGACCTGCGCACCTTCGAGCTGAAGGCGAGGCCCGAGCCGGCGGTCGAGGGCCTTCGGCCGGGCATGTCGGTGCTGGTCAACCTGAGCGAGCAGCCGTAGCGTATGGAAAGGAGGCGGAAAACGGGCTTTACGGCCGTGCTGAGGCGCGAGCTCCGGCGGATGGTTTCCCGCCGGCTCTATTTCGGCGTGTGCGTCGCGTTGCCGTTGTTCTGCATTCTGTTCATGGCGACGATCTTCGGCTCGGGCCAGATGGAGCGCATTCCGGTCGGCGTGGTCGATCTGGACTGGACGGCCTCGTCGCGCAGCGTCACGCGCACCGTCGAGGCCGTGCCTACTTTCCGCGTGAGCGGACATTACGCCGACGAGCAATCGGCCCGGACGGCGACGCAGCGTAAGGAAATTTACGGCTATTTGGTCATTCCGCCTCGTTTCGAGACCGACCTTCGGGGCGGTCGCGGGGCGACGCTCCGCTACTATTATCACTATGCGCTGCTGAGCGTCGGCAGCGAGGTGCGCGGCGCTTTCGAGACGGTGCTTCAGCCGCTGGCGATGACGCCGGTCGTCACCGAGGCCGTCGCGCTGGGGGTGAGCGAGCGGACGGCCGAGAGCTTTCTGGTTCCGGTCTCCTCGCAGAGCCATCCGCTCTACAATCCCGATCTGGACTACTCGGTTTACCTGAGCCAACCGTTCTTTTTCATCCTGTTCCAGGTGATCGTGCTGCTGGTCACCGTTTACGCCGTCGGCAGCGAGATCAAGTTCCGCACCGGCGACGACTGGCTTCGCACGGCCGGGATGAACGTTTTTTCGGCCGTTGCCGGCAAGCTGCTTCCCTATACCGTGATTTTTGTTCTGATAAGCGTGCTGGCCAATTACGTGCTGTTCGGCGTGATGCGCATCCCGTTCTCGTGCGGGTTCTGGCCGCTGAATCTGACCTCGGCCCTGTTCGTCGTGGCTACGCAATGCTTGGCCGTGTTCCTGTTCTCGCTTTTCCCGGCTATCGGGATCGTCATCAGCGTGGTGTCGATGGTCGGCTCGCTCGGCGCCACGCTCTCGGGCGTAACTTTCCCGGCTCCTTTCATGTACGAGCCGGTCTACTACGCTTCGTTCCTGTTTCCGGTCCGCCATTTCGTCGAGATCAGTCAGAACCTGCTCTACGGCGACTACGGGTTCGCCTATACGTGGCAGAACGTAGCCGCACTGTTGCTGTTCGCGCTGCCGGCGCTGCTGGTGCTGCCTCGCTTGAAAAAAGCCGTTTTAAGCCGTCGCTATGAAAATATCAAGTAAGCTCAGGGATATCGCCGCCGTCGCGGCCGACGAGTTCCGCACCGTCTCGACGAGCTATTCCGTGTTGCTCGTGCTGATGGGCGGCATTTTTCTGTACGGCCTGCTGTATAACTATATGTACGAGCCGAACCTGATCCGCGACGCCCCCGTAGCGGTGGTCGATCGTTCGCACAGCCCGCTGAGCCGCGAGTATGCGCGGCTGCTCGACGCCGCGCCTCAGGTCAGGGTACTGACCGACGAGGCGGGTTTTCCGGAAGCCAAGGAGCTGATGAAGCGGGGCGACGCGGTCGGAATCGTGTACATTCCCGAAGATTTCGAGACGAGAGTGGGCCGGGGCGAGGAGTCGCTTTTCGTGATGTACGGGACGACGGAGGCATTCCTCTATTATCTGGCCATGCAGGAGGCTGCGTCGGGCGCGATGCTCGAACTCGACGGTCGCTATCGCCCGCAGATGCTCGTTTTCCTGCCCCGCGGGGACGTGCAGCCGATCACGCAGACCCCGGCCGTCACGGTCGTCGGCACCGCGCTGTACAATCATACCGAGGGCTACGGCAGTTACCTGATCCCGGCCGTTCTGATGGTCATCATCTTTCAGACGCTGCTGATGGTCATAGGCATGACCAGCGGAGAAGAGCGCGACAGCGGCTCGATCCGCCGCTATGCCGCCGGGGGAGTCTCGCTGGGGCGGATGGCACGCGTGATAGCCGGCAAGACTTTCGTCTACGGCCTGCTGTACGCGCTTTTCTCGGTGTTCCTGCTCGGGCTGATGCCGGCGGCGTTCAATCTGCCGGAACTCGGGAGCGGATATCTGATCGCGATGCTGATGATCCCCTATCTGCTGGCGACCTGCTTTTTCGCTCTGGCCGTCTCGGTGTTCTTCACCGACTCGGAGGCGCCGCTGCTGATGATCGCGTTTTTCTCGGTAGGGCTGATCTTCCTGTCGGGCGTGTCCTACCCGCTCGAACTGATGCCGTGGTACTGGAGAGCCGCCCATTACGTCTTCCCCGCCGCCCCGGGGACGCTGGCCTTCGTCAAGGTCAACTCGATGGGTGCCTCGATGGCCGACATCCGCGCCGAGTACGTGACGCTGTGGGTTCAGTGCGCCGTCTATTTCGCGCTGGCCTGCATGGCTTATCGGTATAATGTCATCCGCGCGCTGCGCCGCGTGCCGGCCGCTGCCGCTCCGCCGCTCGGGAGGATTTCTATCTTTTCGCTATGGCGGAATCCGTCCTTCCGCCCGGGCGGATCGCGCGAAATGCCATTTTGATTTTGTGCCGCAGGTGGTGCCATGCCTCGAGAAACAGACGCAGCAACACCCCTCTGAGCTGAAACGAGTGCGTGTCCGCTCCGGTCGCCTCGGCGTACCGCTTCAGAATATAAAGATAGGCGTCCGTTTCGCAGGCCAGCCGGCGCAGGTTCTCGATCCGACGCCGCTGAGACAGCCGGCGATGGAACGTCATCCGGTTCGTGTCGATGAGCTGAAAGCGGCAGTTTCCCCTGGTGTCGCATCGATACAGAATATTGCCGATATGCAGATCCCGATGATATACGCCGGTCCGGTGCAGTTCGACGAGGAACCCGACCAGCTGGTCCAGCATGTTTTGCGAGTCGGGGTTTTGCGGAAAGGAGGCCGTTATGTCCGAGACCGGCAGGTAGTCCGTATAGGCGGAGACGAAATAGCTGTCGCGGAGCATGCCGAAACGGCGGATCTCGAGCGAGGCGATGGCTTCGGGCGTGTCGATTCCGAGGCATTGCAGCCGTATGGCATGGCGGAATGCCCGCTCGGCCTTGCTTTTGCGCAGGCTTCCGTATATCAGCCTGTTGAACAGAGTCAGGTGCCCGTAGCTCTTGACCGTTATCCTCTGGCCGTTTTGCGTGTAAAGCTTGACGATGTTCCTGCCTTCGTACAGGGTCTTTCCTCCGGTCGAGGTCGGAAATATGCGGGGCAAGGACTCCGTGAAGCCTCGCAGCCGGGCGTATTTCGGATTGATTGTCAGTTTCATTATAAAATGACTTGGGCGCTTTGTCGGCCGAATGGCTGCCGGCCGTGTCCGGAGTCCGTGTCTGCCGCGCGATTATGACAAAAATAGCCGTTCCGCCCTTGCCGGCCGTGCTCCGATTGACCCGGAATGTGTCCGGAATGGCCGGATCGGGATCGGTGCGGGCGGGCGTCGGGAGCCGTCCGATCCTGCCGACGGTTCCGGAGCCGAGGTTGAAATGCAGACTGCATGCGGTCGTAGTCACGGGACGCGGACGATGACCGGAATTGCGTGACAATCCGTTGTCGGGAGAGGTAATTCTGCGTTTTGTCCGCTGTCAAAAAGAAATTCTTCCGTAACTTTGTATCATGCCCGGGAAAGCCGGACGACGACGGTACGTTCGTCCGGCGGCTTGCCGGGAGGAGGAACGAGAGATGAAAAAGATTGTTCGTATGGTTATGTCGGTAATGACGGCGGCACTGGCGGCGACGGGGTCCGGCAGCGCTCGGGAGAAGGGCTCGGAAAAGCTGCCCAAGGTTTATATGTTCAAGGAGATTTCGTCCGAGAATCTCGTGAAGATTTACGAGGCGCTGGGCCGCGAGGCGGCAGGCAAGGTCGCCGTGAAGCTTTCGACGGGCGAGCCCGGCAACAATAATTACCTGAGTCCGGCGCTGATCGGAGATCTGGTGCGGCGGGTCGGGGGAACGATCGTAGAGTGCAACACCGCGTACGGCGGCGGGCGGTCCGATACGGAGTCCCACCTGAAAGCGGCCGAGGATCACGGTTTCACGGCGATCGCGGAAGTGGACATCATGGATGCCGACGGGGAAGTGGCGCTGCCGGTGAAGGGAGGCAGACACCTGAAGGAGGATTTCGTCGGGTCGCACTATCCCGACTACGACTTTACGGTCGTTCTGTCCCATTTCAAGGGGCATCCGATGGGCGGATTCGGCGGCGCGATCAAGAATATTTCCATCGGCATCGCTTCGTCGGCGGGCAAGGCGTGGATACATTCCGCGGGTAAAACCCGGGATCGGTCCGAGGTATGGGAAAACCTTCCTCCGCAGGACGATTTTCTGGAATCGATGGCCGAGGCTGCCAAGGCGGTCGCGGATTACTGCGGCGACAGGATTCTTTATATCAGCGTGGCGAATAATCTTTCGGTGGACTGCGATTGCGTGGCGGCGCCCGAGGAGCCGAAGATGGGCGATCTGGGCATTCTCGCTTCGCTCGACCCCGTAGCCCTCGACCGTGCCTGCGTCGACAGGGTCCGTGCTTCGGAAGATCACGGCAAGGTGCATCTGATCGAGCGGATCGACTCGCGCAACGGCATGCATACGCTGGACTATGCCGAGCGGCTCGGAATGGGAAGCCAGCGATACGAACTGGTCGAGCTGGACTGAGATTTCGGAGCCGGAGGAAAATTGCGAGGCATCGGACGGCGGGAATAGCGGATTTCGCGGGACCGGACGGGCCGTGCGAGTCCCGTACGCGGGGCTTCCGGCGCGCCGGAAACCGCATCGCCGCCGTATCGCCGCCCGTTCCGATCTTCGCCCTATGCGGGAAAACAGGCGGAGCCGTGTGTCGCCCGGCCGGTTTCGGATTAAGGAAATATAGCATACGGATTATGGAAAAACTGATTCGATTGTTGCATGAGGGGAATTACTCGCTGGTGGTCGCTCACGGCGAAATCCGTACCTTCTCGGGACGGGGAGTGTCGGACCTGTATGCCCTGTCGGGCGAGGACCCCGGGTTTCTGCGCGGGGCCTCCGTCGCCGATAAGGTCGTAGGCAAGGCGGCTGCGGCTCTGATGATCGTCGCGGGAGTGAGCGAGCTGCATGCCGATGTCATCAGCCGGCCCGCTCTGGACCTTCTGGCCGGCAGCGGAGTGAAGGTCGGTTACGCCGAAGAGGTTCCGCATGTGATCAACCGCAGCGGGACAGGCTGGTGCCCGCTGGAGACCCGTTGCCGCGATTTGCGTACTCCGGAGGAATGCGTGGCGCAGATACGCGATTTTATGAATGCGATGAATAACCGATAAAAAAATCGATATGCAAGCAACGACCGTAAAACTTCATTCGCTGGGGTACGAACAGGCGAAAACTTACTGGATCGCGGCTCTGTTCGTGGCGGGAAACGTCCTGCTGCCGCAATTGTGCCATCTCGTTCCGCAGGGCGGCGTACGGTGGCTCCCTATCTATTTCTTCACGCTGATAGCCGCTTACAAGTACGGTTGGCGCGCCGGCATGCTGACGGCCGTTGCCTCGCCTTTGATCAATTCGGCGCTGTTCGGCATGCCCGCCGCCGATACTTTGCCCCCTATTCTGTTCAAAT
>ENA-UEQN01002822-UEQN01002822.1-human-gut-metagenome-genome-assembly--contig:-NODE-2822-length-11528-cov-5.351061_pt1 | contig 11528 bp, 10 predicted proteins | sample MGYA00242940_ERZ507944 | MGnify/ENA primary metagenome ERZ507944 (study PRJEB26167, sample SAMN06115449) | human gut metagenome | host: Homo sapiens | place: China:Fujian | collected 2015-08-20... | reverse complement strand
ACACAGATAAAAGTAAGAACATAAAAATATCATCATGAAAAAAATTCTTTTTATGGGGGTCATGGGTCTATTCCTATTGGGTTCCTGCAATAGTAAATCCGGAGACGGACACGAAGGTCACAATCATGAAACAGAAAAGCATGAGCACGAAGGTTGCGATCATGATCATGAGGGCGAAGACCACAATCACGAAGGTGACGAACACAACCACGATGGACATGACCACGGTGAAGTAGTAGCAGCCGGACATAGTGACGAAATCATTCTGCCCCCCGCCAAGGCGCAGGCTGCCGGAGTAAAATCCAATGTTGTAGAACCAGGAATTTTCCATCAAGTTATAAAAACCAGCGGCCAGGTAATGGCAGCACAAGGAGACGAAAGCGTTGCTGTAGCAACAGTGGCAGGTGTAGTAACTTTCCGTGGAAAAGTTATCGAGGGCATGAGTGTCAGCAAAGGTACACCGTTGGTTATATTGTCTTCTAAAAATATGGCGGATGGTGACCCTGTAGAACGGGCACGCATCGCTTATGAAGTATCCAAGAAAGAATACGAGCGTATGAAATCCCTTGTAGGAAATAAGATTGTTTCTGAAAAGGATTTCGCTCAGGCTGAACAAGCGTATGAGAATGCACGTATCAGCTACGAAGCCGTAGCCAAAAACAGTTCGGCAAGCGGACAAGCCGTGGTTTCCCCCATCAGTGGATATGTAAAAAGCCTGTTAGTGAAAGAAGGCGATTACGTAGCGGTGGGACAACCGTTAGTCAGCATTACGCAAAACCGCAAATTATTCTTGCGTGCTGACGTTTCAGAGAAATATTACCAATATCTTCGTACTATTGGTTCTGCTAACTTCTGTACTCCTTATAATAATAAGGTATACGCATTGAAAGACTTAGACGGACGTCTTCTCTCTTATGGCAAAGCCTCGGGTGGAGACGGTGGATATTATGTACCTGTAACCTTTGAGTTTGACAACAAAGGTGATATCATCCCCGGTTCCTTTGTAGAAATCTTCTTATTGTCTTCCCCTATAGAAAATGTAATATCCCTACCCCATTCAGCATTGACTGAAGAACAAGGCAGTTTCTTTGTCTACCTGCAACTGGATGAAGAAGGATATAAGAAACAACTCGTGACTCTTGGAGCCGATAACGGTGAAAGCGTACAGATTCTCTCAGGTGTAAAAGCAGGAGACCGCGTGGTAACCGAAGGAGCTTATCAAGTGAAACTGGCAAGCGCTACAAATGCAATACCGGCACACAGTCACGAACACTAAAAAAACAGTGGTAAGTGATGAAGTTATAGAGTGATAAAGCAACTTCACCCTATCACATTATCACATTAACACTCTAACACTTTAATCAACATGTTAAACAAGATTATACATTTCTCACTTCATAACCGCATCCTGGTGCTTGTGGCCTCGGTGTTGTTACTGATAGGCGGAACTTACACCGCCATGCACACGGAAGTGGACGTATTTCCAGATCTCAATGCGCCTACGGTTGTCATCATGACTGAGGCAAACGGTATGGCGGCAGAAGAAGTGGAACAACTCGTCACATTTCCTGTTGAAACAGCAGTGAACGGTGCAACAGGTGTGCGCCGCGTACGTTCTTCATCTACCAATGGATTCTCAGTAGTATGGGTAGAATTCGATTGGGATACGGATATTTATCTGGCCCGGCAAATTGTCAGCGAGAAGCTGGCTGTTGTAAGCGAAAGCTTACCTACCGGTGTAGGTAAACCGACGCTGGGTCCACAATCATCCATTCTGGGCGAGATGCTGATTATCGGTCTGACTGCCGACTCTACCTCTATGCTTGACCTGCGTACAATAGCTGACTGGACCATCCGTCCGCGCTTACTCTCTACAGGCGGTGTGGCACAGGTAGCAGTACTGGGTGGTGATATAAAGGAATATCAGATACAATTAGATCCGGAACGGATGCGGCATTACGGCGTTACGCTGAATGAAATTATGACCGTAACCCGTGAAATGAATCTGAATGCAAACGGTGGTGTGCTATATGAATATGGCAATGAATACATTGTACGTGGAGTACTTTCTACCGATCGGGTAGATCAACTGGCACGTGCCGTGGTACGTGGTGGAACCGCTTCGGGCAGTGCTCCTATTCTGTTGGAAGACATTGCAGACGTACACATCGGAGCAAAATTACCCAAACTGGGTACAGCATCGGAACGAGGTAAAGCTGCCGTATTGTTGACTGTAACCAAGCAGCCGGCCACCAGCACGCTGGAATTAACGGATAAATTGGAAGCATCTTTAGAAGATTTACAGAAAAATCTGCCACCGGATGTAAAGGTCAGCACAGACATTTTCCGACAAAGCCGCTTTATCGAAAGCTCTATCGGAAACGTACAGAAGTCCTTGTTCGAAGGAGGTATCTTCGTGGTGATTGTACTATTCCTGTTCCTTGCAAATGTACGTACAACAGTGATCTCATTGGTTACACTACCACTTTCATTGATTACTTCACTGGTGACGCTGCATTATATGGGATTCACAATCAACACAATGAGTCTCGGTGGTCTTGCCATCGCTATCGGTTCGTTAGTGGATGATGCCATTGTGGACGTGGAAAACGTATATAAACGACTCCACGAAAACAAGTTGAAACCTGTGGAAGAACGACTTTCCATATTGGACGTGGTATTCAACGCATCGAAAGAAGTACGTATGCCTATCCTGAACTCTACGCTGATTATCGTAGTTAGTTTCGTGCCGTTATTCTTCCTCACAGGTATGGAAGGCCGCATGCTGGTTCCGCTGGGTATTGCGTTCATTGTAGCATTGGCTGCTTCTACGGTAGTGGCACTGACGGTTACACCGGTACTTTGCTCTTATCTTTTGGGAAAAGACAAGAAGAAGGAAGAGAAAGAAAGCAGCGACTCGTATGTAGCACGTAAAATGAAACAATGGTATGGCGCTGCACTGGCTTTCGTACTGGGACATAAGAAGATCGTATTGGGCAGTACTATTGGTTTGTTCGTAGTAGCCCTAGTATGTTTCTTCACATTGGGCCGTTCATTCCTGCCACCTTTCAACGAAGGTTCGTTTACAATCAACATATCTTCTTTGCCGGGTATCTCGTTGGAAGAAAGTGACAAGATGGGGCATCGTGCAGAGGAATTGCTACTCAGTATTCCTGAAATACAAACCGTTGCCCGCAAGACCGGACGTGCCGAACTGGACGAACATGCACTTGGAGTGAATGTTTCCGAAATAGAGGCTCCGTTCGAATTGAAAGATCGTTCACGTAGCGAAATGGTTGCTGAAGTACGCGAGAAATTGGGCACCATCGTAGGAGCGAACATAGAAATCGGGCAACCTATCAGTCATCGTATCGATGCTATGCTTAGCGGTACGAAAGCAAACATTGCTATTAAACTGTTCGGTGATGACCTGAACCGTATGTTTACTTTGGGTAATGAAATCAAAAGTGCTATCCAAGATATTCCTGGTATTGCCGACTTGAATGTGGAGCAACAGATAGAACGTCCTCAGCTTATCATTTCGCCCAAGCGAGAAATGTTGGCTAAGTTTGGTATCTCATTACCGGAATTCTCTGAGTTCGTGAATGTCTGTCTTGCAGGAGAAACCGTATCACAAGTTTACGAAAAGGGCAAAAGTTTTGACCTCACTGTACGTGTACGTGATGATCTTCGCGACGAAATGGAGAAGATACGCAACTTGATGATAGATACCAGTGACGGAAAGAAAATACCTTTGAACTACATCGCCGAAGTGCGTTCTGCAATGGGGCCGAATACTATCAGCCGCGAGAACGTAAAACGTAAAATTGTGATCTCTGCCAATGTTGCCGACCGTGACTTGCGCAGTGTGGTGAATGATATTCAGGCTCGCGTGGACAAGGACATCAAATTGCCGGAAGGATATCACCTTGAATACGGCGGTCAGTTTGAGAGCGAACAGGCAGCAAGCCGCACCTTATTACTCACATCGCTGATGAGTATTGCAGTGATCTTCTTACTACTTTATCATGAATTCCGCAGTGTGAAGGAAAGTGCGATTATTCTTATCAACCTGCCGCTTGCATTGATTGGCGGTGTATTTGCTTTGTTGATGACAACGGGAGAAGTGAGTATTCCTGCTATTATCGGTTTTATTTCACTGTTCGGTATTGCTACCCGAAACGGTATGTTGTTGATCAGCCACTACAACCACTTGCAACGGGAAGAAGGACTGAATGTGTATGACAGTGTAATCCGCGGTTCAATGGACCGTTTGAATCCGATTCTGATGACCGCGTTGTCTTCTGCTCTTGCACTTATTCCGTTGGCACTGGGAGGTGATTTGCCGGGTAATGAAATCCAAAGCCCGATGGCGAAGGTTATTCTCGGAGGTCTTTTAACTTCCACGTTCCTGAACGGTTTCATCATTCCGATTGTTTATCTGATGATGCACCGGAAACCGGCGAATTAACATCCATATAACTATTAACAATATCAAATAATGAAACGAATTCTTATATTTAGTTTTATCACTTTTTTCCTATATGCGGGGATGCGTGCCCAATCGATTGGCATAGACGAAGTGCTGCACCGCATTGAAGCGAACAATAAGGAGTTGCAGGCCAATGCGCAACTCATCACTTCACAGAAATTGGAAAACAAGTCGGAAAACAATTTGCCTGATCCCACTCTCTCGTATGCCCATTTGTGGGGTTCGGAAGATAAGAGCGAGACGATAGGTGAACTTGTTGTTTCCCAAAGCTTTGATTTCCCTACTTTATATGCTACACGCGGAAAAGTAAATCGACTCAAAACCGGTGCGCTTGATGCACAGTCTGCTGCTTTCCGTCAACAATTGTTGTTGCAAGCCAAGGAGCTTTGTTTCGATATCATCATGTTACAGCATCAGCAAGTGATTCTGGATGAACGCATGAAACAGGCTGAGGAACTCTCCACATACTACAAGAAACGTCTGGAAACAGGTGATGCCAATGTATTGGAAACAAACAAAATCAATCTGGAATTACTGAATGTACGTACAGAGTTCCGCGCCAATCAGACTGCGCTTGATAATGCCTGGAAATCTCTCCTTGCACTCAACGGAGACCAGTCTTTGCAAGACAATGAACTGAGCAGTTTCCGTTCCATCAATGATTATCCATTGCCGCTTCTTCCTAACAACTATGAACAGTTACGTTCGGAAGTGTTGGCAGCCGATCAGACTTTGCTGTCATTGAGCAGTGAAAGTGCTGCTGCCCGCAAACAGATTTCTGCAAGCAAGCAAGGCTGGTTGCCAAAATTGGAACTGGGATATCGCCGTAATACTGAGTCCGGTACTCCGCACAGTGTTGTCACAAGTAATACGATAAATGCCAAACCGATATGCCCTGGTGAACTGGATAACCATATCTTTTTTCTCTCAAAATAATCCCTGATCATTACTCATCACCACTTTCTTTTATTATCTCTTTCTTCTGTACGTAGTACATGATTTCTTTAAGCTCTGCATATCTCATATGCTGCCTGATTTCATGATTAATTTTTGCGGTTATTTTTGCTTCATCATATCTTATCAGCAATTCGTTCGAGCTTTCGCTTAAACGCCCTCCGACTACAAGCTCCTTCGGTATCCTCTCAAGCAGTGTCTTGTCCCCGGAAACAAGTCTGTAGGAATCCCTAAGCTCATCCAGCGAACCGTAATAGAATTTGCTTGTGGTATTGTCTTTCTTTTGCAGCCATAAAATATAATCTGCGAAATGCTCAAGCTCCTCGACCAGATGTGTCGCATAAATTATGCATTTATTTTCATCTGCTGCAAGCGCCCTTATGGTTTCATAAAATTTATCACGAAATTCAACATCCAGATTTCCCGTAGGTTCATCAAAAAAGTACACCTGCGCATCATAGCTCTGTGCAAATGCAAGCTGTAGCAGTATCTTCTGCCCCTGTGAAAAATCCGAGGCATTCATAATATCCTTTTTACTTTTAGAAATTCTAAGAGGTACGCCAGCAAAATCGATAAGACCATACTGCTTAAGAAGAGCCTCATATTTTTTCTGATTAAATCCGTCGTAATATCTGCCGTAATATTTTCCTATCGAGACAGCAGATATATTTTCCCTAAACGGCAATTCACTAAATACATAAGCTATTTTCTTCTTGTATGCCTTCTCATCCGTCTGCAGACACACACCGTTTATCACAATCCCGGTGTCTGTCGAATCAGATTCTTTCATCCCCATAAGAACAGAAAGAAGTGTTGACTTGCCACAGCCGTTCTTTCCTATCACACCTACAATGCTTCCACCCGGCACTTCAAATGAAATATTGTCCAGCTTGAATTTGTCAAATGTTTTGCTGACATTTCTGACTATCAGTGCATTATTCATAAGCTACTCCTTTGTATGCAAATGACATTTTTTACTTAGCGATTTATTCATTTTGCGTTTTTTGGCCCACCTGTTATATATACAGTATATACAGTTATATACAGGTTGTCAATATACTTTTATCCCCTATATATTTTCAATTTTATTTTCTTGTACTACCGGTAAAATATGCAAGTGATATGGTGTAGTTCGTTTAAAACTGTTATACTAGGATATATCAGAAAATAAATACAATCTACAGGAGGATTATCATGATAATAAAAAAAGGCATTGTAGCAGACCCTGCTTCAGGTCTCTACGAACATATGGATATACTTGTAAAAGATGGGAAAATAGTAAAAATAGCACCTGACATCTCATGTGCGTCAGATGCTGCTGCAACTGAAAAAGAAGAAATAATAGATGCATCCGGAATGATTGTCGGACCGGGACTTATCGACACACATGTGCATTTCCGTGATCCGGGCTTCACATACAAGGAGGATATCCACACCGGTTCCCTGGCTGCCGCGAAGGGTGGCTTCACAACTGTTGTATGCATGGCAAACACAAAGCCTACAGTGGACAATGTGGATACTCTAAAGGACAACCTCACACGTGGAAAGCAGGAAAAAATCCGTATGTATCAGGCCGCTGCAATATCGCACTCCCTCAAAGGACAGGATGCGGTTGACATGGCAGCTTTAAAGGAAGCCGGAGCATGTGGCTTTACTGATGACGGTATCCCGCTTACAAATGCTGCCTTCTGCTACAGAGCCATGCAAAATGCTGCGAAGCTGGATATGCCGATAAGTCTCCATGAGGAAGACCCTGCATTTATCAAAAACAACGGCATCAACCACGGAAAAGTATCTGACGCTCTCGGTATTTACGGCTCACCATCCATCGCTGAGGAGGCCCTTGTCGCAAGAGACTGTCTGCTTGCGCTACGCAGTGGTTCTGATGTTGTAATACAGCACATCAGCTCCGGTGTATCTGTTGATATAGTCCGCACCTACAAAAAGCTTGGTGCAAGGCTCCATGCCGAGGCTACTCCTCATCACTTCACGCTGACTGAGGATGCTGTCCTAGAGCACGGCACCCTTGCCAAGATGAATCCGCCTCTGCGCACTGAAGCAGACCGTCAAAAGATTATAGATGGACTTATCGATGGCACAATAGACCTTATCGCAACAGATCATGCGCCTCACAGCGCCGAGGAAAAATCAAAGCCTGTAACCGAAGCACCAAGCGGTATCATCGGTCTTGAGACATCTCTTGCTCTTGGTATCACAAGCCTTGTCAAACCGGGCCATCTGAGCATGCTTGAGCTTTTGGAAAAGATGACTATCAACCCTGCCAGACTGTACCACATGCCTTACGGTACTATCTCAGAGGGTGCTGCTGCAGATTTTGTCATCTTTGATCCTGACGAAAAATGGGTACCATGCGAATATGCATCAAAATCATCAAACACACCTTTTACCGGCATGGAACTGACCGGTAAGGTTAAGTACACCGTATGCGGTGGAAATGTGATTTATTCGGATAAATAAATTGTGTATGCACTATTAAAAAAGCAGATTGTGAACGCATGTGTTCACAATCTGCTTTTTTCTACTTCTCCACCAATTCCAGGCAATCTCCATAGTGCCTCTGCAGAGACTTTAAGTCCATAATCATCACATAAAATACTCTGCCATTGTGCACTGAATCCACTATCCTGCCATGATCGAGCACTGAAATATATGTGCCGTCTGCTTTTTTCATATGAAAGAAAATATAATCATTTGAGTGTCCTCCGTTAATCTGCGACCATATGCTTTTTTGACAGCTTTCCTGTTCATCCGGGCGTATCAGATTGCAGAAGCTCTTACCTGTATATGCAAGCAGCTCATCCATGTTTTTACAGCCTGTAAGCCTAAGCAGCTCATTGTTTGCAAGCAGGATCTCATCATTTTCTTTATCTGCCCTGTAAACAATGAAAGCACCCGGCATATTGTCAATAATATCCTTCACGGCAAATCCAAGCTTCGCACGGTTCTTTATACGCTCACCCTCACGATATGCCATGCAGCCGTTCTTCCCACGCATTTTCACCTCATAAAGTGCCATATCCGCACACCGCATGAGCTGGGAACGGTCATCAGCCAAAACAGGATACTCCGCAAAGCCCAGTGAAATGGTAAATGTATGTTCTTCACCTTTACAATAAAACTTCCTGGTTTCTTCTGTAAACTTCTTAAGGAAAGGCTTAACCTCCACTACCGTACAATCCGGCATGAAAATGCTAAACTCATCGCCTCCGTTTCTGCCGAGTATAACATCCTTTGAAAAATATTGCTTCATGCTCTCTGCAAGTTTCTTAAGTGCACCATCACCTGCCGCATGTCCATACACATCATTAACAAGCTTGAAATCATCAATATCAAGCATCGCCACAACACAATGCTTTTGCGGATTCTGTCTCATATATTGCTCAACCTGCTCATCAAAGCCGTGCCTGTTGTAGATACCGGTCAGTGCGTCTGTCACAGCAAGTCTCTTGAAATTATTCCTGTTTTCATTGATTAAAATCAATGCTGCTGTAAGCCCTGTCAAGAGCAGGACTATAATTACACCTCCGATAAACATGTATATCAGATAGTTATTATTGTAAAACCCACTCTTGGGTAAAATCTCAAGCCTCCACTTATCTCCATACACGTCAAAGTCATATATCACCGGATTATTCAACTCTTTCTTTGAACCGTAAACCCACTCATACGAATCATCCCACGGTGCAGCACTCTTCTGCAGACTGTACTTGTATCCAAAATCGGAAAGAGCTTCTACAGAATCAGAAAAAATATCCGGAACCTTAAGTATAACAATTGTGAAGCCCCAAAAGTTCTTCTGACCATTTTCATCCTCTAAATAAACAGGATTGCGCACCGCTATGCCACATCCGCCCTGCTTCAGCTTAAACGGTCCCTGCATGATCACGGTATCATTATCCCTCGCATAGCGTGAAATCTCTCCCCTGTCACTATCATTTATCAAATCTATCTTACCGGATTCATTCCCATCCTCAGGATATATTTCAGTCACAACTCCATTCGGTGCTATCTGTATACTCTGAATCGAAGTGTCCATCATATTTGCAGCAACATCATAAAATCCATTAATATTTCCATCATCGCTTATGACAACCTGCTTTAAGGTATCGGTAAATCCTATTCCCTCCATAAGCTCGCCCTTTATACGCTCCGCATAGGTCATCGCATTAAGTTTTGCATTTGTCCTGTTCTGCTGCTCCTGACTCTTTCCAACTATATATATCAAGCCGATTAACGCACACATACTCAATATAAATACCACTGCCGGAACAGTAAATCTCTTTTTTAGCTTTTTCATTTGTATCACTTTCTAAAATCAATGTCTATCTGTTCTATATGATTTTAATATTATAGCTTTACGATAAGAAAATGTCTATAAATTTACATAAATTTCCAACACTTGAAACTTATAAGCAAAACGAAAAGAAGCCTCACTCATTATTAAATGAAGCCTCTACTTTTATCATAAGTTATATTTGTTTATCCGGCAGCAAAAGTAATCTATCTATTACCGGATGAATAATTGCCGTTTCTGTAATCTGATTAATTGCACAAAGTTTCTTCCCTGCATCTTTACTAGATGCTCCACAATGATATACCTTCTCGGTTTCTTCACCATAATCAAGTACAATCAATCTGTCGTGACAATCAGGATTCGGCTTAATCCGAATCGTTGGATATTCATTTTGAAAATCCGTCACTAAAGAGTTTGTAAGAAATCCTCTCCCACCTTTTCCATTCTCTGTGAACAAAATGACTTCCACACCATCTGCTTTCTGTGAAAGGTGTTGTAATGATTTTGCATTCATATAATCATCCACAACATAGATTGATTTCTTTGCCTGCTGATAGATTTCTATGTATGCAATGTCAGCTTCTAACTTCTGGCCTTTATAAATAACAAAATCCTTTTTATCCTTATCCGTAATAAAGTTATCTGCTAAAATGGTCACATCTTTTTGAATGAACTCTACTTTTTCTCCATTCGATCCTGTCTCTCAGTTATCGTTCCAACCTTCGCTGTTAAAAGTTCCATTTCATTTCTAGTAACAAACTGTTGATTTTGACTAATATAGTGACACATCTCCCTAAAAGTGCGCATTATAAATATACTCTGCTGTTCTGCCAATTCTCCACGAAGAACTGTCGCAAGCATATAAATTCCTTGTTCTGTAAATGCATATGGTAATTTTCTACGGCCGCCTTCTTGCCCTTCAAAATAACCTATATTCCGTGAAGTCACAAATTGTGATTTCACCAATTCCACTTCTTCTTTAGTTAGTTGAAACATAAAATCTTGTCAAATTACGTTTTACTTGTTGATTTAAATTTTTAACTTGATAACCATAAATTTCTGCCAAATCCTGATCCAACATTACTTGCTGTCCACGAATTATATACACCTTACTACGAATATCATCCGTAGTAATCAATTCTTTTGTTTCTTCCATTATTCATCCACCATGCTTTCCATTTGCTCCAGTTTCTGCAATGCTTTCATATATGCCATCAATCTTTTATACTGTTCGTCTCCAAGACTGTGAATCTGCTTCAATATCTTAATATCCGACCTGGTAACTTCATAATCCATATCTGTATCTTTATACTCTGGATCAATTCCTGACGACCTTTTATATTCTTGCCGGAATGCCCTTCATCATAATATTCTCCAACAATCTACATATCTTGAAATTCTGCATATTTTCTTATCTTGTCTTTCTGTACATCCAGGCTGTATCCATCAACCTGAATTGCTGTAGACACACGAGTATATATGTAACATCTTGTTTTCTTCTTCAATAATCTTACACTCCTATTTCGGTAATACTAATGGCGAATTTTTCAATAATCCTGCAATAACAGAGTTGTATTTGGCTGTTCCATAGTCCTCAACGATGCTTGTTATTCTAGCCCCGGCATCCTTGGAAGAAGCACCACACAAAAAGACTCTCTCATCCGCTGTTCCATAATCCAACACGATAAAACGATCATGGAATATGCCACCAGTCTTCTTCATTGACAGTTTTACAGTTGGATATTCCTTACGGAAATCCGTATATTC
>ENA-UEQN01002815-UEQN01002815.1-human-gut-metagenome-genome-assembly--contig:-NODE-2815-length-11547-cov-3.995379_pt1 | contig 11547 bp, 8 predicted proteins | sample MGYA00242940_ERZ507944 | MGnify/ENA primary metagenome ERZ507944 (study PRJEB26167, sample SAMN06115449) | human gut metagenome | host: Homo sapiens | place: China:Fujian | collected 2015-08-20... | reverse complement strand
CTACTTCCTGCATGCCCCGTCCCTGCAGGGCTCCCATAAGCCGCCTCTTGCTTTTCCGCACGGATTCTGTTACAATAGGCAGACTGTGAAGAAAAAGATAGAAAGAATAGAGGAGGAAAGAGGCGTGCATTCATCGCTCAGAAAGAAATACATCGGCAATGCGGCGTTCTATAAAATGGCGCTTGCCGTTGCGATCCCCATCATGATCCAGAACGGCATCACGAACTTCGTCAGTCTGCTGGACAACATCATGGTCGGCCGCGTCGGCACGGAGCAGATGACCGGTGTTGCCATTGTCAATCAGCTCATTTTCGTGTTCAACCTTGCCATCTTCGGCGCGGTGTCCGGCGCGGGCATTTTCGGCGCGCAGTATTACGGCAAGGGCGACTGGGACGGCGTGCGGCAGACATTCCGCTTCAAGCTGCTCGTCTGCACGGCCCTTACGGTGCTCGGTGCGGGCATTTTCCTGCTGTTCGGCGAGGACCTGATCCTCCTGTACCTCAAGGGCGACGGCTCACCGGAGCAGATCGCGGCCAGCCTCGGCTATGCCAAGGAATATCTGCTCATCATGCTCGTCGGCTTTATCCCGTTCACGCTGTCGCAGTGCTATTCCGGCACGCTGCGCGAGACGGGCCAGACCGTCGTGCCCATGGTTGCGGGCGTCGTGTCCGTTGTGGTGAATCTCTGCTTCAACACGCTGCTGATCTTCGGCTATCTCGGCTTCCCGCGGCTCGGTGCCTCAGGCGCGGCCATTGCCACGGTCATCGCGCGCTTTGTCGAGGCGGGCGTCGTCATGTTCTGGGCGCACCGCAACCCGGAGCGCGTGCCCTATCTGCGCGGCGTGTACCGCTCGTTCCACATTCCGGCTGCGCTGGCCCGTGCCATTGCGAGAAAGAGCATCCCGCTCCTGTTGAACGAAACGCTCTGGGCAGCAGGTATGGCGCTGCTGGCGCAGTGCTACTCTGTGCGCGGCTATGATGTTGTCTCGGCCTATAACATCTGCTCGACCGTCTCGAACGTGTTCAATGTCGCCTTTATGGCCATGGGCAATGCCGTCGGCATCCTCGTCGGCCAGCTGCTCGGCGCGGGGAAGATGGAGGAAGCCGTCGATACGGACCGTAAGCTCATCACATTCTCCGTCGTCATCTGCATCGTGCTCGGCGGCCTGATGGCCCTTGTGGCCCACCTGTTCCCGCAGATCTATAACACGTCTGACAGCATCCGTGACCTTGCGGCCGCGTTCATCCGCATCTGTGCGCTGTGTATGCCGATCAATGCGCTGGCCAACGCCTGCTATTTTACCCTGCGCTCCGGCGGCAAGACATTCGTGACGTTCCTGTTTGACAGCTTCTATGTCTGCGTGCTGACCGTGCCGATGGCCTTTGTGCTCAGCCGCTTCACCGGCCTGCCGATCGTGCCGCTGTTCCTCTGCTGCCAGCTGGCCGATATCGGCAAATGCGTTGTCGGCCTCATCATGATCCGCCGCGGCGTCTGGATCCAAAACATTGTCGGAAAGGAGGCGGCCTGAGTGAAGCGCGATACCCGCTATTATCAGCAGCATGGCCTGCTGCGCATTTTCCTGTCGTATTTCGGTCCGCACCGCCGCCTGTTTCTGCTGGACATGCTCTGCGCGCTGTTCATCGGCGCGGTCGATCTCATTTTCCCGCTCATCTCCCGTCGCGCGATCAATACGATGCTGCCCGCGCACGCCTACCATACGTTCTTCGTCGTCATGGGCATCATGGCGGCAGCGTATCTCGTGCGCGCGTTCTTCTATTATATCATCGCCTATTACGGCCACACGTTCGGCATCCGCGTCGAGGCCGATATCCGCCGCGACCTGTTCCGCCACATGCAGAGCCTCGGCTATGAATTCTATGACCACAACCGCACGGGCCAGCTCATGAGCCGCCTGACGACGGACCTGTTCGAGATCACGGAGCTGGCGCACCACGGCCCAGAGGACCTGATGATCTCCCTGCTGACGATCGTCGGCGCGCTCGCCGTCATGTTCACGATCGAGTGGCGGCTGGCCCTGGTCGTGTGCGTCATCCTGCCGATCCTGCTTATCGTCGTCATCACGCGCCGCCGGAAAATGAGCAGGGTCTCGCGCGGCGTGAAGAAGCGCACGGCGGCCATCAACGCTGAGATCGAGTCCTCGCTCTCCGGCATCCGCACGGCGAAGGCCTTCGCGAACGAGGCCGTGGAGTTCGGCAAGTTCAGCGAGGCCAACGACCGCTTCAAGGTCTCAAAGCGGGAATTCCACCGCGAGATGGGCATTTTCTCCGGCTCGCTGGAGTTCTTCCTCTCGATCCTGAGCGTGGCCGTTATCACCGTGGGCGGCACGCTCATCATGCAGGGCCGGATGGATCTGGTCGACCTGTTCACGTTCTCCCTGTATATCTCCACGTTCACGAGCCCCGTGCGCAAGCTCGTGAATTTTGCCGAGATGTTCGCCAACGGCTTTGCGGGCCTTGGCCGCTTCGTCGAGCTGATGCGCACGGAGCCGAAGCTGCGCGACGCGCCGGATGCGAAATCGCGCGGGCATGTCCGCGGCGCGATCGACGTTGAGGACGTCTCGTTCTCCTATGAGGAAAATCAGGAGGTGCTCGAGCACGTCACCCTGCATGTCCGGCCCGGCGAGACCGTCGCGGTCGTCGGCCCGTCCGGCGGCGGCAAAAGCACGCTGTGCCGCCTGATCCCACGCTTTTATGACGTGACGTCCGGCCGCATCTGCATCGACGGGCAGGACGTGCGCTCGGTCACGCAGGAGTCCCTGCACCACGCCATCGGTGTCGTGCAGCAGGATGTGTTCCTGTTTGCCGACACCATTGCGAACAACATCCGCTACGGCCGCCCGGACGCTACCATGGAGGAGATCAGGGAGGCGGCGCGGCAGGCGGAAATATATGACGATATCATGGCCATGCCCGACGGCTTCGACACCTATGTCGGCGAGCGCGGCACGCTCCTGTCCGGCGGGCAGAAGCAGCGCGTGTCCATCGCGCGTATTTTCCTGAAGAATCCGCCTATCCTGATCCTGGACGAGGCCACGAGCGCGCTCGACAGCGTGACGGAGGCGAAGATCCAGCACGCGCTCGACCATCTGGCCGAGGGCCGCACGACGCTCATCATCGCCCACCGCCTTTCGACCATCCGCAGCGCCTCGCGCATTCTTGTCGTGGCGGACGGCCGCATCTGCGAGCAGGGCACGCACGAGGAGCTTATGCGCCTCGGCGGCCTGTATGCGACCCTGCGCAGCACGCAGGACCTCAGCAGCGCGGAATGACCCCTGCGAATCCCCAAAATTTGCCCGATAAAATGTGAACTTTTTTGGAAGGACCGTCGAAAATGGGATATTTGCTTGCTATTATGGTAAAATCCTGATATAATAGCGGAAATGCGGTCGACGTAACGACCTGTTCTTGGACGGCGCGCCGGAAAACTTGCCAAAAACATGGATTCCGACGCATTACAAGGAAAACAAGACCGCAATGCGGATTCCCATCCGCCTGTACGGCGGCATAGCATGGGAAAAACGAGAGGATGATACTGCTTTGAAGACTGCACACCGCGTGGAGCCAGCCATTACCCACTTCGCCATCAGCGGCGCTCCGATCACCTGCGAGAAATACGGCCACGGCCACATCAACTGCACCTATCAGGTCAAGACGGACGACGGGCACGCCTATATTCTCCAGCGCATCAACCGCTATGTGTTTGCCGATCCGAAGGCTGTGATGGAGAATGTCGGTGCCGTGACACAGTACCTGCGGGAGCGCGCAGAGGATCCCCATGAGGTCCTGAATTTTATTCCGGCCGATACCGGGGTATACTATCATATCGATGAGGCGGGCGAGTACTGGCGCTGCTATGAATTTGCCGACGGCATCTGCCTTGAGGCCCCGGAGTCCGACACCGACTTCTATGAGAGCGCCATCGCCTTCGGCCGCTTCCAGGAGATGCTGCGCGAGTTTCCTGCGGAGACGCTCCACGAGACGATCCCGCTGTTCCACAACACAACGAACCGCTACCGCATCTTCCGCAAGGCCCTGCAGGACGATCTCGCGGGCCGCGCGGCGGGCGTGCCGGACGATATCCGCTTCGCGCTCGACCGCGAGCAGGAGGCGGGCACGCTCTGCAGCCTGCTCGACAGCGGCGAGCTGCCGCTGCGCGTCACGCACAACGATACGAAGCTCAATAACGTCCTGTTCGACCGCCGGACGCGCAAGGCGCTGTGCGTGCTCGATCTCGACACCGTCATGCCCGGCTCGTCGCTGTATGACTACGGTGATTCCATCCGCTTTGGTGCGGCGACTGCGGCCGAGGATGAGAAGGACCTTTCGAAAATGGGCATCAATCTGCACCTGTTCCAGGTCTACACGGCGGGGTATCTCGCCGCCTGCAAGAGCCTGACGCCCAAGGAGCTGGAGCTGCTGCCGCTCGGCGCGAAGATCATCACGCTTGAGCTGGCCGTGCGCTTCCTGACCGACTATCTCGACGGCGACCGCTATTTCCGCGTCGCCTATCCCGAGCACAATCTGGTGCGCGCCCGCGCGCAGATGAAGCTGGTGGCCGACATGGAGGCCCACTGGGACGAGATGCAGGCCATCGTCGCAGAAGAAGCGGCAAAGCGAAACTGAGGAGGAGCTATGCAGTATTTAGGCGTTGAATATTCCGTCAAGCATATGCCGGAGCTCGATCCGGACTTTATCCCCTTCGGCGTATGGCTCGAGGCCTATGCCAAGGGCGCAGAAAAGCCCCTGACCATCGCGCTCGAGCGCGATCAGGGCAAGATCTCTGTCCGTGAGACGAAGATCCACGGCTCGCCGGAAATGGCCGAGGCCGATTATCGCTATGTCGAGCGCTATGTCAAGTTCCTGCTGTGGTCCGTCGGCGGCTTCCGCATCTGGATCTGCGGCGACAGTGCGCTGGCGCAGCGCCTGCAGCGCGCCTATACCCTCACGGGCGAGCGCGCGTTCGACGTACAGTTCATGCAGGATGTGTATGAGGTGCCGTTCGAGGTCATCGACTGCACGCCCGAGCAGCTGCCGCAGGCAAACGAGTCCTCCGTCGCCATCGGCGGCCATATGGAGGGCTGCCGCATCGGCTTTGACGCGGGCGGCTCCGACCGCAAGGTCTCCGCAGTCATCGACGGCAAGACCGTCTATTCCGAGGAGGTCGTCTGGCACCCGAAGACGGAGCCGGACCCCCAGTATCATTTCGACGGCATCGTCGAGGCGTTCCGCACGGCCGCATCCAAAATGCCGCGCGTGGACGGCATCGGCGTTTCCTCCGCCGGTGTGTTTATCGGCAACAGCCCGATGGTCTCCGCCCTGTTCCTGAAGGTCCCGCGCGAGAAGCGCGAGCTTGTCAAGACGATCTATGACCGCGCGGCCAGGGAGATCGGCGATGTGCCGATCGTCGTGGCGAACGACGGCGACGTGACGGCGCTGGCCGGGGCCATGGGCCTGGAGTGCGGCTCCGTTATGGGCATGGCTATGGGTACGTCCGAGGCCGTCGGCTATGTCGACGCCGAGGGCAAGGTGCTCGGCTGGCTCAATGAGCTGGCCTTTGCGCCGGTCGACCTCTTTGAGGACGCCATGGCGGACGAGTGGTCCACGGACATCGGCGTCGGCTGCAAGTATTTCTCGCAGGATGCCGTCATCAAGCTCGCGCCGCGCGCCGGCATCGAGCTGGATCCTGCGCTCACGCCCGCTGAAAAGCTCAAGGTCGTGCAGAACCTCATGGAGAAGGGCGACAGCCGCGCCCGCCGGATCTTCGCCTCCATCGGCGCATATCTGGCCCATACGCTGAAGCTGTACTGCCGCTTCTACGACGTGCACCACATGATCGTGCTCGGCCGCGTCATGTCCGGCCTCGGCGGCAGCGTCATTCTCGAGACCTGCCTGTCCATCTTGAACGAGGAATATCCGGAGCTTGCGCAGAAGGTGCGCGTCATGCTGCCGGATGAGAAAACGCGCCGTGTCGGCCAGTCCGTGGCGGCGGCCAGTCTGCCGGAGCTGCGCAAAAACGCCTGAGCCCGGCCGGAGGGAGGAATACCATGCAGTTTCAGAATGCAATGATCTATACGGAGAAATTCCGCTTTGAGCACGGGGCCTTCGCCGTGGAAAACGGCCGCTTCGCGCGTGTGCTGGGCCAGCCGGGCCCGGACGCCGTCGATCTGCACGGCGCCTATGTCATCCCCGGCCTGCTCGATATCCACACGCACGGCAATTCCGGCGCGGATTACTCCGACGGCAATTGGGACGACTATGTCCGCATGGCGCGCTACAGTGCCAGGAACGGCATCACCTCCATTGCCCCCACGACGCTGACCCTGCCGTATGAGACGCTGGCTGCGGCCTTTGCCACGGCCTACCGCATGGCGGACGAGCGCCCCGCGGGCTGCGCCGTCGTGCGCGGCGCGCATATGGAGGGACCGTTCTTCAGCGAGAAGAAAAAGGGCGCGCAGAACGCCGCCTATCTCCGTGAGCCGGACTTTGAGGCGTTCAGCAAGCTCTTTGCCGCCGGCAACGGCATCGTCCGCATCGTGGACGTCGCACCGGAGCTGCCCGGTGCAGCGGAATTTGTGCGTAAGGCAAGCAAGCAGTGCACCGTCTCCATCGCGCACACGGACGCGTCCTATGACGATGCCGTCTGCGCCATTGAAGCAGGTGTCACGCACCTGACACACCTGTATAATGCCATGCCCGGCATCCACCACCGCAAGCCCGGCGTCATCCCGGCCGCGGTCGAGAACGAGCAGGTGAGCGCGGAGCTCATCAGCGACGGCCAGCATGTCCACCCCGCTTCCGTGCGGCTGGCGTTCCGCATGTTCGGCCCGGCGCGCATGGTGCTCATCTCCGATTCGCTGCGCTGCTGCGGCATGCCCGACGGCGAGTATGAGCTGGGCGGCCAGCCCGTGTTCCTGCAGGGCGGCGTGGCCCGCCTGTCCGACGGGACCATCGCCGGCTCCGCTACGAATGTCTATGACTGCATGCTGCGTGCCATTTCGTTCGGCATCCCGCGCGAGGATGCCGTCCGCGCCGCGACCTATAACCCCGCCCGGCAGCTTGGCTGCCTGGACGAGGTCGGCTCCATCCGCGACGGCAAGCAGGCGGATTTCGTGATCTGCGATGCCGAGCTGAACCGCCGTGAGGTCTGGCTGGCCGGAGAAAAGCTGGCCTGAAAAAAGCAACGCCCTGAGAAGCAGAAATGCTTCTCAGGGCGATTTTTATGCTACCTCTTCCCCGCTTGGCGTCAGAATGACGACGCGCAGCGGGATATCCCGGCCGGAGGCGGCGAGCGCGGTTTCCACGGCGTGGGTCAGGCCGCCGCAGCACGGTACCTGCATCCGCACGACGAGGACGGAGCGGATGTCGTTCCGGCGGAACAGCTCCGTGAGCTTTTCGCTGTAGTCCACGGCGTCGAGCTTCGGGCAGCCGATCATGGCGATGCGCCCGGCAAGATAGCGGCTGTGGAACTGCGCGCAGGAAAATGCCGTGCAGTCCGCAGCAATGACAAGGTCCGCACCCTGCAGATAGGGGGCCGAGGTGCTCAGCAGCCTGATCTGCACGGGCCAGTTCTGCAGGGCGGACGCCGCGCTGTCCTGCGCGGGTGCGGCGGACGGGGTGAAGCGCATGGCCTGCGCGCCGGGGCAGCCGCCCGCCGGGACTTTTGATGCTTTGGCGGCCTGCACGGCGGCCTCGTCATAGGCGGGGGCTTCGCGCTCCACAAAGTGGATGGCGTCGGCCGGGCAGGCGGGCAGGCAATCACCGAGCCCGTCGCAGAAATGCTCGCGGGCCAGCTTCGCCTTGCCGTTCACCATGGCGATGGCGCCCTCGTGGCAGGCCTTCGCGCACAGGCCGCAGCCGGTGCAGCGTTCTTCGTCGATTTCAATGATCCGTCTGATCATGGGTGTTATCCTCCGATTTGCGTAGCTTTCGGTTGGCTTTCTGCCGTTCGGCAATGGCCATCATCTGCTCATACATTGCGTCGCCCACGCACTGGCGGGCATATTTGCACCACTGCACGCAGCTGAGCGTGTCGTTATAGACCACAAAGCCGCAGTGCTCGCACACGGCCTGCGTGTCGCAGGTGAACAGCTCGATCTCGCTGCCGCACTGCGGGCAGACCTTCTCCAAAATTTCGGGCGTGCGGGGCTTTCCCTGACATCCTTCCAGAATCATGGCATTCCCTCCTGTTCGCATCTATTTTAACAAATGCAGGCGGAAAGTCTGTTGGAATGCCAACGAAACCGAAATTCTGCGTGTCTGACCCGTGGACAATATCCGAAAAATGTGCTATGATGAGCAAAAAAAGGAGGCTATTGTTATGCGTGTTTTAGAAGGACTTCAGCCTGCGGCTGCGTTGGGCTTTTTTGAGACGCTGTGCGCCATCCCACACGGCTCGCGCGACACGAAGGCGATCTCGGACTACTGCGTCCGCTTTGCGCAGGAGCGCGGCCTGAGCTGGCAGCAGGATGCTTCGAACAACGTTATCATCCGCAAGCCGGCCAGCCCCGGCTATGAGGACCATCCCACCGTGATCCTGCAGGGCCATCTCGATATGGTCTGCGAGCAGGATGCAGCGTGCCTCCTGGATTCTTCGAACGGCGGCCTGCGTCGGCGCCATGACGACACCTATATTTTTGCCGACGGCACGACGCTCGGCGGAGACGACGGCATTGCCGTGGCCTATGCGCTGGCGGTGCTGGATTCCGATACGCTGAAGCACCCGCCGCTCGAGGCGGTGTTTACCGTCGACGAGGAGATCGGCATGCTCGGCGCGGCAGCCCTCGATATGAGCGGCCTGCAGGGCCGTGTGCTGCTGAACATCGACTCTGAGGACGAGGGCATCCTGACCGTCAGCTGCGCCGGAGGCGCGACGTCCTGCCTGACCGTTCCCGTCAAGCGCGTCCCCGCGCAGGGGAGAGCCTGGCGCGTCGGCGTGCGCGGCCTGACCGGCGGCCACAGCGGCGTGGAGATCAATAAGGGCCGCGCCAATGCCAACAAGGTCCTTGCGGCGGCGCTGCAGGGCCTGCCCGTCACGCTGTGCTCCATTGCGGGCGGCAGCAAGGACAATGCCATCCCGCGTGCGTCCGAGGCCGTCGTTGTCAGCGAGGCGGACGATTTTGCTGCGCTGTTTGCAGCGAATGCGGCCAAGGCCGCCCTGCCGGAGACGGAGCAGCATGCGGAATTCTACTGCGAGCCTGCCGAGGCGGGCGAGATGCTGGCCGAGAGCGAGGCCGTGCTCGGCCTTCTGAACGCCGTGCCGAACGGCGTGCAGGCTATGAGCAGCGATATTCCCGGCCTTGTGCAGACCTCCCTGAACCTTGGCATCCTGACGACGGACGCCGACGCCGTGCGCCTGACGTTCTCGGTGCGCAGCTCCGTGAACCGCGAGAAGTTCGGCCTCATCGATCAGCTCAAGGCGCTGGCTGCCCGCTTCGGCGGCAGCTACAGCGAATCCGGCGAGTACCCTGCATGGGAGTACCAGAAGGATTCCCGCCTGCGCGAGGTCATGGTCGAGGTGTTCGAGGCCCAGTACGGCCGCAAGCCGGTCGTGGAGGCTATCCATGCCGGTCTGGAGTGCGGTATTTTCTCCGACCGCCTGCCCGGTCTGGACGCCGTTTCGTTCGGCCCGCAGATGCATGACATCCACACGTCGCGCGAGAGGCTCGACATCGCCTCGACGGCGCGGACGTGGGAGTATCTCGTGGCGGTGCTGGAGCGCCTGTGATGAAGGTTTTTGACGCCCACTGCCACATTTACCCGGCAAAGATCGCCCGCAAGGCCGCCCAGACCACGGCGGCCTTCTATAACTACACCGGCGAGACGCTCGACGGCACGGTGCAGACGCTGTTCGCCCACGGCGGCGGCATTACCAAATTTCTTGTGCAGTCCGTAGCGACGCGGCCGGATCAGGTGCAGCATATCAACGAATTCATCGCCCGCGAGGTCGCGCAGTTTCCGGACCGTCTGTATGGCTTCGGTGCGCTGCACCCCGATTCGCCGACGCTGGAGGAGGATATCGCCCACCTGCGCGCTCTGGGCCTGCACGGCGTGAAGCTGCATCCGGATATTCAGGGCTTCCGCCTGGACGATCCGCGCTGCTTTGCGCTGGCGGAGCAGTGCGAGGGCGTGCTGCCCCTGCTCCTGCACACGGGAGACAGCCGCTATGACTTCTCCAACCCAAACCGCCTTATCCCGCTGCTGCGGCGCTTCCCGCGCCTGACGGTCATCGGCGCGCATTTCGGCGGCTACACGATCTGGCAGGAGGCCGCGCGGCAGCTTGCCGGACGCTTTGAAAACCTCTGGGTCGACTGCTCGTCGTCGTTCTTCGCCATGGACGTCGCCGCCGGGCGCGCGCTCATCGACGCCTACGGTGCGGACCGTGTGCTGTTCGGCACGGATTACCCCATGTGGGATCCGCAGCACGAGCTGGCGCGTCTGCGCGGCATGCGCCTTGCGCCGGAGACGGAGCGGAAGATCCTCTATGACAATGCTGCTGCCCTGTTTGGGCTGGAAGGAGAGAACTGATATGCTGCGAGTGGGAACCGTCGGGACAAGCTCGATCATGCGGACCATTCAGGAGGCCATCCGCCTGACGGACGGCATGGAGTGCCGTGTGGTCTATTCCCGCACCGAGGAGCAGGGCCGCGCCTTCGCGGCGGAGATGGGCGTGCCGGAGCACTGCACGGACTATGCCGCCATGCTGGAGCGCAGCGACCTTGACCTCATCGACATCGCCTCGCCGAACCGCTTCCATGTGGAGCAGGCCCTTGCCGCGCTGGAGCACGGCAAGCACGTCATTGTGGAAAAGCCCGCCGCCGTGACCCGCGGCGACGTGCAGCGGCTGATTGACGCTGCGCGCGCAAACGGCGTGTACTTCTTTGAGGCCATCACGACGCTGTTCATGCCGCAGTACGAGGCCTGCCGCCTGCTGTTGCCGAAGCTCGGGCGCATCGAGCAGGCGCACATCACCTATGCGCAGTATTCCTCGCGCTACGATGCCTATCTGCGCGGCGAGAACCCGAATATTTTCAACCCCGCCATGCAGGCCGGTGCGCTCAACGACATGGGCGTTTACTGCGTGCATATGGCCGTCGACCTGTTCGGCGCGCCGCAGGACGTCCGGTATCTGGCGGAGCTCGGCCCGAACGGCATCGATCTGGCCGGGCGGCTGACACTGACGTATCCGTTCCTGACGTGCGAGATCCTCACGGCGAAAAACGCCGACCTCGGCAGCGGCTGCCGCATCACGGGTGAGAACGGCTGGTTCGCGGAGGACGGGCCCATCAACGCCTTCGGCGGCTGCACGGCAGAGCTGAACGGCGAACCGGTCGACGTGGCGCTGCCGCAGGCCGAGAACCGCATGGTCTATGAATTTGCCCGCTTCCGCGATGCCATCGTGCAGCACGACACGGCATTCTTCGACCGCATGGCGGAGCAGTCCGCGCGCGTGGCCGCCGTACTGGAGCAGGCACACCGCACTGCATAACTATCCTGCCAGAAACCCCTCCGGAGGAGACTTCTCTTCCGG
>ENA-UEQN01002807-UEQN01002807.1-human-gut-metagenome-genome-assembly--contig:-NODE-2807-length-11573-cov-3.002349_pt1 | contig 11573 bp, 10 predicted proteins | sample MGYA00242940_ERZ507944 | MGnify/ENA primary metagenome ERZ507944 (study PRJEB26167, sample SAMN06115449) | human gut metagenome | host: Homo sapiens | place: China:Fujian | collected 2015-08-20... | reverse complement strand
CTCCCAGGTTTCGAGAATGAGATAGGTGTTCTGGTGCAGGACGTCCGGGAGGACGTCGTAACTGATGTTGCCCTTCTCCCTGCGGGAGTTTTCGATGAGCGGCCGGACCATTTCTTCGAAGGCTTCGGCTTTTTCGGGCAGGGTTTGAACGACGACGACGAGTTTGAACATGGTTACTTCTCCTCATTGGGTTTTCCGGCATCTTTGCCGGGGACGGCGGGCTGCTGCGGAGCGGGCGCCGGTTCGGGCAGCCGGCTCTGCAGCAGCTCTGCTTTTCTTCTCAGTTCCTCCTTCTGCATCTGTTCCAGTTGCTGCTGGAAGACAGGCAGATACTCCTGCATCTTCTTCTGGGTGACCTGCGCCGCCGCCGTGGCGATCCGGCTGCCTGCCGCGGCTTTTTTGCGGCCGATCGGGGTCTGGTAGAAGCGGATCAGCTCGCGGATTTCGTCCGGCGCGTAAACTTCGAGATAGATCCGGGCGAGCTCCTCCTTCTGCGCTTCGAACGAGATGGTATTCCGCAGGTACATTTCGAACGCCTGCCGGTATGCCAGCAGCTCCGGCGCGGCCTTCAGTTGGGCTTCGAGGCTGGTTTTGAGCGTCTGCTCCATCATCTGCGGGGTGCCTTCGGCTTCGAGAAGCGCATAGGCGAGCATTCTGTCCTCCAGCCTGGGCTGCCGGACCGGGTTTTCCGCGGAAAATCCGGCGGCTGCCGCAAGCGTGAACGCCGCGGCGATGCTGACGATCTTCATGGTCTCTCCTCCGTCTGGTTTGCATCGGCGAGCCGGATGCCGTCATCGGTGATGACGATCTTCCGTTCCTTGTACAGCATGCCGATGAGCTGTTTGAATACGCGTTTGCTGAAACTGAAGCTGGCCTGAATCTCTTCGACGCTGCTCTTCGAGTTGAGCGGCAGGAAGCCGCCGGCGTCTTCGAGCGCGTCGAGGATCGCCGGCTTTCCGGCGGCGACGCCGTCGAAACCGTCGGGGCGGAAACGGATATCCGCCCGGTTCTCCTCTTCCCGGATGCAGTGGACGAAGCCGGTGAAGCGGTCGCCCGGCTTGACGGCGCGGAACAGCTCGTTGTCGTAGATGATGCCGATGTATTTATCTTCGATGATGACGCGCCAGCCGAGGCGGGCTTTATCCCAGACCGTGAATTTGACTTCCTGGTTCGGAACGAGTTCCCGCACATCGCCGGTATAGAACCGGCTCAGCCGGCGCGAGGCGACGATCCGGCCGGTCTTTTCGTCGATGTAAAGCCGCACCAGGTAACTCCTGCCGGCCTCGACGCGCTGCGGCTGTTCGCGGAACGGCAGCAGCAGGTCCTTGTCGAGCCCCCAGTCGAGAAAGGCGCCGATCTTCGTCGTCTCCTTGACCCGCAGCACGGCGAGCGTGCCGACTTCAGCCTTCGGCTTCTGCGTCGTGGCGACCGGCCGGTCCTCGGAGTCGAGCGACAGGAACACTTCGAGTTCGTCGCCCTCTTTGAATCCCGCCGGCGCGAACTTCTTCGGCAGCAGGACGGTTTCGCGGTGATTCCGGCCGTCGGAAAGGTAGAACCCGAATTCGGTCTCCTTCTCCGCGGTCAGCAGTTGATGTTTTCCGATGTTCAGCATATTCAGAGGTTCCTCCCGATCAGGCGGATGGAGCCGAGCGGACTCTGCACGCGCTCCGCCACGACACGGCATTTGACCCGCAGCAGGAAGAAGACCGGCTGTTCGCAGCCTTCGTCGAGCGATTCGAAATTTCCCTGGCCTTTCGAGACGACCACGTCGGCGCCGCGCATCGCGTCAAGCAGTTCCCGGCCGCTGTGGCGCAGCGAGACCCCCGGCGCCCGGTCGCCGGTGTCGACGATGCGGACTCCTTCGATGCCGGAGAGCGCGGCTTCGCGCCGGGTTACGTCGTTCAGGATCGGATATCCCCGCACGCCGACCGTGATTTTGTCGCGGTAGCGTTCGATGAGCAGCCGGTCGATCACGGCTTCGCCGCAGTTGTCGAGCATGTAGAAAATCGATCCGGCCGCGTCGAGGCGGCGCCGGAATTCGGCGCAGAGTTCGCGGTCGAACGGGAGGTCGAACACTTCGCGAATCCGCTTCTCCGCTTCATGCAGTTCGAAATTCGGGTTTACGCCGTAGTCGATGATGTTTCCGCCGATGGCGAGCCGCACGGCCGCCTCGAACGGATCCGGATGCGCTTCGGCGATGCGGCGCAGTTCCGGCAGGAGCGCGAGTCCGAGTTCGGTCGAGCGGTCCTTGATGTCCCGGAACGGATCATCGATGCCGGAAAGCTCGGTGACGACGGAGTGGAACATCGCGGCGAACTCCGGCGGAGTCGTCTCCCGGTCCGCTTCGAGCACGAGTTTCAGCAGCCGGCGGACGAGGGCGTGCCGCTCCTCTTCCCCGCCGACCGCCTTCTTGGCGAGCTCGGAGAGCCGGGAGAGGATGCACGGATAACAGTCTACTTGAACGCGCATCGTTTACGCCTCGGTCCAGTTCGAGCGCAGGAGCGCGGCGGTCGCCTCGAGCGCTTCCGGCACACAGCGGATGTCCGCCAGCACCGGCATGAAATTGTTGTCGCCGTTCCAGCGCGGCACGATATGCATGTGCAGGTGGTCCGGCACTCCCGCGCCGGCTGCCGAACCGAGGTTGAAGCCGACGTTGAAGGCGTCCGGACTCACGACCTTGCGCAGCGTGAGCTCGGATTGGATGCAGAGTTCGAAAATCTCGGCGCGCTCCTCTTCCGACAGCAGCGGCAGGTCCGCGAGGTGACGGTACGGCGACACCAGCAGGTGTCCCGCATTGTACGGGTAGCGGTTCAGCATCACGAAAGCGGTTCTGCCGCGCCGGATGACTAGCATGTCCCCGGGCTTGCCGGACGGGGCGTCGTTGTCGCAGAGAAAACAGCGTTTCTCCCTTTCCCCGCGGATGAATTCGACGCGCCAGGGCGCCCAGAGCGGACGGGGTGTTTCTTCCATATCATTGTTCCTTGGTTGGCTGATTGACCGTCAGGCTGCGGAGATGCCGCTTGCGCCGGATGAACTGTTCGACGGCAAACAGCATCCACGCGGCGCAGCCGATGCCGAGCAGCAGGACGAACCATTCGCCGAACCGGACGAAGATGGTTTTCTCCGGCTGTTCCGGCACATGGATGCGGACGGGCAGGATTCCGCGCCCGCGGCGCAGTTCGAGCCGCTTTTCAGCTCCCGGCACTTCGAGAACCTGGGTGATCTCCCCCGTAGGCAGGACGACGAGGGAACCGCCGTTGTTGCCGCAGCGGACCATGGTCAGCCCGGTCTCGACCGCGCGGGTGACCGCGTTGGCGAGGTGCTGCTCGGGTTCGCTGCTGGTCGGGTACCAGGCGTCGTTCGAGAGGACCACGAGCACGTTTGCGCCGCGGAGCGCGAACGCCCGGGTCAGATAGCTGAAGATGCCCTCGTAGCAGATGGCGACTCCGGCGCGGACGTTTTCCCCGAGCGGGACCGGGTTGAAATTCGTGCCGGGCGCCAGGTCGCGGTTCATGTCGATTCGGTCGATGATGAAGCCGGGCAGCAGCTCGCGGAACGGAATGTACTCCCCGAACGGCACGCGGTGGATTTTATCGTATTTGTGGACGAGCCGGCCCGACCGGTCGAAATGCAGCGCGCTGTTGGTGACCTGCGGCGTGCTGCCGTCGCGCGGAAGCGGGTCGCGGAAATCGATCGCTCCGACCAGCATCGGAACTCGGTAGGAGAGCCCGAGCGACTGGACGGTCCGGCGGAATTTTGCCGAGATCGGGTGGGCGGCGCGGAACGGAACCGGAACCGCCGACTCCGGCCAGATCACGATATCGGGCCGGACTTCCCCTTGCAGGGCTTCGCGGGCGAGCGCGGCATAAATATCGAGCGCTTCGTCCGCCTCGGCCGGCGTCGCGTTCCGCCGCTGGGAGATGTCGCCCTGCAGCAGGACCGGGAACCAGTTCGGCTCCTCCGTCTTCGCATGGTGCGTGTAAAGCAGCAGTCCGGCCGCGTGCAGCAGAGCGAAGAGCGCCGCCGCGAGCAGCAGCAGCTTGACTCCGGCGAGCCGGAAGCGCGTCAGCGCCGCTCCGGCCAGCGCAGCGCCGAAGAAGGCCGGGACGAACATGATTCCGTAGTGGCCGGTGACCGACGCGATCTGAAGAAGCGGAATATTCCGCCACATGGTGACCGACAGGTCGTTCCACGGGAAGAGGCGTGACCGAGTCCACTCGAAGAGCGTGTAGAGCGCCGCCGCGCCGAAGGCGAAGAGGACGAGCCGCCCGAATGCGGCCGGTCCGGTGAGAAACCGCTTCCGCGCCTCGTACCCGTCGAGTTCGACCGCGAGCGGAAAGAGCGTGTTCCGCCAGAGGAACGGCAGGCACGCCGCCCAGCAGGCCGGCCAGAGCGAGATGACCCACGGCATCAGGAACGGGATCGCCGGGTCGATTTCGCGCAGGAAACGGAAGGCGAAGAGCGACCAGCCGACGCCCCACGCGTAACCGGCCAGCGCCGCGAACCTCCAGCGCGAACGGGCCGCGACGGCGATGACCGGCGTCAGCGCGACCAGCGCGAGGACGCTGAAGTTCAAAGGCGGCAGCGCAGCCGCGAAACAGCCGCCTCCCGCGAAGCAGAGGGCGAGCTCCGCGAGGCGGCGGCGGAACGAAACAAGACCGGCTTCATTCGGCTCTTTTTCAGCCGCCGGAACCGGTTTGCCGGAAAAAAACGAGCGTAAATTCAACATTTCAGAACGAATCCCATTGACAGAAAGCTGCTTTCGGTGTAATTTACATCGCTTTACAGATAAATTCAAAACGGTTTTGGAAGAATTGCGGTGAAAGAGAGGGGCCGGAGCGGCTCTTCTCTTTTTCGCACGATTGTGCCGGAGCCAAGCGATAGAGTATGCGCAAAATGAAAATCGGTGAAATTCAGGAATTCGACCATCTTGTGATCGGCAGCGGTCTGGCCGGATTGTCGAGCGCGCTGCATCTGGCCGAATCCGGCCGCAGCGTCGCGGTCGTGACCAAACGTGAAATCTTCGAGTGCAACAGCCGTCTTGCCCAGGGCGGCGTCGCCTGCGTGGTCGACAGCCTCGACTCGTTCGAGGAGCATGTGAAGGATACGCTCGAGGCCGGCGCCGGGCTCTGCGACGCCGGTGCGGTCCGCGCCATCGTCGAGGCCGGCCCCGAAGCGATCCGCGAACTCATCGACCTCGGCGCGAAGTTCACGACCCGCGGCGACCTCGGTTATACCGAGGATTCGAACGAGTATGACCTCGGCAGGGAGGGCGGCCACCACAAGCGCCGGATTCTGCACGCCGGGGACATCACCGGCGCCGAGCTTGAGCGCGTGATGATCGAAGCGGTCCGTTCGAAGCCGAACATCCGGATTTTTGAATACCATGTCGCCGTGGACCTCGTGGTCAGCCACCGGCTGAACCTCGGCGGTCCGAACCGCTGTTTCGGCGCGTATGTGCTCGATGTGAAGAACGGCACCATCGTGACCATGCTTTCGGCCACGACGACGATCGCCTGCGGCGGCGCCGGGAAGGTCTATCTGTACACGAGCAATCCGGATGTCGCCTGCGGCTCCGGCGTCGCCATGGCCTACCGGGCGGGCGCGAAGATCGCAAATATGGAATTCATCCAGTTCCATCCGACCATCCTCTACCATCCGACCATCCGTTCGTTCCTGATCAGCGAGGCGCTGCGCGGGGAGGGCGCAGTTCTGAAGTGCCGCGAGACGCGCGACTCTGAGCCCGTCGAATTCATGCAGAAATATCACCCGATGAAGAGTCTTGCGCCGCGCGACGTCGTGGCGCGCGCGATCGACTCCGAAATGAAGCGTACCGGCGAAGAGTGCGTATACCTGGATATCCGCCATCACGACGAGGAGACGCTGCGCCGCCGTTTCCCGAACATCTTTGCTAAGTGTCTCGAGGCCGGCATCAATATGGCGAAGGACCTGATTCCGGTGGTGCCGGCCGCCCACTTCGTCTGCGGCGGGATCAAGACCGACGTGAACGGCGAATCGAGCATCCAGGGGCTGTTCGCCGTCGGCGAATCCGGCTGCACCGGGCTGCACGGGGCGAACCGCCTTGCGAGCAACAGCCTGCTGGAGGCGCTGGTCGTGCCGAAGTTCGCCGCAAAGGAGATCGAGCGGAAATACCCGCTGTTCAACGCCGGGCGTCCTCCGGCCGAAGCGGCGCTGAACTGGACCACCGGCAATGCGACGGACTCCGACGAGCAGGTCGTCATCACCCACAACTGGGACGAGATCCGCCGCTTTATGTGGGACTATGTCGGAATTTACCGCACGAACAAGCGCCTTGAACGCGCGAAGAACCGGATCAAGATGATCCGCAAGGAGATCGAAAAGTATTACTGGGATTTTCTCGTCACCGCCGACCTTGTCGAACTGCGCAATATCGCGACGGTGGCGGAGCTCATCATCGATTGTTCGCTCCTGCGGCACGAGAGCCGCGGACTACACTACAACGCCGATTATCCGTACCGGGACCCCGAGCTCGAGTGCGTCGATACGGTCATTCAACGGAAGCTGTGATTTTTTGCCATGAAACATGATTTACCGGTCGCGCCCCATGTCGTCGATCTGATTTCCGAACTCCAGAACGCCGGATACGAAGCTTATATCGTCGGCGGGGCGATCCGCGATCTGCTGCTCGGGGGCAAGCCCAAGGGTTTCGATATTTCAACCTCCGCCACGCCGGAGGAGGTCCGCGCCGTATTCGGGCGCCGCATCGCCCGGATTATCGGCAAGCGTTTCCGGCTGGTTCACGTCGAATACAGCGGGGAGCTGTTCGAGGTCAGCACGTTCCGCCGGGCGCCGACGCGCACGGCGGCGAATTCGAAGAAGGAGCTGCCGGAGAATCTGATTCTTTCGGACAACTCCTTCGGCACGGCGGAGGAGGACGCCTGGCGGCGGGACTTCACGGTCAACGCGCTCTTCTACGATCCGGTCAATTCCGAGCTGCTCGACTATACGGGGCAGGGGATCGACGACATCCGCAACCGGGTCGTCCGGGCGATCGGCGACCCGAAGCTGCGGTTCGAGGAGGACCCCGTCCGCATGCTGCGGGCGCTGAAGCTGATCGGCCAGTACGACTTCACGATGGATGCGGCGACCGAGAACGCGCTCTTTTCCGAACTTGAGCTGATCCGGGTGGCGGCGCCGTCGCGCCTGGCGCTCGAGCTTGAGAAAATTCTGTCGAGCGCCTATGGCGACAAGCATTTCCAGGCGTTCCACGACTACGGGCTGCTGCCGTATTTCCTGCCGGAACTGAACGCGGCGTGGGATACGCCGCACGGGGATTATGCGCTGAATCTCCTGAACGAACGCAATTGCCGGGTCAGGGAGGGGCTTTACCGCAACAGCGTCTCGCTCGCCATGGCGGCGCTTGCGCTGCCGTTCGTCGAGCTTGAGTGCGGCGGCAAGCCGGGCGACCTCTGGAATCCGGGACCGGATTCGACGGCCGCGATCCGCGGTGTGCTCGATCGGCTGTTCAAGCCGCAGACGATGATGAACCGCATGACCATGTCGGCCGAACGCGTGCTGATTCTGCAGTCGCTTTTCCGGGACGAAAAGGCGAAACCGCGTCTGATCGAGGCGAAGTCCTATCCGCATGCCCGGGAGCTGATGCTGCTCCGGCTGTCGGTTGCGGAGGATGATACGGCCGAGGCCGAGAAGCTGTGGCCGGCGGCGGTTCCGCGCCGCCGCATTTCCGCGGCGAAGCGCGAAGATGCCGAAAGATCCCCGCGCCGTCGCCGTCGCCGCGGCCCGCGGAAAGAGAAAGAGAAATCGCAGGAGGCATAGAGGGATGGGACGGAGCTCGAAGATTCTCCGGCTGCTGCCGCTGCTGGCGGCCTGCTGCATGCTGGAAGCCGGGGAAAGCGTGCTCAAAGTTCCCGGAACCGGAAAGCCGGTCGCTTACGGAGGCCGGTTTTCGAATGCGAAGGTCATGATTCCCGACACCTACCGGCCGAAGGCGCGCGAGATGCGCGGCGCATGGGTCGCGACGGTCGAGAACCTCGACTTTCCGAAACATGCCGACGCCGCGTCGTTCCGGCGCGACTACCTTGCGGTGGTGGACAATCTGAAGAAGTCGAACTTCAATACGATCATCTTTCAGGTGCGCCCGATGAACGATGCGTTTTACCCGTCGAAGCTGAATCCGTGGTCGCGCTGGATGACCGGGGCTGAGGGAAAAACGCTCGGCTTCGATCCGCTCGACTTCATGGTGAAGGAGGCGCACCGGCGCAACCTCGAATTCCATGCCTGGCTGAATCCGTACCGGGTCGTTTCGTCGACCAGGCTGCGCAAGGCCGCCTACCTGCGTACGCTGGCCGCGAACAATTTCGCACGGAAAAATCCGCATCTCGTGCTCGAGGTGAAGCGCAAGGACGGCACATACTCGCTGCTTCTGAATCCCGGCGAACCGCGGGTCGTGCGCCATATCCTGGCGACGGTGCGCGAGATCGTCGAAAACTATCCGGTCGACGCGATCCATTTCGACGACTACTTCTATTTGTACGGCGGTGTCGGCAATTCGGATCACAGCACCTTCCGGCAGTACAATCCGCGGCGGCTGTCTCTCGAGGACTGGCGGCGGGCGAATGTCGACGCCATCATCAGCGGCGTAAAGCGGGAGCTGACGGATTACAACCGCCGCAGCGGGCGCAAGGTCGCCTTCGGCGTGAGCCCGTTCGGCATCTGGGCGAATAAAAAGAGCATGTCGTCCGGCTCGCTGACCGGAGGGAATCAGTCGTTTTTCTCGCAGTACGCCGATACCCGCGGCTGGGTGAAGAAAGGGTGGGTCGATTATATCGCGCCGCAGCTCTACTGGCCGTTCACGATGGATGTCGCCGCCTATGCGGCGCTGGCCGACTGGTGGGCCGATGTCGTCCGCGGGACTCCGGTGAATCTCTACATCGGCCACGGCGCCTACCGGCTCGGGGCCGACAGCCGCTGGCACCGCGGCGAGCTGGCCGATCAGCTCCGCTACAACACAAAGCTGCGCGAGGTGGACGGCTCGATCCTGTTCTCTTATCGCAATGTGTTCTCGCCCTCGAATCCGGTCATGCGGGATGCCGTCGGCAAGGTTCTGCGCGAATACTGGAAAACTCCCGTGCCGTGTCCGCCCTGCGGCAATGTCCGCCGCTGACGTTTCGTCCGGCGGCGGTCAGGCGTTGCGTTCCTCGATGCTTTCGCGGTAGAACTCGGCGAGACGGCTGCTCATGGTGTTGTAGCTGTAACGGGTTTCGGCTTCGCGGCGGGCGTTCGCCGCGAGCTTGTCCTTGAGTCCGTAGCGCGACAAGGTCCGGTAGGCGTTCAGAAGGCTGCCGAGGTTGTCCGGCTCGAAAAGCAGCCCGTTTTCACCGTCGCGCACGAGCTGTTTGAGGCCGCCGACCGCCGAGGCCAGCACGGGAAGCCCCGCGCTCCACGCTTCGAGCACGACAATGCCGAAGGTTTCGTCGCGCGAGGGCATGATGAAAACGTCCGAATCCTGGTAAGCCGCGATAAGACGTTCGTCGTCCGCTCCCAGCCCCGGCACGATGGTGACGCGGTCGTCGACCTGCAGCTCCTTCGCAAGCTCGGTCAGCTCCTTTAAATAGTAGTCGGTGCTCGGGGGGCCGATCAGCAGGGCATGGACGTTTTCTCCCTCTTCGGTCAGGGTCGAAACGAACCGGACGAGCAGCTTCTGATTCTTCTGATCGTCGATGCGCGAGACGCAGAGCAGCAGCGTCCGGTAGGGCGGAATGTCGAACGCCTTGCGGACGTTGGTTTTGACCGGAGTTGCGAAACGTTCGTAATCGACGCCGTTCGGCAGCCGCAGAATCCGTTTGTTCGGCCATCTTTCCCGGAGGAAGTCAGCCTCTCCCTCGCCGACGCAGACGATGCCGTCGGCGTCGGAAATGAAATTCCGGCGCCAGCCGTAGACCAGCTCGATGAATTTGCCGCAGGAGAAGGTGTGACGCAGCGGGCGTTCCATTTCCCGGCGCTCCTTCTCCGGCGTCTGCAGGTAGCCGCGGTGGAAACTTACGATGTACGGAATTTTTCTCTGCTTCGCGGCGGCGCGGACCATTCCGGCGATCCGGCCCGAGCTGTGCACGTGCAGCAGGTCGAAATCCGTGCTTTGCAGATAACGATAGAGCGGAAGGGATACCGGGTTGCCGCCGCGGCGGTCCAGCCGGTGCTTGTCCTCTTCCGAGAGCGGCCAGTACGGGTAATAGTAGGGGAAGCGCCGGATCTCGATGCCGCCGCGCTCTTCGTACTCGACCGGCGCCATCGCCGTGGTGCTGAGAATCTGCGAATCGATATTGTGGCTTCGCAGCCCGAATACGCTGTTCCAGAGGGAGTTTTCGGTGCCGCCCCATTCATCGAAGGCGAACCGTCTTAGAATTTGAGCGGTTTTCAGCATGATGTTTTTCCTTCATTTCCGGCGGCAGCGCGATTGCCGCGGTAATAAGCGTAATGTTGCACGAACCGCCACGGCACGATGCCGGGCAGGGCGGAGTAGCAGCGGCCGTCGCGGACCGCACGCAGGTCCGCGAGCGTGTCGCGGAGAAAACGGCGCAGAAAGCTCCGGAACGGAAACAGTTCGCCCAGTGCGATGGCCCGGCAGCGGCCGAGAAGACGGTTCCAGTCCCACAGGTTGCTCCAGTTGACCGGCCGGGAGTATTCGATTCGCGCGGCGGGCGCATAGACGATTCGCGCTCCGGCTTCTTCGGCGCGGCGGGCCCACTCCGGCGCCACGGCGAGCGGCAGGGAGGCGCCGACCGGAATCCGGTCGAAAAGCTCCCGGCGGACGGCGGCTCCGGCGAAGGAAAACTCCGGCGTTCCGGATGAGAAACGGCGCATGGTGTCGCACCAGACCTCGAACGGCGCATCCGGGCGGCTCTCCTGCTGGGCGAAAGCCGCCGCGGTCCCGGGGGCCCCGAGCGGCTTCAGCAGTTCGTTCAGGTAGTCCGCGTCGAGCGGACACGCATCGGCGTGGTTGACGACGATGATATCGCCGCGGCACTCCGGCAGGACACGGTTCAGGATTTCACCCGGCAGGTGTTCGCCTTCCGGCATCCGGAAGCGGCGGATTTCCGGGTAGTAGTCGAGGATGGCCGGCGTCCGGTCGGCAGAGTTGTCGTCGCAGGAAAGCACTTCGAAGTCGCGCCGGTTCTGCGCGAAGATTCCGGCCAGCGTGCGGCCGATTCGTTTTTCGTTGTTGCGGGAAGGAATCACGATGCTGATCATTTGCGGCTCTGTCGTTTTCCGTGCTGCCTGTCTGTTCCTTTGGGGAATATACATCCTCCCTCCGTATTTTTCAATGCCGGTGCGTCGATTGCGGGCCGGAATCTGCGCAATCCGCATGAAATATGAAAAAAAACGGTAAAATACCCCTTCCCGGGTTTGATTCTGCGGCGGAAAGGATTAAGTTAGTGAGAACACGTACCGGAACCGTTCCGCACGGTGCGGATGGAACGGAGACGTGGAACATTGCATGAAAGGATATGTGCATGGACTGTAAGAAAGAGATTTTCGTCGACGGGATCGGCCAGATTCACTTCACCGGCGGC
>ENA-UEQN01002801-UEQN01002801.1-human-gut-metagenome-genome-assembly--contig:-NODE-2801-length-11578-cov-3.257282_pt1 | contig 11578 bp, 9 predicted proteins | sample MGYA00242940_ERZ507944 | MGnify/ENA primary metagenome ERZ507944 (study PRJEB26167, sample SAMN06115449) | human gut metagenome | host: Homo sapiens | place: China:Fujian | collected 2015-08-20... | reverse complement strand
GAGATGAAGATGAAGTTTTTCATGGGAATGCTCCTTTACGGATCTGTGAAATATAGTTTAAGCCAATTCTGTCATTGAACGCCTTTGATTACGCCGAAGTTGTGATGGAAGGAGTTTATCGTTTTCCCAGCAGGAAGGGCAGGTAATATTCGACCTGCTTGTACCACCAGCCCCAATCGTGATCGACGTCGTAGCCCCAGAAGTCCACCCACGCGTGGATGCCCTTGGCGTCGAGCACGCCCTTGATGCGCGAGGTGCTTTCCTTGAGCACGTCTTCCCACGCGCCCTGACCGACGCAGAGGATGATTTTGCGCTCGTTGTACATGCGGATATACGGGTGATCCTCAGACATGCCGGAGAGGTAGTGGTACGGCGAGTTGCGGTAGACGAGGTCATCCATGTAATCGCCGAAGGAATCGAACGAATCGTAGACGCCGGAGAGCGCCAGCACGCTGTCAAAGAGATCCGGACGGCGGAAGAACAGGTTCGCTGCGTGCATCGCGCCCATCGAACAGCCGAACGGCATGATCGGCATCTGACACCAGTTGCGCTCGCCCGCAAGGTGGCGGATCTGCGGCACCATTTCATCAACGATGTAGTTGAACCAGCGCTCGTGCTGCTCAATGCGGGCGCGCGGATTGCCGCCGTGATCCGCCCACGTCTCGTTATCGATGGTATCGATGGAGAACACCATGATTTCGCCCGCGTCAATGTACGGGCGGAATACGTCGTCCATATGGAAATTCTCGAAATCGTAGAAACGCCCCGCCTGGCAGGAAATGAACAGCACCGGCTTGCCGCGGTGGCCGTAGACCTTGAACTCCATTTCTCGGTTCAGGTTGTAGGAATAGCCTTTAAAATAACGAACTTCCATGGCATGATGCTCCTTATCGATTCAACATTGAAAAGCACGAACTCCTTCAGTCAGCTTCGCTGATAGACCTTCGGCATTTCGCTTGCCTGCTTCCCACACTGTGGGCAGCAAGCTGCACGCCCTCAAAGAGGGAGCCTTTTGGTATTCGCGGCGGCAGCGTGGGGATAAAGCCCTCTTCGTAGAGGAACGTTTGGAATCGTCGCCGCCTGTGGCGGATTCAGACGATGAAAAACGCTGAAAGGCAGACAGAAGGAACTCAAAACCCCAAACACTTCATAAACACGGGAATCTGCCGCTCCCACGAGGCCTCGCTGTGCGTGCCGCCGGGGGCGATGCGGAAGGTGAGATCGACGCCCTTTTGCAGCAGCGCCGACGTGCAGGAGGTCAGCGCAGAGAGGTTCGCCGCATGGTTGGCCATTTCCTGCCCGCCGTAATCCATGTAAATCAGCGTGTCGGGGGAGATCTCCGCCTGCCGGATGATGCGCCGCACCTTGCACGCGCCGAGCCACAGGCTGGGGGAAAGGCAGACCGCTTTGCCGAAAACGGAATTGAACGCCGTCGCCGCGTACAGGCTCATCAGCCCGCCCATTGACGAACCGGCAATCAGCGTGTTGTCCCTGTCCGGCAGGGTGCGCAGATTCGCGTCGATCATCGGCTTGAAACCGTGGATGAACCAGTTCATCGTCGTGCGCCCGCGCCCGCGGATGCGGCCGAGTTTCGGGTCTTCACAGGTGAACGGGCAGTATTCCTCCAGCCGATTGTTGCCGATGGGGTTGCATTCCACTGCCGCGATGATCAGCGGCGTCTGCGTTTCGTCCATATATTGGGCCATGCCCCACGATTTGCCGTAGGTCGCGTCTTCGTCAAAGAAAACGTTGTGGCCGTCGAACATATACATCACCGGGAAGCGCGTGTCCGGCTGCTCGTCGTAACAGGCGGGCAGATACAGATAGGCGCGGCGCTTGAGTTCCGGCATGAGCTTGGGGATTTGAAGCTCCCACTTGTAAACCATGTGAAAAAGCCTCCGCAAAATGAAATTCGGGTATCATTCATAAAAGTATACGGCACACGCGCCGCCTTGTCAATTCGCCGCGGGTCAAAAATGTATGTTGCGACTGGATTTTGGCAAGGCTATACAGGAAAAAGAACGGGCGTTTGCGCATATTCCGCGCACGGCGCCGACGTTGACAGAACTTTTATGGAAGATTATAATGAAGCTATCGGATTTCAAACACGCCATCGCGCGTTTTTTCGGAAAGTGCAAACGGGAGGACACCATGCCCAATATACAGGATTATGTGATTTGGAGAGGCGATCTGCCGCTTGATCGCGTGCCGCTGTGCGACGTGGACGCGCTGCTGCTGAGCTATCTGTCGTATATGCCCTACGACAATATCGTGGGCGATGCGTTCGACGGGGGAATCTCCCTGCGCGACGCGGCGCAGAAGCTGCTTGAGGTCAACGAGCGGGAAAAAACGCCGCTGGCCTATAACGTCAAGGAGGACAGAAAACTGCTGGCCGCGCTGATGGAAAGCGCGCGGTTTGGGGATATCCGGCTTGTCGGCTACACAAACCGGGTGGATACCAAACTGGAAGAGCAGTTTTCCGCCGTCACCTATCTGCTGGGCGAAGGGCATGCTTTTGTCGCTTTCCGCGGCACGGATAACACCGTCGTCGGTTGGAAAGAGGATTTCAACATGAGCTTTGAAACCGAAGTTCCGGCCCAGCGGGATGCGGTGGCCTATGCGCAGCGCGTCGCGGCGGCTATCGATCTGCCGCTGATTGTCGGCGGCCACTCGAAGGGCGGCAATCTGGCGGCTTACGCGGGCATGTTCGTCGATGAAGCGACCCGCGCGCGCATTCAGACGGTCTATAACTTCGACGGGCCGGGCTTCAACGAGGCGACGATCTCTTCCGAAGCGTTTGGCAAGGTGGATATGCGCATTCGCACGTTCGTGCCGCAATCCTCAATGATCGGCATTCTGATGTGGCACAGAGAGCCGTTTACCATTGTGCGCAGCAACGGCGTGGGCGTGTTTCAGCACGACGCGTATACCTGGCAGATTTTGGGCGGCGGATTCATGACGCTGACCGAGCGCACGGGGCACAGCCACTTTGCCGACGACACGATCAAGCGCTGGCTCGAAGAACTCAGCCCCGACATGCGGCGACAGGCCATCGACGGCATTTACGCGGTGCTCAGCGCATCGGGCGGCATGAATGTCAGCGAGCTGTTTGAGGCGCGCAACACGATGAGCGTGCTCAAAGCGGCGGGCGCGATGGATGAAAAGACGAAAAGCGCCGTGCTTGAAGCGTTCCGGCTGCTGGGCAGTTCCATGATCGGCGGCGTGCCGGCCTGGCTGGAACGCACGGCCAGCACCGTGGCGCAGAAAATGCCGTGGGAGCAGCGCAGGGAGGAAGCCAAAGCGCATGCGGAGCAGCAGCCGCCCGAACTTGCCAAATGAGCGAAGATCATCTATAATAGACGGGAATATCGGCCCAATGCGAGGCGGAAAGAGGAAATACCATGGAAAGAAAGAATGCGTGGGCGGCGTATGCCGAAGACGACAGCAGGGTGGAAGCCTTTGCCAAAGCCTATTGCGATTTTATCAACAACGGCAAAACAGAGCGAGAGTGCGTGGCTTACGGCGAGAAGCTGGCCAAGGCGCACGGCTTTGAGGATTTGAACGCGGTCATCCGTTCGGGCAGAAAGCTTGAAGCGGGCGCGCGCGTCTATGCCAACTGGATGGGCAAGAGCTTCATGCTCTTCGTGCTGGGCGTAAAGCCGCTGGAGGAAGGCATGAACATCCTCGGCGCGCACATCGATTCCCCGCGCATCGATGTGAAGCAGAACCCGCTGTATGAGGATGGCGACCTGGCGTATCTGGATACGCATTATTACGGCGGCATCAAGAAATATCAGTGGGTCGCCATGCCGCTGGCGCTGCACGGCGTCATCATCAAAAAGAACGGCGAAAAGGTGCCGGTCAACATCGGCGAGGATGAAAACGATCCGGTGTTCTGCATCTCCGATCTGCTGATTCACCTGGCGCAGGAGCAGATGGCCAAGAACGCGAAGGACGTGGTCGAGGGCGAAGCGCTGAACCTCATCGTCGGCGGCCGTCCGCTGGCGGGCGAGGAAAAGGACGCGGTGAAGGCCAACGTGCTCAAACTGCTTGATGACAAATACGGCGTGGAGGAGGAAGACTTCCTCTCCGCGGAGCTGGAAATCGTTCCGGCAGGCAAGGCGCGCGACATGGGCTTTGACCGCAGCATGATTTTGGGCTATGGCCATGACGACCGCGTGTGCGCCTATCCGTCCATAATGGCGGTGCTGGATTACGAAGGCACGCCGGATTACACGCTCTGCTGCATCATCACCGATAAAGAAGAAATCGGCAGCGTCGGCGCGACGGGCATGGCTTCCCACTATCTGGAAAACACTGTCGCCGAGCTGTATGCCTGCACGGCGGATTACTGCGAGCTGGCCGTGCGCCGCTGTCTGCGCAACAGCCGCATGCTTTCCAGCGACGTGAGCGCGGGCTATGACCCGAACTTCGCCAGCGCGTTTGAAAAGAAGAACAGCGCGTTCCTCGGACGCGGCATCTGCTTCAACAAGTTCACCGGCAGCCGCGGCAAGTCCGGCAGCAACGACGCGAATCCGGAATTTATGGCCAGCCTGCGCAAAATCATGGACGATGCGGGCGTGGCGTTCCAGACGGCGGAGCTTGGCCGCGTCGATCTCGGCGGCGGCGGAACGATTGCCTACCTGTGCGCCAAGTACGGCATGAACGTAATCGATTCCGGCATTGCGGTGCTCAGCATGCACGCGCCGTATGAGATCATCAGCAAGGTTGACCTCTACGAGGGCTACCGCTGCTACTGCGCGTTCCTCAAGGGCGCAAAGCCTGTGGATTGACGGAGACGGATGCACGTCCCTGCAATCAGTTACATCTGTTTTACAATCCTCCCTTCCGAAATCGGCGGGGAGGATTTTTTTAGTTTACAGAAAACCGCATAAGAGCTGCCGTGTTTGGCAACGAGTGCATGCTTGGTTCCGTTGCGGATTATGAGGAAGGCGAAAGCCTGCTGCATTCCGAAGGCCTGTTCTCCGTGCCGGAAGCCGCGGGCCTGACTGTGCTGGACGACGCGGGCAATGTCGATCTGTTTGCGACCTACGTTGGCGCGCGCAACCTGAACGCGGGCGCGAACCGCCGCACGTGGTATGGCCATGAGCTGCTGGCGCCGTCCACCGCAGAGGATTATGCGATGACGACCCGCTATCCGCTGTTCTATCAGCCGGATGAAAAGGTCACGCTTCAGGATATCTTCGAGCTGACCCGTTCCCGCTTTGAGGGAACGCAGTGGGATCCGGAGGAGACCGGCCGCCCCGATATCCGCGTCATCGGCGTCGAGCGTCAGGTGAACTGCTCGGCCATCGAGATTTACGACGACCTGCCCGCCGCCATGTCCGCCGTGACGTGGACGACGCTGGCCAACGCGGAGCATTCCGTCTATCTGCCGCTCTCCAACCTCATCACTGACGTGGCAGAAGCGTTTGACCATACGCCCGAAGGCTTCACTTCCGACAGCTATGGCTACGATTTGAGCTATGCGCATACCCACTTCAAGCGCCTGTGCGCCCTGAGCGAGCAGGACCGCGAGCACTACGGCACGGGCGTGCGCGCCTACTGGAAGTCTGTCGAGGACGCGCTGGTCGAGGAGTATCCGACCGTGCTGGCCGAAGCGGCGAAGCTCTATGAAGAGGATCCCGCGAAGGCCGCCGAATACCTGACCAACTACACCGTGGAGAAGCAGGAAAAGGCGCTGGCCGACTGTGACACGATGTATGACGAGCTGACCTGGTATATGATTACCAACACAAGCACCCAGCGCTACAACAGCAGCCGCGGCGAGTTCAATACGTGGAATAACTTCGTGCCGTCGCTGGCGGAAGCGGAGTAAGGCTTCGAACAAAAACAGACAAAAGGGGAATCGCTCTTGCATGGGCGGTTCCTTTTTGACTTTCCGGTTGTGTAAGCGGCTTTTTATGGTATAATGTTTCCCGTAGACGGACAGGGGAGAGATGGGTATGGAGCAAAAGAAAGCCAAAAAAGTCTATGCGCGCTTCGGCACACAGGCGCGGCGGGATTGGAAGCGCGCGGGCAGAAAGACTGTGCGCAGCCACTACTGGCCGTCGGTGCTGCTGTGTCTGGTCGCGGCGTTTTTGGGCACGGAGTTCACCGGCTCGCTGGATGTGCTGCACCTGACGCAGCAGAAGTGGGATACGATTTCAAACTTTCTCGCGTCCTTCGGCAGGCCGGGCGCGGCGGCGAACAGCCGCGGCGTGTTCGCACTGGCGGTGAACAAAATCGCCGACGGTTCGCTTCAGGATATTGTGAACAACACCGTCATGTCGCTGGCGGGTTCGAGCGAATGGGGGCAGACGATTGCCATTGCGGTGAGCAGTTTGGTTTCGGCAATATACTGGGTGTTGATCACGAACACGTTCGCCGTCATTCTGCGCCGTCTGTTCATGGAGATGCGCGTCTATGAGGAAGTGCCGCCGTATCGCGCGCTCTATCTGCACAGCGCGCACTGTTGGGGGCGCACGTCGCTGGCGCAGCTGCGCGCGGCGGTTCAGCTGGCGCTGTGGTGGCTGACGATTGTCGGCGGCGTGATCAAGACGTTTTCGTATTATCTTTGCAGCTTCATTCAGGCGGAAAACCCGACGATGAAGGGTAAAGACGCGATTGCGCTCTCTCGAAAGATGATGAACGGCCACAAGTGGGAGTGCTTTTTGATGGAGCTTTCCTTTGTGCCGTGGCATCTGCTGTCGATGGCGACGTTCGGCCTGACGGATTTGTTTTACGCCAGCGCCTACATCACGGCCACGCGGTGCGAGTTCTACGCCGCCGTGCGCGCGCAGGTGAAGGCGGAAGGCGAGGCCGAAGCGCTGCGCGATACCTATCTGTTTGAGCGGGCGACGGCCAAGACGCTCCGCCGCGCCTACAACGATTTGGGGAAGCCGGTGGAAAAGCTGCCCGAACGCGTTTACGGCAACAGGGTTTCCCGCTTCTTTGGCGAATATCTGGGCGTGACCCTGTTTGTCAACCCGCAGGATGTCGCGCGCGAAAAGATTCAGGATCGCGAATACCGTCTGCGCTACATGCGCCGCTGCGAGCAGGGGCTTTCCTACCCGATTCGGCTCAGCCCGCTTTTGCAGTATGAGCACAAAGATAGAGAACCCGCCCTGTTTACGCGCAAATATCCGGTGACGACGCTGGTGCTGCTGTTCTTCCTGTTCTCGACCATCGGCTGGTGCTGGGAGGTCGTGCTGCATTTGGTGACGGCGGGTACGTTTGTCAACCGCGGCGTGCTCCACGGGCCGTGGCTGCCGATTTATGGCACGGGCGGCGTGCTGGTTCTGCTGGCGCTCTACAAGCTGCGCGACAGGCCGTGGCTGGAGTTTATCGCGACGATCGTCGTCTGCGGCATCGTCGAGTATTTCACCGCGTACTATCTGGAAACCGTATACGACCGCCGCTGGTGGGATTATGCGGGGTATTTCCTCAACCTGCACGGGCGGATCTGCGCGGAGGGCCTGCTGGTGTTCGGCCTGGGCGGCATGGCGGTTGTCTACGGCGTTGCGCCGCTGTTTGACAACCTGCTGCACAAGGTCAAGAGAAGCGCGCTGATTGCGTTGTGCGTCGCGCTGGTCGCGCTCTTCTGCGTGGATCAGGTTTATTCCCATTTTTATCCCAACGAAGGCGAGGGCATTACGGACGAGGTGGTCTATAAAGTGAACGACGCCCGCGTCTTGCCTGACGGGGAGGCATTTGTTTAATGCGGATCAGCGCATTTTTCGTGCTGGCGGCGTATCTGGCGGCCAACGCCTACGTCGCCGCGCGCACATCGATTTTTCTGCACCGCAACCTGCCCGAACGCGTGGCGAAACTCGTTTCGCTGCTGACGGCGGGCGTGTATTCCGTCTTCGCGATGGGCATGCCGCTGGGGTATATTCTGCCGGAAGGAACGCTGAGAAAGGCGATTATGCGCGTCTCTTTCGGGTTTTACGGCATTTTTATCTATCTGTTTTCGGCCTATGCGCTCATCGAGGTGCTGGCGCGGCTTTCCAAACGGTTTCATCGAACGGAGAAGCTGACCGCGCGGAGGGGCAACCCCAAGCTGATTTTCGGCGGCGCGGTGTGGTTCGGCATCATTTTAACCTGCATTTTGGGCATTCATCACGCGTCCGAGCTGACCGTGAAACGCTATGACGCCGAGGTCGCCAAGGACGGCGGCGGGCGCGAAAGCCTGCGCGTGGTGCTCATCGCAGATCTGCATCTGGGATACAGCGTCGGCGCGAAACGCATCGAGGACATGGTCGAAAAGGTTAACGCGCAGAACGCGGATATCGTTCTCATCGCGGGCGATATCTTTGATAACACCGTGGACGGAATCGACGATCCGGAGTCGGTGAAAGCTTCGCTCCGGTCGATGAAAAGCAGGCTGGGCGTGTATGCCTGCTGGGGCAACCACGACGTGGCGGAGCGCCTCTTCAGCGGGTTCAGCACCAAAAAGCTGGAAAACACCCAGCGCAGCGGGCAGATGGAGCGGTTTGTGCGCGACAGCGGTATCATCATGCTGGAGGACGAAGCGCGGCTGATTGACGACAGCTTTTACGTCATCGGCCGCAAGGATTACGAAAACGCGGGCGACGGCACGCACGAGCGCATGAGCCTTGCGGGATTGATGGCGGATATCGACACGGATAAGCTCGTTATTTCGCTGGAACATGAGCCGCGCTTTCTTAAACAGAACGCCGATGCGGGCGTGGATGTGATGCTCTGCGGCCATACGCACGACGGCCAGTTTTTCCCGCTGAATATCGCCATCCGAACCGCGTGGGAAAATCCTGCGGGTCTCAAAAAGGTGGGCGGGATGACCAGCGTCGTCACCTCCGGCGTGGGCGTTTACGGGCCGGATATGCGCATCGGCACGGACGCGGATATTTCAGTGGTGGATATTCACTTTACACGATAAGGCAAAACATCCGAAAAGGAGAAAAAGCACATGAAACTCATTCAGGGCGGTCTGATCAAGACCATTACAAGCGGCGACATTCCAAACGGACAGGTGCTCATCGACGGCGGCAAAATCGTCGCGGTGGGGCAGAATCTCGACGTTCCGGCGGGCACGGAGATCATCGACGCGGCGGGCTGCATCGTCACGCCGGGCTTCGTTGACGCGCACTGCCACATCGGCATTCACGAGGAAGCGACGCGCTGGGAAGGCAACGACACCAACGAGTATTCCAGTCCGGTTACGCCGGAAATCCGCGCTATCGACGGCATCAATCCGATGGACGAGGCTTTCGGAAATGCCATCGGCGGCGGCGTGACGACGGCGGTGACGGGCCCCGGCTCGGCAAATGTGCTGGGCGGCTCGTTTGTGGCGATGAAGCTCTACGGCGACTGCATCGACGATATGATTCTCAAGTATCCGGCGGCGATGAAGTGCGCGTTCGGCGAGAATCCGAAGGGCGCATATGGCCAGAACGGCCGCAAAGCGCCGGTCACGCGCATGGCCGTCGCGGCGCAGCTGCGCGAGATGCTCTTCAAGGCGCAGCGCTACGCGAAGGAAGTCGAGGCGGCGGAGAAGGACGAAACCAAGACCCGCCCGTTTGATATGCAGCTGGAAGCGCTGCTCCCGGTCATCCGCAGGGAGATTCCGCTCAAGGCGCACGCGCACCGCGCGGACGATATTCTGACCGCGCTGCGCATCGCGAAAGAATTTGACGTGGATATCACGCTCGACCACGTGACCGAAGGCCATCTGATTGTGAATCATCTGGTGCAGGCGGGCAAGCCCGTGCTGGTCGGCCCGTCGTTCGGCTCCAAATCCAAGCAGGAATTGAAGGAAAAGAGCTTTGCGACCGCGGGCGTTCTGGATAACGCCGGGCTGGAGGTCTGCATCATCACAGACGCGCCGGTCATTCCGCTGTATTACCTGCCGCTGTGCGCGGGTCTGGCCGTGAAGGCGGGCATGAAGGAGGAATCCGCATGGCGCGCGATCACCATCAATCCGGCGCATGTCGTGGGCATCGACAGCCGCGTCGGCTCGCTTGAAGCCGGCAAGGACGCGGATATTGCGATTTTCGACGGAAATCCGCTTCGTGATATCCAGTGCCACACGAAGGCCGTTTTCGTTAATGGCGAAGAGGTGCTTTCTCAGATCAAAACGCGGGTGTAAGCGAAGGGGGGCGCGGGCGGTGAACGACATTCATCCCGATTTGGCGCTGCTCGCGCAGCCTGAGCGGCGGGCGATCTGCTGCCTGTGCGTGGAAAGCGCGGGGCAAAATCTTTCAGGGCTTCTGGAAAAGAAGCCCTTTTCGCGTTACGTGGAAAACGGAGAGACCGCGCTGCTCTTTGACGAGGCGCAGAGCGAAGCGTGGCGCATGGAAATCGAGCGGATTCTGCGGGGAAACGGGCTTTGCGCGGGGATGAGCGGGCCGTTTGCGCTGGCCGCTTCCGCGCGCGGATGCCTGACCAAAGCGCGCATTGCGCTGGAAACGGGCAGAGCGCTTGCGCCCGGACGCGCGCTGTATGACATGGAGACTTACGGCGAAGCGGCGCTTCTGCGCGCGGCGAAAACGGCGCTTGAGGCGCAGGGGTTTTGCGCGGAAGATTTCTGCGACGCGGCGATTGAAGGCCTTGCGCGGCTGGATGAGCAGGGGGAAGCGCAGTATGTGCGCAGCCTGCACGCGTATCTGAGCAGCGGACTGAATCTGCGCCGCGCGGCGGAGACGATGGGCATACACCGCAATACGCTGGCCTATCGCATGCGCCGGATTGAAGCGCGCTTCGCCTTGAATCTCGGCGATATGAACACCTGCTTTGAACTGTTGTTTTCCCTCTGGCTCAGGGATGGAATTGGCGGCGAAGTGCAGCCCGAGTCGACGGAACCATTTGACAGCGGCGCGGTGCGCGCGGCGCTTTGGCGCTTTACGGAACGCACAGGCGGGGCAGAAGCGCCGTGCGGCGGGCGTTTTAAGCTGGCCGTCGCGGCAGTCGGCGTGGGAAACATGGGCGACGAAAAGCGCATGGAACTGACGCTGGCGCTCTGCGCCCTGCCGCAGAAGCCGGTTGCGGCGTTTGACGAAGAAACGCTGTTTTTGGCGCTTCCGCCGGAAGAAATCGACGCGTTTGCCGAGGCGGCGGGGCCGCTTTGTGAGGCGGCGCGCGCGGGACTGGTGATTTCACAGCCGTTTGCCATGGAGCGGTTGAACGCGCGGCTGCGCCTGTGCCGCCTTGCGCTGCTGGCGGCGGGCACACAGACGATGGAGATGCGCGACATGGGTTCTACGCTGTTCTTTATGGCGCTGGAACGAAAGATATCCCTCGCGCCGTATCTGTGCGAAGATGTGATCCGTGTGATGGATGAGGACGCGACGCGCGGCTCGGCGCTCTCGCGGGCGCTGTATGCGTATCTGCTCAACTTTATGGATCTCAAAAAAGCCGCGCAGCAGCTGGGCATTCACCGCAACACGCTGGAATACCAGGTGCGCAAGATGAACGCCGTCATCGGGGAACCGCCGGACGGAAGCAAGCGGTTCAGGATGATGTGCACCTATAAAATGCTGGCGCTGCCGGATACGGGCGTGCATGATGTGTAAAATCTTACAAACGAAAAGGCGCGCCG